>JADMIO011331840.1_pt1 | contig 42892 bp, 37 predicted proteins | sample 8958161 | NCBI WGS metagenome assembly JADMIO01 (sample SAMN16585339, study PRJNA669376) | soil metagenome | isolation source: Crop rotation soil | place: USA: Cullars Rotation, Alabama | collected 2011
GCCGCGACTTCAAGTCACGTGAATTCCAAGCTTCGGATCCCACTGTGCTGGAAAGGATGATGATCCGCCGACAATTGAAAGACGACGGCTCGAAGCCACCCTCGAAGCGAACCGCGACCCGAGTAAAACGAGAACTTACTTACGCGCGCTCCGGCTGACTCACGCAGTCCGTACAACTCGGCAAAAGTCGAATCAGCTAGTTGCTCGGCCGCGCCGGCGTCCTGGGTCATCGTGCGAGCAACGCTCACCAGGTAGCTGCGATACTCCTTAAAGAAATCGTCCCAGGCGGAATCATCTCCCTTTGCGCAAGCGGTCGCCAGACAAAGATCGTCAGCATTGAGAGAGGCCAGAAGCTCCCCCGCGGCAGCGCGAGACTCCGCAGTAGGGCCCGGGTTGCCGGTGGTCTTATCCAACACGTCCGCCAGGTATTTCTTAGCGGAATTGTGAACCGCGGCAACAAGCTCTCCGTCGCTCACCGAGTATCGTCGCTGAATGCGCGCAAGGAGTTCTTTTATTTCAGCTGCAAACGCGTGCTGGAAATCATCAACCGTCATGGTTTCCCTGGCGCTCTTCGAGGTCAACGCTGGTGTCGAGTCAACTTCGAGGTTGGGGCCATGCTAGCACAGACGCCGCGATTTGGCGCGGGAAATAGTCTCGGGTTTAGAGTTTCGGGTTTCGGGTTGTTTTGGGGTTTAGGGTTCAGGGTTTCGGGAGCGGACTCTCAAACCCGGAACCCTAAACCCGAAACTTCTTTCCTTACCCGTTCTTGTTTCCCTTGGGTTTGGTGCTCTTGGCGGCTGGAGCCTTGTTGGCAGCCGGAGCCTTCTTGGCAGGAGCGGCCTTGGCTTCAACCGTGATTTGATTGTCGACCTTCTTCACCCCTTTCACGCTCTTGGCAACGTTGGTTGCAACACCTTTGGCTCCCCCCGTCTTGACCGATCCAGTGAGCGTGACAACTCCATCCTTTGAAGATGCGTCGAGATTCGCAGTCTTGAGAGACGGGGTCTTTGCAAGTTTCGCCTTGACCGCCGCAGCAACACTAGCGTCATCAACCGGCGCGGGAGCGGCTTTCGGTTTTGCCGGCGTCTTTGCGGCGGCGTTTGACGGTTTAGCTGGAGGCTTCGCGTTTTTGTTTTGCGCACCGAAGACACTGATCGACATTGCTAGAGCAACCATCAGAACTGTTGCGATCTTTTTCACTGTTTTTCTCCTTGTTTTGATCAATTTATTGTTTCGGCCGAGAAATCAATCCTCCAATCGGCCTTAACTGTCAAGCACACCTGGGTCACAACAACTACTACCTCAACAATCATTGCTCGAAATGCTGGAAGAGGCTGTCGGCTATCGAACCATCAGAAGCTCAGCGGCACTCGCTCGCGCATCAGATGATAAAAGTTAGCGGAAGTGCGAGTGACTGCACCATGGTTCGTACCTTCCCAACGGCGATGAAGCCTAAACAACCAATAGTTGAACGAACCGACACCCGGCAACGATACGATCTCCCGCCGCGGCGCTCCGTGTGTATGAAGCGGGTTGAAAAGATCGAGGTGCACTTCGGCGGATCCATTTTCAAAGATACCCACGTGCAGCGACGCAACTGGCGTATCGTTTTCCATCCAACCGATGCGCCACCCACGATGATTCCGCCGACTCAAATACGCTGCCAGTCCGCTTCGAAAACTGCACCGCGTGTAGCCGCCCTCTCCAGATTTTGACTCGAGCATCTGGATCAAGCTTTTCTGACCAACGTTGCGTGGCGCAAAGAAAAATCCGCCGTCCCACGGACAATCGATTATCGGGCCAACACAATCAAGCCAACCCTCGTGATAAATCTTGTCGATCAGCAACGCTACCGATCGCCTGACTCCCGATGACCAGGATTCCCATTTCGAAAATGCTTCAGCGGGATCTTCCGCGGCAGCAACTATTCGGGAGACCGCAGCGATCATCTCCGCGCTTTCTGAATTCTCGCTGCGCGTCACTTGCAACCAGGTCGGCACCGGAGTGTCAGCATCGGAATGTCCAAAAAGATCCGTTCTGAGACTTCCCAATTGATGACCCCTACCGGTTCTTCTCTGCTCGAAGCGCAGCGGCAACTCTTTCAAATTCCTCGTCAAGCGACTTCACTATCGCCATCGACACCGATCCTCTGCGGCTCTGGTTCTCGAGAATCTCACACAATGCGTCCATCCTCGTTGCGCCCAGATGCCCGCTGCTGCCTTTGAGAGCGTGAGCCTCCCGAGCAATTGCTTCAGGCTCGCCGCGTTCGGCTGCCTCTCTTAACGCAGTCAGTCTACGGGGCGTCTCTTCTACGAATAGATCTATTAGATGATTGAAGAAGCCCGGATCGTTCGACGACTGCAGCCCGCGGAGTTCCGAAACGACGGTTCGGTCGATGATTGAAGAGGTCGAGTCCAAAATCCTGGCCGGATCCAATCCTTCAGTGGCGCTGGTGTCGCGATTGACGGTCCAGCGGTCGATTGCCATCGACAGGATCTCTCCCTTTACCGGCTTGCTGATGTAGTCATCCATTCCGGCATCGAGACATTTCTCACGATCGCCGCCTAGCGCGTTCGCGGTCATCGCGATGATGGTCGTGTGTTTTGAATCAGCTTCGCGTCTGCGAATTTCCCTGGCCGTCTCGTAGCCATCCATCTCCGGCATCTGACAATCCATCAGGATCAGATCATAAGGAATCCGGTCTAGTGCATCGAGCACCTCAACTCCATTTGCCACCGCGTCCGCTCCATAGCCCAGGTTCTCGAGCTGACGAAGCGCGACTCGCTGGTTGATGATGTTGTCTTCAGCGATAAGGATTCGGATTTGCTGCCGTGCTTCGCGAGCTCGAGGCGAAGCCACCTGCGCCGGCCTTCGCTCTTCCAACGGCTGTTCGTGGGGATCATTGGCGGTCAGAGTCGCCAGGCAATCAAAAAGCTGAGACTGCTTCACCGGCTTGGTCAAACATAATTCGACGCCGGCAGCCCGGATCGCCGCCTCGTCGCGTCGCCCGAGCGACGTCATCATCAGCAACCGAGTCGCGGAGATCTCCGGATCTGCCTTTATCGCGGTCGCCAGCGTGAGCCCGTCCATCTCGGGCATCTGCATATCCAGAATCGCAATTCGATATGGATCTCCGGCTCTCGCTTCGCGCTTCAGGATGGAAAGCGCCTCGGCGCCGCTCGCCGCCGCGCCATTTCGCATTCCCCACGAAGTGATCTGATGGTGCACGACTTTTCGGTTTGTAGCGTTGTCATCGATGATCAACACTCGCAATCCTTCCAGCTGAGTTCCGGGCGTTTCGCGGCGAGCTGTCTCGATGGGCTGGCGGTCAAATCCGCAAGTAAACCAGAAGGTCGAACCTTCGCCGGCAGCGCTCTTGACGTTTATTTGTCCGCCGAGCAGCTCGACGAGCTGTTTCGAGATCGCGAGGCCCAGACCGGTTCCTCCATACTTCCTCGTAGTCGATCCGTCGGCTTGCGAGAACACCTCAAAGATTCTGCGTTGAGCCTCCTCTGGAATTCCGATGCCGGTATCACTCACTGCAAAGCGGATGAACACGCGGCCGCCGGCTTCGGATTCTCTTGTGACTCGGACGATGACTTCGCCGCGCTCGGTGAACTTCACAGCATTGCTCAACAGATTCACCAGCACCTGTCTCAACCGGCCCGGGTCCCCTCTCAAGGCGATCGGCACGTCGCTAAAAACTATCGAAAAAAGCTCGACGCCTTTTGACTGCGCGGCTTCCGCCAGCAGATCGACAGCGCCCTCGACTGCGTTTCGAAGATCGAAGTCCATCGTCTCGAAGGTCAGTTTCCCGGCTTCGATCTTTGAAAAATCCAGGATGTCATTCATCAGAGTCAGCAGAGATTCGGCGCTGGTTCTGACGGTCTCCGCAAACTCGCGTTGTTCGCCGTTCAGTTTCGTATCGAGCAGCAGACCGCTCATCCCGATGATTGCGTTCATCGGAGTGCGAATCTCGTGACTCATGTTCGCCAGGAATTCGGCCTTGAGACGCGCCGACTCGACTGCGATGTCACGCGCCTGAGCCAGCTCGGCTTCGAAGCGTTTTCGTTCGGTGACGTCGCGCAGAATGCTTCGTGTGGCCACTGGCTTGCCGTCCTTGAAGCTGCAGCTGCTGCTTCCCTCGACGGTTATTGTGCGCCCGTCTTTTGTAATGAACATTGCTTCGACGTGATCAAGCTTTTCGCCGGTCATCAGCCGATTGAACAGCTCCACGCAATGCGAGAGGTTGTCGGGGTGGATGATGTCAAAGAGCGATAGGTTTGGGACTTCTTCCTGGGTGTAACCAAGGATTTTGAGCCAGGCGCGGTTTACATAAACCAGCGATCCGTCAGGAGCGGTGCTCTGGATCAGGTCGTTGGCATTCTCGAACAGATCTCGATAGCGTTCCTCGCTCTCTTTCAATTGATGTTCGGTTTGACGCCGATCGACGAATTGTCCGATCTGGCTGCCGATGTTGGACATCATCTCCAGCAATTCGCTATCTGGCTGCTGGATCGTGCTGCTGAAGAACTCCATAACGCCGAGCACTTCTCCGCCCAGCTTGATGGGAAATCCGAGCGCCGCGTGGAGTCCCGAGCGAGCGGCAACTTCCGCACGAGGGAAATTGTTGTCTGCCGCCTCGTCTGTGACATCAGCTATCCAGTGAGCTTCTCCGCTGGACCACACACGACCCGGGAGTCCGCGGCCTGCTGAGAAGTTTGTCTCCCGACTGATCGTCTTGAAATCTTCGACTTTGGCCGACGGCCGGTGCCAGCCTTCGACATACTCAAGCAAATTTTTCGATTTATTAACTTTCCACAACGCGCCGGTCGCCCAACCGAGCCCTTCACAGATAGCCTGCAAAATCTGAGGCACCGCTTCTCGAAACGTCCCTGATTCGGCGAGGATTCGAGTCGTGGCGTGTTGAACGTTCAGCCGGCGCTCAGCGCGCCGTCGTTCGGTGATGTCGTGGGCGTGACCCAGAACATAAGACGGCTTTCCGGGCTCGTCGTAACGAACATTACGGTACTCCCAGACTCGCTCTTTGCCGTCCCTGGTCAACATCTTGAGCACGCCGGTGTCGGTTCCGTTTAATCGGATTCGTTCCAGATACTCCTTAAACATTGGACGCACCGACGGCACCAGAACCTCGGTCATGTTTCGGCCGATCAGCTCCGAAGGCTGGTAACCAAGCACACGCGCGGTCGTTGGATTGACCATCAAAAAGATCCCATCCATATCGTGCGCGCCGATCAGACCAAGAGAGTTATCGACCAGATCGCGATATCGCTTTTCGCTGTCACGCAGCGCCTGCTCGGCTTCCTTTTTCGCGCTTATGTCGCTGCCGATTCCGAGAAACCCGGTGATCTCGCCCTCGGCATTGCGCAGTGCGGTCACCGACAACATCCCAGGAAACCGTGAACCGTCGCGCCTCACATATGTCCACTCATTTTCATCGGGCACGCCAAGTTTCGCCTTTGCAACGAAGACTTCGAAGCCCGGCTCGATGACCGTACCGAGTTCTTTTGAGAGAGACTTCGCTCGGCGTTCTACTTCAGCGTGATCGTGAAAAATGACCGGAGTTGTCTTCCCACAGATCTCTTCCGGAGAGTAACCGAGCCAGCGCTCGGCAGTCGCATTGACGCTGCGAATCACACCGTCGGGGGAGACGGAGATTATCGTGTAGTTGGCGGCATCAAGGATCGCGCGTTGAAGTTCGCTCGCCTCGCGCAGTTCCGATTCGATCCGGCTGCGTTCTTGTTTCTTTGTGTTGCTCATTGTCGAAGGTTTAGATGTCGTGGATGACTCCAGCGAAACGAATCCGAATTTTTCAGTAGCCGAGAGCCATGCCATCCTTGCGAGGGTCGGACGCTCCCATCAGAGCGGCGGTAGCGGGATCGATCATGATCGCCTGACCACCGCCCATCGAGGCGCCGGGCTGCGATCCTCGTTGATGCCCGCGCGCGATCAGGCTCCTGATCACCGGTTCGGTCATCGCGTCTTCGAACAAGACTCGATTGCCGTCAAGATAGCGATACCTCGGAGCTTCAATGGCCTGTTGAATGTTCATCCCCATATCAATCATGTTCGCCAGAACCTGCACGTGTCCCTGAGGCTGGATGGCGCCTCCCATCACACCAAAGCTCATCAGCAGCTTGCCGTCTTTGAACACCATCGAAGGAATGATCGTGTGAAATGGCCGCTTTCCGGGTTCGATACGATTCGCGTGATTGGGATCGAGCGAGAATCCCAGCCCTCGATCGTGTAGCACGATTCCCGTATCACCCGCTGTGATTCCCGACCCAAAGGATTCGAACAGACTGTTGATAAAAGAAACTGCGTTGCGATCCTTGTCGACAACCGTGAAATAGACTGTGTCGCTGTGATTGGCAACGTGTCCCGGCTCTGCAATCTGGATTACAGAATCGGGATGAATAAGAGCCCGACGCTTTGCCGCATATTCTTTCGAGAGCAACTCCTTGACCGGCACTTTTGAGAATGCCGGGTCGGCAATGTATTTGTCCCGATCGGCAAACGCGAGCTTTGTAGCCTCGATCAGCGTGTGATAGTAGAGATCAGGCTTGGTGCTCATCGAAGCCAGATCAAATCCCTCCAAAATGTTGAGCGTCAGAAGAGCGGTGAGACCCTGCCCATTCGGCGGGCATTCGAAAACTTTGTAGCCGCGATAATCCGTTGAAATCGGTTCTACCCATTCCGGTTTGTTATCCGCGAAATCCTGCATCGACAGAAACCCGCCGTTCTTCTGGCAGTAATCGACGATCGCTTGGGCGATCTCTCCCTTGTAAAACGCGTCGCGTCCACCGCGAGCCAACGTTCGAAAAGTTTTCGCGAGGTTCTTTTGGTGGAAGATCTCTCCAGCTCGCGGAGCTCGTCCGTCGACCAGATAGTTCGCCGCCGAAGCAGGTGTGCGACTGAGCTTTGAAACCGCGTCCGACCAATCGGCCGCGGCCTTTTCCATCACCGGATAACCGTTCTCGGCATAGTCGATCGCCGGGGCTAGAAGATCCGCGAGCTTCATCGTGCCGTACTTCTCGATCAGCGCGACCCAACCATCGACCGCGCCGGGAACGGTGATCGGCTCCATCCCGAAATCGGGCATTGAGCTGATCCCCTTCTTCTTAAAATGATCGAGGTTCAGTGCGCGCGGCGCTCGTCCGCTGGCGTTCAGGCCTTTGAGCTCACCGGTTTTAGCCCAGTACACCAGTGCGAACATGTCGCCCCCGATGCCGGTCATCATCGGTTCGGTAACATTCAACACCGCGGCCATCGCGATCGCAGCGTCTATGGCGTTGCCTCCGCGCTTCAGGACGTCGAGCCCGACTTGAGATGCCAACGGTTGGCTCGAAGCAACCATGCCGTGTTGCGCGCGAACGATCGACCTGCCGGACTTGATCTCGGACGACCATCGCTTGTCATCGGTGTAAGAGTGAATTGTCGTGAGGAGCATAAACGAGAGGGTTGCAATCGACGTCACCCAACGTCGAGGGCTTTCTTTGAAGGATTTTGTCATGGAAGATTTATCTCATTGGTTCAGTTCACCGACTCACTGTTCGTTGAAGAATTGAGTCTTTGATCGATACCAAATTCGAGTCTTCAATGAACGATCATGATGCCGGGCGAGTTTGGCCGCGATGACAGGTAAAGCACGTCACTCGGGTAGTTGTGCCCAGTTTGGCGTTTGTATCGCGCACCAGCTGAATCATTTTCCGTGCGGTCTGCTTTTGCACCTTATCGTCCTTCTCAAACTGGTCTTTGATATGGCAGTAGGTGCAGTCGACGCCGAGCGAACTCTTAAACGCGAACATCACTTTCATCAGCCGTTCCGACGGAAGCCCTTTCAACAGCTGAATGTTTTTATATTTCTGTTCGGCTCGTTCTTCTTTGCTGCCTGATGGTAGAGGATCGAGCGAGGGCAGCTCTGCGCCAGCCTGAGGAGCGGCCGCCGCGGGGCTTGCCTCCGAAGATCCGCCGCCTCCGGGCAGTGGCGGCGCGGGAATGGTTTGACCCGAATCGATCGGTGGGTGGTTAGGCGGCAGCGCCTGACCACTGTTGCTGCTGTTCACCGATGCGGCTTTTGACTCGTTGGCCGCTGCCTGCGGCGCCGCCGCGCCGCCGGTTGTCGAAATCTGATTAGCTACTATGAAACCCAGGACCAATCCGGCCACAATGCCGATTATCCCGTAGTTTATGTATTCCTTTTTCATCCCAGGACTCCAAAACAAATCTGGATTTTGCGACTGATGTTACGCAATGAAGGATAAATTATCGATAAATGATTCTAGCATACGGATCTGGTAAGGTTCGACCGGCTGTCTAAACACCGTCCGCCACGTCCCGCGTGGAATACCAATCCGCCGAGTGTGTAGGACGGTCTTTTTCTATTTGGCTTCGCGAAGCAACTGGCTCGCGATCACCAGTTTTTGAATCTCGGAGGTACCCTCATAAATCCTGAGCGCTCGAATCTCACGATACAAATGTTCGACGACAGATCCGCGTACAACGCCGACTCCGCCATGTATTTGAACCGACTCGTCGATGATCCGCTGCGCCGCCTCTGTTGCGAATAACTTGGCCATCGCTGATTCGAGCGACACTCTTCCGCCTTCGATGTCCTTTTTCCACGCCGCGCGAAACACCAACAGCCGAGCCGCGTCCAACGATGTAGCCATCTCGGCGAGCTTCAACTGAGTTGCCTGGAAATCCGCAAGAGGCTTCCCAAACTGCTTCCTTCGTTTCGCGTAGCTTGTGGCTTCATCGAGCGCGCGGTGACCGAGACCAGCGGCGGCGGCTCCAACCGTCGGTCGAAACGTATCCAGCGTCGTCATCGCCAGCTTGAAACCATCACCTTCCTCGCCAAGCCGATTCTCTCGAGGCACTCGACATCCATCGAACCTGATGCGACCCATCGGATGCGGCGCCATCAGTTCAATCTTTTCTTCGAACCTGAACCCCGGTGAATCACTCTCGACAACAAAAGCCGAAATGCCCTTGCTCCCCTTGCTCACATCGGTCTTCGCAAACACAGTGTAGAAATCCGCCAACCCTGCATTTGAAATAAACGTCTTTACTCCATCGAGCACGTAATGAGCACCATCTGCCCTCGCAGTAGTCTGAATCGCCGAGACATCCGAACCCGCGTCCGGCTCGGTTATCGCAAACGCTGCTATTGATTCTCCATTTCTCACTCTCGGCAGGATTCGCTTCTTGATTGCGTCGGTACCCGCAATCGAAATCGGGAAACTGCCGAGTCCCTGCATCGCGAACATAAGATCTGCAAGCGATGATTCGTATGACAACCTATCTCGCACCACACAAAGAGAGCGCACATCGAGCACATTTCCACCGTCTTCGAAGTTTGCAGGCACCGTCCACTTCAAGAGCCCGGATTCAGCAAGCATCTTCAGCAGACTTCGCGAGTGTGCGTCTTCGCTCTGGCCGTCAAACGCGCCGCAAATCTCGTCGCGAACAATGGCATCCACCTCGGCCGCAAGATCACGGTGATAGTCGTCTAGCATGGGTGTGTTGAACATAGTTTCGCAGCCTTTCGTCAGGATCTGGGATCTGGGATCTAGGATCTGGGATCTAGGATCTGGGATCTAGATTTAGATGCCGCAACTCTCCCAATCGCCCCGTCTCCCACTCCCCCACTCTCCCACTCCCCCACTCTCCCACTCTCCCACTCTCCCCGTCCCCCACTCTCCCACTCCCCCACTCTCCCCGTCTCCCACTCCCCCGTCCTCATCCGCTCGACATCTCCTTCTTCATCAGTTCCTCAACGACTCCAGCACACGACTGGCCTTGCCCGGCGTCGATCAATGCGATTCGCGTTCGTCGCGCGAGAACGTCATCTACATTCATAGCCATTTCGTACCTTGCCGCGTAAACCGCCTCGGCGCCGATGTGCGGAAGGTCGTCGATCAGCCGGGCCTTCAACATTTCCGATTCGCGAGCTACTTCGAGTACGACACCATAGTTACCGCCGTAGGTTTCTTTCAAGTGATTCACGGTATCACTATCGAATCCGTAATCATTTTCTTCCCTCGAAGGCTGACCGTTCGCCAGCGCAATATGCGATGTTTGACTCTTCCTGATCTTCGCATTGTTGTTTCTATTTTGGAGCCTACGCACGACGCGCTCCGAAACCTGCTCGGCCATTCTTCTCCACGTAGTCAATTTGCCGCCGCTTATCGTTATCAGCCCCGACTCCTCTTCGAAGATCTCCTCTTTGCGAGAGATCTCTTTTGTTGCCTTGTCCCCCGTCGATATCAGCGGACGCAACCCCGCAAATGTACCGATCACATCGGCCGTTGTTAGCTTTGAATCGGGAAATGCGACAGCGGCTGACTGCACGATCCGGTTCACCTCTTCAGCCTTCGCGCTCGGATCATCAAGGCTTTCTGAATAATCGGCGTCGGTAGTCCCAATTACAGTGCGTCCTTTCCACGGGATGACAAACAGAAACCGATCCTCGCCGGCGGACGGGATCAACACCGCAGTCTGGTTTTGAAGCCGCTCGGCAGCCACAATGATGTGAATTCCTTTCGACGGCCTGATCCGTCTGTGGATCTGGCCATCGCTCAATCCGGAAACTTCGTCGGACCAGACCCCGGTCGCATTTACAACCACACTCGCTCGCAACTCAAAAGACAGTCCGCCGATTCGATCTTCGATCTCGAGAGCTGATAACCCGTCGGAGCTTCGATGAAAACCGCGCACTCGCGCGTAGTTAGCGACTAACGCGCCAAATGCTGAGGCGGTCTTTATAACTTCGATGACCAGCCGGGCATCGTCGGTGAGACAATCGAAATATCCAAACGCGCCTCGGAGACCTTCGCCGGAAAGTCGAGGCGCAAGCTTCAAAGCCTCATCGCGTGAGATCCATTTGTGACGTCCGATGTTCTTGCGACCGGCGAGCAGATCGTAGAGCCATAACCCCGCAGCCAGCTTCAGCCGGTTGGAACCGAGCGGCGATTTCTCATTCAATGAGTAGATCGGCACCAGGAATTCGAGCGGCTTGCACAAGTGCGGCGCCGTCTGCGACAAGACTGCGCGTTCGTTTAGTGACTCGCGAACCAACCGAAACTCGAACTGTTCCAGATAGCGCAGGCCGCCGTGAATCAGCTTTGATGAGCGCGAGCTGGTGCCGCTGGCGAAATCATCCTTTTCAAGCAGAGCGACGTGCAGACCTCGTGACGCGAGATCGAGCGCCACGCCGGCTCCGGTTATCCCGCCGCCGATAACCGCAACATCAAAAACCTCGTTTGCCATTTTTCCGATATTAATTGCTCGAGTCCACGACGAGAGTTCGGCAGGAGAATTGAATGTGTGGGGTTGGTTAATCATCGAAGCTCGGGAATCACTCTAGAGTAGCGCTCGCCCCTCGAGCAATGAGCCAATTGCCTCGATCACGCGTCTCCCGACCGCTCAGTCGGTTGAAATCAACGCACATCAAACGTTAGGATGCCTCGCGATATGTCCGGTCCACTCGAGGGAATCAGAGTCGTAGATTTTGGTCGTTTTATAGCTGCTCCTTATTGCGCGATGTTGCTTGCCGACTTCGGAGCCGACGTTATTCGCGTCGAGCGGCGAGACGGCGGCGAAGACCGCAGATTGGGGCCAGTAACCGAGTCCGGAGAAGGCGGCCTCTTTCTGAATCTCAACCGCAACAAACGCGGCATCACGCTCGACATTGGTCATCCTAAAGCAAGAGAGATCATTCGCCGGCTCGTCGCTGGGGCGGACATCGTCATTGTCAATCTTCCGCTGTCGGTCATGCGAAAGCTGGGGCTCGACTACGATGCGCTGCGCGAAATCAAAGAGGACATCATCCTGGTAATGGCATCGGCTTTCGGTCCCGATGGTCCGTACGCGAACCGTCTCGGCTTTGACGGAATTGCGCAAGCGATGAGCGGCGCGATGGGCCTCACCGGCTTCGAGGGCACTCCTGTTCGATCGATAGTCTCGTGGGCCGATTATGGTACTGCGCTTCACGCAGCGTTTGGAGCTATGACCGCGCTGTATCATCGTCAGAAAACGGGTCAGGGCCAGGTGATCGATGTTTCACTCCTGGCGACCGGAATCGCGTTTATGACGCCCTTGCTCGCGGAGTTGAAAACACGCGGGATTCGCCGGGAACAACTTGGTAATACAGCTTACTATGCTGCGCCGAGCGACGCGTATCAGACGAAGGACGGCTGGATAATGGTTCCCACAGTGGGCGGTCCGATGTTCAAACGATGGGCTCGTTTGATCGGACGCGAAGATCTTGTCGATGATCCGCGTTTCAAGGACGACATCAGTCGAGGCAACAACGCACCGCTTCTAAACGAAGCAATGTCAAAATGGTGTTCTGAACGCACTCGAGGGCAGGCGATTGCCGAGCTCGAAGCGGGAAAGATTCCGTGTGGTCCTTGTTACACGCTCGACGAAGTTCTGTCCGATCCGCAGGTGAACTCACGTGGACTGCTGCAGAATGTCGAATTCCCCGGCGGATCACAACCGGTACCGATCACAGCGCCGCCAGTTCGGTTGGGCCGGACACCGCCGGCGCAAAATCGTCGAGCTCCGATGCTCGGCGAGCACACCGACAGCGTTCTCGAAGAACTCGGATTTACCTCGACAGAAATTCTCGAGCTTCGAGAACAAAAGGTTGTCTGAGTCGTGAGGAGTGCTGAGTGCTGAGTGCTGAGTCCTGAGTGCTGAGTCCTGAGTGCTGAGTGCTGAGTGCTGAGTGCAGGAAATTTCAAAACTGCTCATCACTCATCACTCATCACTTATCACTTATCACTTATCACTTATCACTCGTCGCTTGTCACTCGTCACTCGTCACTTGTCACTTTCTTCTCGGGGAGGGGAAATGCCTACTAGAATCATAGATGGAATAGACGAGCTTAAGAGCCTCATTGGTCAGGAGGTCGCCGCCAGTGACTGGTTTGAAATGACTCAATCGCGAATCGATGCCTTTGCTGATGCGACTGACGATCACCAATGGATTCACATCGACGTCGAGAGGGCTAAAACGGAGTCGCCGTTTCATACCACAATCGCGCACGGGTTCCTAACGCTGTCGATGCTGCCTCACCTGAGTGCCCAGGCGCTAAAGGTTGAGGGCAAAATCAAGATGGGGATCAACTACGGTTTGAACCGGCTCAGATTCATATCTCCGGTTCCTGCCGGTTCAAGAATTCGGGCTCGATTCACTCTGCAATCAGTAGAGGACTTTGCCGGTGGTGCGCAGATCACATGGTCAGTCGTGTGCGAAAGCGAAGGCGGATCGAAGCCGGCACTCGCCGCGGAATGGCTGACGCGATACTACTTATGATCGACTGCAGTTGCCCAACGTTCTGCATTTAGTGAATTCAAACAAATATGGAGCTGACCTATCGCGTCTGCGCTCGTAACACCGCGTCCGATTCGGAAAACAAGATTCACGACGACGCCACCGCTTCGAGCTTTGGCTTTGGAGGCGGTCTCGTGCCTGGGGTTACGGTTTATGCTTATTTGACCGTACCGCTTGTAGAACACTTTGATCTCGATTGGATCGAGCGCGGTTCAATCCAGGTCAAGTTTCACCTGCCCTTTTACGATGGGGATGATGTTCTCGTTATAGCGGAAACCGATGAAAGCTCCGATCCGATCACAGTCGCCGTAACCGCCAGCACATCGGACGGAATCACGTGCGCCACGGCACTCGCGACCGTAAACGATCGATCGGCGTGGCTCGGCGAACCTGATATAGACGCGTTTCCAGAAGCCGCGCTTCCTGCCTACGAAAAACGACCCGTTCCTTCAGTAGATTTGCTGAACCCTGGAACGGTGCTAGGCACGCTCAATCAGCTAATGCGGGTTCCCGATCTGGAAGAACTCGAGCGAATCGATGAACAGCTGCCGATTTATCACAGTGACGAAGCTCCAGCGCATCCGTTCACGTTGTTGAGTCTGGCTAATCAGATGCTGGTGCAAAACTACAAGCTCGGACCTTGGATTCACGTCGCGAGCGATGTGAAAAACTGGAGTACAATCCGCGACGGTGAATCGCTCAAAGTGAAGGGCCGAATCAAAGAACGCTTCGAGCGAAAAGGTCACAAGTTTGTGGTGTTAGATCTATTGTTTGTTGCTGGCGATATTCGAGTGGTGCAACAAGTCAGGCACACGGCGATTTATGAACCGAAGAGGAAGTGACGAGTTATGAGTGACGAGTTATGAGTGATGAGTGACGAGTGACTGAGCAGAGTCGCGACCACTCAATACTCATCACTCGTCACTCATCACTCATAACTCGTCACTTGTCACTTCCTATTGACTCGCTCGTAGCCCGCTTGTTATAGGAACTGGCGGAGAAATTAATGACTGGAATAACTTCTTTTGGCGCTTACATACCTTATTACCGGCTTCCTCACAAAGAAATAGCTCGCGCGTGGGGCGGACGTGCAGGCGACGGCGAACGCTCCGTCGCAAATGTCGATGAAGACTCAATCACGATGGCGGTCGAAGCCGTACGCGATCTTCTCGCCAACAGCGAAGGCCGGGAGATCGACGGGCTTATGTTTGCCACTACGACTTCTCCTTACGCTGAGAAACAGGCGTCGGCGCTGATAGCGACCGCGGCCGATCTGCGTGGCGATGTCAGAACCGCCGACTACACCAACTCGCTTCGAGCTGCGACCACCGCGACTCTCGCTGCGCTTGATTCGGTGAAAGCGGGATCCGTTTCGAACGTGATAATCGCCTCTGCAGACTCGAGGCTCGCACCGCCGAAGTCCGCCAACGAGTACACATTTGGCGCTGCTGGATCGGCGCTCGCAATCGGAAGCGACAAGGTGATCGCAGATCTGATCGCCAGCCACTCGACGGTCGACGAGATGACTGACGTCTGGCGCCGTCCAGAGGATCGATTCGTTTCCGGCTGGGAGGAGCGATTCTCGATCACCCAGGGCTATCAGCGAGTTGTGCGGCAAACCGTCTCCGAGTTGTTTGAACGCAGCGCGATCGGACCTTCTGAAATTTCCAAGGCGATTTTTTATGCGCCCGACGCAGGCACGCTCGCTGGCACTGCGAAAAGCCTCGGATTAAAACCGGAACAAATCCCCGATCACTTGCTGTCGACCGTAGGTAACACTGGAGCGGCGATGCCTCTGCTCGTGCTTTCTTCGGTACTCGAGCAAGCGAGCGCCGGTGACAAACTGCTGGTTGTCGGCTACGGATCAGGTTGCGACGCTCTGCTGTTCGAAGTGACCGATGAGATTGAAAACGCAAAATCGCTTGCAGGCCGTCGAGGCGTGAAGGGATACCTCGCATCAAAGGCGAGTCTCGACAGTTACGAACGTTACTCAAAGTTTCGAGATCTGATTGAAACCGATGCCGCGCGTAGACAGGTTCCGACGGCTTCAGCGGCTGTCATTCTGAGAAACCGCGACGACATTTATCGACTGCACGGCTATCGCTGTCTCAATTGCGGAAAAGTGCAATATCCGCATCAACGCCTGTGCATCAGTTGTCAGACGCGGGACAGCTTCGAGAGCGTGAGATTGGCAAACAAGACTGCGACGCTGTTTACGTTTACGCTGGACTTCCTCAACGCTGACCCGGATCCTCCCACTGTTATGACCATCATAGACTTTGAGGGCGGGGGCCGTGCGTACGTGCAGATGACCGACCGCAACCCGGCTGATGTAAAAATCGATCAAACGGTTGAGATGACATTTCGTCGACTCTACGACGCGGAAGGCTTCGCGAATTACTATTGGAAATGCCGGCCGCGCCGCTGAGCGGAGTGGCATGCGGGGGATCGACGGGGAGAGTGGGCGAGGGGGCGACAGGGCGAGAGACAGGACAATAGCCGGCCTCTTCACAGTCTTCAGACACTTGCTGACTCGCCTTCTCCGACTGTCTACTTTGGGCAACAGCGCGATCGCGATATTGCGAAAGGTGAGCTTCGAATCGTCTTTTCTCCCACTCGCTCCCTCTCCCACTCGCCCCCTCTCACCCTCCCTGTTCCATCCTCAATCTTCATGCAAGCCTGACTTCGGTTGATCGTTCTACCGGCAGATCGATCCTCCAGCCCACATACTCGATCAAGCAAAAAGGAGATTATATGAATACTCGGATCAGAGTACTGGCCGGGCTTGTGCTGTGTGCCTGTTCGATCGCCTGCTCGTCATCAAGCCGCGTCGCCGAAGCACAGACGGGTCCTCAAAACCGCACCGTTCGTGCGATGCCTCCGCTTAACTCATCGGCGCGGCCCGAGTGGCGACTGGGCTCTCCATACACTCACAACAGCCTGACCGTGTTTCCGGTCCTCGCTGACAGTTCAACGCCGCGCGCCGATCTCATCACACTCGATCAAGGTCTGCGGTCGGGACAAATCACCATTACTGAACTCGGCGCAGCTGGTAATTCGAGAAACGCCGGCCGGCAAGCCGCGGAGAACGCAGAAGTCAATCGACTCGCTCTCGTAAACAAATCGGGCAAGCCGCTGGTTCTGATCGCAGGCGAGATGATCGTCGGAGGTCGACAGGATCGCATTGTAGGTCACGATTGCATTATCGAATCGTCGAACACGCCGGTGCCCCTGGATGTTTTTTGTGTCGAGCACGGGCGGTGGTCGGGCACCGCGTCGTTTGGTGAAAACGCAATAGGTACTGGTGCTGGGAACGGACCCGGGGCCGGTACAATCGTACAATCTGCGAAAATCGCCCCGCTTGCGTTGCCGAACATTCGAGAAAAGGCTCAGGCAAAGAAAAGCCAGCAAGAGGTTTGGAACGCGGTGAGCGACAGCCTGTCGGCAAATTCAGCGCGAAATAGCACCGGCGACCTCAACGGGCTGTATATGGACAAAAGCGTCAACTCGAAACTCGAGACTTACCAGGACGCGTTCAAGGACCGACTATCCGGAGACAACGTCATCGGAGTAGTAGCAGCGATCGGGAACAGAATTATCTCAGCGGATGTTTTCGCGAATCACTTTTTGTTCGAGGCATATTGGCCAAAGATCCTAAAGTCATACGCGCTTGAAGCGTTGAGCGCGAACGACAAAGGTTCCACAAAAGTAAGCAAGGACGCGGTGGAGGAATTTCTTTCTCGCGCGCAGGGAGAGAACACCACTAAGACTCAATCCGGTGTTTATCGGCTTGCGGAGAGCCAATCCGGCTCGCACGCCAGCTTCGAGTTGGAGTACGGTGCCACGCCGACTCTCATTCACTTCAACCGAGTCGTAAAGAAATAATGGGAGGAGAGGCATAATCCGATTTAAGAAGTTCTGGGGTATTTCTGTTCGTTTGAAGCTTTCGCACTTCAGCCGGACTGGTGCATGATGCTTTCTCCTCATGCAAACTATGGCTGGTGTGCTCGACAACATTCGAGTGATCGATTTGACCCAGGCACTTGCAGGGCCGTACTGCACGATGCTCCTCGGCGATATGAACGCCGATGTCATCAAGGTCGAATCTCCAGGCTATGGAGATCAGAGCCGCGGTTGGGGCCCTCCCTTTATCGAAGGCGAGAGCACTTACTTCCTCAGCATCAACCGCAACAAGCGCAGCCTAACACTCGATATCAAATCTGCTGACGGCAGAAAAATCCTGCACCGGCTCCTCGAGTCAGCCGATGTGTTTGTATGCAATATTCCAAAAGCTGAATCACGACTGCGCGCCGGTCTGGACCTCGAAACGCTTCAGAAACTGAACCCTCGGCTCATCTACTGTCTGATCAGCGGCTATGGGAGCAACGGCCCGTACGCCGAGCGACCAGGTTACGACCTTGTAATTCAGGGCGAGGCCGGCTTGATGAGCGTCACCGGCGAGCCCGGCGATCTGCCGATTCGATACCCGGTTCCCATCGCCGATATTTCGACTGGCCTGTACTCAACCATCGGGATCCTCGGGGCATTGTTGGCTCGCGAAAGAACCGGCGAGGGCCAGTTTCTGGATATGACGTTGATGGAAAGTCAGTCGGCGTGGCTTACGACTCTTGCATCCGCGTTGATGAATGCTGGCGAGCAGCCGCAACGAGTGGGAAACGCCCATCCCAACATCGTTCCTTATCAAGTCTTCAAGGCTAAGGATAAGTATGTGATTCTGGCGGTCGGCACTGAAAAGCAATGGCAAGCTTTTTGTGACGCACTTAGCTTTCAGACTCTCAAGCAGGACCCGAGGTTCGCAACAAATGCCGCCCGCAACCGCAATCGCGCCGAGCTGGTGCCAATGCTCGACGAGTTCTTCTCCGCACAAAACGCCGATTATTGGCTGGAAAAGCTGAAGGACACCGGCATCCCCAGCGGACCGATTAACATTATCTCCGAGACGCTCGCGCATCCGCAGCATCGGGCTCGCAACTTCATCGTCGAGCTCGACCATCCTCTTGTTGGCGCAGTGAGATCGATGGGAAATCCAGTGAACATGTCCGCCACTCCGGTCAGCTATCGACTGGCTCCTCCGATGTTGGGTCAACACACTGGCGAGATTCTGAGTGAGCTTGGTTACGACGAGGCCGCAATCGAGGCGTTACGGACAAACAAGGTGATATGAGTTACAAAGGATTTGTAGTCGCGGTTACTTAATTTGCAGCCAGAGCAATCGAGCGATCCAGAAAGCCAAAACGGCACACATCAGAAACAACGCGCCGCAGGCTGTCACTTCAGCAACTCGCAATTGTCTCGAACCAACCAACTCGGGCCGGATGTCTTCGACCCAGGCGATCGACGCGGCAATCCCGTGAGAAGCAAGAAACCAGATCACAACCCCAACTGTGAATCCCGCTAAATCTGCTAACAGATACATTCGAGACTCCTCCAGTCAGCTAGCCCTTACCCAGCAAGCGAAGCTGCCGCGGCGCGAGCAGCCATGCCACCTCGCCTCGAAGAGCGGGAACCGTTTCAGAGATGTTGAGGCAACATACGCTGCCCTTCTTCAACTGGATCGCTGCGTCCCCTTCGTCACTAATTATCTTTGAGATGATGTTGCCAAGGTCGGGTTGATGTCCCACCAGCGCCACGGCCTGGACTTCCGAATGAGTCTTGATCTCTGCAAACAGGCCTTCGATGGAACCTCCCGGCGCGAGATTGAGGGTTTGCCGCATGTCTTTCTTGCTGAGCCCCAATCCGGTTGAGACTATTTCAGCGGTCTCGATCGCGCGCACCAGCGGGCTCGTGATTATCAAATCGATTTGAGCGTCGAGTTTGGTGAGTCCTTTGACGATCTCTCGCATACGCGTTCGTCCTTCGTCCGTCAACGCGCGTCTCTCGTCAGAGAATTCATTCGGCTTGCCCAGCGGCTCGGCTATCGCATGTCTGATGATAAACAGTTCCATAACGAAGTTCCGATTATAAAGGATCGAGAAGGGCCGAAAAAGGGGTTAACAGTGCTACTCATTGAGGGCAGTGATTGAGCTGCGAATTGGTTTATTGATAAATTTATCCTATCGTTCGATTGACAGGGCTATCGAATCAATCAACCAATGAGGCTGAATCTCAATCCAAAGCCATTCTATCTCGGCCGCGTCTTTGGTATTCCAATTTTTGCTCACTACAGTTGGCTCCCGGTATTTCCGTTTTATGCGTGGGCAATCGCATCCGGTCTTCTGCCTCGCGAAGCACCTGGACTCTCGAGCATTCAATATTGGGCGCTCGGTCTTGTCACGACTATGCTGCTGTTTGTATCGGTCCTGGTTCACGAACTCGCACACGCGACGATGGCCCGCGCGGAAGGTCTGGGAACCGGCAACATAACACTGTATATGTTCGGCGGCCTTGCTTCCTTGAACGGTCAGCCCGCGCAGCCCTCTTCCGAATTCAAGATTGCTGTAGTTGGACCAGCCGCCAGCTTTGTAATCGGCACAATCTTCTTTCTGGCGACGCAGGTTTTTGTCGGCGGGACCACTCACCGCGCTATCGGTCAGGTGTTGCGTCATCTAGGTTTGGTGAACTGGCTTTTGGCGGCGTTCAACATTTTGCCGGGATTGCCTCTCGATGGAGGTCGAGTCCTCAGGGCGCTGCTTTGGCACTACAACAAGAATTTCAGATCGGCGACACAGCTCGCGATTCGTTCAGGCCTGATGATCGCGATGACGCTTATCGTTGCGGGAATCTGCTCCTTTGTACTGGTGCCCGATTACGGAATTACCGGTCTGTGGATGATGATCATTGGGCTGATGATCGGTTTGATGTTGGGGACTACCGAGGGGCGAACTCGCGGAGTATGGCGCGTGAAGCGCGGTACCGTCGAGGACATCATGAATCGCGACGTGGTTCAGATTCCACCCAACATGAAAGTTACCGATTTCATCAACAAGGTACTGAACAACAACCATCACACCAGCTTCCCGGTTGTGCTCGACCGAAGACTCCACGGTCTGCTCTTGCTCGAGGAATTGAAGAAGCTTCCGCAGGATGAGTGGCGCGTGCGAGAGGCTCGCGAGGTTATGCGTCCGGTCAACGATTCGATGTTTCTCAATTTGAACACACCTATTCCACAGGCGTTGACGATTTTGACCAACAACGGTCTCGGCCGAGCGGTGGTGCTGGATTCAAACGGCTACATCGTGGGATACGTCAGCCTGCGGGACATCAAAACTGGAAAATGATCAAGCGGTATCAGCCGGCCGAAAGTAAGTTAACTTCTATTTCCCTTTTGATTCGGCGGATCGATTCTTTTTCAGGTAGGCATTGAGTCCGGCATACAACGACGCGGCTACGCGCTCGCGGAATGGCCCGGTCTGCAGCAGTGCTTCATCTTTCGGATTCGACAGGAAGGAAACTTCTGCCAACACGCTGGGCATAGCAGCTCCGACAAGCACTGCAAATGGAGCGTGTTTGACGCCTCGATTCATCGCCGTCCGCGGTGATTGCGCGCCGATCCCCCGAACAAGCCCCGCCTGGATGTATCGCGCCAACTCGCGTGACTCGGCTATTCGATTCCCAACAGTAACGCTGGCAATCATCGGTTCTGCTTTTTCGTCCGCCTTTGCCATCGCCTCTTTCGCGTTTTCGCGCGCGACGTTCTGAGATGCTTCGTCTTTCGCACGATCGGGGCTTACGAAGAAAGTCTCAACGCCCGACGCAGCGCGGGACGGGCTGGCGTTTGCGTGAACCGAAATGAACAGATCAGCGTGTCTCGAATTCGCGATCGCCGTTCTCTCTTCCAATGCGACAAAACGATCCGTGTCGCGAGTCATAATCACTTCGACATCGGGATAGTTTGATTTGATGTAGTTTCTGAGTCTGCGCCCGACGTCCAGCACCAGATCCTTTTCCTTCATTCCGTTGGCGCTGATCGTTCCGGTGTCGTGACCGCCGTGACCTGGATCGATAACAATCCGTTTGATCGGAGCCTGAGCAGCTTTCGCATCGACCTTGGCCGCAAGAGATTCCGTAGCCGCCGCGGCCGCATTGTTGTTCTGCGGAAACGGCAGTATGGGCTCGTTTATCTCCGGTAAGGATTTCAGAGCGTGCTTCTCAGCTGGGTTCAAATCTCTCGTTCGAGGTTGCGTCTCGCGAGCTTCCGGCCTTGCGGTAACCGGTCTCGGAGTTGGCTCGACTCGATTTGTCGTCTCGGAAGCGACTTCGCTTATACGAGCGACGTTACCGGTTCCACCGGCGTGGACGTCCACGATGATTCGATCCGGATCTGACAATTGGAACGACGAGAAATCCGAGACCGAGCCCACTTCCAGATCGATTTGAACTGTCCCTGAACTTCCGGGATCACCGACGGAAACTACAATTCGTTTTAGCAGGTTGGTGTCGCCGACAATGAATCGGCGTCCGGCGAGCGATGACGAGACCGCGGCGCCGCTCAACGAGATGCTCAATTTATTGCCGGCGCGGTGTTCTGAGTATCTCACCTGATCCGAAAGATCAATCACGACTCGCGCATAGTCGGACGAGCTGAAGTTTCTTACGTTGGTGAGGATCGGTGTTCCCAGCGAGCGATCGAGTGCAGCCGTTCCGATCGTAACGTCGACCGGCCGGTTCCCAAGTTGAGCTTCAAACCGGGCCAACACTGCTCTGGCCTCGCGCGCGAGCACCGAGGTTGGGAAATACGAAATCAACTCTCGATATGCCCCCGCTGCGCCATCGAGATCCTGCAGATTCTCTTCGTAGATCTGTGCGATTCCGATCAGAGCGTCCCCAACAAACGCGCTGTTTGTATGTTCCGCTACAACTCCGCGGTACGCCTCGATTGACTGTTTGTATAGCGCCGAATCGCCGGTCGCATCCGCCATCTCGCGGAGCAACTCTGCACGACGCGCCAATGATTCCGCTGAAAAATAGTTGTCGGTATTAAGACGAATTACCTGCGAGTAAGCATCAAGAGTACGACGGTATTCCGCGGGAGTGCGTTCCTCGGGTGGACGCTGGTGCAGCGCAGTACCCAGCTCGTTTGCGTATCTGAAAAGTTTATCGGCCAGCGAGTCCGAAGCACGTACCGATGAACTATTGGGATCGGCGGCGTTCAGCACAGGACGCACGGTCAGACAGAAGACCAGCGCAAAAATAACTCCGCTGACTATCAGTTTGTAGCGTCCTTGCCAGTGCATATACACCGTGTTGTTTTTTTTTGGGGACTCCGCTTCCTGCGGCGCGGCGGGGTGCAGTATACAACAAACGAGGGGTTTCAGTCAGCAACAGTTAAAGAGGCTCAGTCACCAGCATAGCCAGGGTCTTCTCTTCTTTCCCCGTACCAAAGCTCCAGACCTTCACGTTTTCGCAGGGCTTTCGGGCCGGTTAGTAACAGCCCTCCGAACAACCTCAACACTTCCTTGCCCGAATACAGTCTCAGTTTTCTGCCCGAAGAGATCACGGCTTCACGCACAACGACAAACTTGCCTTGTCGTTTCAGCGCTCGGCTCATCGTTACTTCCTCCGAAGCGAAGAGGTTCTCATCAAATCCACCGACTGCATCGAAGGCATTCCTAGTGCAGAAAACGAAACAACCGCAGGCAACCCCGATTGCGCGAAAGAGCTTGATGAAAACTGGGTGCAAGAACTTCGCGTAGCCCGGAATCTCGCCGTCGAATTCAACTGCCGAGCCGCCTCCGACTGCACCGCGGTTCATCGCGGTTACGGCGGCTTGAACGGCTTCGTGGGTGACGACTGTATCCGCGTCCACGAAGATCAGTCGGTCACCGGAAGCCTCTCTCGCTCCTGCGTTGCGCGTCGCAGCAATCTGTCGACGATTGACGCTGACGACGTGGGCTCCGTGAGCCCGTGCAATTTCTGCTGTGTTGTCCGATGACGCATCATCGGCAACCACGATTTCAAAAGGTTCTTCGAGCCCTGCTCCAACCCGATTGATCGCGTCGAGAGTTCGCCCAATCAATGCCTCTTCGTTATAGGCTGGAACGATAAACGATATCATACTGTCGCCGGCTTAGTAGTTATTCGAGAGACGACCGTTTGCAAACGTTGCCGCGTTGGGCGCAACCGATGCGCCGTTCTTCTTCGGCGCGGCTTTAGTCTTTGTTGCATCATAACGGGCGGAAATACTCTTAACGTAATTCTGCGTCTCTTTATATCGTGGCACACGGTAGCCCGAATTTACCACCGCGTTCTCTCCCGCGTTGTAGCCGGCAAGAGTCAAATTCACATCGCCATTGAAAGAATCGAGCAGGAATCGCAGATATCTCGCTCCGCCCTCGATGTTCTGAGCCGGGTCGAAGATGTTGGTCACACCGAAACGCTGCGCGGTTGCGGGCATCAACTGCATCAACCCAGAAGCACCTTTGTAAGATCTCGCACGAAGATTGAATCCAGACTCCTGACGCATTACCGCGACGATGAGGTTAGGATCAACCCCGTTTCGAGCGGCTGACGCGGCAATCATCTCGTCATACTTCGGATTACCGGTAGTGGTCATTTCGCCTGGAGCCAATGCGCCATCGAAGAAGATCATCGGTTTCGAAGGTGAAACCGTCGGAGTCGTCGCCTGCGCGGTAGACTTTGCCGCTCCGGGCTTTGCTGGAACCGTTGTGGTTTTTGCTGTAGTCGGTGCCGACGCTTTGGCTGCCTGAGGTGTTATGACTTCGTGAACGACCAGCGAAGGCGTGCGTTGGAGATCAATGTTGGCGGCCTCGACTGACAACGGGATATTTTGTTCCTGGGCCTTTGCGTCGCCGGCTACGAGCGCCAGAAAAGCGAGAATTGCTATGAAGACGGTCGATCTCATTCACCCTCCACTCTCAAAACGGGGAGCCGTCGGGTCGTTAAGAAGACACTCGAGCCAAGACACTTAAGAAATGGGGATTGAAGCGAGTTGAAAACCGGGAGGGAGCTGTCGGTCAATCTCACTTCGGCAGCCAGACATCCTTTTCCAAATAAGTGATGATATTGCCGTGTTTACGGCAGTGAGAGCCGGCAATCACAAATTCGCGAAAAGGCCATGGCTTTGCGACCCAGGATCACTCCTGGTGTGCCTTTATCGGTGACTTCAAAAGAACCGTTTGATACCCGGCCAGTCTAAGCTGGATGGTTATCGTTGTCAATAATTAGGTTGGAAGTTAAGCCGCACTGAGAACTTCACGGTATTCAAGGTTAAACCAGACTTATGAGTGCATGTCCTGACTTTTGTCATTCGGCATAATATAGGCTGACTGAGAAAGAGGTTCATCGTTATATTTGCACGAACGTAAAGAGAACTGTAAGCCCTGTATCAGAACTTGGTTGGTGTTTTCCTACATCATTGGACTGTGAGAGACTTAGATGAGTGAGCACTAGTGAACTCTTGATCTGCGCCGGACTACCTGCATGTAGCAGCCATTGACAGTTGTTCTTGGTGCGTATGATATTGGGGCATTAGAAAGGTTGGCCTCATATGCCATCTGTGAGAAACGAAGCATTAGTTAAGCCGGAAATCTTAGTTTGGGCTAGGGAATCGGCTGGCTTAGGATTAAATGAGGCAGCCAAAAAGATTCCCGTCAAGCCTGAGCAACTCCTAGCGTGCGAGCAAGGCAAAGCTCGACTAACCGTCGCTCAACTGCGTACGCTGAGTAATGCTTACAAAAGACCCTTAGCATTTTTCTTTCTCCCCGCGCCTCCCCAAGGAGAAAAGAGCTTACATGACTATCGTAAATTGCCAGACCAATCAGACGATAAAACTTCTCCAGCCTTAAGATTTGAAATTAGAAAAGCAAATTACCGAAGAGAAGTTGCTCTTGATCTGTATAAAGAGATGGGATTGGACTTACTGTTTTTCTCGTCAAGAATTTCGCTGGATGACGATACAGAGAAGGTCGGAGAAAACCTAAGGAGGCTTCTCGATGTAACGCTGGAAGAGCAGATCGCGTTGAAAACTGGTTATGAGGCATTGGCGTTTTGGCGCGATAAAATAGAACAACAAGGAATTTTTGTTTTTCAAGCGCCTGTGCCCTTGAACGAAATGAGAGGTTTTTCAATCTGGTACAGTCCTCTTCCAATTATCGTGGTGAACAGCAAGGACTTCCCGTTTGGGCGCGTTTTTACGATGCTACACGAATTAACTCATTTGATGCTCCGAGCAACAGGATTATGCTTACTGCGTGATGAAGATAAGACCGAGACATTCTGCAACGCGGTTGCAGGAGCCGCACTAGTCCCAGCAAAGAATTTATTACAGGAGACTGCGGTCGTTGGGAATAAGAGCGGTTCTGAATGGGACGAAAGAACAATAAGAACTCTCTCCGGTCGCTATAGTGTTAGCCGCGAAGTCATCCTACGTCGCCTCCTCACCTTGGGGCATACAAGCTCCACCTTTTATCAATTAAAGACAATGCAGTGGAAAAAGGAGTACGAAAGACTTCCGAATAACGAAAAGGTACCGATTCCAATACATACCAAAGTTATTAGTGGTGCTGGTAAACCTTATGTGAGATTAATCATTGACAGTTATAGAGGTAACAAAATCACCTTAAGCGATGTGTCTCGCTACTTAGGCGTAAAAGTCGAACATTTTTCCAATATCGAAACCGCAATCTCAAATACCTGATTGGAGAGCTTCTGGTTTATTGCATAGATACGAGCTCAATAATCTGGGGGATCAAAGACTACTATCCCCCTGACATCATGCCTGGACTATGGGATGACATTGACGACCTAATAAATGTTGGCGAATTGGTCGCCTGTGAAGAGGTGTTAAGAGAATTAGTAGGCAGGTCGGATGTTGTCTCGGACTGGATTACTGCGCGTCCGCAAATGATCGTCAAACTCGATGCCGCGATCCAACAGGCTGTCTCAGTCATCATGGCACATGATGAGCATTGCAAATTAGTTGGCAAGAATGCTACTGGCCCAATCGCTGATCCCTTTGTCGTCGCGACTGCTCAGGTAAGGAATTATACCGTTGTCACTAATGAAATCCTTATGACAAGTCCCAGTCCTAACAAGACTAAGATACCAAATGTATGTAGAGACTTGAACATTCGCTACATTAACTTTCTCGACCTGATTAGAGAGCAAGGATGGATTTACAAACGATGATTTCGTTCTTACCGATACGTACTTTTCGCGACGCGGCTCAGACTCTGCCCACGTAAAAACCACCATCAATAGAGTCTTGGAACACACAATCTCCTAACTAACAACGACGTAATCGATTCCTTTCAGTCGCCTGCGTTACAACCTCTCGAGCTTCGTGTTACATTACTTGTTCCGATGAATCGGCGAATTTACATCAGGCATCTCATCCAACAAGCATTTGTCAGCGCGCTTGTGGTGCTTTCTCTATTCGCCGCTCATACCGTTTCGATATCCGAATCGGACGCCCGCATCCATCGAGATCAGGAACCGAGATTTGTAGCAACGCAACCGGTTCCTCTTGCGCTCACAACCAGCGAAAAGCAGACTCGCGTACAAAGCAAACCATCACGTCGTGCCTCGCATATAGCCGGCGCATTGCCTGCATCAGTCACCATCGCTCGATCTCACCCGTGGCATCCGCGATGGATTTCATCCACTCAACGCGCGGTGATTCCGTGCCGCGTCTTCCCTGCGGATCGCGCGCCACCGTTACTCCTGTCTTAGAACTCCTTTTGCAAACAAAGAGTAGCTGTCGCTGGACAGGTCCCGAATACCTGCTTGTCGGCTAGCTGTCTCTATAGCATTCATACCCTCAATCATAGGAGAGTATTATGAGTTCAGAAGTAATTGTCGTTGTGGTTCTTATGGTGATCGCCGTCGGTTTCATCGTTTGGGTGAGAAAGCACTCGCAAGCCGATGAACCCAACGAATAAGCCATTGCCACTACAATCTAGACCGGCAACGAGCTGTAACCGGTTCGAACTGACCGGCCAGGACCAGTCTCCTGGCCGGTCAAGGAGAAACAAGTGAATCCGATCTGGACTAAAATGATTGTCGACGCGGTCGGGTCAACTATGAGGACCTGCCCTCACTGTAAGAAAACCGCATCCTATTCCAAAAAGAAACCCGGACAGTTCCATAAGTGCAAGAGCTGCGGTCATCGGTTTAAGGAAAAGGATCGATGACTTCAATCGAGCCCATTCTCGTTGTCGGATCACTTCTTTTGCTCATCAGCGTATTGGCTAGCAAAGCTTCGGCCAAGCTGGGAATCCCTGCACTGCTGCTGTTCCTGATTCTCGGCATGCTCGCAGGATCGGATGGCCCCGGCGGCATCTATTTCGATGACGCTCATATTGCGCAATCGCTGGGCGTCGTCGCTTTGGTGTTGATTCTGTTTTCGGGAGGGCTCGACACCGAGTGGTCGAGCGTCAAACCAATTCTTTGGCAGGGACTCGGTCTGTCGACAGTAGGAGTGTTGATTACATCTGTGTTGGTTGGTCTGTTTGCAAAGACCGTGCTCGGGTTTTCGCTTGAGGAAGGCATTCTGCTCGGCGCGATTGTCTCCGCTACAGACGCCGCCGCGGTGTTCTCTGTCTTGCGCGCTCGAAGCATCGGATTGAAAGGTCACGTGAGGCCGCTGCTGGAATTCGAGTCCGGGAGTAACGACCCGATGGCTGTGTTTCTTACAACCGGTCTGGTTGGAATAATGACCACGCCCGGAACCAGCTGGGTTAGCCTCGTGCCAATGTTTGTTAAGCAAATGGTGATCGGAGCGGCGTTTGGTTTTGTAATCGGTAAAACAATTGTAGCGCTGATGAATCGACTCAGGCTCGAGTTCGAAGGTCTCTATCCGGTGCTGACCGTTTCGCTGGTTCTTTTGACTTTTGGTGCGACGTCTGAGCTAGGCGGCAACGGATTTCTTGCGGTGTACATCGCTGGTCTTCTGATGGGTAAGAACGAATTTATTCACAAGCGCAGCGTAATGCGATTCCACGACGGGCTTGCCTGGTTGATGCAGATTTCAATGTTTCTGGCGCTGGGTCTTCTTGTCTTCCCGTCTCATCTTTTGCCGATCATTGGACTGGGTTTACTGGCTTCGGTTTTTGTGATGGTTGTCGCGCGCCCGCTCAGCGTTTTGATTACGCTTGGATTGAGCGGCATGCCTCTGAACGAAAAGTTGATGGTGTCGTGGGTTGGTTTGCGAGGGGCGGTTCCGATCGTGCTCGCGACTTTTCCGCTGCTGGCCGGCTTGCCAAAATCGGAGATCATCTTCGATCTGGTCTTCTTTATAGTTCTCACGTCGATCCTTCTCCAGGGAACATCGCTACCGCTTTTTGCGAGGTGGCTCAAAGTTGAATCGCCGGTGCAGCAGAAAGTTAATCCGCTGGAACTCGATCAATTGGAAGGACTCGACAGCGAGCTGGTAGATGTCGACGTGCCGGCGGGTTCAAAGGTCATCGGGAAACAAATCGTACAATCAGGTTTTCCGAAGGGCGCACTGATAGTTCTGATTGGGCGCGGCAAGGAATTCATTGTGCCGAACGGAGGAACTGTTATCGAGGGAGGCGACCGCCTGTTGATTCTGGGGAACAAGGATGATCAGGCGGAAACTAGAAAAATAGTTTCGGGTTTGGGGTCTCGGGTTTAGTGATTCAAGGTCCTTTATACAAGAAAAGATCAGGTTTGTGAGAAGGAGACCACTAAACTCAAAACCATAAACCCTAATGATCTACGATTTGGAATCTGGGATTAGGATTTGGGATCTAGGATTTGAGATTTGAGATTTGAGATTTGGGAATTTGGGATTTGAGATTTGGGATATTTGGGATCTAGGATTTGGGATTTGAGATTTGGGATATTTGAGATTTGGGATCTAGGATGTGTGGTTCTCGACGCCCTATCATCAATCCTATTCCTAGATTCTAGATGCCAAATTATGCGAAATCTCAAATCCCAAATCCCAAATCTCAAATCCCAGATCCCAGATCCCAGATCCTAAACTCGAAACCCTAAACCCTAATTCGAATCCACCAACTTCCCACCGATCTGTGGTCGATGCTTCGTTTCATGTTTTTGTTTGAACCGAAGCCTGAACCGATCAAGATATAAATAAATCACCGGTGTGGTGAAAAGCGTCATCATTTGACTGACCATCAGCCCGCCAACTATCGCAATCCCGAGCGGACGGCGCAGCTCTGAACCGGTGCCGCCGCCAATCGCAAGCGGCAAACTCCCAAGCATCGCCGCCATCGTCGTCATCATAATCGGACGGAATCTCAGAAGACACGCTTCGTAGATAGCATCTCTCGCACTCTTCCCTTCTGAACGCTCAGCCTCAACCGCAAAATCAATCATCATGATCGCGTTCTTCTTCACGATACCGATCAATAACAGAATTCCGATCAGCGCGATCACCGTCAGTTCGGTGTGGCAAACAAGCAGCGCGAGAATTGCACCGACACCGGCGGACGGCAATGTCGACAGAATTGTGAAGGGATGCACAAAACTTTCGTACAAAATTCCAAGAACGATGTACACGGTGATTAGCGCGGCAAGAATCAGGATGGGTTCGTTTGCTAAAGAAGCCTGAAACGCCTGCGCCGTTCCTTGAAAGCCTGCCTGGATCGTTGCCGGCAACTGCAAGTCTCTCTCAGCCGTCTCGATCGCTTGCAATGCATCTCCAAGTGAAGCGTCCGCTGCGAGGTTGAATGAAATAGTCACCGCCGGATACTGACCCTGGTGATTTACTGCAAGCGTCGCCGTTGTTCGCTCGAAGTGGGTGAACGCACTCAACGGCACTTGCGCGCCTGTATTCGACCTTACGTAAATGCTTTTGAGCGTATCGGGACTCTGCCAATACTGCGGCGCGACTTCCATTACCACGTGGTATTGATTCAGCTGCTTGTACATGGTCGAGACCGGACGCTGACCGAACGCGTCGTAGAGCGTCTCGTCTATCATCTGTGCCGTGATGCCAAGTCGGGAAGCTGTGTCTCGATCGATTGAAAGCTGCGCGTCGAGCCCGCGGTCCTGCTGGTCGATGTTGACATCGGCGAGCTGAGGTATCTTCCGAAGCCGCTCGAGCGCCTTCGGAGCGAATTTCATAAGATCGTCCAGGTTGTCGCCCTGCAATGTGTACTGAAATGTCGCGTTGCCGACGCGCCCACCGACGTTGATGTCCTGGACCGGCCGAAGGAAGGTTGTCGCTCCAACCTCGCTCGCCAGCTTACCTCGCAACCGGCCGATCACCTGGTCGGCGCTAACCTTGCGCTCCTCGATCGGTTTTAGCGCGATAAACATCCGAGCCGTGTTTGTAGTGGAGCCGCCGCCGCCGGTGAATGCGCCGACTGTATCGACCGCCGGATCTGACAAAACGATGTCAACCACCTGACCAAGTTTCTGTCTCATCGATTGGAACGAGATATCCTGAGAAGCCTGGACCGAACCATTCAAACGTCCCGTATCCTGATCCGGGAAGAATCCTTTTGGAACGATTGTGTACAGAAACACATTCACGCAGACCGTAGCGATGGTCAGAGCCAGCAACAACGCCGGATGCTCCAACACCCACGACAATCCTTTTTCATAGCCTCGGTGAATCCAATTGAACACACCTTCGCTGAAACGATAGAGCCAACCGTGCGCGCGGTCATGTTGCGACTTCAGAAACTTCGCACACATCATCGGCGTGGTTGTAAGCGAAACTACCAGCGATAAACCGACGGCAATCGACAGCGTTACCGCGAATTCTCTAAATAACCTGCCGACTATTCCGCCCATCAACAGAATCGGAATGAACACCGCCATCAGCGAAATGCTCATCGACAGGACCGTAAATCCGATCTGTTTCGCTCCTTTCAACGCGGCCTGAAACGGTCTCATCCCCTGCTCGAGGTACCTGGTGATGTTTTCGATCACCACAATCGCATCATCGACCACAAACCCCGTAGAAATCGTCAGCGCCATCAAAGAGAGATTGTCGATGCTGTAACCAAGCAGGTACATCGCTCCGAACGTGCCGAGCAGCGACAGCGGTACAGATACGCTTGGTATGATCGTAGCCCACGCATTTCGCAGGAAGATAAACACGACCAGGATTACCAGACCGATCGAGATCATCAGCGTCAGCTCGACGTCCTGAACCGAGGCCCGAATCGTTGTTGTTCGGTCGTTGATCACGTCGAGATTTATCGCAGGTGAAATCGATGCTCGAAGCTGCGGAATCAAGTCTCGCACTCTGTCCACTGTGTCGATGATGTTCGCCCCGGGCTGTCTGAAGACGATGATCAACACCGCGCGTTTGCCGTTCGCAAGCCCGCCGCCGCGCAGGTCCTCAACCGAGTCCTGCACATCGGCTACATCGGAGAGCCTCACCGGAGCACCGTTGCGATACGCGATGATCAGAGGCCGATACTGCGCGGCGTTTTGAAGTTGATCCGTTGTCTGCAGTTCCCAAGCGGTCTCCGAATCTTCGAGACGTCCTTTTGGGCGATTCGCGTTTGCCGCGCCGAGAACCGTTCGAATCTGATCGAGTCCAATTCCGTAGCGGTTGATCACATCGGGATTCAATTCGACCCGAACCGACGGCAAAGAGCTCCCGCCTACAACCACCTGACCGACGCCTTTGACTTGCGCAATCTTCTGTTGCAACACCGATGAAGCCAGATCGTAGAGCGTACTGACCTCGATGGTGTCCGACGTTAGACCCATCAACATCACTGGCGCGTCGGCCGGATTTACTTTTCGGTAGAACGGATTGCTCGGAAGGTTTGCAGGTAGCTGGCTTCGCGCAGCGTTGATCGCCGCCTGTACATCGCGAGCCGCGCCATTGATGTCGCGGTTCAAATCAAACTGCAGAACGACGTTGGAGGAACCACGCGTGTTAGACGAGGTCATCTGAGTTATTCCGGCAATTCTTCCGAACTGTCGTTCGAGAGGCGTTGCGACCGACGACGCCATCGTTTCGGGGCTCGCGCCGGGAAGATTCGCGGACACCTGAATCGTCGGGAAGTCCACTTGCGGTAGCGGCGAGACGGGCAACAATAAAAAAGCGAGACACCCTGCCAGTGCAATCGCTATCGTCAATAACGATGTACCGACTGGCCTCTTTATGAACGGCTCCGAGATATTCATCAGTGTTCCGCCGGAACGAGGTCTTCCCCGTCGTGCAGTTCCTTGCGCGTTCGCCTATGCATCAACCTCTTGGCAACCCTGTCAAACGCAAGATAGATCACCGGCGTCGTGTACAAAGTGAGAAGCTGACTCAACATCAACCCGCCGATGATGGTTATGCCCAACGGCCGTCTAAGCTCTGAGCCAACGCCGGTCCCGAGCGCAAGCGGCAACCCGGCGAGAAGAGCCGCCATCGTGGTCATCATGATCGGCCTGAACCTGAGCAGACACGCTTCGTAGATTGCATCTCGGGGACTCTTTCCGCCTTCACGTTCGGCTTCGAGAGCGAAGTCGATCATCATAATTGCGTTCTTCTTGACGATTCCGATCAGCAGGATGATCCCGATCAGCGCTATGACGTCGAGCTCCGTTCCGCATAACAGCAGCGCTAGAATCGCTCCCACACCGGCCGAAGGAAGTGTTGAGAGAATCGTCACCGGGTGAATGTAACTTTCGTACAAGACGCCCAACACGATGTAGACAGTCACGAGAGCCGCGAGTATCAACAGAGGTTCGTTGCTCAATGAAGACTGAAACGCCAGGGCCGTGCCTTCAAATCCTGCTTGTATCGAAGCAGGCATGCCGATCTCGAGCTTAGCTGTCTCGATCGCTTTGACCGCATCCCCAAGCGCTACCCCCGGCGCAAGATTGAACGACAGAGTTACATTCGGAAATTGTCCCTGATGGTTGATCGCCAGCGCGGTCGTCCCTTGTTCGAAATGAGTGAAGGCACTTAAGGGAACCGCAGTGTTGGCGGGAGGACCCGTTGTCTGTTGGGTAGCGTTTGCCGCAGACTGAGCCGCGCTGGTCGTTGTCGTAGCTGGAGCGGGAGTCGGCTGAGCGGTCGCACCTGTCGGACCTCCCGGATTTCCCGCCCCCGGCGCTGTCGCGCTGGTCTTCACGTAGATGTCTTTTAACGAACCCGGATCAAGCTGCAGACCCGGTGTAACTTCCATCACCACGTGGTACTGATTCAATTGAGTAAAGATCGTCGACACCTGACGCTGACCGAACGCGTCGTACAGCGTGTCGTCGATCATTTGCGGAGTCACGCCGAGCCTTCCTGCGGTATTGCGATCGATCACCAGATTCGCTCTCAAGCCACGATCCTGCTGATCGCTGGCTACGTCGCGGAGCTCCGGCAGAGTCTGCAGCTTTTGAACCAGCTGCGGCGCCCACTTGTTTAGCTCTGTGCCGTCGGCCGACTCGAGACTGTACTGATACTGAGTGCGGCTTACGCGATCTTCAACAGTCAGATCCTGAACCGGCTGCATGAACAGCTGAATGCCCTCGACCTTTGCAAGCTGCGGTTGCAATCTCCTGATCACATCGCTGGCCGTAATCTTTCGATCCGAGAGCGCCTTCAAGTTGATCTGAATGCGACCCGCATTGACCGTCGCATTCGTGCCGTCAACACCGATGAAAGATGAAAGGCTCTCGACTGCCGGATCCTGCAAAATCGCCTTTGTGAGCTGCTGCTGGCGATCGGAGAGACCTTTGAACGAGATTGTCTGTGGCGCTTCGGAGATACCGATGATCACCCCCGTATCCTGGATTGGGAAGAAACCTTTCGGCGCGATCATATACAGCAGAACCGTTGCTACGAGTGTAAGCGCGGCTACAAACAGTGTGGCCGGCTGGTGCCGAAGCACCCACTGGAGCGTCCTGCCGTAGCGCTCGATGACCCAGTTAAACATCGATTCTGACCATCGATAGAAACCGCTCTGTTGCGATTTGGGTCTGTGCTTGAGCAGCTTCGCGCACATCATCGGTGTCAGCGTCAGCGAGACAACCGCCGACACCAGGATCGTCACGCTCAGAGTGATCGCGAATTCTCTGAACAGCCGACCCACGATGTCCCCCATAAACAACAGCGGGATCAACACTGCTATCAGCGAAATCGTCAGCGATACAATTGTGAACCCGATCTGTTCGGAGCCCTTGAGCGCGGCCTTCAGCGGCGTTTCGCCTTCTTCGATGTAACGCGCGATGTTCTCGATCATCACGATTGCATCATCGACCACGAAGCCAGTCGAGATCGTCAACGCCATCAATGTGAGATTGTTCAGGCTGTAACCGAGGAGGTACATCACGCCGAATGTCCCGATCAGCGATAGCGGAACTGCGATGCTCGGGATGACTGTCGCCGACAGCGTTCTCAGAAACAGAAAGATCACCATGACCACGAGCGCGACCGTCAGCAGCAACTCGAATTGCACATCCTCGACCGAAGCCCTGATGGTAGTGGTCCGATCGGTCAGCACCGATACATCCACCGATTGCGGGAGAGCTGCCTTGAGTTGCGGAAGAAGCTTCTCGATTCGATCGACGACGCCGATGATGTTGGCGCCAGGCTGGCGTTGAATGTTGACGATCACCGCCGGGCGGTCGTTCATCCACGCCGCCTGCTTGACGTTCTCAACATCGTCAATCACATTCGCGATGTCGCTCATTCGCACCGGGCTGCCGTTGTGATACGCGACGATGATCGATCGATAGTTGTCGCTGGAAATCAGCTGATCATTGGCGTCAATCGTGTAAGCCTGCTTCGGTCCGTCGAAGTTACCTTTCGCTTGATTCACGTTTGCGGTGGAGATCACCGATCGCAGGTCTTCGAGACTCAGGCCGTATGCTGCAAGAGCGGTTGGGTTCGCCTGAATTCGAACCGCCGGCTTTTGTCCGCCGCTGATCGACACCAACCCCACTCCCGGCAACTGAGAGATCTTCTGAGCCAGTCGAGTGTCCGCCAGGTCCTGAACCTTTGAGAGAGGCAGAGTCTCTGATGTAAGCGCCAGAGTGAGTATTGGAGCGTCGGCGGGATTCGTCTTGCTGTAGATCGGCGGGTTCGGCAGATCGCGCGGCAGAAACGTGCCAGCCGAGTTGATCGCCGCTTGCACTTCCTGCTCCGCAACATCGATGCTCAAATCGAGGGTGAATTGGAGTGTGATCAGCGAGCTTCCAAATGAGCTCGATGAGGTCATCTGGTTCAGCCCGGGCATCTGACCGAACTGTCTTTCGAGCGGCGCGGTGACCGAGGACGCGATGACTTCGGGGCTTGCCCCCGGATAGAACGTGAGAATCTGAATTGTCGGATAGTCGACTTGCGGAAGAGCAGATACGGCTAGCTCCTTGTATGCAACGATACCCGACAAAAGGATCGCGGCCATCAACAACGAAGTCGCGACCGGGCGAAGGACAAATGTTCTTGAGGGATTCATTCGGCGGGACCTGTTCCTGAACTTACCTTTACCTTGCTTCCTGCTCGCAGCTTGTCCACGCCGTCGACAACCACTACTTCGCCTTCGCTGAGTCCGCTCCCAATCGCAGCCTGGTTGCCTTCGACCAGATCAACCGTGACTTGTCTTACATCAGCCGTCTGATCGTCTTTGATCACATAGACGAAGGTTCCCTGCGGACCGCGCTGAATCGCGACTGCCGGCACGACGACTTGATCTTTTTTCACTTCGACAAGCAGTCGAACGTTCACAAACTGATTTGGAAACAGAATGTGGTCTTTGTTATCGAAGATTGCTTTGAGGCGCGAGGTACCTGTGGCGGGATCTATCTGATTGTCGATCGTTTCGACTCGGCCATCGGCGATCTTCGTCTGACCGCCTCGATCGTAGGCCTCCACGAGAAGACGTTCACCACCACGGATCTTGTTCAATACCTGAGACAGGCTGTCTTCGGGAATTGTGAACAGGACGGCAATCGGCTGAACCTGGGCGATTACAACCAGGCCGTTGGTGTCGCTCGCGTGAATCATGTTGCCGACGTCGGCTAACCGAAGACCCGCGCGGCCGGAAATTGGAGCAGTAATATGGCAGTAAGTTATTTGTAGTTTTGCGGTATCGATCTGAGCTTCATCGGCTTTGATTACGCCGTTGAATTGTCGGACGTTGGCCTCCTGCGTGTCGTACTGTTGCTTCGGAATCACGCCGTCAGCGGAAAGCGATCTATACCTTTCCAAGTCGAGCTTGGCGTTGCTCAATTGAGCTTGATCGCGTGCGAGCTGGCCTTTGGCTTGTTCAAGCTGAACCTCGAACGGTTTTGGATCGATCTCGGCTAAAGGCTCGCCCTCTTTGACGAATTGCCCTTCCTGAAAATAGACCTTCTGCAACTGACCATCGATGCGACTGCGGACGGTCACAGTGTTATATGGGGTTGCCGACCCGAGCGCGTTCAAATAAACCGGGAGCTGACCCTTGGTCGCTGAGGCAACCGAGACGGGAACTGAAGGCGTTGTAGTGTTACGCGACTTAGCTGCCGCGGATTTTTGCTGCTGCCATCTGAAGACCAGAACTGCCACGATAGCCGCCGCTCCGAGAACGAGCAGCCAGCGCCACCATCGCCTGGGTTTTGTCTTTTTTATTATTTCGGTTCTTTTTGTCTCATCCAGCTGAACATCTTTGTCTGCCGTCGTGGTGGACGTTGTATTCACACTCATGATGCACCATCGGCTGAAAGTCCGGGAGAGGTCGGGCTCCGTCGGTGGAGCCGGTCGGTTCACAAGGTCTCACTGAGTATTTATACCCCGGCGTCGATTAAGTGGTTTCAAGAACCGTACGATCCAGAACGTTTCGTATCAGAATGAGACACGACGGACGCAAATGAAAGATCACAGTTCCCAGCTAAAGTCTTTGATCAAAGCTCAGAAGCACACAAACGCGACTCGTTCGGTCAATTACTCATTTTGACCGTAATTCGAGAGGCATATGTCGTGCCTTGAGTCTCACGCGCAGCCAACCCGGTAGGAGTTATGAGTTCTTTTTCTACGGGAGGGAGAGAGAGAGACAGTGAGAGAAACGCACCACATTTGCTCGTGCGCGGATCAAGCTGGTGCCGACTCTGCAATTCCTGCGATTCGAATCGAACGACTATCGCGCAGTTCAACTTATTGAAGCTCGGCCACGGTGCGGGTGTGCAATTCTGCGATTCTCAGATTGCGGTACTTTGATCTGGCCGGCAGTCAGTTACTTCATTCGAGGAGTTGCTTATCTCTTCGGCAACGTCGCGATGGCAATCGGGGATGCCGAGCCGCTATACGTTTGGGATCATGCTTCCCTGTACGCGATAAAGAGCATCTTCGCTTCGCAAGCTAGTTCTCACTTGCGCTCAAGATATCCATCAAGGAAAGTACTCAAGTTGTCATCTACACCGATAGAGCGAAAGACTATCTTTCCGTCACCGCCAATCACATACACTGTGGGTAATATGTTAACTTTATAAGCTTTCGCGATTTCTTCACCCTTAAGTAGTAGGCCATAGGTAAACCCCCGTTGCTTCATATAGACCGCCGAATTACTTTCCTCCCAAGTGTTCACGCCAAAAACAATCAGATCGTTACTCAAGTACTTTTCGTGCAGTCTCTGTATGTCAGGCATCGTCCGAATACATGGCCCACACCACGTGGCCCAAAAATCCAAAACGATCGGCTTGCCCCGATACTGAGATAATGTGTGCCTTGTGCCAGAGGCGTCAGTGAGTGTCCAGTCGGGAGCGAGATCACCAACAGATAATAGCGCCGGCTGGTCAGGTGCTCGGTACGGCGTTAGCGTATAGCCTCTTGGGGGGATAATCTGAAATGCCCATTCGCCAAAAGAGACATTTACTCGCAAATTCGATAAGGAGAGTACGTAAGCTCCGTATCTGCCCTTGTCATTCGCCGTTATTTGTTCGAACTTGCGTGGAAGATAGTCTTGTACACCGAAAAACCAACGCTCCCTCGTTGTGCGTTTAGAATCGCGAGCATATTCGAGATATACCACATGACACAGTGTCCCGTTGACTGAGGCCCTGCCTTCATATTCAGCAATGGAAGCCGATAACTGTCCCGCGAATGGTTTATCGAGGATGTACTCCAACATAAGCAACGAATAAGCTCCTCCACCGAAAAAGCCCGTAACAAACCCCAGACTTCGCTCTGCCGGATCATTTCCAGCAAGCGCCTTGTAGACCAATGACTTTTGGTTAACGCGAATCTTCTTAACAGTTTTGCCGTCGAATACAACATGGAATGGTTGGACTTCCGAGCTGCCGGTTGGGACGAAGTCTCCGCGAGCATACAGTCTTGCTCTCAAGGGGTTGTTGCTTTCGAGTTTACTCAATCTAACTTCGCCAGTGGATGTTGGGCTGTGAGTAGCGAACGAGCCGATACCTTGATAGCTGGCTTTGTAAGACAAACTTCGTATTTTGCGTATGGCTTGCTCCGCCTCATGTAATATTCTCCTTGGATCCTCCATATCTGCGCCGACGCCAGGGCCGACCTGTTGAGCTTTCAAGAGAAGTGAAGAGCAAAAACAAACCGTAATTAGTAGCAGAGCGATGTGGATTGTTGTTTTCATCCTTGTAATGAATGTCTTCCTTACGCCGTGGTGTCTGGGTCGCGAAAATCAAGCGCCGCAGGATTAAACAAAATCGAACCATACTTGTTCCACAAAGCAATCCAGGAATATGAGCCTAACCGCAACTCGCGATTGGTTTCCTCTTCAGAAAAAAAAGCGGCCCAGCGGGTTGAATATTCAACAGAAGAAAGAGACTTCTTGAAACCGGCAAACAATAAATCCGTTCGGGTTCCTCCACCTCTGTGACGTTATAGTATTGATTGCTAAAAGCGGCGCGTTGTTTTGCGATTCTCAGATTCACGGTACCGTGTTTTGCGATTCTCAGATTCACGGTACCGGGTGTGCGATTTTGCGATTCTCAGATTGCGGTACCGGGTGTGCAATTCTGCGATTCTCAGATTGCGGTACCGGGTGTGCAATTTTGCAATTCTCAGTTTGCGGTGCTGGGCCTCAACGTCGGAGACCAGTAGACAGTAAAGCCGCCAAGCGGCTGGTTTATACACACCGCCTTCACGAACTAGTCTTTAAGCACTCTCCAGTGCATCAGCGCGCAACTCGGTAATCAAACGAATCGCACTACGTCGCAGCGGCTTCATCAGCGGGTTGCTCGCGATACCGATCAGTCGCGTGATCATGTCCACACTTCGATCGATCAGGCGATACGTTCGCACTCGCTTCTCTGAGGTGTCGTGGATCCAAAACAAAATGATCCCCATATGATGAAGCCACAGCAAATACGGAAGCTCGGCCATCAGCTCCTTTGGCACACGGGTCGACGATTCCTCAACCACTTGTTTGAAAACTGCGATGCTCTCCTGTCGAACTCCGTCCGACTCATCGCTAAAAGGGTTCAACGGACTTAACGGATCGGCCGCAGTCTTGAACAATTTCCCGGCGAACTGATGATACGCCTCGATCGTTTCGATCTTGGCGCGCATCACTCCCAGCAGCCTCGCTTTCAAATCGCGTTCTTCGCTCAGCAGCGCCGCGCTGGCGTTCAAGTGATCCTGATGCGTTCGACCGTAGAACGCCTGAATCAAATGTTCCTTCGAATGAAAATAATAATAAGCGTTTCCCAGCGCGACTCCTGCGCGCTCGGCGATTGCGCGCATCGTAGTGTCTTCATAACCCCGCTCGAGGAACATCTCGAGTGCGGCATCGAGGATCGCGGCTTTTGTCTGCTGACCCTTGTCCGTCTTAACCAACCCTCGCGCTTTTGTCATCGCGCCCCCTTAAATACAACCGAACCCAGACCCTCCAGCTGATAGCGGTTCTGCGAGACCGTGGAAATGACACGTTTCGCGGTCGGCAGCAACTCCGGTGAGCTCAACCTTATCGCCCAATCTCGATACTCGCGCAGCGCCCACAAACACATCAGCCACGCTTTGGGTCCGGAGTAGACGGCACCGTCGTCGCTGATCACCGTCAGATCCGTCAGAGTTAAAGAGTGATCGAGCTGCGGGTATCGGCTCCGGGCCTCATCGGAACTCGCCGGCACAAAGGCGAGTTCCACATACTTTGGCTTGCTCATCAGCCAGCCCTGAGCGCGTCTGCACAGCCCACACTGCGGGTCATACAGGACAGTCAGTTCACGCATGGCTGGGCCTCCTTACCGCGGTGTAACCATCGGGAGCTACGGGCGGAGGAGCATCAACAAGCGTGGCTCGGCGGCGCATGCGGCTGAAGATAAACAGATTGAAGAAATGCATGCCGCCAAGGACGACCAGCACCATTCCGATTTTCCAGGACAACGCTTCGATACCCTCCTGAGCGTTTTGAACGGCGTATCCAAGCTTCAGGGCGAGGCTGACGTAGCCCAGGTTTATCAGGTAAAACCCTACGACCAGCAGATGGTTGACCGAGTCAGCAAGGGGCTCGTTTCCGTGAAACACATCGACAAGAAAGATCCGCCCGTTCTTGTGCAGAGTACGAGCGACCCACACGGTCAGCGCAACGCTGATCGCCAAATAGAATAGATAAGACGCAACCACAACATTCATATTCCACCTCCATTTACCAGTTTTTGAACCTGTTCAACTCGGAGGATAAGCCGATAGCACAAGAATGTCAACAGATATTTTTGAACTGGTTCAAAATTGGTTTGGGGGTCTTTTGAAAGGAGGGGTCGGGGGTCGGGGTCAGGGACGGAAAGCAAAGGGTCAAAAGGACGTAGGTTCGGAGTTCGACGTTCAGCGTCGAGTAAACTAAGATCGAAAGTCGAAACTTAGAAACGTGAAACTCGACGCTACGCTCGATCCCTGAACCCGACCTCCCCCGCGACGCCTGGCCCCTGACCCCCGACCCTTCCCTCAAAAGTGCTCTTCGTGCTCTTCAGTGGACAACGGAGTGCACGGCTGGTTCAGACCCGAGATCCTTCCCCATCGACTCGTCTGCCAGTTGTCATAACGCTCTCGACTCGGCACCCAGTCCGGCAACGAAATGAACAAGAACTCCGCAAGCGGCACCGCAAATTGCTCGTACATCCCGCGCAGCTCTCTCAGTCGCTCATTCGCCGCCTCTCCATCCGCAAGACTCATCCCCGATGCCGCAAGCACCGACCGCAGACGATCCATCTCAGACGGCGTCAGCCTGTCCAGCTCCGCATCGCGAGGTGGAGTGTTGAATATTTGCGCCAGATCCACGACAGCGTGTCGCGCCATCGCGAACGTCAGCTGCGCTTGCCGCGTGGGCGCTCCCTCGATACCGACGATCACCAACGAGCACGCGTCCAGCACCGCGGTCAGCGCCGTCAACCACGACTGATTGTTGTGCTGCGAACGGTAGTAACACAGAACCGGGTAAGAAAGATGACTCTCCATTAGATCGGCTGCCCAACGTTCCCAGTCGCGTAACAGCTGATCGAGCTCCTGAATGCTCCCGCTGTGACGTCGTATGAGCTCCGCAGCACTCGGCGGAGACCCTGCCCGCGCATCGAGCAGCGAGATAATTGCTTCGCGACGCGAGAACGCCTGATAGATCACCGGCAAATACCCGATGATCAGCGCCAGAAAACCAAACCCGGTTCCCGCTTCGGCTATCGCCAACATTCGCCCGGTAGTGTCCGACGGAGTCAGGTCTCCGAAGCCGAGCGTAAAAAACGTCGTCCCACTGAAATACACATAGTTGAAAAAACTGACTTCTGACGTCCCGTTGAGCGGCGCATCGAAACATATATGCAGTGCGGCGAACCCGACTATCAGGCCGCTTGCCCAAACGGAGATCAGCAGTATCAATGACAGCGGCCCAAAGAAACCGAGAAAGGTTTCGCGCTTGTTGTTTGATGAAATTCGCCGAGCCAGAGCCGCTGAAGGTATCCAGGTGACTCGGTAGAACATTCGAGTAAAGCGAATTCGACGCGTAACCCGTCGTGGAAGGACAATCGTCTCGAAGGCATCGAGCAGAATACCGGCTATCAAAAACACACCGACAATAGTCCCAAAAACTCTCATCGTTTGTTGGCGAGCTCCGAAGTGCGACAGGTTGCAAGAAACGGATGACGAAGTTGAAACCGAGAATACGCTTCAGGCGGCTACAAAAGATTGCGCGATCCCGGAAGTGGCCATTGGTTTCTGGTTGGGTCAAGATCTGGACTGAAGCGCACGTCCCACAAACTCTAAACCAGAAACTTTAAGCCCGAAACCGCGAAGTTTTTCCGGCCTGTTTACTCCTGACGTTCCAGCTCCGCGCGATTCCAGTTTGCCAGGCGCGCTCCTGCTTCGTATGTACTCTGCATAAACGAAAGCAACGCCTCATCGGGCGAAGCGGCTTTTCGAACGTCCTCGTATGGAAGTATGAACTCAGACATCTCCGAGCTGTAGAACCCCGGGCTGACGGGTTCCTTCTCCAAACCGGGAGGAGCGGGCGCGGTGTAGGAATAGAAGAGCGCCTCGGTATTCCCGGCTCCAGGCCAAAAGCCATGACTAATGACTTCGTGCGAGTATGCCTCGCGAGTTATCGCATCGGCCCCCGGACGTTCAGGCGCGCGTCGACCGGAGAACCTTGTTACCGCGTGGTCAAAGCTGCCCCAGAAGACTTTCCAGCACATTGGGATCCTAAGCTTAGAATTCCACGTGGACAAGTTGTCGCG
>JADMIO010812868.1_pt1 | contig 42877 bp, 27 predicted proteins | sample 8958161 | NCBI WGS metagenome assembly JADMIO01 (sample SAMN16585339, study PRJNA669376) | soil metagenome | isolation source: Crop rotation soil | place: USA: Cullars Rotation, Alabama | collected 2011
CTTTCCCCGAGCACGCGGCGCCGATGAAGATTACGACCGCGGGGAACGTGCGGCGCGCGGCCATCTCGCCCGACGGCAAGATGGTGGCCTACGTCGTTGACGAGGCGGGCAAGCAGGGGCTCTGGGTGCGGCAGGTCGCGGTCGCCAACAGCATCCGTCTGGTGCCGCCCGCGGAGGCGGGCTACCGCAACCTCGCCTTCTCGCCCGACGGCACGTACGTCTACTACACCGTCGCCGCCGGTTCGGGCTTCGACCTTTACAAGGTGCCCGCGCTCAGCGGCTCGGTCAGCCGCGTCCGCGCGGGCGTCGGGAGCGCCGTGGGCGTCTCGCCGGACGGGCGCCGCCTCGCCTTCGTCTTGACGGACGCCGCGCACGGGCGCGAGACGCTCGTCGTCGCGGGCGAGGACGGGGCGGGCGAGCGCGCCGTCGCCACGCGCGACTACCCGGAACACTTCTCTTCGGCCGTCGCGCCGGCCTTCTCGCCCGACGGCTCGCGCGTGGCCTTCGCCGTCGAGACCTCCGACCCGAACGGCTTCTTCCTGAAGGCCGTCGAGGCGGACGTTGAAGGCGGCGCGCTCCGCGAACTCGCGCCCGGCAAGCGTTGGAGCGACATCGGGGAGATGGTCTGGCTCGCGGACGGCACGGGGCTTCTGCTCTCGGCGATGGACGAAAGCATCTCGATGCGCCAGCTCTGGCGGCTCGCGTACCCCGAGGGCTCTGCGTCGCGCGTGACGAACGACCTGACCGACTACGGCGACCTGAGCCTCGCGCCCGACGCGAACGCGCTCGCCGCCGTGCAGAGCCAGACGCTCACGACCGTCTTCCTCGCGCCCGCGGGCGACTACGCGCGCCCGGCGCAGGTCACCTCGGGCGCGGGCCGCTACGTTGACCTTTCTTGGACGCCGGACGGGCGCGTGCTCTTCGCCTCGGACGCTTCCGGCAACGCGGACATCTGGGAGATGGGCGCGGACGGCAGCGGGCAGGTGCAGTTGACGGCGGGCGCGGGGCGCAACTACGCGCCCGTCGCTTCGCCCGACGGGCGCTACGTCCTCTTTCACTCGAACCGCTCGGGCGCGTGGCAAATCTGGCGCATGAACCGGGACGGCAGCAACCCCGTCAGGCTCACGACCGGCGAGGAGAATAGCAACTGGCCGCAGGTGACGGCCGACGGCCGCTGGGTCGTCTACGAGCACGCGGGCGAGGGCTCGCAGACGAGTCTCTGGCGCGTGCCTCTGGAGGGCGGGACGCCCGCGCGCCTGACGCGCCAACTCTCGATGCGCCCGTCGGTCTCGCCCGACGGCCGCCTCGTCGCCTACTGGCAGAAGGACGAGAAGCCGAACGCGCCGTGGCGCATCGCGGTCGTCTCGGTGGAAGGCGGCGAAGCCCTGCACGTCTTCGACGTGCCGCAGAACGAGGCCAACGGCATGTCGCAGATACGCTGGACGCAGGACGGCCGCGCCTTCGTCTACACGGACTTGCGCGGCGGCGTGACGAACCTTCGGCTGCAACCAATCGAGGGCGGCGAGGCGCGGCAGGTCACGAACTTCGCGCGCGAAATCTTCTACTCGTTCGACCTCGCGCGCGACGGGCGTCTGCTGCTCGCCAACGGGCTGACGACGAGCGACGTCGTCATACTGCGCGACCCGCAGCGCTGAAGCGTTCGGCCGCCGGAGCATCCGCCGCCGCGCCCCTTTATGCGCTTCCGCTGTTTACTGTTCGACCTCGACGGCACGCTCGTTGATTCGCGCGCAGACCTCTGCACGGCCGTCAACCTGATGCTCGAAGACCTCGGGCTCGGGCCACTCGCGGGCGAACAGGTCGTCAGCCTCGTCGGCGAGGGCGCGGCGCGGCTGGTCGGGCGCGCTCTCTTGGCGGCAGGCGGCCGCGAGCCTTCCGACGAGAAGCTGCGCGACGGCCTCGGGCTGTTTAAGGGCCGTTACCGCGAGCACCTACTCGACGCCACGCGCCCCTACGAAGGCGTGACCGAGGCGCTCGAACACTTCGCACGCCTGCCGAAGGCGGTCGTGACCAACAAGCCGCTTGAGTTGACCGAAGGGATTCTGGACGGGCTCGGGCTCCGTACGTTTTTCGCGGCGGTGCTCGGCGGCGACAGCCTCCCCGAGAGGAAGCCTTCGCCCGCGCCGCTGTTCGAGGCCGCGCGCCTCTGCGGCGTCGCGCCCGGCGAATGTCTGATGGTCGGCGACAGTTGGGTAGACATCGCCGCCGGTCGCGCGGCGGGCATAATGACGTGCGGCTTCGCCGGCGGCTTCCGAGGGCGCGAAGAGCTTCGCGCCGCGGGCGCCGACTACCTGATAGAACATTTCGGCGAGCTTCGGCCGCTGGTTGACGTTTAGCCCACACCCTTCAAGGAGTCTTTAAAGATGAGACCGAATCTGCTTCTCCCCGCGATTCTTCTGCTGATGCTTCTGGCGCCCGCGCTCTACGCGCAGGAGGGCGCGGCGGCGTCCGCGCCGTACAGGCCGCAGCCGCGAAAGGGAAGCGGCGTGACCGTTCTGCGAGCCGCGCGCCTGATTGACGGGACGGGGCGCGAGCCGATTGCGAACGCGGTGGTCGTCGTCACCGACGATAAGATTACCGCCGTCGGGCCCGCGTCGAATGTTCGCGTGCCCGCGGGCGCGCGGGTCATTGACCTCGGCGACGCGACGCTCCTGCCGGGCTTCATAGACGCGCACACGCACCTCATCGGGCGCGTGCTCGGCGACCCCGAGGGCGACGCCGCGGCCGTCAAAGACTACAGCTCGTTCGGCGCCATCCTCGGCGTCGTCAACGCGCGGCGGACGCTGATGGCGGGCTTCACCACCGTCCGCAACGTCGGCGCGCACGGCGACTTCGACGACGTGGCGCTGCGCAAGGCCATCAACGACGGCTGGGTCGAGGGGCCGCGGATGCGCACGGCCGGCCACGCCATCGGCATCACGGGCGGCCACTGCGACGAGAACGCCTACAGGCCGGGCCTGCTCGACGGCTCGATACGCGACGGCATCGCCGACGGCCCCGAGCAGGTGCGCGCCGCCGTGCGCTATCAGGTCAAGTACGGCGCCGACGTGATTAAGACCTGCGCGACGGGCGGCGTGCTCTCCGAGGGCGACGCCGTCGGCGCGACGCAGTACACCTTCGAGGAGATGAAGGCCGCCGTGGACGAGGCGACCAAGCTCGAACGCAAAGTCGCCGCCCACGCGCACGGCACCGAGGGCATCAAGATCGCCACGCGCGCGGGCGTCGCCTCCATCGAGCACGGCTCGTTCCTCGACGAGGAGGGCGCGCGGATGATGGCCGAGCGCGGAACGTATCTGGTTCCGACGCTGATGGCGGGCGAGCAGGTCGAGCGCCTAGCGAAGAGCGGCGTGGTCAAGGGGCAGCGCGCCGAGAAGGCGCTCGCCGCCGCGGCCGCCATGCGCAACGGGATCAAACTCGCCGTCGCCAACCACGTTCAGATAGCTCTGGGCACGGACGCGGGCGTCATCCCGCACGGCACGAACGGGCACGAGTTCACGCTGATGGTCGAGTGGGGCGGGATGAAGCCTATGGACTCCATCACGGCCGGCACGCTCAACGCGGCGAAGCTGCTCGGGTGGGAGAAGACCATCGGCACTTTGGAGGCGGGCAAGCTCGCCGACGTGGTCGCCGTCCCCGGCGACCCGCTCCGCGACATACACGTCATGGAGCGCACGACGTTCGTCATGAAGGACGGCTTCGTCTACAAGTCCCCGGCCCGCTGACTCAGTCTTGCAAGTCCCTGAGCAGTCGCACCTGCGTCTCCGCCAGCCGCCGCTGCTCGTCGGCGCGCGCGTCGATGGTGGCGCGGGTTCGGCCTGACTCTTCGGCGAGCACTTCGCGCGTGCGCGCCTGCTCATCCGATGACAATGAGAGCCCTGCGGCGATGGAGCTTTCGAGGTTGGTAAAGGAACGCTCAATCGTCCGGCCAAGGTTGTTGAGAGCGTCGCTCAGGTGACGGTGCTTCCAGATGTTTGTGAATTCAAAATTGGTTTGGCCCAAGCGCAGGACGCGGCGGAACTCCGCGGCGACTGGCCTGGGCTCTGGCAGGGATTCTATCTGGATGGGGAACATAGAGGGGAAGTTGTGCCGACGACCCTTCAGGAGTTCATAATAGTCCCGAGCGTTCTGTGACAACTGCCGCACCCCGCTGTCGTAAGCGGTGAGAGTCTCGGCGGCCGCTTCGACCGCATCCCAGTAAGGGTCGAAGGCGTTTTCAGCGAACTCCTTCTCCGCCTCCTTTACGGCGCGTTCGGCTTGGCCGAGTGAGTTAGAGACTGTTGCTCTGGTTTCGACTGACGACCTCAGAAGGCTGCGAAGTTGTTGCGTAAGCGCCTGTGCCTCTTTCTCTTTACGCGCGACCTCCGCCTTGTACTCGTGTTCCCGCTTCCGAGCTTCCTGCTCGTACCCTGCCGCGCGCTTCTGAAATAATGTCCGTTCCAACCCGCGGAGTAGGTAGCGATGCACTTTATACGCCACCAATATGGTTCCCACGACGGACGTGATGACGACGAGGATGAATAACGTCTCTCCTTCATCCTTATTTAATCCAATGCCTGCGAGTTTTATCAGCCGGTCACACAAAAATCCGCCGAGGAAGGCAAAAAGAAGGAAGACCGCGATGCTCCACCAGCCGAGGCCGCCGACATTAAGCTTCTGTCCCTCTGTAAGGACGATGGGCGAGTCGTCGCGTTGGACGGGTTCCGGCGGGGCCGTGTCTTCGGGCTCGACCCTGTAGGCGTCTAAGTCGGTCATGAGGCGTCTCCCGCTCGGCGGGTGCGAGGTGAAGTTTCCGTGCGAGGTCGTCGGGCTGTCTTCCCGGCCGCTCACCAGCGCAGTTCGGCGGGGAAGTATTCGGCGATGAGGTCTTCGTAGAAGGGTCGGAGCGCGGCGGCGTCCGGCCGCTCGTCGCTCTTGGAGTAGAGGTCGAAGGGGTTGAAGGCGCGCACCCAGCGGAACATCTCGCGGTCGTGCTCGTCCATCAGGTGCTCGTAGGCGCGCTCGCGGTGGATGGGGTAGGCCGAGTGGTAGCGGATCATGTAGAGCGCTTCCTCGGGCAGGTAGTCTTTGACGACGTGATACAGATACTCGTCGTGCCCCCAGGAGAAGTGAACCTTGTCGAGCCCGCAGCCCCGTTCGTAGACGCCGCACTCGGTCTGGTAGAGAGGGTTTCGGCTGTCGGGGTTCTCGGCAAAGAACTCTTGAAACACGATTCGGTCTGAGTAGGCGCAGCCGACGGGGAAGGTGTCGCCGACGACGGCCCACTGCGGCTCGCCGTAGAGCCAGAGCACTTTGCCGAGGTCGTGTATGAGCCCGGTCAGGACGAACCAGCGCGGGTGTCCGGCCTCGCGTATCGCCTCGGCGGTCTGGAGGTTGTGGTCGAGCTGTGACAGCTCGATGTCGGGGTCGCTGTCGTCCACGAGCGTGTTCAGAAATTCCAGAGCCTCCCAGACGCCCATCCGCCGCCTGTCGAGCGTGAGGTACTGCCGCTTCTTCCCGACGACGAAGTCTAAGGTCTGCCGCGTGTGGTTGAGCCGGTAGAACTCCTTGACGCAGGCGCGCTGCTCGGCCTTGTAGTCGCGGAACTGCTCCGCGCGCTTCCCCGCGCCGTCACCAGAAGTTCTCAAGACCGTCATACGAAACTCCTCGGAGCGAAGGGGATGAAGTTAACGCTGTAGGGCGTTCGCTTCATCCCCTTCGTCCCAAAGCACCGTCAGAAGTTGAGCTTGAGCGCGAACTGCATCACGCGCGGGTCGCCCGCGAGCGAGGAGATGCGCCCGGCCGAGGTGGATGACAGGTTACGCTCGGGGAGTCCGAACTGCGGCGTGTTGAAGACGTTGAAGACCTCCCAGCGGAACTCAAGGTTGCGCTCCTCGCTGAAGAGCGGGAAGGTGCGCGCCACGGCCATGTCGAAGTTCGTCAGGCTCGGGCCGCGCAGCGTGTTGCGGCCGCAGGTGCCGAGCCGCGCAGGTGTGGGGACGGCGTAGGCCGTCGTGTCGAACCAGCGGTCTATGTTGCGCTCGTCGCCCGAGAGCGAGCCGTCGCGCAGGCAGTCGGCCCAAGCGCCGACGAGCCCGCCGCCGCGCGCGCCGCCGAGCGCCGTGCTGTTGCCGTTGGCCGAGACGGTGAAGGGGCGCCCCGAGCGTATGTTGCTCAGCCCGCTCAGGCGCCACCCGCCGAGGACGTAGGAGAGCGGCCCCTCTTGCAGGAAGCCGCGGCCGCGGCCGAAGGGCAGCTCGTAGACGTAGCTGGCGACGAAGCGGTGGCGGATGTCGAAGTCGCTGGGCCCGCGCCGCTCGTTCAGGTTGTGTGCGTCCTGCGCGAAGCTGCCGGTGCCGCCGGTCGCCAGATGCTCCTGCGCGAAGTCTATGGACTTCGAGTAGGTGTAGGCCGCGCGGAACGAGAGCCCGCGGCTGAAGCGCTTCTCAAGCGTCAGCTCGCCGCCGTGGTAGTTCGAGTTGGCGCCGTTGTCGCGGTACTCGATGGGGCCGAGGTTGGGGAAGGGGAGGACGCCCGTGCTGACGCCGTTCGCGTTGAAGGCCGGCTGGTTCAGGTTGCGCAGCGCCGAGAGGTGCGTGCCCTTCGTCCCGACGTAGTCGAGCGTGACGACGAGGTTGCCGGCCAGAAGGCGCTGCACGCCGAGGTTCCACTGGTCTATGCTCGGGTCAACCGCGTCGGGGTTGACGGCGCGCAGGCGCACGAGCCTCGGGTCAACCGAAGCGGGGTCGAGCGAGAGGTTGAAGCCGTTGCGGAGGCGAATGCCGTTCGCCGTCGAGTTGTTGTTCGCGGCCGTCACGTTGTTCTGGACGAGCCAAGGCAGGTTCAAGGCGAGTTGGTCTTCGCTGCCCGCGCGCTCGAAGAGCATGTAGAAGCGGCCGTAGCCGGCGCGCAGGACGGTCGCGGGCGTCAGTTGGTAGGCGAGGCCGACGCGCGGCGCGAAGTTGTTCTTGTCGGGGCGGACGAGGCTGCGGCCGACGGGCGAGTTGGCCGGCGTGAAGAGTTGGCCGGTCTCGGGGTTGAGGTTCGTCAGGCGGTCGCGCCCGTCGTAGGGCCACGTCGCGTAGTCGTAGCGCAGCCCCAAGTTGAAGGTCAGGCGCGGCGTCGCCTTCCAATCGTCCTGCACGAAGCCCGAGAACATCTTCATGCGCGAGTCAACGACCTGCGGGTTCGCGAGCTGCGCGCCCGAGGGGTAGCCGAGCAGGAAGTCCGCGAGGCCGATGCCGGTGCGGTTGCCGTCGAAGTTGAGCGTGCCGCGCAAAGAAGGCACGTCGAGGTAGATGTTGCGCATGGGCCCGCGCACGTCGCCGCCGAACTTCAGTTGGTGCGCGCCGTAGGTGAGGCTGATGTTGTCAGTCCATTGAAACTGATTCGTGCGCTGCGACTTCGGCAGGAAGTCGGGCGAGCCCAAGCGGTCGAAGCCCGACTGACCGCCGGGAAGCTGCGTCCCGCCGCGCGCCGAGATGGAGAGGCCGGGCAGCCCGCCGCTGTAGAGCGGCGAGTCGGGCACGCCTTTGAAGCCGAAGTCGGCCAGCGTGTTCAAGCCGAACGGGTCTTGCACGGCGAGCGAGTTATTGCGCCCCCACCCCAAGCGGAACTCGTTGATGAGCCGCGAGCTGATGAGGCGCGTCCAGCCGACGGCCGCCGATTGGCCTTTCATGTTCAGCCGGCCGTTGGCCGAAGAGCCCGTCCCGTCCACGACGCCGCCGAAGATGCCGGGGATGTAGCGGAAGCGGTCTGAAAGGGTGTAGCGGACGAAGAAGCTGTTCTTCGCGCTCTGCTGCCAGTCGAAGCGGCCGGTGTAGCTGTCCGTGTCGTCGGTGATGCCGGGGTTGCGGAGGAAGTTGTTGATGTTGAGCGCGCCGGAGCCGGGCGTGACGTTCGGGCCGGGCAGCAGCGCCAGAACCTTCTGCGCGAGCGGGTCGAGGCACTGCGAGGGAATCTGGTTGTTGATGAAGGAGCCGTCCGAGTTGAAGGCCGAGGGGACGAGCGCGCGGCAGTCGCCGACGCGGTCGAAGAGCTTGGCGTAGGCGCCGCCCGGGATGCGGTTGGCGACGGCCGCCGCGTTCGAGAAGTCGCCGCGAATCTCGTTCGCCAGCGGCACGTTGCCCAAGCGCGTCACGCCCTTGCGGATGCGCGTGCCCTCGTAGTTGAAGAAGAAGAACGCCTCGTCCTTCATGACGGGGCCGCCGATGTTGCCGCCGAATTGGTTCTGTATGTTCTGGGGTTTTCGCGCGCCGGCGCGGTTGTTGAAGAAGTTGTTGGCGTCGAAGATGCGGTTGCGGTGGAACTCGTAGAGCGTGCCGTGGAAGACGTTCGAGCCCGACTTGGTCGTAACGCTGATGAGCGCGCCGGGGCTGCGGCCGTTCTCGGCCGAGTAGGGGTTGGTCGAGACCTTGAACTCCTGAATCGAATCCACCGAAGGGCGCGCGACCTGCGTCGTCAACTCCTGCACGTTCTCCGAGATGGAGTTGTTGTCCACGCCGTCGAGCACGAAGTTGTTCTGCAAGGAGCGGACGCCGTGGACGTTCGCGCCGCCCGTGCGCCCGCCGGCCGTCGAGCCGCCCTCCTCGGTGTAGCGGTCGGCCTGCACGCCGGGGACGAGGCCGATGAGGTCGTCCCAGTTGCGCCCCGAGAGCGGGAGCTGCTGCACCATGCGGTTCTCGATGACGCCGCCGGTCGTCGCCTCCTGCGTCGTCAGCAGCGTGGCGGAGGTGACCGTTATCGTCTCGCTCACCGCGCCGACTTCGAGCGAGGCGTCCACGCGCCCCTTCTGCGCCACCTCAAGCTTGACGTCGCTGAGGACGATGCGCTTGAAGCCCTGCCGCTCGACCGTCACGTCGTAGGTGCCGACGGGGACGCTGGCGAAGGTGTAGTAGCCCGAGCTGTCGGTCGTCGTCGAGGTCTCGACGTTGGTCGCCTTGTTCTTCAGAGTCACGGAGGCGCCTGTGACGACGGCGCCCGTCGTGTCGGTGACCAGCCCTGTGACGCTCGCGTTGTTGACCTGCGCGGCGGCCGTGACGCTCAGGCACAGGCAGACGAGCAGCAGGCAGGCGGCTACGCGGGGGACTCTTCGCAGCATATGTTCTCCTTGTCGGGGCCAACGTGGGCCGCGGGGTGTTCAAACGTCCGACTTCTACGAGTTGACAGGAAAGTCTAAGGCGGGCCGGCCGTCGCCGGGAGTCGGTCTGAATCCCCGCGCCCGGCCTGCCCCTACTGGTGTGCGCGGGATTATAGCCCAAGTTCTGTTAAGCGATAGAGAAATTTCTGTGAAGCCGAGGCTAAAAAAAGTGCGCGGCTCGCTGCCCGGTCAGTACCGCCCGCGGTAGCGGGTAGGTCAGTCTTACTTGTTGCAGCCTCTACGAGTCAGACGCAACCCACCCGCTACCGCGGGCGGTACTGACTGAGTTACCCTTCTCGCATGAAACCCGTCGGGAGCCGTCTACGGCTTAGCCTGCTAGTCGTTTTAGTCGCCGCCTGCGCACCGGCGGCGGCGCGCGCGCAGAACCCCTGCGCGCCGTCGGCGCCGACTTCGGCGCCGCTCGTCGCCGAGACTTTCACACTCGCGGGCGACGCGGAGGTCGGGCTCGAAATCGAGGCGCGCTCGCCCGGCGCGAACTGGGGGCGCGAGGGCGCCGAGGCGGCCGCGCTCACAATTCTGGTTGACGGCGCCTACAGTCAGGACTTGCTGGTCTGGGCCGGCGACGAGTCTTTCAAGTACCGCGTCGCGCTCGGGCGTCTGCCGAAGGGGCGGCACAGAGTCTCTGTGGCGCTCGACGCCGAGCGCTCGGCCGCGGGCACGCGCCGCGCGGAGGTGAAGGCGCTGCGTCCGCTCGTCAACGCGTCCGCGTCTTCGGACGAAGAGCAGTTCGCGCTCGCGCACTCGCCCGTCCTCTACGCGCGCGCCAACACCATAGACCACTTCACAGACATCCCACTGCTGATGTACTACGAGATTCTGCACACGACGCCGGGCGAAACCGTCTACCGCTACACAGTCGTCTTCACGAACGAGGACGGCGGGACGCAGACCGCCGCGCTCTTCGCGCGCTGGGGGCGTGGGACGGATATCGAGTGGGTCTACGAGGTAAGGGCTAGAGCGGGGAAGGTCATCGAAGAGACTTTTCAGGGCGTGAGGCACGAGACGAAACACTTCAAAGGTCAACGCACGGGCGGCGAGCACCCCCTGCTCGCGGACGCTTCGGACAACAACAACTTCACCGATCTCGCCTGCACGGCCGTGCGCTTCGCCCCCCTGCCCGTCCGCGCGCGGCTCGAAGCGGCCACGCGCGAGAGCGTGATGGACTCGTTCCCGCAGACCTACCGCGCGATGACCGAGGAGCTAAAGCGCGAAGGGCGCATCAGCGAGACGCCGTCGGACATCAACACCGTCGCAGACCCGCGCGAGTATCTCTATGTCGAAGCCGCTTCGACGCAGGAGGGCGCGGCCGTCGCCTTCGACGTGAAGCTCAAGGGCCGCGCGGAACTGCTCCCGTCCGACATGGGCGAGCCGCGCCTGCGCATCGAGCGCAGCGGCTACTTCCGCACGGCCGTCCGCCTGCCGAAAGGCGTCGCGCCCGAAGCGGTCGAGTCGGTCACCGCCCGCTGTCACTCACATCCCGCGATGGCCTCGGGCGGAACCTGCAAACAGCTCAAACTCGTGCGCGTCCTCACGCTCGGGCCCGACTTCGCGCCGCGCGTGCTCTTTCAACGCGAGCAGCCCGAAGCGTCGCTCGCCGCTGGCGAGTCGAAACTCTTCCGGCTCGACTGAGACGGGCCGCGCGTCAACGTCGCTTCATCATCGCTTCATCGTCTCGACGGGACTTTAACGTAGATGGGGTTGGTCAGCGCGAGCATCTTCCCCGCCGCGTCGCGCACTTCGAGGCGGTAGTAGCCGTCCCCGCGGCACTCTGCCTCGAAGACTTCCGTCAGCACGCTCGCCGGCCACGTGCGGACTGCGCCGCCGCCCGAGATGAGCGAGACGGTCGCGCCCGGCGGCGCGAAGGCGGGGGCCGGCGGCTCCTTCAGGCTGGTGGGTGCGCCGACGTGTACGAAGAAGACGACGGCGCCCGGCGCGCTCAAGCGTAGCTCGCCGCCGACGCCCGTGCGCGCGCTGCTTACGCCCGCCGCCGCCTCGAACTCGACGGGCAGCCCCTCGGCTTCGCCCGTCAGGTAGACCCGCCCGAGCCGTATGCCTTCCAGCAACGCCGCCTCAGTTAACGCACCGGCCGCGACGTGCGTGGTCGGCCGCCCGACGGGGTTCTGCGGGCGGTGCGTGTCGCTCGACGCGACGGCCGTCGCGCGCATGCCGCGTCGCAGGCGGCCGTCCCAGAGCTTGAGCGCCGTCTCGTCGGTCGCGTCCCACTCGCCGTTCCAGACCTCGACCGCGTCGAAGTCCTTCAGCGCCTCCCAGTAGCTCCAATCGCAGCCGCCGCAAGACGCGGCGGGGTGGTTGGCCGAGACGAGCGCGCCGAGTTCGTGCGCACGCGCGGCGACACGCGACATGGCCGCGTTGTCGCCGGGCCGCACGCGGAAGTCAACCCAACCTCCCGCGGGCAAGCCCCACGCGTTGGCGTGCCCGCCGTACGTGGTTATCTCTTCGCCGCGCAGGACGAGCAGTTCGCCGGGACGGCCGCCGACGCGCCCGACATCGGCGTGATGGCTCGAAGTGTTGTGGTCGGTGACGAAGACGAAGTCGAGGTAGGAGTAGTAGGCGGCCTCTGCGAGTTGGCCGACTGTCCAGTCGCCGTCGCTGTGGACGGTGTGCGTGTGCAGGTCGCCCGCGAACCATTGAAGGCCCGGCCCGGCGGGCCTACGCCCCCAATTCGTCCCCTCGCGCGGCAGCAGTCGCTCCGCCTCACGCGCGGCCGGACGTTCGGGCGCGCGGCCGTCCGTCTTTGCCTCGCCCCTCTCGACCGTGATCCTGACCTTAACGTCTACGCCCGCGGGCGCGACCTTGTAGAGGCCGAGGATGATGCGCCACGTGCCGGCGTGGAGCGGGCCGGGCAGGTAGCCGGGCGTCGCCTCCCCGCGCGTGATGAAGAACTCGGAGCGCCGGCCGCCGCTCCAACCTCGGAAGCCGCGCGCGTCCGTGTCCGCGCCGCCGAAGCGCGAATCGAAGACGCCGAGGTCGAGCGTGTTGGCCCCGCCCTCGCGCGCGTAGTCATAAGCGACGCCGACGCGCGCGGCGCCGCGCGGCACTTCGAACGGGACGTAGACGTAACGGCTCCCGCCCGCGGCGGGCGGCGCGACGTGTACGACGCGCTCGACGGTCTGAGTCCGCGCGGCCCGAGGCGCTTGAGCATGCGCCGCCGCGGCAACGAACGCGCAGCAGAGCGCGGTGTGGATGAGTAAGCGCGTCGGCATTTTATAGCGGTCAGAACCGCCCGCGGTAGCGGGTGGGTCGGTCATACGATGTCAGAGCCCTTTTGAGTAAAACGCACCCACCCGCTACCGCGGGCGGTTCTGACCTGATACGGACGGCGGGCGCTCGCCGCCCCCCCACGCCGAGGGCTTCGGCCCCATCTGTAGGACGAGGCGGCCGCCCTTCGCCACCTCTTCGTGCTTGAGCCAAGCGCGTTCGAGCGTGCGGCCGTCGAGCGTCGCCGACTGCACGTAGAGGTTCGAGGCCGAGACGTTCTGAGCCTCTATAACGAAGGCCCGGCCCGAGCCCAAGTCAATAGTCGAGCGCTCGAACAGCGGCGAGCAGATGTAATAGAACGGCTGCCCCGCGTTCGGGTAGAGCCCGACGGCGGCCCAGACGTACCAAGAGGACATCGCGCCGCTGTCGTCGTTGCCGGGCAGACCTGCGCGGCCCGTCGTGTACTCGGCGGCAAGTATGCGCCGGACGCGCTCCTGCGTGCGTTCGGGGCGGCCGGCGTGTATGTAGAGGAAGGGCGCGAGGAAGTTCGGCTCGTTGTTGTGGTTGTAGAGTCCCTGTCGGAAGCCCGGCTCGCGCGTCGGCGGGTTGTCGAAGAAGGCGTCGAGCCACGCGACGAACCGCTCGTCGCCGCCGAGTTTGTTGATAAGACCCTGCGCGTCGTGCGGGACGTACGTGCCGTAGATGTAGCCGCTGCCCTCGTAGAAGGGCGCGTCCCAGTAGCTGAAGTCCTTGTCCGGGTAGAAGTGCGAGGCCGCGAAGGGAGCGAGCCAGCGGCCGTCGCCCGCGCGCGGACGTGCCGAGCGCGTCTCGTCGCTCCAGACGTTCGCCCAGTTCTTCGAGCGCTGTAGATACTTCTCGGCGTCGGCCGTCTTACCCAGCGCGCGCGCCACCTCGGCGACGCAGAAATCGTCGTAAGCGTACTCGACCGTGCGCGACGTGGAGCGAGGGTAGTTCATCGAGACGTAGCCGAGCCGCCTGTACTCTTCGAGCGCGCGACCCTCGTAGAGCGGCCGCGCGCTCTCGACCTCCGCGTTTTTGACCAGCGCCTCGTAAGCCTTCGCGTAGTCGAAACCTTTAACACCTTTCACGACCGCGTCGGCCACCACCACGTCGCCGTTCGAGCCGCCCTGCGTCATGCCGTTCGCGCCCGCGATGCGCGAGTCGGGCATCCAGCCCGTGTGGACGTAGGTGTCCACGAGCGAGCGCAGCATGTCGCGGTGGCGCTCGGGCTGGATGAGCGTGAGGAGGGGGAAGTGCGTGCGGAAGGTGTCCCAGATGGCGTAGAAGTCTTCGTAGTGCGGCTCGCTGGAATCCCACCACGCGTTCTCGCCCGAGAGGTCGTGCGGCATGTAGTGCGAGTGGAAGAGCGCTGTGTAGAAGACGCGGCGCTGCTCTTCCGTCCCGCCTTCGACCTTAATCTTTTCGAGTGCTTCCTCCCACAACGCCTCGGCGCTGCGGCGCACGGCGTCAAAGTCCCAGCCGGGCGTCTCGCGCAGGAGGTTTTCGCGCGCACGCTCGGGGCTGACGAAGGAGACGCCGACCTTCATCAAGACCGTCCGGTCGTCTGTCGTGTCGAAGGTCGCGTACGCGCCGACCTTACCCTCGGACGCGGCGGCGGACATTCCCGGCTCTATGCGCTCGTCACGCCAAGTGCCGAAGGCGTCGAAGGGGCGTGAGAACTCGGCGGAGAAGTGTATCGTGTACGGCGATTGGTTCCAGCCGCCGACGAAGTTGCCGCTGCCCTCAATCCGGTTCGGCGCGATGACGCGCACCCAGCAGTCTACGGGGTGCGGGTTCTTAGACGCGTTCCTGCCCGTCTCGGGCTGCACGACGGAGCTGACATCAATCAGCAGGTGCGAGAGCCGTGAGCCGGGGAAGGTGTAGCGGTGGAAGGCGACGAGCCGCGTCGCGGTCAACTCGGCCTTCACGTCGGGGCGCGTGAGCCGCACCGCGTAGTAGCCGGGCGACGCGACCTCTTCGGACTTCGGCGAGCCGAGGTGTTCGAAGCGCAGCTTGCCGATGTCGCCGACGAAGGGCGTCGTGAGGAAGTTGCCGTACTTGCTCGCGCCGCCCGTGCCCGAGACGTGCGTCTGGCTGAAGCCGCGGACGTTCTCGTAAGAGTTGTAGCCGGCGGTCGTCGGACGCTCGGTGTCCGGGCTCGCGTGGACGAACCCGAAAGGTACCTGCGCGCCCGGCACGACGTTGCCGCCGTTCTCCGTCCCGGCGAAGGGGTCTGCGTAGTCAATCAGCCGGCGCGTCTGTGAGAAAGCCGGCGCGAGGTGACACAACACGAGCGCGACCCCGACGAGCGCCCGTGCCAGAAGATTCCGACGTACAGAGGGAAGCTTCCTCATCATCCTCGCGCCGCGGAGCGGCGTTTGAATTTAGCCCGGCCTTTCAAGGCCGGGAAGCGGATACAACATTTCGCCGCGTCGCGTCAGCGACGCCTGAATCGCTCCGGCTCGTTCACGCGTCGCTGACGCGACGCCGCATCATGCTCGGCCCGATGACCCGGCCTTGAAAGGCCGGGCTGAACTCATGTGCCGCTGACGCGGCGCACCTCATTTACTTCCTTCCGCCGCGTTCTCTTTGGTGATGAGCTTGATGGGGACGACGAACTCTGGGTTGACCTGTTCGCCTTTGAGGAGCTTGAGCGCGTTCTCGACGGCGAGGGCGCCCATCTGCGCGGGCGACTGCGCTACGCTCGCGTCCATCGTGCCTTTCGTAATCGCGTCGCGCGCCTCGGAGGTGGCGTCGAAACCGACGACCGCGATCTGCCCCGTCTTCTTCGCCGCGGCGATGGCCTCGACCGCGCCGAGCGCCATCAGGTCGCTGCAAGCGAAGACGGCCTGCACGTCCGGGTGCGACTGAAGGATGTTCTGGAAGACGTTGAAGCCCTGATCGCGCTCCCAGTTCGCCGTCTGCGAGGCGACGATCTCGACGCCGGGCGTCGCCTTCAACGCGTCGCGGAAGCCGCGCAGGCGCGAGTCGCCGGTCTCGTGGCCGGGGATGCCTTCGAGCACGGCGACCTTGCCCTTGCCGCCGAGCTTCTTGGCTAAGAACTCGCCCGCAATCTTCCCGCCCTCGTAGTTGTCCGAGCCGATGAAGGTCGCCACACGCCCGCCCGAGTCGGTCAGAGCCTTCGCGTCAACGCGCGTGTCCACGATGACGACGGGGATGTTGGCGCGGTTGGCCTTTTCAATCGCCGGCACAATCTCGCGCGAGCCGCTCGGCGTGACGCAGAGCGCGGCGACGTGCGTCTGGATGAGGTTCTCGACGATCTGCATCTGCTTCTCCACGTCCACCTCGCGCTCGGCCGCCTGCACGACGAGTTCGACGTTCAGACGCTTCGCGGCCTCCTCGGCGCCCTTCTGCATCTCGATGAAGAAGGGGTTGTTCGCGGTCTTCATCACGAGGGCGATGCGCGGACGGCCGCCGCCCGCCTGCTCACCGCCGCGCTGACAACCGACGAGTCCCGCGAACAGGGCCGCGAGCACGACCGAAACCAGAACCTTCTTCATAGACACTTCTCCCTTTAATCTCAAATCTCAAATTTCAAACTCGCCGTCAGCCGGCGCGGCGCTTCAGCCACATGTCTATCAGGACGGCGACGATGATGACCGAGCCGATGACGACCTGCTGGACGAAGGACGAGACGCCGAGGATGTTGAGGCCGTTGCGCAGCACGGCCATGATGAGCGCGCCGATGAGCGTCCCCAACACCGTCCCCTCGCCGCCGAGCAGGCTGGTGCCGCCGATGACCGTCGCGGCGATGGCGTCGAGTTCGTACATCATGCCCGCGATGGGCTGCGCCGAGTTGAGCCGCGCCGTCAGAATCACCGCCGCCAGCCCAGACAGCATCCCCGCGATGCCGTAGACCGCGGCCTTATAGAATTTGACGTTGACGCCCGAGAGCAGCGCCGCCTCTTCGTTGCCGCCGATGGCGTAGGTGTAGCGCCCGAGCTTCGTGCGCGTGAGCACCAAGTGCGCGAGGACGTAGACGCCGGCCATGATGACGACCGAGGCCGGAAGCCCGAGCACTTCGCCCGTCGCCAGCGAGCGGAAGCCGCCGCCGAAGCCCGAGACCGGCCGCCCCTCTGTGAACATCAAGGCCGTCCCGCGCGCCACGCTCATCATCCCGAGCGTCGCGATGAAGGGCGGCAGGCGCCCGACGGTGATGAGCGCGCCGTTGACGAGCCCGCAGAAGAGTCCCGTCCCGAGCGCCGCCGCGAGCGCCAGCGGGAGGGGCACGTCGGCGTGCAGCACGCTCGCCATCACGACGCCCGCGAAGGCGAGCACAGAGCCGACCGAGAGGTCTATGCCGCCCGTGATGATGACGAAGGTCATGCCGACGGCGACGATGGCGATGATGGCCGCCTGCTCGGCGATGTTCAGGAGGTTCGAGACCGTCAGGAAGAACGGCGTCGCGGCCCACAGCACGACGCACAGGCCGACGAGCCCCGTCAGCGTGCCGAGCTGACGGCCGTAGTGCGAGAAGAAACCGGGCCGCAAGGTCATTCCCCGAGCGCGCATTCGAGTATCTTTTCCTGTGTCGCTTCTTCCGCGTCGAACTCGCAGACGACGCGCCCGCCGCGCATGACGAGCACGCGGTCGCTCATCCCGAGGATTTCGGGCAGCTCCGAAGAGATCATGATGATGGCGACGCCGCTTGCGGTCAGCCGGTTCATCAGTTGGTAGATTTCGGCCTTCGCGCCCACGTCCACGCCGCGAGTCGGCTCGTCGAAGATGAAGACCTCGGCCTCCGAGCAGAGCCACTTCGAGAGCACGACCTTCTGCTGGTTGCCGCCGCTCAGGTAGACGACCCTCTGGCCGAGCCCCGGCGTGCGTATGCGAAGCTCTTTGACGTAGCGCTCGGCCGCGCGCCGCTCGCCCTTAGCGTCCATCCAGCCCCACGAAGCGAACCTGTCCACGCTCGGCAGGCAGACGTTCTCTCTGACGGACAGAGGCAGGACGAGCCCCTGCGCCTTCCTGTCTTCGGTGAGAAAGCCGAGCCCCGAGTTAATCGCCGCGCGCGGCGAGTTGATGCGCCGCGCTTCGCCTTTGATGCGGACCGCGCCTGCCTCGACTTTATCCAGACCGAAGATGGCGCGCGCGAGTTCCGTCCGCCCCGCGCCGAGCAGCCCGGCGATACCCAATACCTCGCCCCTGTGGAGCGAGAGGCTGACATCTTTCAACCCTCCGCGCGTCGAAAGATTCTCGACCCTGAGCACTTCCTCGCCGCGTTCGGCGCGCTCCTTCGGGAAGAGTTCGGTCAGGTCGCGGTTGACCATCAGTCGAATCAGCTCGAACTTGTCCGTCGCCTTCACGTCGAAGGTGCCGACCGAACGGCCGTCGCGAAGAACGGTGACGCGGTCGCCGATCTCGAACAACTCCTCCATGCGGTGCGAGATGTAGACGACCGAGACGCCCTTCGCCTTCAGGCCGCGTATGGCGGCGAAGAGTTCTTTAATCTCGTGCTCGGTGAGCGCGGCCGTCGGCTCGTCCATGATGAGGACGCGCGCGTCTAAGCTTAGCGCCTTGGCGACTTCGACCATCTGCTGCTCGGCCACGCGCAAGCCGCGCACGGGCCTTCGCGGGTCGAGTTTGAGTCCGAGCCCGCCGAGGACTTCGGCCGCGCGGCGGTTGACGGCGCGGCGGTCTATGAGGCCGAGGCGTGTGGGCTCGCGCCCGAGGAAGATGTTCTCGCCGATTGAGAGGTGCGGGACGAGGTTGAACTCCTGATAGATGGTCGAGATGCCCAAGCCTTGCGCGTGCGCGGGGTTCTTTATCTCAATCTCGTTGCCGCCGAAGGTGACGGTGCCCGCCGTCTTCTGATAAGCGCCGCTCAGAATCTTCATCAGCGTTGACTTGCCCGCGCCGTTCTCGCCCAGAAGGATGTGCACCTCGCCCCGCCGCAGCTCGAAGTCCACGCCGTCGAGCGCGACGACGCCGGGGAAGGTCTTCCTGATCTGGTGCATCTTCAGGACGGGCGCGTCCGCCGTCCCCGGCTCTACGCTCAAGGTTGGGATAGACCGTTTCTAAATTAGAGGGCTGAAGATATTCAGAACGCCGCGGAAGAAACCGCTCGACAAGCGGAAGGATAGTGCAGTTAAATGGCTGCCCTGTCAATACCTATTTCCGCCGTAGGAAACCCCGAAGAATGACGAACAAGCCCAACCCTCCGCGGAGCGCCTGCACGGCCGCGCTCGTCGTCGTCTGTCTCATCCTTAATCTGTTCGGCGCGACAAACGTCTCGGCGCAGGAGCCGATTGACGAAGTTAACGTGATGATCGGGACTACGGGGCCGAGCGTCTACGACTACGGCGGGATGATACCCGGCGTCACAGTCCCCTTCGGCATGACGCACTGGACGGCGCAGACGCGCCAGAACAAGATCAGCGTCTATTCCTACAACCACAAGGACGAGACCATTCAGGGCTTCATCGGCACGCACCAGCCCGCAATCTGGATGGGCGATTACGGGCAGGTCAGCCTGATGCCCTACAGCGGCGAGCTGAAGACAACGCAGCCGCGCCTGCCCTTCCGACACGAGGACGAGAGGGCCGCGCCCAACTACTACTCCGTCAAGATGGGCGAGCCGGGCGGCGCGCTCGTCGGCGCCGAGTTGACGGCGACGACGCGCGCCGGCTTCCTGCGCTTCACCTTCCCGGCTTCGGAAGCCTCGCACGTCGTCGTCACCGCCTGCCGCACAGAGGCGGAAGGCGTCAAAGGTTTCGTCCGGGTCGACGCGGCCGCGCGCGAGATAACGGGCTACAACCCCGACCGCATGTCCGCGCACCTCGGCCCGCCGCTCCCGAACTTCAAAGGCTACTTCGTCGTCCAGTTCGACAAGCCCTTCGCCTCTTCCGGCACCTGGGAGGGCGAGGAGATTCACGCGGGCGGCGCCGAGCAGACGGGCGGACGCGTCGGCGCCTACGCGAAGTTCAGGACGAAGGAGGGCGAAGTCGTCAGGGTGAAGGTCGGCACCTCCTTCATCAGCTTAGAGCAGGCGCGCGAGAATTTGAGGCGCGAGATTCCGGCTTGGGACTTCGAGCGCGTGAAGGCCGAAGGGCGCCGGCTCTGGAACGAGGCGCTCGGACGCATCTCGATTCAGGGCGGGTCGCGCGACGAGCGCGTCAACTTCTACACGGCCATGTACCACGCGCACCTCTTCCCGCGCACCTTCAGTGAGTACGGCCGCTACTACTCGGCCTTCGACGACCGCGTCCACCGCGGCGTCTCCTACAACGACTACTCGCTCTGGGACACCTTCCGCGCCGAGCACCCGCTGCTCATACTCGTCCAACCCGAGCGCGTGCCCGGCATGATTACGTCGCTCATCCAGATGTACGAAGAGGGCGGTTGGATGCCGATGTGGCCCAATCCGACCTACACGGGCATCATGATCTCGACGCACGCCGACAGCGTCATCGCCGACGCCTACGTGAAAGGCATACGCGGCTTCGACTTGAAGAAGGCTTACGAGGCGGCGCGCAAGGACGCCTTCACGCCGCCCGACGGCGACGCGGGCAGCCGCTGGCTCGACCGCGCGCTCTGGACTTCGTTCGAGGCGCGCGGCGGGCTGACCTGGTACATGAAGCTCGGCTACGTCCCGCAGGACAAGACCGACGAATCTGTCTCGCGCACGCTTGAGTTCGCCTACGACGACTTCTGCGTCGCGCAGTTGGCAAAAGCCGCCGGCCGGACGGACGACTACGAAGTGTTGATGAAGCGCGCGAAGAACTACCGAAACCTCTACGACCCCGCGAAGGGCTTCATGCGGCCGCGCCTCGCCGACGGCCGCTGGGACGAGGAGAGCTGGAACTCGAAAGACGAGCGCATGCCCGGCTTCACCGAGGGCGGGCCGTGGACGTACCTCTTCTGCGAGATGCAGGACGTGCCCGGCATGGTCGAGCTGGTCGGCGGGCCTGAGAAGTTTGCCGCCAAGCTCGAAGAGAACTTCAACGGCGGCCACTACCGCCACGACAACGAGCCGGGCCACCACTACACGTATCTGTTCGACTACGTCGGCCGCGCGTGGCGGACGCAGGAACTCGTGCGCGAGACGATGCGGACGAAGTACCAGAACGCGCCCGACGGGTTGAGCGGCAACGACGACTGCGGGCAGATGTCCGCTTGGTACATCTTCAGCGCGATGGGCTTCTACCCCGTCACGCCGGGCAGCGACGTGTACGCTTTGGGGAGCCCGCTCTTCGAGAGGGCGACCGTGCGGCTCCCGGCGCCGCAGTACAGGAAAGGCGCCTTCACCGTCGTCGCCAAGAACCAATCGCCCGAGAACGTCTACGTCCAATCGGCGACGCTCGACGGGCGACGCTTGCGCGCGCCCTTCATACGCCACGCCGACATCGCCAACGGCTCGACGCTCGTCTTCGTGATGGGGCCGCGGCCGAACAAGGACTGGGGCGGGGTGCGTTAAAGGGCTCTTGAGGATTTAAAGCGGAGTGCGCTCCCAGCGAAGAGGGGCGCATTCTTGTCAACGCCGCCGTAAGAGTTAAGGCGGGAGCGCGTCGGACGTTTCGCGCTCCCGCCTGAGTTGTCGAACTTGAGCCGCGTGGCGCGGCGTTAGGGTTTGGCCGCCGCGAGAATCATCTGCGCGGCCTGCGAGACGAGGGGCGTGATGATGTCTTCGCCGGCCGACTTCGCCTTGGCCTTGAACTGACGGGACGCGGCGGGCTGCTGCGCGCCCGTGGCCTCGACGCGCACTTCGAGCGTCACCTCGTCCTTCTGCTTGACGCCCGCCGAAGCGGCGCCCGCGCTGACGATGGCGTTGGTCGCGACCTGACCGGCGACGTTGCCCGCGGTGCTGCCCGTGTGGCCGATGCCGACCTGCCCGACGGCCGGCGCCAACGCCTTGCCAAACATCCCGCCGAAGCCCCCGCCGCCGCCCTTCTTGTGCGAGACGGTGGCGTAGACGACGAAGTCGCACTCCTTCTGTTTCGCCTCGGCCTCAATCTCAGAAGGCAGCTTCGCTTCGAGCTGAACGAGTTCGACAGTTGGACTCTTCAGGTACTCGGCCAGCGTGTTCTGAACCGCCGCCGAAAGGTCTGCCGCGCTCATCCCTTCGCCGACGCTTCCCGCCTTCACGGCCGCGACGCCGAGCCGCACCACGCCCGCCTTCTTCGCGCCGAGTTCGGCGGCCGGCTGTGTCGCCTGCGCGCCGGCCATGCTCTTCACAGTCGCGCTCATCCCGCTGTCGGCACCCCTCGTCGTGACGGCGTCGCCCGCGTCGCCGTTGCTCGCGCCGGCCGCCGTCATCGAGGCGGCCGAGAAGTCTTTGACCTCGCAGTAATCGGCGGGCGGGTCGAAGAGCGTCTGGTCGAGCGTCGCCTGCGAAAGCTCGACGACCTCGTTGACGGTCGAGAAGCTCTCGCGCCCGTCCTCGCCGAACATAGTCATCTTCTCCCAGACCGGGTAGCCGCGCTTCGCGGTGCCGACCTGCTTCGTCTCGTAGCGGTCGTGGCAGCCGCCGCCCGGCTGGCGCACGCGGTACGCATTGGCGCGCTCCATGTCGCAGTCGAGCACGAACGCGGCGTCAATGTACCAGCCGTCCGTCTCCATCCTGCTGTTCATCGGCGAGCAGGAGTCGGGCGAAGACTTCGTCTCGATGGTCGTGATGATGTGGCGCGCGGTGTAGCCGAACATCTGCTTGCGCTCGCCCGTGTCTCTGGTGGTGACGGTCGAGGTGACGAGGCCGCCCTTCGTGCTCTCCGCGTCCGGCAGCGCGCCGTTGGCGGGCGCGTTCGAGCCTGCCGCCGGGCCGTCGTCGTAGGGCCGGACGGTGTAGGCACGCATCTGCGGCATGATCTGTATGTCGCGGCGCAGGTCGCACTGCTGGATGGTAATCATCTGCCCGCCCATCTGCTCGCTGCGCTGGCGCTTGCCCTTGATGTAGGTCGTGTTCTCGTAAGACTGCCCCTGCGCCGTCTGCTTCGACTTGATCTTCACGTCGGCCCGCGCCACTTGGCTCGCGCCCGCCGCGCACAGCAGCACGAGCGCCACGCGGCCCGCACGCATCAGTGTTGTCAACGCCATCGCCAATCTCCCCCTCTGTTAAGACGCCCGGAATGAATGTGGATGAGTCGCGGGGCCAGTCGGCCCGAACCCCTCGGAGCCCGCACGGCTCTGTCGTGTAACGCGCAGCGCCGCGCGGAAAGGTATCAGGCGCGGCGCGCGGCCGGCGTTCGATGCCGCCGGACTCCGTCATTTGATACCTGCGGCCGGCGCTTCACGCGTTACGTTTTGAGCCGGCTTCCCGGCAATCCTTCTGCAAAGGCGGCCGAACGTGATGTTGCGCGAGTCTCTGAAGAACAAAGTGAGGCGGGTCTGCTCGGTCTTGATGCTGGCGTGCGTGCTGTGCGGCGCCGTGCCGGCCGGCGGGCAGGCGCGTCTGGTCTCCGCGGTAACCCCGCAGAAGAAGGCGAAGGCGGCGCCGGCCTCCTGTTCGGCCGCGTGGACGGGCCTCGTCGCCTACACGCGCACGCAGAGCGACCAGCACAGCAAGACCGTGCCGCGCGTCTCGGGCCGCGGCGAGGACAAGACAGACTTCCGTATGAGCTACAACTACCGCGCGGCGGTCGCGGTCGTCGAGGCTCCCGAGAAGAACGGTTCGAGCGTCGGCCGCGCCAACGTCAACCACAACTTCACGTCGAGCGAGACGGTCGTCGCCAAAGAGCGCAACTCCTGCGACCGGGGCAAGACTTGGCAGGAGATGTCTGGCACTTCGACTTCTAAAACACAGACGCAGGGCAGCGCCTCGGGCGTCGAGGCGAACGTCTCGGTCGGCGTCAACTCCGACGGGACGTACACGGTCGGCGTCGGCGTCCCGCAGATAAAGGGCCGGACGAGCGGCTCGCAGAACTCGACCTTCAGCGGCCAATGCACGCCGAAGGAGGGGAAGAACCTGAGCCTGCCGCCGACGGAGACGAGCATTGACGGCAACTCTTTGACGAGCGACGGCGGCAACCGCGTAGACCCCAACGACCCGAACCGCCTGAGCGGCAGTTACACGCGCACCTTCCTCAACGTGACCGAGACGATCAGGTGGAACCTTGAGAAGTGCGGCGCGCCCCTGCGCCTCGTGGACATGCAGTTCGAGCACCCGCGCTTTCCGAACTTCGACGACTGGCAGGAGATAGTCGAGCAGGTGGGGACGATTGACGGGAACATGGTGAAGATAAAGGCGACGGTACTGAACGCCTCGGGCGAGGAGAAGTTCGCCGACGTGCGCTTCAAAGAGACCTACAAGGGCGACAAGTGGGACGGCGCGCGGCCCGACGCGCCGCTTCAGGACTCGGTCGTCTCCGTCCGCGTCGAGCCGGGCGAGGCGCGCGAGGTCGAGATGGTCTGGGATTCTTCCGGCTACGCGTGGTTCGACGACGGGCGGCCGCGCCTCGTGCAGCGCATCAAGGCCGAGCTGGAAGAGCAGGGGAGAAAGACCGACGAGCTGACGAAGAACCTGAAGGTCGCGCCCAAGCCCGTCGTCTTAGTCCACGGCCTTTGGAGCAACTGGCGCGCGTGGGAGTCCTGGCAGAACATCCTGACGACGACGCACAGCTACGACTGGAAGGCTTTCCCCGTCGGCGAGCACCCCGACAAAGGGTTGATGAACACGGGCGGCGAGTTCATGTCTTCCAGCCCGACGAACGGCATCTTCGAGAACTCGCAGGAGGTGGGCCGCTACGTACGCTACGCGCAGGAGGACAGGAACGCGTGGCACGTTGACCTCGTCGCGCACTCGATGGGCGGGCTCATCTCGCGCCACTACATACACGCCTTCATGCCGCCTTCGCCCGACGGGCGTCCGCAGGTCTCGCACCTCGTCATGCTCGGCACGCCGAACGAGGGGAGCCCCTGCGCCGACGTGATGAACTTCACCTTCGAGATGCTGGGGAAGAACGTGGAAGCCGTGCGACAGCTCAAGCCGTCGGTCGTCGCCGAGTTCAACCGCGTGACGACGAACCGCAAGGGCGTCAGGTTCTCTGTGCTGGCGGGCGATCCCTTACCCGTGATGTGCAAGACCGTGACGCCGAACGACGGCGTGGTGCCGGTCGAGTCGGCCTTCTGGAAGATTCGAGACCGCGCGCGCTCTTCGAACGTCCACACGGAGCTGACGGGGACGGCCGACTTTTCGAGCTTCGTCAAGCCGCGCCTCGCCGTCGGCCCGCACGGCGACCACAACCCCGAGGCGCCCGAGCAGTCGCGGACGACGGGCAGCGACGGACGTGCGCAGGACGCCGCCTTTATCAACGCGGCGTTCGCGCCAGTCTTCATCAACGCGGCGTTCGCGTCGCCCGCCGCCTTCGACGCCGACTCGAACGCCGCCGGCACGGCCGACGAAGCGCGCCCCGACTTCGCCAAGGAGTTGACGCTGTCGCCGGGGCAGGCGGTCGAGGTAGAGATTCCCGTCGCGGCCGCCGCAAGCTTCGGCGTCACGTTCATGGCGAGCCCGCTCGTCACGGCGACGCTCTCCGACGAGAAGGGCGCGGTCAGGGGCAGCAACTTGGCGGGCCGTCCGGAAGCCTCCGGCTTCTTCCGCACGATCTACGTGGACAAGGGCGTGACGGCGGGCAAGTGGAAGCTCAAGCTTGAGAACACCGGCAAGGCCGACGCTTCGGCCGTCATCGCCGCTTGGAGCAACGCGACGGCGAAGTTTTGATTAAGGTCAAGTTTTGAAAAGATGAGGAGGGAAGAGATGAGTGCGGCTGTGACACCCGACAAGATCATGCAACTGGGTTTGGGCTTCTGGGCCTCGAAGACGCTTCTGAGCGCGGTCGAGCTGGGGCTCTTCACCGAGCTGGCGAAGGGGCCGATGACGGCCGACGCAGTCGGCGAACGCCTCGGCCTGCACGCGCGCGGCCTGCGCGACTTCCTCGACGCGCTCGTCTCGCTGCGCCTGCTTGAGCGCGACGCCGAAGGGCTCTACGGCAACTCGGGCGAGGCCGAACTCTTCCTCGACCGCGCCAAGCCTTCCTACCTCGGCGGGATGCTTGAGATGGCGAACGCGCGCCTCTACCCGTTCTGGGGCTCCCTGACCGAGGCTTTGCAGACGGGGCGGCCGCAGAACGAGGCGAAGCACGCCGGCAACAACTTCTTCGGCGCGCTCTACGCAGACCCCGAACGTCTCGAAGGCTTCCTCGGCGCGATGACCGGCCTCAGCCTCGGCGCCGCCCGCGCCATCGCCGCAAAGTTCCCGTGGAATGATTACAAGACCTTCATAGACATCGGCGGCGCGCAGGGCGGCGTGCCGTCCGAGATAGCGCTGGCGCACACGCACCTGACGGGCGGCAACTTCGACCTCCCGGCGGTCGGCCCCGTCTTCGAGAAGTACGTCGCCGCGCGCGGCCTCTCCGAACGCCTGCGCTTCTACCCCGGCGACTTCTTCAAAGACCCCATACCCCGCGCGGACGTTCTGGTGATGGGCCACATACTCCACGACTGGGACTTGGGCGAGAAGCGCGTGCTCCTAAAGAAGGCGTACGACGCGCTGCCCGAGGGCGGCGCGCTCATAGTCTTCGAGGCGCTGATAGACGACGAGCGCCGCGAGAACACGCTCGGGCTCCTGATGAGCCTTAACATGCTGATCGAGACGCCGGGCGGGTTCGACTACACGGGCGCCGACTGCCAAGGCTGGATGCGCGAGGCGGGCTTCCGCCAGACGCGCGTCGAGCACCTCGTCGGCCCCGACTCGATGGTCGTCGGGTTCAAGTAAGCCCGCGCTCCCGGCGAGGAGGGGTCTTATTTCATTCCGTGAGTTGGTATTATGACGACTAACTTCGGAATGGGGGTGAGCGGGCTGTTTCTGCTGACGTTCGTCGCGTGGGTCTGCGCCGCCGGTTGGGTCGTCTTCGCGGGCCTCGCGCTGTGCGGGCTCGCGAAGCGTAAGCCTCTTCTGCCCGCGCGCGACTCGCAGACGCCGACGGACGCGCTGCTGTTGACGACGGACGCGCCGCAGGTCTCCGTCCTCATCCCCGCGCGCAACGAGGCGGGGCGCGTCCTCGCACAGTCAGTCCGCTCCGTGCTCGCGCAGGATTACGAACACCTCGAAGTCATCGCCGTCAACGACCGCTCGACCGACGACACCGAGGCCGTCCTGCGCTCAATCGCGGAGACGGACGCGCGCCTGCACGTCGTCAACGGCGCGGAGCCGCCCGGCGGTTGGCTCGGCAAGACTTACGCCTTGCAGCAGGCTCTTGAGGCTTCGCGCGGCGGTTGGGTGCTGACGGTTGACGCGGACATGCTGCTCGAAAGGCAGGCCGTACGCGCGGCAGTCGGCCGCGCACTCGCGCGCGGCTTGGACGTTCTGACGCTCGTGCCCTACTTCGAGACCGCGTCCTTCTGGGAGCGCGTCTTCACCCCGGCGTGGATGCTTGTGCTGCTCGGCGCGTCGTCGCCCGCGAACCTCGACATCCCGAAGGCTGAGCCGTTCGTCGCCTTCGGCGGGTTCATGCTGATTCGGCGCGAGGCGCTTGCGCGCGTCGGAGACTTCGCGGCCGTGCGCGCCGACATCATCGAGGACATACGGCTCGCAGGGCTGCTGAAGCGTTCGGGCGCGAGCTTCCGCGTCGAGCGCGCGCCCGACCTCGCGCGGACGAGGATGCAGCACGGCTTACGCGACATCTGGTCGTTCCTCACGCGCACGATGTTCGCGGCCATGCGCTACTCGCACGCGCTGGGCCTCGTCTACGCCTTCGTGGGCTACGCCTTCGTCGTCGCGCCGCCGCTCGTCGCGGCCCTGTGCGTGCTGAAGCTCGCCGCGGGCGCTTCCGGAGGGTGGCCGGGCGCGCTCGCCGCGCCGACGCTCGCGGTGTGGGCGATTCAGGTCGCCGCCCTCGTCTTCATTTGCAGGGACGCGCGCATCCCTGTCGCCTACGCGCTGACGACCCCGCTCGGCCTCGCGCTGTTCTACACGGCGCTTCTGTCTTCGATGTTAGACATGCTGCGCGGGAAGGGCTTGGGCTGGAAGGGGCGGCGGGTCTACAGGCGCGCGGGCGCCGGGCCGCCACGGCGCGCGAATCCCGACGGGCGTTAATCCTGTTTGGGGTAAACTGTCGCCGCCCCCGCGGGCACACGCGACTTCAACACAGACACGGAAGGGGCTTCGGGCGTGTTCGAGATAATTGACCTGAGTCAGGAAATCTTCACAGGCATGCCGACCTTCCCCGGGATGCCGGAGGTGAAGGTCACAGTCCACTGGTCGCACGAAGAGTTGGAGGGCATCGCGGAGGCCGAAACGGTCTCGCCCGCCGTCAACCTCCTGCAACTCGGCGAGCACACGGGCACGCACGTTGACGCCATCAGCCACATGGCGCGCGAGTACCGCGCGCAGTCAATCGAGACGATGCCTCTGACGAACTTCTACACCGAAGGCATCTGCCTCGACCTCTCGCACAAAGGTCTGGCGGAACTGATAGAGGTCGAAGACTTGGAGCGCGCACTCGCCGCCGCGAAGCTCGAAATCAAACGCGGCGACACCGTCCTGCTCTACACGGATCACTACCGCCGCGCGTTCCAGACCGACGACTGGCACCGCGGGCCGGGCCTGAGCGCCGAGGCGACGCGCTGGCTCGGCCGGCAGGGCGTCGCGGCCTTCGGCGTCGAGCCGGCGGCGCCGGGCGTGCGCGGCGTCTCGAACAAAGAAGTCCACCTCGTCTGCGGCGAGCTGGGCTTCACGCACTACGAGAACATGTGCAACCTGCACTGCTTAGTCGGGCGCGGGCGCTTCCGCTTCGTCGGCCTGCCGCTCAAGATACGCGGCGGGACGGGCTCGCCCGTGCGCGCCGTCGCCGTCTTCGGCGACTGAGATAAGACGCCGCCCGCGCTAATTTTTACTTGCACTTGCCGTTGGCGCCCGCGTTGTAGATGAGGGCGACCTCGCCGTCCGCGAGGGCGCGGTTGAAATACTCCACCTCGTCAATCTCGCCGCGGAAGAAGTCCTGCATGTTGGGGACGCCGCTCCCCTGATACGCGCCGCCCGACTTCTTCTTCGCGCCGATGGTCAGCGGGTCGGGCTTCTTATCCTCCTCCTTCAGCGTGCTGTCCGACCCGGCGTTGAGGGGCGAGGCGGCGACGGGCGCGCCGTCCACGTAAAGGATCAGCCTGTTCGTGAACGTCAGGTCGCGCACCATCGCGAGGTGGTGCCACTGGGCGTCGGCGACGTAAGGCCCCGTCACGGTCAAGCCCTGTGTGAAGGGCGCGGTCGCGTCCGTGTCGCGGACGACGGCGGTGGCGACGCCGTACACCAGCTCAAGCGTGTAGAGCGAATTCGCGCCGGGCGGACAAGCCCCGCCGCACTCGTACCGCGAGACGACCGTCGTGTGGCCCTTCGAGATCGTACTTTGCGTCTTCACCCACGCGTCTATTGTGAACGAGGCGGCGGGGATGTGCGCCGGGGCGTCAACAGTTTCGAAAAAATTATTCCCGCCGAAATAGAATGACGGGCCGACCTTACCCGGCACGTAATAAGACGTAGGCCCGTAGGGGAAGCCCCCCCAGCCGCCGACGATGTCGGTGGAGTTGGCGTCGCCCGGCCACCAGCTCACCATCCCCGCGGGCGGCTGGACGCAGGGCCGCGTGTTGGTGAAGACGCAGGTGACGTTCGGCTCGATCACGTCGAGGCTGACCGTGTTGTCGCCGGGCTCGAAGGCCGGGTTGCTGTTCGCGCCGGTAAACTTCACCGGCGTCGTCGTGTTGTTGCAACTGATGTTCGTCAGCGTCCACCCGGCCGGGACGCTCTCGGTGAAGGTGTTGGCCGCGTCCTGACCCGTCAGGTCGTAGGTGACACACTGGCCGCCGTTGAGCGTGAAGGAGGGGAGCGGGCCGAAGGTGTTAGACCGCGTGAACTGGAAGTTCGTGCCGCCGGCCGGCGAAGTCTGCTTGCAGACCGTGACCATCCGCGTGGCCGGCGCGGGTGCGCCCGCCGGATTCCGGCCGCCGGGAACTCCCGCCGAGGCTATGATGAGCAACAACGCGACCGCAGAGAGAGGCGATGCAGGTTTCATGGTGCCGGCTCCTTCGAGTTGTAAGGCTACGGGGTGTGGAACGGTGTCCGTGTCACGGCCCGCCGCGCGGGTGGTGAGTCTTACGCTTGTCGGCGGCGGTGGGACGGCCGCGCGAGGCGTTTAACGCCGCACACGGTATTACCCTTCGTCCCCCGAGTCAACAGTCACGCGCGCGCGCGCCGTCGCCGTCTTCGAGAAATAAATCCACGCGCCTGAACGCCGGCCGAACGTCCCGCGCATTTACGTTGACACGCGCGACGCCGCGTCATTAACATCTGCCGTCCCGCCCCGGTTGAAGTCCTCGCGCCGGGGGTTCGCAAGAAGTCTTCGCCCCGTCCCCTTTCTCCGCCGCCGCCGGAGGGCGCGCGGCCGAACTTGATAGCCGTTCAAACGCAGACTGGAGAAAAACATGCTTCCCCCTTCGATGCGTAAACCTGCCCGGCACTTCTTCGCTTCGACCTTCGGCCTCCTCCTCGTCCTCCTTTTCGCCGTCTCAGTCTCGGCGCAGACGCAGATCACCACAGGCACCGTGCAGGGCACCGTGCAGGACGAGCAGGGTGCGACCGTGCCCGGCGCGAACGTCGAGGTGCGAAACGTCGAGACGAACCTGACCAAGACCCTGACGACCGACGAGGGCGGCCGCTTCGTCTTCCTGCTGCTGCCGCCGGGGCGCTACACGCTGACGGCCTCGAAGCAGGGCTTCGCCACCATCAAGCAGGAGGAGTTCCCGCTCACCGTCGGTCAGGCCGCGAACCTCGACTTGAGGATGAAGGTCTCGCAGGTCTCAGAGGTCGTCACGGTCTCGGCCGTGCAGACCGTGGACACGGCCAGCACGCAGACCTCGACGACGATTGACGAAAGGTCTGTGAGCAACCTCCCCGTCCTCGGCCGCAAGTTCGAAGACCTGCTGACCTTGACGCCGAACGTCTCGGTCACGCAGGGGCCGGACGGCGACGAGATCAACTTCGCAGGGCAGCGCGGCGTCTTCAACAACATCAGCCTCGACGGCGGCGACTACATGAACGGCTTCTTCGGCGAGCAGGCCGGCGGCCAGCGCGCGGCGATTGACATCCCGCTCGACGCCGTCAAGGAGTTTCAGGTCGTCGCCACGGGCGCGACCGCCGAGTTCGGGCGCACGGCGGGCGGCGTCGTCAACGTCGTCACCAAGTCGGGCACCAACGAGTTCCACGGCTCGCTCTTCCACTTCCAAAGACTCGAAGCGCTCACCGCCGACACTTCCGACGGCAAGCCTTTGAAGGACTTTCACCGCGAGCAGTTCGGCGGCAACGCGGGCGGGCCTCTGAAGCGCGACAAGGCTTTCTTCTTCGTCGCCTACGAGCAGATTTTCGAGAACCTGACGCGCGCCAACCTCTCCGAGCAGATAGGCGACACGCCCTGCCCCGTCGCCTCGCCGACCATCACGGCCAACGAGGCGCTGATTAACGCGAACACGGACTGCCAGCGGCTCGCGCTGCTCAACTTCATCAAGACGACGCGCAATCAGGACGAGGGGCTGCCCGTCAAACACCCCGTACGCAACTCGGCGATTCTCGGAAAGGTTGACTGGGAGCTGACGCGCAACAACCACCTCACGCTCTCGCACAACTTCGACTACTCGAAGAACGAGAACCAGACCTTCGACGTGGCGACCTACGGCAACTCGGCCAACGGCACCGAGGGGCCTTCGAAGATTCACGCCTTCAACGCCAACCTCTTCTCGACGCTCTCGCCGACGAAGGTCAACGAGTTCCACTTCACCTACGGCCGCGAGGAGCGCCCGCGCTCGGCCGTTGACTCGAACATCCCCGCGGACACGGCGATGGGCTTCGTCACCACCTTCCGCTTCGGCAACCCCTTCTTCCTACAGCCCGCCGTGGACGAGACCTTCTGGCGCGCGCAGTTCAAGGACAACTTCTCCGTAGTCGCCGGCAACCACACAGCCAAGTTCGGCGGCGAGTGGGTGCACAGCCGAAACAGTCAGGTCTTCCGGGGCTTCTTCGAAGGGCGCTACATCTTCGACAGCGTGACCGGCTTCCTGCGCTACGCCTCGCCGGCCGCCGCGGGCGGCTTCGGCCCCAACACCACGGGCTGCTCGAACGGCACCTACGTCACGGCGCCGACGCCCTGCCCCGCGGGGACGACCTCGACCGGCACGCCGCTCCTGCTCTTCCTACAGGGCGCGGGCCTCACCGGCCCCGCGACCGACGCCGCGGGCTTCTCGGACATCGCCAACGAAGACCTCGCGCTCTTCGCGCAGGACTCCTGGAAGATTCGCCCGAACTTCACCGGCACCTACGGCCTGCGCTGGGAGGCACAAATCTTCCCCGACCCCGTAGTTGACCCGGCGCAGACGGCCTACGGGATTTTCCTGAACGACCCGCGCTTTCCTTCTAACGGCAGACTGCCGAGCGCGAAGAAGGAGTTTCAGCCGCGCGTGGGCTTCGCGTGGGACGTGGCGTCGAACGGCAAGTCGGTGCTGCGCGCCAACTACGGCATCTACTACGCGCGCCAGAACATGCTGAGTCAGGTGGGCTCCATCACGACCAACGGCGTGCAGCAGCAGACCATCGCGGGCGGCGCGGGCGCCAACCCGACGATTCTCCCGACGTGGCCGGGCCTCGCCGCCGTGCCCTCGACCGTCACGCCCTGCACGGCCGGCGGCGTCACCAACCCGTTCCCTTGCTTCTCGGGCGTGCGCGTCTTCAGCCGCGACTACGCGAACCCGCGCGTCTACACCACCAACGTCGCCTTCGAGCAGGAACTCGCGCAGAACCTCTCGATTTATTTCGACTTCACGCACGCGAAGGGCGTCCACATGACGCGCTTTTTGAACGTCAACCGCAACAACTTCTTCTCGCCGTTCCTCGGCGAGGTGATGGTGACGAGCGCCAACGGCAAGTCGCTCTACCGCGGCTTCACGGTCGGCCTGCGCAAGCGCTTCAGCGACCGCTACCAGTTCGAGACGAACTACGTCTTCTCGAAGGACATGGACGACGACTCGAACGAGCGCGACCCGTTCACAGACCGCTCGTTCGACATCAACAACCTGCAACTCGACTACGCGCTCTCCGACAGAGACATACGCCACCGCTTCAACTTCTTCTCGAACGTCCAACTGCCGTGGCAATTCGACCTGAACGCGCGCGTGCAGGCCCGCAGCGCGCAGCCCATCACGCCCGCCGTGCGCACGGCGACGAACCGCAACACGCTCCGGAAGAACAACGAGTTCTTCTCCTTCGACTGGCGCTTGCAGCGGCCCTTCCACTTCTCCGAGTCGAAGGCGATCATCCCCATCGTCGAGATGTTCAATACCTTCAACACCGAGAACAACATCAACCCGCTCGTCACGCCCGGCCTCTTCAACTTCGACGGCTTCCTGCGTCAGGGCGTCGGCGACCCGCGCATCATCCAACTGGCCTTGAAGTTCGTCTTCTGAAGACGGTCAGGTCAGAACCGCCTGCGGTAGCGGGCGGGTCGGTCTTACGCGAAGGACACTTAACGCGTAAGACTAACCCGCCCGCTACCGCAGGCGGTTCTGACTTTATCCCGCAGGAGGTCTTTCAATGAGCGAAGTCGAGGCGGAGATTCGGGAGATTGTTGACCGCGAGACGCGCGCGTGGGACACGCGGGACGTTGCGCTCCTGTTGACGGTCTTCCACCCGGACATGGTCTGGCCGTGGCCGCCGACCGCGCGCGCCCACGACCCTGCGGATTGGGTCTTCTGGGCGGGCCGCTACGACTACGAGCGCTGGACGAGGAACTGGCAGCAGCTCTTCGACACGCACGAACTCGTCCACAACCGCCGCGAGACCGTGAAGGTCGTCGTGACGCCCGAGGCGGACGGCGCGTTCGCCGTCGTGGACGTGGACACGCTCTGGCGCGACGCGTCGGGGCGCGAGCAGCACTGGAAGGGGCGCGCCTGCAAGGTCTACTCGAAGGTGGGCGGCGAGTGGAAGATGACGATGCACACGGGGCTGCTCGACTACGAAGGGTTATAGACGCGGCGCCGCCGTCATCAAGACAGCGCGGCGCGCGGGTCGGAGAAGTAATCAGCCAGCCGCTCGAAGTACCTGCCGACGTGCAGCCCGTCCATCAGCGCGTGATGCACCTCGACCGAGACCGGCATCAACAGACGCCCGCCCGCCTCTCGGTACTTGCCGAAAGATATCTTCGGGATGCCGTTCTGGCGGCGTGAGTCGCGCGCGTGCGAGATGCTGGTGAAAGAGACCCAGGGGAGAACCGAGTGGTAGACGAGGTCGTCGCGCCCCTCGCGCGCGTCGAGCGGCGGCGGTTCGGCTCGCGCCCGCTCCACGATGCGGACGGCCTCGGCGTGGAAGGCGGCGAAGTCTTCCGTGTAGTCGAAGTAGACGAAGGTGAAGCTCTCGTCTTCGAGCAGGACTATCGCGCCCGCGTCCACGCGCTCGTGGACGACGACGCGTTCGCCGCGCAGGCGGTAGCGGAACGGCTCAAGCTCGTTGGCCGCCTTCGTGGAAAGATAATGGTAGGTGACGAAGGAGGAGAGGTTTCGGCGGCGCGTGAAGTCGAGCAGCGCGGTGGCGTCAACGTCGGCGCAGACGTTGAAGGAAGGCGAGTCGTAATCCCTGAAGAGCCGGAAGAGGTGACGGCGGCTCCAAGTCTCTGTGTCAAGGTATCGGGCCATGCGGCCATTATACTTCGTCGAGGCCAGCGCGATACGCGCTCAAGGCTCGCCCGCGTCCTCGCGCCGGGCGTCGGCTTTGACCGGGGCTTTAACGGAGCAGCCGACGAAGCGGTAGCCGACGCCGACGACAGTCTCGATTGAGTCGCCGCACGCGCCGAGCTTCGCGCGGAGGCGGCGTATGTGAACGTCGAGCGTGCGCGTGTCGCCGTAATACTGCTGGCCCCAGACTTCATCCAACAGTTGGTTGCGCGTCGCCACACGGCCGGGCCTGCGCGCGAGCGCCGCGAGCAGCGCGAACTCCTTGCGCGTGAGCCGGACTTCGGCGCCCTCGCATGTGACGTGCATGTCGTCGAAGTGTACGCGCAGCTTCTCGTCCTCGTAGTGCGCGGAAGCCGCGTCGTCCGCGCGCCGCAGCACGGCGCGGACGCGCGCGACCAGCTCGCGCACCGAGAAGGGCTTGGTCACGTAGTCGTCGGCGCCGAGTTCGAGCCCCGCCACGCGCTCCGACTCCGACCCGCGCGCCGTGAGCATGATGATCGGAGTGCGGCGCGTCTGCGGCTCGCGGCGAAGGCGGCGACACAACTCGGTGCCGGACATGCCGGGCAGCATCAGGTCGAGCAGGATGAGGGACGGCGGGTTCTGACGGTCGAGCGCCATCTCCAAACCCTTCTCGCCCGTCGCGGCCAGAACGGCGCGCAACCCTTCGCGCTCAAGGTTGTAGCGCAACCCTTCGGCGATGTCCGGCTCGTCTTCGATAATCAGCACTGGCTTGTTCATTAGTAGCTGTGTTTGATGACGGCGGCCTCGGTCATGTAGACGGTCAGCTCGCAGATGTCCGTGACGTAGTCGGCGACGCGTTCGAGGTGCTTGGCGACGAAGAGCAGGCGCGCGGCGCGTGGCGTGGCCGCGGGCTCGGCCGTCATCAGTTCGATGAGGTCGCGGAAGATGCGCTCGTACATCGTGTCTATCTCGTCGTCGCGCTCGATGACGCGGCGCGCGGCCGCGGCGTCGCCCCCGGTGAAGGCGTCGAGCGCCGCGCGCAGCATCGAGGAGGCGACCGCGGCCATCCGCGTCAGGTCGTGGAAGGGGCGAAGGCGCGGCTCGTCGTTGAGGTCGAGCGCGACGCGCGCGATGTTGCAGGCGTGGTCGGCCACGCGCTCCAGGATGGGCGTAATCTTGGCGACCGAGATGACGAAGCGCAGGTCGCGCGCCGCCGGCTGCCTGAGCGCCAGCACGTCTATGCAGAGGCGGTCTATCTCGACTTCGAGTTGGTCTATGCGGTCGTCGCCCGCCAGAACCTCGCGCGCGGCCCCCGAGTCGCGCTCCGAGAGCGCGTACATCGCGCGCCCGAGCGCCGCCTCGGCCTCGCCGCCGAGCACGAGCACGTGGTCGCGCAGCACGTCCAGCTCCGAGTCCAAACGCCTGTGGTGATCCATCTTCGACATTCCTCCCCTTGCGGCTTTCACCCGAAGCGGCCCGTTATGTAGTCCTCGGTCAGCTTCTCTTCGGGGTTGGTGAACATCCGCTCGGTGTCGTTGACCTCGACGAGCTTGCCCAGCCAGAAGAAGGCCGTCAGGTCTGAGACGCGCGCGGCCTGCTGCATGTTGTGCGTCACGATGACGATGGTGTACTGCCGCTTCAGCTCGACTATCAACTCTTCGATCTTCTGCGTCGCGATGGGGTCTAGGGCCGACGCCGGCTCGTCCATGAGCACGACCTCGGGCTTGACGGCCAGCGCGCGCGCGATGCAGAGGCGCTGCTGCTGCCCGCCCGAGAGGCCGAGCGCCGAAGACTTCAGCCGGTCTTTCACCTCCGACCAGAGCGCCGCGTCCTTGAGCGCCTCCTCGACGCGGCCCTGAAGCTCGGACTTCGAGTTCGTCATGCGGTTGATGCGAAGGCCGTAGGCGACGTTGTCGAAGATGGACTTCGGGAAGGGGTTCGACCTCTGGAAGACCATCCCGACCTTGCGGCGCAGCTCGACCACGTCGAGGCCGGGCGCGTAGATTTCTCGGCCGTCTATGAGCACACGCCCCTCGGCGCGCGCGCCGGGGATGGTGTCGTTCATGCGGTTGAGCGTGCGCAGGAAGGTTGACTTGCCGCAGCCCGAAGGGCCGATGAACGCCATCACGACGCGCTCGGGCACGTCCAAAGAGATGCGGTAGAGCGCCTGCGCGCGCCCGTAGAAGAAGTTCAGGTCGCGGACGCCGATCTTCGCGGGCGCCGCCTCGACACGGGCGCGCCGCGGCTGCTCGACGTTCGCGCTCGGCGCGAGAACTGGAATCGGTGCGGTGGTCATAACTCTCAAAACTTCTTCCTCGTCAACAGTCGAACCGAGACGTTGATGACGAGAATCAGCGTCATCAGGACGAGCGTGGCGGCCCACGCCTGCGCGTGCCACTCGTCGTAGGGCGAGACGGCGTAGTTGAAAATCTGTACGGTCAGGCTGGCGATGGGCTGGTCGAGGTAGACGTTGAAGAAGCGGCTGCCGAAGGCCGTGAACAAGAGCGGCGCCGTCTCGCCCGAGACGCGCGCGACCGCCAGCATCGCGCCCGTCGCTATCCCCGAGGCCGCCGCCGGCAAGACGACGCCCGTCGTCACCCTCCACTGCGGCGCGCCGAGCGCGAGCGCGCCCTCCCTTAAAGAGACGGGGACGAGCCGCAGCATCTCTTCGGTCGTGCGCGTGACAATCGGAATCATGACGAGCCCGAGGGCGAGGCCGCCCGCGAGCGCCGAGAACTGCTTCATCGGGATGACGACGAGCGTGTAGACGAAGACGCCGGTGACGATTGAGGGCACGCCCGTCAGCGTGTCCGCGACGAAGCGCACCAGCCCCGCGAACCAGCCGCGGCCGAACTCCGAGAGGTAGACGCCCGCGGCGACGCCGAGGGGCAGCCCCGTGGCGGACGCGAGCGCGAGCAGGACGAGCGTGCCGAGTATGGCGTTGCCGATGCCGCCGCCCTCGCCCACCGGCTTCGGCGTGTCAATCAGGAATTGAATGCTGAGCGAAGAGACGCCGCGCCAAGCGATGTAGCCGAGTATGAGCAGGAGGACGGCGACGCCGAGGAAGGCGCAGGCGGCCGTCAGCGTCGTCATGATGCTGTTGACGACTCTTCTCATGCGCGTGCGACTCCGCTCGTCGAACGCGTCACGCTCCAGACGAGCAGGCGCGCTGCGCCGTTGACGAGGAAGGTGACGAGGAAGAGCACGAGGCCCAGCTCGACCAGCGCGCTTAAGTAAAGGTCGCCCGTCGCCTCTGTGAACTCGTTGGCGATGACGGAGGCGATGGTGTAGCTCGGCTCGAAGAGCGAGGCCGAGATTTGGGGGCGGTTGCCGATGACCATCGTGACGGCCATCGTCTCGCCGACCGCGCGGCCGAGTCCGAGGATGATCGCGCCCGCGATGCCGGGCGCGCCGTTGGCGAGCACGATGCGCGTCGTCTCCCACTTCGTCGCGCCGAGCGCGAGCGCGGCCTCGCGCTGCGAGACCGGAACCGCGGCCAGTACGTCGCGCACGACGGCCGTGATGATGGGCGTGACCATGATGGCGAGGATGACGCCGCCCGTGAAAAGGCCGATGCCCGTCACCGTCCCTTGAAAGAGCGGGAGCCAGCCGAACCACTTCTGCAAGGGCGGCTCGACGTGCTCGCGCAGGGTGGGCGCGAGGACGAAGATGCCCCAGAGCCCGTAGACGACCGAGGGAATCGCGGCGAGCAGTTCGACGAGGAAGGCGAGCGGGCGCGCGAGCCTTCGCGGCGCCTGCTCGACGAGGAAGACGGCGATGCCGAGCGAGACGGGCACGGCCAGCAGCAGCGCGAGCACGGACGAGACGAGCGTCCCGTAGACGAAGGGCAGCGCGCCGAACTCGCCCTGAATCGGGTTCCACTCGCGCCCCGTCAGGAATGAGAGGCCGAACTCCGCGAGCGACAGTCGCGCGTTCGAGCCTATCTCGACGAACATCAGCCCGACGACGACGAGCAGCAGCAGCGCGCAGCAGAAGAGCGCCCCGCGGAACAGAGCGTCGCCGAGGTTTCCCGTCGGCGACAGAGCGCGCCGCCAGTCCCACGCGCGTGCGCGCGCGCCGTACTCGCTCGCGGGGCCCGGGCCGGCCGGTGCGGGGTTACTCATCGGTCTACAGACTACTGGCGGAGGGGCTTGCCGCCGGAAGTTATCGAGTTGATCTTCGCCTCGGCGCGCTTGACGATCTCGGCGGGCAGCGGCGCGTACTGCAAGTCTTTGGCGAAGCCCTCGCCTTCGTGCAGGCCCCACCAGAGGAAGTCAACGAGCGCCTTGCCCTTGGCCGCGTCCTTCTGGTCTTTGTAGGCGAGGATGTAGGTGTAACTGGAAATCGGGTAGGCCGTGGCGCCGCCCGCGTCGGTGATTGAGACGCGCAGGTCTTCGGGCGTCGCGGCCAGAGATTCGGCGGCGGCCGCGGTCACCGATTCGAGCGCGGGCGCGACGAAGTTGCCGGAGGCGTTCTTAATCTGCGCCGCGGGGAGCTTGTTCTGCACGGCGTAGGCCAGCTCGACGTAGCCGAGCGTGTTCGGCGTCTGCTTGACCTGACCCGTCACGCCGTCGTTCCCCTTGCCGCCGAGTCCGACGGGCCACGCGGGCGAAGTGCCCGTGCCGACCTTCTCCTTCCACTCGGGGCTGATTTTGGAAAGATAGTCGGTGAAGACCGCGGAGGTTCCGCTGCCGTCGGAGCGGTGGACGACCGTGAGGTCTGCGGCAGGGAGTTGGACGCCGGGGTTGTCGGCCTTAATCGCGGGGTCGTCCCACTTCTTTATCTTGCCGAGGAAGATGTCGGCGATTGTGCCGGGCGAAAACTTAAGCGGCTCGGTGACGCCTTGCAGGTTGTAGGTGATGACGACCGCGCCCAAGACGGTCGGGATGTGCAGAATCTCGGCGGGCGGGGCGGGCATGTCCTCGTTCTTCATCGGCGCGTCGGTCGCGCCGAAGTCAACGGTCTGCTCCTTAATCTGCTTGATGCCGCCGCCCGAGCCGATGGGCTGGTAATCAATCTTCACGTCGGCGTGCGCCTTGCCGTACTCCGAGAGCCACTTCTGGTAGAGCGGGTTCGGGAAGGTCGCGCCCGCGCCCTGTAGGCGCACGGCGCCGCCGCCGGCCGCGCCGCCGCGCTCGCCGCTGCAAGCGAGGGCGAAGGCGAGGCAGAGGGTCGTCAGGAGCGCGGCGCCCGCGCGCAGGAATTTGAAGGGAAGGCTCAAGGGGATTCCGTCTCCTCTTTCAGAGTTTTGAGAAGTGGAAGGATGCTACAGCCGTGTTACATCCGTCTGAATTGAGTCCTAAATCCGTGTTAACAATTCCCCGTCACTAGAAGTTCAGCCGCAGGGCGAACTGTATCTGCCGGTTGGTGCCGAGGCCGACGGTGCGCTCGACGGTCTGGCGCAGCAGGCCGAAGGTCGAGCCGGCGGCCGTCTGCGTGTAAGCCTGCCCGGGTTGCAGCCCCGAGCCGAGCACGAAGGCGTTGGCCGTCGTGCTGAAGGCGAGGCCGGGGAGCCCGACGTTCAAGGTCGAAGAGGGCGGCGCGAAGTTCACGCGGTTGAAAACGTTGAAGACCTCGGTGCGGAATTCGAGCCTCACGCGCTCGGAGAGCGGGACGCGCTTGTTGAAGATGAGGTCGGCCTGCCAGAAGCCGGGGCCGCGAAGTGCGTTGCGCGGGAGGTTGCCGAACTCGCCCGCGGCCGGGATGGCGAAGGCCGCCAGATTAAGAAGGCTGCGGTCGCTGTTGAGATAAGGGCTCACGCCCGGAATCAGGTTCGGCCGCCGCACGTTGCGCGAGGCGCCGCCGCCGGGGACGTTGACGACCGCGACGAAGCCCGCGGGGAGCGGGTTCGTTCCGCTGACGGTCGGAAGCTGCGCGGTGAATCCGTTGGGAACCGTGGCGGTCGCCGTCGCGCTCGTGTTGACGAGACAGCCGGCCGGGTTCACACACTGCACGGCCACGTCCGGACGAGTGATGCCGACCTCAATCGGCAGGCCCGTGCGCGCGTTGAAGATGGTGCCGATTTCCCAGTTGCCGAACAGGGCGTTGCCGACCGTGCCCCAGTCGAGGCGGCGCCCGCGCCCGACCGGCAGCCCGTAGACGGCCGAGAGGTTGAAGGTGTGGCGCACGTCGAAGTTGTTGTAGCCGCGGTCGTACTCCCAGTCCGCGAGCGTGCGCGCGTTGTTGGCGGCGGTGCGCGCCTCGTTCGAGCCGGCGGTGGCGCCGAAGGATTTGCCGAAGGTGTACTGCGCGTTCATCGTCAGCCCCGTCCCGAAGCGGCGCGAGAGCTGCGCCTGAAGCGCGTTGTAGCTGTCGCTTCCGCCGCTCGTCTTGTAGTCAACCTCTGCGTAAGGGTTGAGCACGGTCGTACCGTTGACGATGGAGAACTCGCGCACGGTGCGGACGGCCGTCACCTGTCCGGCGGCGTTCGTGAGGTTGACGACGCCCGCGCCCGAGGGCAGCGCCGCGGCCGTCGAGGGAATCACGGCTTGGCCGCGAAGTATCTGGTTGGCGACGCTTCGGAGGAAGAGGTTGCGCCCCTGACTGCCGACGTAGCCGAGGGTGGCGACGAGGCGGCCCGGTAGTTCCTGCTGGTAAGAGACGCTGTATTGGTAGACGCGCTCGGGCACGGTGTAGTCGCCCGAGTATGCGCGCGGCTGGTAGGAGCGGTTGTTCGGGTTCGAGTTGAAGAAGTCCGCGAAGAGCGCGGGGTTGGTCGGGAAGGCGAAGAGCTGCGTGCCGTTGACGACGGTCGAGCCGGTGATGGTCGCCTGTATGCGGTCTGACTCGACGGGCTGAATCTGGTCTTCGGTCTGGCCCGGCCCGTAGAAGATGCCGAAGCCCGCGCGCAGGACGCTCCTGCCGCCCGCGAAGAAGCCCGCGCCGCCGGAGTTCGGCGACCACGTCAAGGCGACGCGCGGGCCGAAGTTCGTCTTCGAAGTTTTGTACGGAGCCTGCGAAGGGTCGCGCAAGCTTCCCGTCGTGATGTCGAAGAGCACTTGTGCGTCGCTGCGCTCGCTGAGAGGCGTGTAGTATTCGTAGCGCAGGCCGTAGTTCAGAGTCAGTCCCGGCCTCACCTGCCACTGATCCTGCGCGTAGGCGATGTAATACTCCTGCTTCGCCTCGCGCACGCCCGAGACGCCCGTGAAGGGGCTCGTGCCCGAGAGGTCGCCGGTGAACTGTACGGACTGAAGCGTGCCCGCGAGGAAGTTCTGAAGGCTCGCGTAGGTGTAGGTCGTCCCGCCGAGGCGATCCGTGTAGAGACGAATCGCGCGCACCTCGCCGCCGAGGCGGAGGTTGTGCGAGCCGCGCGTGTAGTTGAGGTTGTCTATGAAGGAGAGCGAGTAGGGCGTGTAGGGCTGGCCGCGGCCGTTGGTCGCGGAGTTGGCGCGCACCAATCCGCCCGGCGTCGCCGTGCCCGCCGACGTGCCCTGACCGGGCAGGTTGAAGTTGGCGGTGTTGCCGCTGACGTTGATGGTGACGGCCGAGAGGTCGAGGCCGTTGACGGTGGGCGCCTGCCCGTTGATGCGCGTCTTCGCCTCGTTGAAGCCGACCTTGAACTCGTTCAGGAGGCGCGGCGAGAAGACGGTCTGAAGCGCGGCGACGGCGTTCTGCGGCACGGCGCTGACGACGACGCGGCGGCCCGTCACGCCCTCGGGCTGTGTGTTGTCGCCCTCGTCGCGGAAGAAGCGGAAGTAGGCCGAGTTCGACGCATTCAACTTGTAGTCGAAGCGGGCCGAGAAGGCGTCCTCGTTGACGACCGAGTTGGCCTGAAGCTGCGCCACGTCGAAGATGTTCGTGCCCGTCCCGCGCGAGATGACGGCCGCTTCGGAAGAGCGGAAGGCCGCGAGGTAAGGGAGCTGCGAGGCGACGCACATGACGACGGCGCAGACGCGCGAGGCTTCGCCGGGCACGGCCTCGATGGAGTTGACGCCGGCGCGCAGGCGGTAGCCCTCGTACGAGCCGAAGAAGAAGAGCTTGTCCTTCAAGAGCGGCCCGCCGAGCGACCCGCCGAACTGGTTGAGCTTGAGCGGCGACTTCTGGCCGACGATGTTGTCGAAGAAGTTCGAGGCGTCGAGCGCGCTGTTGCGCAGGTACTCGAAGGCCGAGCCGTGAAACTGATTCCCGCCCGACTTCGTCACCACACTTATCTGCCCGCCCGTGCCCGTGCCGAACTCGGCCGGGTAGTTGTTCGAGTCAACGCGGAACTCCTGCACGTTCTCAAGACTGGATTGCAAACGGAAGGGCGACGCGACCTCGCCGTTGAGGTTGCCGGGGCTCGCGTCAATGATGGCCGAGCCCTCGACGCCGTCGTAGCGCACGACGTTCTGCTGCACGGCGCGGCCCGAAAACCTGATGTCGCCGAAGGTGCCCGAGCCCGAGTTCACCGAGCCGGGCGCTTGCAGGTAGAGCTGCGAGAGTTGACGGCCGTTCAAGGGGAGTCCGACGACTTCGCGCTCGTTGACGGTCGCGCCCATGCGCGCCGAGCCCGTGTCTATGGCGGCCTCGGTCGCGCCCGCCAACACGTCCACAGACTCGGTCACGCCCGCCGCCGTCAGGGCCACGTCGAGCTTCTGCTCCTGCCCGACGTTGATTTGAATGTCGGTGAAGGTGTTGGCGGCGAAGTTCGGCGCCGTCACCGTCACGGCGTAGACGGAAGCCTTGAGCGCCGGAATCTGGTAGACGCCCTCGGCGTTCGTCGTCGTCGCGCGCTCCTCGCCCGTGCGCTCGTTCTTCACGGCGACCGCGGCGCCGGCGACGACCGCGCCCGCCGGGTCGCGCACCACGCCGGCGATGCGGCCGGCG
>JADMIO010001145.1_pt1 | contig 42868 bp, 39 predicted proteins | sample 8958161 | NCBI WGS metagenome assembly JADMIO01 (sample SAMN16585339, study PRJNA669376) | soil metagenome | isolation source: Crop rotation soil | place: USA: Cullars Rotation, Alabama | collected 2011
CCGCGACTTCAAGTCACGTGAATTCCAAGCTTCGGATCCCACTGTGCTGGAAAGATCTTTGCATTGGAGTTGATATTGCTGAAGCTGCCATTCCCGCATTCAGCGCCCAGGTTCCAATGTTCACGGATGCCCTGCATCCGATCGCCGCAATAAATGGTATTGACGATCACCCCTTTTTTCTTTGCCTCTTCGCAGGCTACCGTATAGGAAATATTACCCTGTAAAAAATCCTCGTTACCGGAAATAAATATTACTTTATAATTAAGAGAAGAAGTATCCCATTTCAATTCGTCAAGCGATGTATGGATCACATGACCGCAATATTCGCTGCCACCAAATGTGGTAAGTTTAAAGAGGTTTTGCGATAGCCCGTCAAGATCAGTAGAGAACGGTGAGATCTGCTTGATATAACCCTTGGTCGGATCATTATTATCTCTTCCATATTCATATAAAGCGATCTCGATCTGCGGAGCCACTCCATCACATTTGGCTTTTCCCATTACGGTTACCATGTTCCAAAGCTGTGCTTTGGCCTGTTCGATCAATCCGTCCATACTGTTACTTACATCGAGCAGGATCGCGGCTTGTATTCTCGGACTTGCATTATGAGTTTTTATTACAGGGACCGGTTCAACCTTTGGTGAATAAGAAGGAACGGCTGAATCGATTAAAGCTAGACCCATAAACATGGAGAAGACAGCAGCAGGGGGGCTGAGTGGCAGTTTCATACAAGAAAATTTATTCTAAGATGCGATACCCCGGGGGTTTGCACAAGGCTAGGCACCGGGTTTTGTGGCGGCTTTAACAAATCGGAGCAGTTAAAAGCAAATAGCTAACAGCTACGCAGCTTTTTCTTAGGTTTGCAGGATGGGTTTTGACCGTAAAGAGTTATCTGACAAACAACTGGTTGAATTTTATCACCGCCTGCTCTGGCCCCGGATGATCGAAGAAAAAATGCTGGTCTTGCTGAGACAGGGGCGTATTTCCAAATGGTTTAGCGGGATCGGGCAGGAAGCCATTGCCGTGGGGGCAACCCTGGCCCTGCAGGAAGATGAATGGATCATGCCGCTTCATCGTAATCTGGGTGTTTTTACGAGCCGTGCCATGCCACTTCATAAATTATTTATGCAATGGCAGGGTGCGCAGGAAGGATATAGTAAAGGACGTGAAAGAAGTTTCCATTTCGGGAATAAGCAACATCATATCTGTGGGATGATCTCGCACCTGGGTCCTCAATTAGCGATCGCAGATGGGACAGCTTTAGCGCATAAACTTAAAAAAGAAAATAAAGTATCGCTGGCATTTACCGGTGATGGCGGAACCAGCGAAGGCGATTTTCATGAAGCATTGAATACAGCAGCGGTCTGGGACCTGCCCGTGATCTTTGTGATCGAGAATAATGGATATGGGTTAAGTACACCGGTGAATGAGCAATACCGTTGCATCAGTTTGATCGATCGTGCAAAGGGCTATGGAATGGAAGGGGTGCAGATTGATGGAAATGATATCCTTGCTGTTTATGATACGATAAAAGGAGTAAGAGAATATTGTATCAAACACCAAAAACCCTATCTCATCGAATGTATGACCTTCCGCATGCGGGGTCATGAAGAAGCCAGCGGAACAAAATATGTTCCACCCAAATTATTCGAGCTCTGGGAAATGAAAGACCCGGTTAAAACGTATGAACGTTATCTTATTGAAGCAGGAGTATTGAACGAGATGAAAGTAGCGGAAATAAGAAATGAATTCAAAGAGAAGATCGAGTCGGAATTAAGAATAGGATTTGATACAACACCGGTTGTTGTTGATACGGAGAATGAATTAGAAGATGTTTACGCGAAGGCACAAGGCACAGGGCACAAGGCACCAGTCATCGATAATGCTACTATATCTCACGTCTCACGTCTCACCTCTCACGACAAACGACTGATTGATGCAATCAAAGAGGGTCTTCACCAAAGCATGACAGCCCACCCTAATCTCATTCTTATGGGACAGGATATTGCAGAATATGGCGGCGCTTTTAAAATTACCGAAGGGTTTGTCCAGGATTTTGGCAAAGAAAGAGTGCGCAATACACCATTATGTGAAAGTGCTATCGTTGGTGCGGCACTGGGGTTAAGCCTGGAAGGATATAAGAGCATGATGGAAATGCAGTTCGCGGATTTTGTAACTGTGGGCTTTAACCAGATCATTAATAACCTCGCCAAGATCCATTATCGCTGGGGACAAAACGCCGATACGGTAATCCGCATGCCAACGGGTGGTGGTGTGGGTGCAGGGCCTTTCCATTCGCAAAGCAATGAAGCCTGGTTTACGCATACGCCGGGATTGAAAGTGGTTTACCCCTCAACACCGATAGATGCAAAAGGCCTGCTGATCGCTGCGATCAATGATCCTAATCCCGTGATGTATTTCGAGCACAAAGCTTTGTACAGGAGTATAAGCGGACCGGTACCGGAGGAGTATTACGAGATCGAGATCGGGAAAGCCAGACATGTAAGAGAGGGCGACGAATTATCCATCATTACCTATGGAGCAGGTGTGCATTGGGCTGAAGATTATGCAGCCGAACACCCGGAGATATCTATTGATATTCTTGACCTGCGAACTTTACTGCCGCTGGATTACCTGGCGATCCGTGAAGCGGTTCAACGGACTGGTCGCGTATTGTTGTTACATGAAGATTGTTTGACCGGGGGTATTGGCGGTGAGATCGCCGCCTGGATCGCGGAAAATTGTTTTCATATGCTGGATGCGCCAGTACTGCGATGCGCATCGCTGGATACGCCTGTTCCTTTTAGTATTGAACTCGAGAATAATTTTTTAGCGAAAGCAAGGCTTGATGAGACTGTTCAAAAATTATTGGCCTATTAATTACGCCGGGCCAGGCTTATTCCCATTTCAGCAATCCTGTCTTATATCCCCAACCTACCAATTGGTGTGTATTGGTAAAACCGGTCTTGTACAGCATATTCCTGCGATGGGTTTGCACCGTTGACTTGGAGATGGACAATAACCTGGCGATCTTTTCGCTGGTATGACCTTCAGCAACCAATTCGAGCACACTCATCTCACGTTTGCTTAGCGAAACTTTCAATTGCTGCTTCATCGGGGTTAGATTGTTTATCATGAATTAATCAAAGATTCATTATTGCACCATGACGATCAATACCTGTTAAAGGGTATTTATTGTGCAATTTTTTTTAGTTATTGAATAAAGCATTGTTTTTAATCAATAATTGTTCAACATCATTTGATCTCGCTCAATCAACTTGTAAGTTTTTATAATATCATTCACCGGGATTATAAAAATTACCTACTTGTAGGTATTGATTAACATTGATTCCTCAGCTAGTTTCGTTGCTCTCTCCTATATCCTTTCCGAATCCACGCTTTTCAATACATCAAAGGAAAATAATTATTAAAACGAAAACTCGGGTGTTTTCACGGGTATTGTTATTTGTTAATTCATATAACTATGCCGTATAAAAATTTAAACTGTATGAAAAAGATATTTACGTTATTAGTCCTTGCTCCTTGTTTTGCCGGTGCACAATTTGTCAGGCAGGGTGTATGTACCAAATCCGGGAACACCTTTACCTTGAACGGGATCAGCCAATCCCCGTACGCGGGCCGGTTTTTCGCAACGGCGCCGGTGAACCTGAATAATAATTTTGATCTCACGTTCAGTGCCTACCTGGGGAATAACTTTAATAACGGGATGGCTTTTTTGTTCCTGCCCGGTGCTGTACCAACTGCAACATACCCGCCAACGGTAATAAGTACGGATAATATCCACAACTTCGGGACGGGAAGCATCGCCAATGATTTCGTGATCGAGTTCGATATCCGGGGCAGTTTTTGTGCTGCCGGTCAGAATACCAGTTACGAGCCTACTACGGATGTTAACCACGTGTCATATTGGAGAAATAACTCTTCCTGCACTTTTGGAAATTATTATTCCCCATATTCTTCTTTGGGTACGATCAACTACTATGCGTACGAGCCTTACAGGATCAAATGGACCAAGAGCACCAATACGCTTGAAACCTATTACAATAATGTTCTTATCAAATCAAACGTAGTTGACCTTGTTGGTCTCCTGGGCGCGAATGTGTACTGGGGATTTTCAAGCGGTTGTTATTGCGTAACAGGAGGCCCTTCCATTAAAAACATGGCGTTGAATGGAGCGGTGATCCTTCCCCTGACCATGCTGGAATTTTCCGGTAAGACGGTGAATAATAACGGGGTGATCAGCTGGAAGACGACAGATGAAGACAATACTCATTCTTTTGATATCGAAAGAAGCACTGATGGAAGGAACTATACAGCTGCCGGTACGGTTGCGGCTGTTAACCAGCCAGGCGTTCATCAGTATTCTTTTACAGATAATAATATCACTGCATTCGGAACACGCATTGTTTATTACCGACTCAAACAAATAGATATTGACGGTCATTTCACCTACTCAAAAATTATTGCACTCACTACGGATAACGAAGGAGGATTGATCATCCTGTATCCCAATCCCGTCATCAACGAGGCCAATATCACGATCACCATTAACAGGCCTGAACGGGTAGTTGGGAGGATCATGGATAACAGCGGAAGAATAGTCAAGCAGCAGCAATGGAATATCGGGGCCGGGAGCACTTCCCTTACTATGGATGTGAAAGGGCTCGCTAAAGGATTTTATTCCCTCGAATTGAAAGGGGAAACGATCAATGCAAAAAGACAGTTCGTGAAGCAATAAATGATCAACAGCTACCATTGCTTTCACCACAAGAACAGGCTACGGCCTGTTTTTTATTATTTCAATAGATGATCAAACTCAAAACTCAAGTGTTTCTCCATCCTTGATCTCTATATCACGGTCTTGCCCGGATATTGTAAGCTTATACCTTCCTACAGGCAGACCTCTTTTTTCTGCAGACAAACTATTGATCAAAACGGTTTGTTTTTTGAAATCGTAAAGCGTCCAGGATTCAGAGCTGGTTATGTGAAGCACTCCCGTTTTTAATCTTATCTCGCTGCCTTTCAAAACCGGGATGCCATTGATCTTAATATGGTTGATCTCCAGGTCATATAATCCGGGAGCCAGGTTGAAGCTGGTTTGCAACATGGTATTGGAAATTACCTTGGATGAACCGTCAGCGTAAATAGTGATATCGAACGCGGTGCCCTTTGGCAATACGACAAACAACCTACCCTTGAGGTTCTTTGGATTTGGTTTTTCCGCTACCCATTCATCGGTTTCGGCTGTATTCGGCCGCGCAGCTATGGCGCCTTGTTCCCAGTTATCAGGACTTGATGGAGCTGTGGACCGGGTTGAATCGATCCAATGACCACTGATTGGAAAAACCCTTGTATGCGGGTAAGAAGCTGCATTCTCGGTGATTGCAAATTCTTTATAGACATAAATCTTCTTAGCCATGCTATCCCGAGTTACAGGCGGCGGCGGAATCAATATGATACCTTTGTTAGTTCCTTCAAAACAACAGGCTTTTATCTGCGTTTGTTCATACCCGGAAGTAATGCCCATATCGCCATAGGATGGCAGTTCGTTTTTTTTAACGGGGTAAGCAGGCATTCCGTCCAAAACAGCGAGCTTATACATCATACTCATTCCACTAATTGTCGACAAAACCAAATCAGGAACCCCGATACGCGCCTCACCACTCGGTATATCCTTTCCACTTATGTCTAAGCTTTTGGCGAGTATCCTGGCCGAGAACTCCCTGCCCTTATGGAACCATTTAAAGTGTTCTTCCCGAAGAGTAAAACTGATCACTTTCCCATCTTCCGTTCCACGGGCCCAGATTTTTCTATTAGGCCGATCAATCGCAAGCACCGAGGCCTTAAACCAGGGTTCATAGGGCGGAGGGATTATCTGCGCATACAAACCAATGGACATAGTCCACAACATCAGTGAAAATAGAACCTGTTTCATAAGCAGTTTTTTATGATAATCCGCATACAAGGTTTATTGTGTGCTTGTCGATCCTTCTGTCACCACCAATAATGTATATTTCCCATTTTGCTTCAACTGGTAACTCCCCACGGGTAAAACAATTTTCACTTGTTTATTACCGGAGGTTAAAAATTTGGATTTGGATTCATCATAAAGATCCCAATGACCCGTACGTTGAATAACCAGGAAGCCAACTCTCAACAGGGTCTCCTGCCCGATAACAATCGGTATCCGCTCCACCATTACTGTATTTAATCGTACGCTATATGACCCGGGTTCAAGTTCCATATACCGGATATTATCTGATTTGCTTCGGTGAATGATAAATTTTTTAGAAGGCGTATATATATCAATAGCCCAATCAATGCTATCCGGGAAATTAGTATTCAGTCGACCCAACCCATCCTTTATATTACCGGTGGGTGGCCGCATAGCTATATTGCCATCAATTTCCGGGGAAGTATTTGCGGTTGCGCCATGACTGGTAGTGTCAGCTGTCGAATCAATCCAGTTCCCGGTTACGGGATATGCCATCGCTTCCGACCAACCGGTAGATCTTTTTATATCCAGGTAAACCATGTTCTTTACGACATATACCTGCGGTTCAATACCCGGTTCATTCAATCCTTCGGGTATTGTAAATTCAACCCCCTTTTGTGTTCCCGGTTCGCAACAAGCCTGGATATGATTATCCCCCGGGTTGTGTTTATCATAAATTGTTTTCATGATAAAACGGGGTGCCGGTTTTGAATTTTTAGCCGGGTCATTCGTCTTCCAGTAATACACTGCATTCATCGAAAAATATTTTGCATGCTCCAATACCACTTCAATATCTGTGACATGGATCTTTACGTTATTGATAATTGCTTTATTTGCATCATAGAGGATGCCGAATTTTAAATCGGGTTTAAATTTTTTGAGATCATCAGCACTGACCTTGAACCTGAAAATAGTACCCAGGACCGGGAGCCGGGCGAAAACCGTATTGTTCGCCCGGTTTGTAATGATTACGTACGCGTCTTTAGGCAATTCAATTTGAGCGGGGGATTGCAGTCCCAGGAGGACAGCCAGCGATAAGGTGATGACTCGTTTCATAAAGCCTGGTTTAGACAGTTATGAATTTTCGAAGCTTTTAAAAGGTACAGCTTTTATTGAAATTGCATATCTTATAGGTGAATTGATCTCTTAAGCGATATAAAATCTGAAATATGTATAGTTGTCAATGGCATATCACGATCGTATTCGGGAAGCAAAAACAAGCCTTGGATATCATGAAAGAATGGGGTGCTGAAAAATTCCGGTCCACCACCTTTAAAAAATCAACCAACCGGGTTATGACAGGCTATATCGGCGATACACCGTCTCATGTGATCGATGAATACCTGTTCGAGTCGCTGGATGATTTTAACCAGGCCTTATCGGAAGTGGGTCAACCGCAGTTCAAGCAATACTCGGATGCCATTGCCCCGCTGGTTGTTCCGGGTAGCCAGCAATGGATCGTGTATAAGATCATTTGATAAAGGATAGTAAAAGGATGCCACCGATACTTTATTGATGATTGCGGAAACCTTTGCATATCTCTTTTCGTATCTTATGGTGCTATCAAAACTAACTGAGCATGTCATCTCCTGCCGCTACGACCATCAATTCAGCAGGACCTGTTAACCAGGCTGAACGGATCATCCTGCTCGACTCGCTTCGCGGTATCGCGATCCTCGGCATACTGCTGATGAATATCCCGGGTTTCGGTATGCCCGCCCCGGCAGCTTTTGATCCTTCCGTATACAATGAATTTGGTACGATCGATTATAAAACCTGGTTTATCATTGAATGGATCCCGCACGGAACACAGCGTGCGCTTTTCTCGATGTTATTTGGGGCCGGCATTCTTTTATTCCTCGGGAATAAAGAGAAGAACCTTCAAGGCGTATGGCCGGCCGATTATTTTTTCCGCAGGCAACTCTGGTTGATCGTTTTCAGCCTGATCGATGTTTTTATTTTGCTATGGTATGGCGATATCCTGCTTGATTATGCGCTTTTAGGAATGGTCATGTTCGCTTTTCGTCGTTTACCGGCAAAAAAATTATTAATTGGCGCCGGGCTCTGTTTCCTTTTCATGCTGGCGCGTGAGAACAGGGACCTTTACCAGGACAAAGTGATGATCCGGAAAGGTGAAAGGGTGGAAAAAATGGATACGAGCTTAACAAAGCCTACAGATCAGCAAAAGGCCGACCTGGATGAAATGGTAACATTCCGCGAAAAGAATATACATGAGAAGAAAGTAAAACGCACAGAGAAATCAAAACAAAAGATCACCGGGAGTTATCCTGTTCTTTATAAAACCCGGACAGATATCTATATTAATAACCTGGTAAGATATCTTTTCTTCGAGCCCTGGGATGTTTTGGTATTCATGTTCCTGGGAATGGCTTTTTTAAAGATGGGTGTCCTGACCGGGCAGGCGAAGACACGCGTGTATGCGTTGCTCTGTATTATAGGATTGGGAGCAGGACTAACTTTGTCCTGGTTACATATTCAACATGTGACACAGTATAAATTCAATTGGTTTGATTACACCAAAAATATCCCGTTTGAATATTATGAGTTAACAAGGATGCTGAGGGCGCTTGGATTATTTGGTCTTATCATGTTATTATACAAATCGGGTTGGTTCAAATGGCTTTTTGCTTTGATGCAACCCGTTGGACAAATGGCATTTACTAATTACCTGATGCAATCACTACTTTGCGGACTATTTTTTTACGGGATCGGGTTTGGGATGTATGGAAAACTGGCGCGACATGAGATATATTATGTAGTAGCAGCCGTATGGGTATTTCAAATCATCATGAGCCATACCTGGCTCCGCTATTTCCGATTCGGTCCGCTGGAATGGTTATGGAGAAGTCTCACCTATTGGAAAAAACAACCTTTCAGGAAAAGCAATAACCTGGTTACTCCCGATTAAAAGGGCTACTCTAACTTGCCACAGAGACACTGAGACACAGATTTCTGTGTTTCTGTGGCAAAAACAACTTTGAGTAATTTCAAATCAAAAAGATAACTGGCAGGTCACTGACGTTTAACCTTGAATGTACCGGTAACAGTATACGTATTTGCTCCGAGCGAATCTCTTACTGTACCGGAATAAGAACCCGTGATATCCTGGCCAATTGCGCCGATGTTATCAACAATAACATGAAAAGTCTGGCCGGTGCTGACATAATATTTTCCTCCCGTTAAAATATTGAGGTACTCTCCGGGATATCCGCCTGCAGACTGGGCTGCATTGTATGACATATAGGTAACATGTGAATTTGTGCCGGTATAACTCACGATCACATTGCGGGCACCATTATAGTACCCATAACTGACTGAATCCGGTGAAATAACATTTATATTATGCCCGGGGAAGCGGAAAGTAAAATATTCATCCGCGTTGGGATGATCGGGGGGCAGCGGTTCAGGCTCCGGCTCTTTGCTGCACATACCGGATATAAAAAAAGGCGACGCGAGTAATACCAGTAATTTCCAGGAAGGTTTCATTTTTTTCATAGCTAAGATTGAATCGCAAATATAAATTAAACCCCGGTCTTTACATTGGAGCTTTTTTGCAGGACAAGATGTTATTCTTCGATTTCTTCAGAAGGGGCAATTTCTGTTTTACGTTCTCCAATCTGTTGTCGCCACATCGCGTAATACAATCCTTTTTTATTCACCAGGTCCTGGTGATCGCCTTGTTCAACAATCTTTCCCTTTTCCAATACATAGATCGTGTCGGCATGCATAATAGTGCTGAGACGATGCGCAATAAGGATCGTGATCCGTTGTTTTTGAGCGGATATTTCTTTTACTGTTTCGGTGATCTGCTCTTCTGTGATAGAATCGAGTGCGGAAGTGGCTTCATCAAAGATCAGGAGACGTGGATTTCTTAATAAAGCTCTTGCAATGGAAAGTCGTTGTTTTTCACCGCCTGAAATTTTCCGGCCACCTTCTCCTAAAAGACTATCCAATCCTTTCCCGGCGTTTTTTACTATGGTGACAGCCGATGCTTTTTCCAGGGCCGCCCATATTTCATCATCGCTGGCATCGGGTTTTACAAATTGCATATTCTCGCGGATGGAACCAGAATATAATTGGGTATCTTGTGTTACAAAACCCAATTGCCGCCTCACCCTGTTATAGCGGATATCTTTTGATGAAATATCATCATACAATATTTCACCGCTCACCGGGCTGTATAATCCAACCAATAATTTCACCAGGGTTGATTTCCCTGAGCCCGAGGGCCCAACAAAAGCAATGGTATCTCCCCGGGACGCTTCAAAAGAAATATTTTCAAGTGCATTACTCCCAGCTCTCCGATGCCTGAATGTTACCTGGTCAAACCGAAGGTGTTCAATCTCGCCTACATCCACAGGGTCTTCGGGCCTGTACTCGGGTTGCTTTTTCATTAATTCATTAAACACCTGCATGGAACCTTCAGCTTCACGGTAAGAAATAATGATACTACCCAGGTCTTGCAGTGGGCCGATGATAGCTGTAGAAATAAACTGCATGGAGATCAATTCACCTGCCGTTAATGCTTTCCGGAAAATAAGCCATAGTAAAATAAAAAGGATCGATTGCTTTAGCATCGTCAGCACCATGCCCTGCAAAAAAGTCAGGGTCCGCACTTTTTTCACCTTGCCCATTTCCAGGTCATATATCTCCTGGGTATGTTTTCTCAATCTTCTTATTTCAGGATAAGTGAGTCCCAGGCTTTTTACCAGCTCGATATTCCGGAGTGATTCGGTGATAGTGCCGCTCATTTGCCGGTTTTGCCGGACCAATGAACGTTGTAATGTTTTGATGGAACGGCTGAGCAGGCTGGTTAATCCCCCAAGCAATACCACGCCGATTAAAAATACAGGGATCAACGCCCAGTGTTTGGTAAATGCATACCAGATCAGGAACCCGATACCCACCACGGATGAAAAAAGGATATTGATAAAGGAAGTAATGAACTTTTCGGTATCCGTTCTTACTTTTTGAAGGATAGCCAGGATCTCGCCACTGCTGGTATCTTCAAATTCTTCGTATGGAAGACGTAGTGTTTGCCGAAGCCCGTCATTAAATATCTGCATCCCGAATTTCTGTACCACCATCCGCATTACATAATCCTTAAAGACAAGGATCAAGCGGGCTGCCAAGGCAATCCCGATAGCAATACTTAACCAGAACAGCACGCCGTTGACCAGTTGGGGTTCTGTCTTATTCTTTGGATTGAGTGCATATTGATCAATGATCTTTCCAAAAATGATCGGGTCATATAATGATAATAGCTGGGCGATCCCGGCCAGGAAAAGAGCGAGGAAGATCCACGCACGGTAAGGTTTAAGATAGGTCCACAGAATTTTCATTAATAGAGGATACCAGCAAGATAACAATATAACTGGTCAGGGGTTCATTTTACCGGGACCATATAAAGCCTGTCCCGCTCTTGCGCCGGTGTGCTTTTCGTTCTCAACGGTCAGTACGCCGTTTACAAGCACATAATGAAAGCCTTTTGAATAGGCGTGTGGTTTATCGTAAGTAGAGACATCCTGTACCTGCTTCTCATCAAAGATCACGATATCGGCTGCATAACCTTCACGCAGCAATCCCCGGTCTTTTAATTGAAATTTCTGTGCCGGCAATGAAGTCATCCTGCGGATCGCTTCTTCCAGTGAAATAACTTTTTCCTCGCGGACATATTTTGCAAGAACTCTTGCGTTGGTCCCATAGCCCCGTGGATGGGGAACTGCAAAACCAAATTGACGGATCGTAGCATCACTTGCAAACATGTTAAAGGGATATTGCATGATGCGTTTGATATCTTCTTCGCTCATGCCATGGAAAACAGCACTCGCTCCACCCAGCATCATAATATCGATCACGGTTTCCGCTTCTTCCTTTGCTTTGTGTTTGCGGCCCTTCATTAAATTGATCTGCTCAATACTTTTTCCATTATAGCTGGTATCAGGTTCGAAATACGCCACTACTGCATAACTGAAATGCTTGAGCTTTCTTTTTTTAAGACGTCCCAACATAGAGTTGATCACGTATTTTTTTATTTCTGGTCGTTGTAATCTTGCTTTTATCGAATCCTGTCCATCTGCAAGCACCTCATCCGGGATGAGCGTACTGATGGAAGTACTGCTGGCGGTATAAGGATATTGGTCAATGGTGACATCGATCCCCTGTTTACGCGCCGCTTCGATCATCGGCACGGTTATTTTACTCCGGCCCCAGTTCTGTTGCCCGCTTAATTTGAAATGCGAGATCTCCACCGGGATCTTTGCTTCGCGACCGATCGTCAGCGCTTCGTCGATTGCTTCCGTTACGCTATCGCCCTCATCACGCATATGTGTTGAATAAACGCCGTTATATCTTGCGGCGATCTTAGCGAGATCAACGATCTCCGGTGTTTTTGTATAGGTGCCGGGGATATAAATAAGACCTGTAGAAAGACCAACCGCACCATCTTTCATGGCTTTTTCCATGATTGCTTCCATTTGTTTCATTTCTTCCGGCGTTGCATCACGGTTGGCTCTTCCCATCACTGCTTTGCGGATATCGTTATGACCGATCAGCGAAGCCACATTGATCGAAATCTTAAGCGAATCGATCCAACGCAGGTACTTTCCGATATCGGTATTGGAGGAACCACAGTTACCGGTAATACAGGTGGTCACGCCGTCCATGATAAAATTGGTGGCATTTTGCCCTTTGGCTTCATCGCCTTCCAGGTGGGTATGGACATCAATAAAGCCAGGTGCAACGATCATCCCTTTGGCATCAATAACAGTTGTTGCAGGGAGGTTGATATCGCGGCCGATCTTGTAGATCTTCCCGTCTTTCACGGCAATATTTCCATAATACCAACTATTGCCGGTGCCGTCAATGATCTTCCCATTGATGATCATGATATCGCACTTGAAAGATTGTGCGCCAGCAAGAAGGGGAAAAAAAACAAAAGCCAGTAACCATTTCATTAGCTCAAATTACGCAAATGTTGGGGAATGATTTTATAAAAGGAACGTAAAATTATCCGTCAGGAAAACCGACTTATTCTGCTTCTTCCCGGTATGAGGAAAACACCGTGCTCGATAAAGTTTAAACTTTACGCCAAACTGCTGAATTTATGTGGCCAACGGATTTCTGCAGATGAAATGAAGAAAATGCGTAAAAAGAAATTATGCATCTTTAATTAGGTGCAAACCCCTACGCCTGTAAATTAGCATCCCGTAAATTGTAAAACCTTCCGCATCTTTAAAGAACTATCCCGGATATTAAGACCATCAATCACATTGGGGAATTCAGATGTTTTAGAAGTCAACCCCTTATAATTCAGTTGGCGATCATTCTTTGAAACTACGAATAGCCCTAAGCAAAAACATTTCCGTTAATAACCAAAAAATCACCAATGCCTGCTTATCAAATCCCTAAAAAATGGGCGCTTTTCCTTGGCGCGTTAGTTGTTATCACTGTTTTTATAACCTGTAGGAAAATAGAGTACTCAAATTCCCGTGACAAGTATAAAGTTGACCGTAGTGAAGAATTTTTTAAACTCACCTCCGATGTTAATCCTACAGTAAGGCGAGTTGCAGAGGCAATGAAGCGATATAACAAGCAGCATGAGTTCGTCAATAACTTTGTAAAGAAACACGGATTACCTGTTTGGAATAAATGCCCTGTTTTTATGCCGAAACGATCTGCACATCGTGGTGCCGATGGGGACCCAGAGCTAAGCGGCAACGATACATTGCTGTTTATTCCTATTGTCGAGAAAGATGATAAAGAAGAAAATCGGGTAGTTTCGTTTGTCGCCGCTGTGGCAACAGAAGATACTATAACACTTCGGCTTTTTAACTCTGATGAGTTTGCTGGCTATGGCATGACAGACCGTGCCGATACTTTATCTGCCGAAACTATCGCGTCAACAAGTATGTGGCTTGAAACAATCGCTGTCGAGAACCGAGACACCTTTGCGCTTCTGAACAATGATTTATTTCATAGCAAGAGCTATGCTGATGACTCACTTAGGTATTTTATTATTGATACTTCTAATGCCTCAGAGCATGGCCGCATTAACAAAGCAGGTATTCTGATCTATGAACTGAATCAATATTGTTATACTACTACAATTTATTTTCCTCCCAAAAAAGGGTTTAAAACTGCTCTCCGAGATTATGAGACGATAAACTTTTGTATTAATAATCCAACATGGGAAGAGTATGTATTTTCTAACCCCGGAATGATATTACCTCCTGAAAGTACCGGCGGTGGTGGCAGCGGGTATTTGGACAATAATGTGGATTGTTCCTCGTTTCCACAGGGTCAATGCGGATCTTATCCTTATATTCCTTGGGTTCCGGTTACTGATGAAGATCCTCCTTCGGGAAACTATCTATTATGGGGCTACCACCATTTTGAAACCTGGGATGTTTCGCCCGAAGATTATGGAAAAATTCAAAATTGGCGTCAAAATAATAATATTGATACAATCGGTCTTGACAGTTGCGTAAGACAAATACTAGATAAGTTAATAGGGGGAGATTCTTATATTGGTGAAATTTTATCCAAAATGGAGAGGTCGATAACGGAAAAGAACAATATAGAAAGATTCAAAATCGCTTTTAGGGTCGATACCATGACTGATGCCTATGGTAAAACTTTAAAAGGAAGATATGATGCTAATACAAAGGTTTTTACGGATACTATTTTACTTCAGGACAGCTTAATTACTCATGGGACAGAATTAGCTATCGCCCGAGTGATTGTTCATGAATTAATTCATGCATATATGAAGTCAATCCTTCAAAGAATTCAATCGCTCAACCTTACACAACTTGAGGCGATAGGATATGATTCTACTTTTAATATTTATATTGATACATTAATAGCAGTCCATAATCGAAAACAACTGTATGGCTGGACATCTCAAAATCCTGAATATGCACATAATTTTATGGCGGATATAATATTCCAACGCCTGGTAGACGCAATTGCGTATGTTGATAGTTACCGCAATAGCGATGAATACTATTGGTGTGTAACTTGGTCGGGATTGATGGAAACAAATACCATGAAACAATATTACCCCAATTATTATGCAATTCCCCCAGCCCCCAACTGGCCTCCGACCCATCCTGCTCCCAATGATGCTAGCACAAATGGATTAAAGTATGCTTTGACGCAACCAAGGCTTGATAGCCTACGTCGTTATCTTCCGAGGGAAGCCTTGGGTCTACCATTAGCAAAGGGCAGGCATAAAATTCCGGGAGGCTGTTACTAAATATATAAAATGAAAAAAATTCTATTTTGCTTTATCCTTGGAATATCCCCGATTTTGGTCAGGGCACAATCTATTATTATAAGCAAATCGGATAATTTTTATAAAATGTCCGAACAGAAATTAAAAGGAAAAGGAAAATCTTGTCTTATCATCAACCTATTATCGGTAGATTTTGTGGAATGCGGAAATCAATCTGTTCGTCCTTTGCTTTTATTTAAGGTGTTTGATTATAGTAATTCAATTCTATTGAAGAACAAGCCCAGCAATGCGCTAAGTATTGGAGATTATATAAAAACAATAGTTGTTCCTAAATTATGCGCAGATATGTTGATTAATGTTACTACAATGGAAACATTAAATAGCACCCAAAGTACTCGAATTCTCGATAGTCTTGTTGTATTTGATGGGAAAAAGTATGAATTAATACGCGGAGGGGTCATTTTATCTGAATTTTTTAATGTTGTCAGTTACCCGCAGTATCATCCCATGCAAACTAATCAATCAACATTCAACCTGACAGCTATTCCGGTTAAAACAATCGGGTGGTCAAAGGATAGCATCCCTTTAATTGAAATTGATCAAAAGATCGATGCAATTGGAGAGGGGAAAATCTTTCGATTAAGTAATAAAAAAGGAGATTATGTATTTGCTTCTTTTCCTTTTATGTGTGATGATTGCCCGCTAACATTCTATAATGAGTACTTATACAGGAATGAAATTGGAGTAATTGCGTTTAAAAGTAAATATGTTTTCCTACGTACAGATGAATTTCGAGACCAGAAATTTGGTGAGTCAAGCGAATACTATTATTTCAGGTGATTTCGAAACTACGAATTAATGATATAATCATTTTCTTAGCGAATGATATTCCTCGCGGATCAGGTTGATCAAGGCGAGTGCTTTTCCTTTGACTACTTCACCGGTTTCCCGGCTTGTCTCCGAGATTCGTTTTACCTGGAACAAAGCGCCGGCGATCTCGTTGCGGGTAACGAGATCAGCAGGTAAAAACTTTAAGGGACTGGTCTTATTGCCAGAGGTATACCGCAAATAGGACCAGGTATCGAATAAACGGAATCGAATGGCTTTATACCGATCGATCCTTTCTTCTTCTACCCGTTTGTTGGATTCGGATTCAGAAAGAATATAGGCATCATAGTCCATGATGGCCGCCGAAACCGTGTCTTCACGTATCATCCGGATACCACCTACGTTCCTGAACTGAAGAATGGTGCGGTCGTTGCGTTGAAAATTCTCATAACCATCGGTTGAATCGGCCAGGCGATAGATCTCTTCTCCTTTAGAAAGACTTTTTTCTTCGAGAAGATTAATTAACCGGCCCAACATGGCTTCGCGGATATTCCGGTTCAGTTGGTTTGAATCCAGCCTGCGGATATCTGATTCAAGGTCCTGGATCAGCATTCGCATGTATTGCTTTTCGCGGATATGTTCGATATAATGTTCACGCCGGTTATCTGCGTAAAAGCCAAGCGTGATCGCAAGGAAGAGCATAAAGAACTCGAAAATATAATGCGTCCATTTTTTGCGCTCCGATTTTATTTTATGTACTTCCATGGAAGTTGTTCGTTGTGGTGGTGATTGGTAAATTAATCTTCTTTTCCTCCTTTCTCCCCGACAAACCATTGCTCCTTGTTTTTAAAGAGTACATTAAAGGTAGTCAGCGAGCCGTAACAACGGGTGATATATTGCTGAAGGTTCACTTTATCTTCATCACTTAATTTTTTATTGCTGTTTATATTCTGTTCCAGCACCCGCAAGCGATCACGGAGCATAACGATCTTATGGAAAAAATCGGCGACGGGGATCTCTTTTGGTTTTAAGGATTTATCGGCAGGCTGTAATAATAACATGCCGCCATGCCATTTATCTCCCAACGGAACGTTTTCTGTAAGACCACCCCATAGCCTCAGGATCTTCAATAATGATTTTTCAGCGTCAGCCTGTGTTTCCACTTCGGCAGAAACATTTTCCGGGATGATCTCGTCCAATTGCGTATCCGTTTTATCGATCTCTTTCAACCCGGTATTGATAAAGGAGATCAGGTAAGTGGCATAACGCACCCCCACGATCACACCCGGACCGTGCTGGGTGTGCTGCAGTCTTGTGCCAATGCCCAATGTGGTCTGTTCCATAATAATTTTTTTTTAAGATCCCTTGTACCTTGTTCCTTGCCCCGAAGGGGCGCCTTCGGCGTGCCCTGTACCTTATTTCAAGTGATATTCTTCCCGTATACTATGCTCTAGCCTTACAGCCATTTCTTTTAATTTCACCAATATTTCCAGCGCTGATAAAGAAGTCCTTTTCCAATAATGCAATTTCACCGCGAGTTCATTCAGGATATCGGGATCATAGGTACGCAGGGCCGGGTTTCCCTCGGGTCGTTCAATAATATTGGGTTTCATCATTCGCTGGAAGATGGACACATCGAAAACCTTTGCAGCCACAGCCGTGTATTCCGTCAGTTCTTTTTCCTCCACTTCTATATTTTCCTGGTTCAGTTTCAGGTTTAGTTCATAGCTGTTGATGTCTTTCGCCACATCGGAATTATGAAGCACCCTGAAACCGCCCGATGTTCTTAGTTGCTGCAATACGCCATCCTGCGGACGGAAATGTATTCTTCGCGAAGCAGTTCTGCCATAATAATAAATGGCTGCTCCATTTTCTTTGATCGGTGAAGCAGTAGTTAGCAACGAAATCAGTTTATCGCAGCTATCATTCCGTTCGATGCGGAGTTTCTGTAATGAATCTATATGGCGCATGTCGGCCTGCAGGTCATTCAACAAAGCTACCATCATCGCTTTCTCACGTTTTTTTTCGATCCGGTGCTCACGCCCGTTCTCAGCCAGGTAGCCCAGGAAAACCGCCAGGAACAACATCGCGAATTCAAAAATGTATTCCGACCATTTTTTACGTTCCTTGTGTTTAAGATGATGTACTTCCATAGTTTATGTCAGGTCTAAGATGTACGATGTACGAAATGTTTTTTTGTTATTCTCCGGGATGATAGGACCGCTCTATATGCTTCATCACATCTTCTTTATAGAACAACACATCCTTGAACTGTCCCTTACTATACATTAATCCCTGGTCAAAAAAATGTTTTGAATTCGGGTCGCCGCTTTCACCACCGGCCAGCAATGATCTTGCCTGTACCCGTTTGCCGAACTCAACAACACAAATAAAACTATTCCCGTTCTCACCATATCTTTTTATCGTGCCCGGGAAAGTCCTGCTGGTATAAGAGGGCAACATTCCCCAGGTGGAAGATACAAAGCCAACGGGTATGCTAGGCTTACTATCATCGAATTTTGAATCGATCTCATTGGAGATCCGCTGGAAACGGTTGATGCGTCCCCAGGGAACCTGCCACCTGCCATAGATGGAGTCCAGGTCGTTGATCGTTTTGAGAAAGGGTTTTATCAATTCATCGGCAGAGGCGGTGGCCGCAAACTTTTTTGTTTTCGCTACCAGTCCCTTTTCTTCATTATCTCCCATCTTAAGCCGGTTGATCACGGGCATGATCTTTTGTCCCCATACTATGGCCAGGGTGGTTGCGATGGAGTTCTCGCCAGACCGGTAATTCCAGTATTTTAAAACACTGATCGGGCCGATCATCCAGGCATACAACGAATCGGAGTAAACAATGTTTTTCTCAAAGGCTTTCACCAGGGAGGGAACAAGTATTTCAAACGAAGTGAGATAGGTGTCATAACCAGCCGCGATCACTTTATCTGCATTGAATTTTTTTTCAATGTCAAGAACCCGTACGGCATTCAGTCCGCGAAAATTCTCTTCATCCGGGGCCATATAGGCAGGGTAATCATCTTTTTTCGGGCTATTAATTCCTGCTACTGTATAAGGAGTAGAATTACAATTCTGCAACCAGCCATTTGATGGATTATAAAGATGAACAGTTTCCTCTACTTTATGCAAGCCTTTCCATTCTGTAGAAGCAGTCGTTCCATCAACCGGTTTACTCCAGTCGTAATTTGGATCACGGACAGGAACCCGGTTGCCATGCCAGTAAGCAATATTTCCTTCAGCATCGGCATAGACCGTATTATTAGAAATATTTCCCAACAGGTCCATCGTTTTTTTGTAGTCGGTAAAACTTTTTGTCTTGTTCCGCTGCCAGCATTGTATCAAACCATTCATAAGTCGGTTATCCGCTCTTACACTCAGGTATTCACCATTTCGTTGCGCCATAATGGGACCATGGTGCGTGAAAAGCGTATTGAATGTTTTCGTCATCGAGCCACCTCGCGGTGATTTATATTGGATGCTGATTGGTTTTTGTTCTACCGGGAGGAATTTCCCGCCATATTCGTATACCCATCCTTTATCTTTCTTTGATAATTTTTCTATATACGAATCAGCCGCATCTACTGCGCTGGAGGTGTGCATCCACCCGCAATGTTCATTGAAGCCCTGGTAAACGAAGAATTGTCCCCAGGTAACCGCGCCGTATACATTAAGCCCATCTTCGCTTACCATATGCACTTCGGGGCGGAAGTAAAAAGTAACATGCGGGTTAATATATAATATGGAGTTGCCGGATTCGGTTATTTTAGGGGAGAATGCAAATCCATTAGAACCGGTTGGGTCTTCTTTAGGATTGATAGCGAGAGGATCATTCTTGTTGCCATAAAAATTCCGCAACTCGCCGGTGCTCACATCTGCGGTACTGATCGCGCCGATGCTTCCATCTGTCCATAGTAATGTATACCAGGGCTGGAAACGGTTTAGCAATGCCGGTTTTACTTTAGGGTGTGTATACAGGTAATAATTGATGCCATCGGCAAATGCATTCATTAGTTTTTTTAACCAATCGGGAGCTTTTTTATAATCTTTGATCGCATCAGTGGAATCGATGACCAACCGGATCAGCAAATCATTATAAATTTCTGATTCCCCCTTTACTTCCGCCATGCGCCCCAGCTTTTCAATATAATTCATCTCGACACGACGGAAATCGTCTTCGCATTGCGCATACAACAAACCAAATACCGCATCCGCATCGCTCTTGCCATAGATATGCGGGATACCCCAGTTGTCACGGATGATGGTTACGTTCTTTGCCTGCTTTTCCCAGCGACTGATCTCGTTTTTGGAAAACGGTTGCGCTTCCAGCAACAGCGGGAATACCAGGAAGAATAAAAGAGAAATTTTCATTGTACCTGTTTTTTAGACGATCGGTCTTTAAACGCGCCGAATGCAAAATAGCAGAGAATCCCGATCCCCAGGCAAATGCCGATGCTCTGCAATTCTTTCCATTTGGCCGAACACAAAAGCCAGCCGGCAAACCCGATTCCCGAGATAGCCAGCACATACCCAAAACGGACTTTAAAATAATTCTTTTCCGCGGTTTTCTTCAACCGTAAACTGATCATCGAGATACAAACCAGCATATAGACCATGACCCGGATAATAGAACCTATGGTAAGCGCTGTGAAAAACGACCAGGCCAGTGAAACGATACAGGTGATCGCAATAAATAATAACAACGACCAGGTGGGGGTGGAGCGTTTGGGGTTGATAAAGGAAAAAATCCGCGGGAACTGTCCTTCGGTACTCAATGCAAAAGGCAGGCGGGAACCACCCAACACGATCGCGTTCAATGTACCAGTAATGGAAATAACGGCCCCGCTCGCAATAAGGATACCACCCCATTTCCCGATAAAAAGACCCGCGGCTTCGGCCAAAGGTTTTTCTGATTTGGCAAGACCGGGCAGGGTGGCGATCGAAACGATTTGTATCAGGCAATAAAATATGGTGATGAAGATAAACCCCGTGATCAAAGCAAAAGGAAGATTTTTCCTGGGCTCGTTCACTTCTCCTGTATTAATGAGAACCGATTCAAATCCACCGAAAGCAAACACCAATAACAAAACAGAAGTGGAGAAAGCCCCTGTTTCAAACGCGGGCCAGGCCGGGAAATCATTTTTTGAAATGCTGGTCAAGCCGAGGATAATAAATAAAGCAAGTGGGATCAGTTTTGAGATCGTAAGGATATTATTGACACGGGTGGAATCCTTAACACCGATATGATTGACCACTGTAAAAAAGGTTGTCAGCAGGAGTATACAGGCTATACGAACAAAAGGTTGATTGAATGTATCGGAAAAAAAAGAAAGATAAATTACGAGCAGGTTGATCAGCGTGGCATAATTAAAGATGCGGCTCAATAATAACAACCAGCCGGTGATAAATCCCGGGAATTTTCCCAACGCGGTGCGGGCATAGGTATAGGGACCACCGGTTTTATCAAACCTTGAACTGACTTCAGCAAAACAAAGAATAAATGCCATCACTACGATAGCGCAGGCACCGAACGCAAGCAGGCTATAATTCCCCGATAAAGCAAAAACTTTGGAAGGCAACCCGAAAATACCGGCGCCGATAATGCTGTTGATGATCAACAGTACTAAACTCCAGCGTCCGATACTTCGCTTGAGGCCTGGTTGCATTAAGGGTTGAAGGGTTTAAGAGTTTAAGGGTTGTATGCCCGATATCTTGTACCTGACTTATCCTGGTTGTGTTGAACTTCCTTGTTGAACGATCCTGATTAAAACTTGTGCCGTGTCTCCTGTGCCTTGTACCTTTATTATTCTATCTTCTTAATTTCACCTTTTTGTCCATTGTTATAGAACCAGGTCTTTGTCACTTTTCCCGCGGCATCCACTTCAAACGACAATTGCCTGTCGCTTTCATCCGCATAAAAGAATTTGGTATCGGATTCAGGCTTCAGTTCCACATCCGGAACACCTTCGCGGTGACGATATAATTTATTATCTTTTTTTATCAGGACCAATGTCAACCCGGCGCCGGAGTATTTACCAACATAGCGGTCAAGTAAAGCCGGATCGATCTTTACTTCTTTATGTATGTACGCGATTTCTACCGGTACATCAAAAAGGATATCGGCGAGAGCGATCGAAATAAAATCAACGTTCGACTCATTATTCGAAAGAACGATCGTACAGATATCATCATTATTATAACGGCTGATATTCGTTGAAAAGCCCGGGATACCGCCGTTATGCCAGGTGCGTGGATGGTTTTCCAGCGAATCGATAATGATGCCGTACCCGTAATTACTTTTACCCGGGGTGAACATTTTTTGTTTTGAAGCGGTACTAAGAAGTGTTGTTCCATACAAGGCGCGATCCCATTTATACAGATCGTTGATAGTTGAATAAAGGATACCCGCGCTGAAGGGCCATTCCAGCGCTATAAAATCTGCGTTCACCGTTTTTTTATTAGCCAGCGAGTAACCGCGGGCTCGCATCGGGAGAACGGAATCCAATTTATCTGATCCCGAACTATTCATGCCGAGTTTATCCAGCACATGTGTGCGCAGGTAAGTATCATAAGACTGCCCGCTTACTTTTTCAATGATACAGCCCAGTAAAAAATATCCTGAATTATTATATCTCCATTTGGTGCCGGGAGAAAAATTATAAGGCCGGTTTTTGAAGTAGGAGATGATAGAATCGTTGGACCAGGAAAGACGTGCTACCGACATAAAATCGGGAAGATCTGTATAGCTCACAATACCCGAAGTGTGATTCAACAACATATGGATGGTAACGCTATCGCCTTTTGGAAAACCGGGATAGAATTTACTAAGTTTATCATCCAGCGAAAGTTTCCCGGCTTCAATAAGTTGAAGGATGCAAACCGCTGTGAATTGTTTGGTGATCGAACCGATCCTGAACTTTGTATCGGGGGTATTCGGGATATTCCATTCCCTGTCAGCCATACCATATCCTTTCTGAAGCAATGGCTTCCCTTGTTTCATCACCAGTACAGATCCGCTGAACCCGCGGACATTCGTTTGCGCCTGCATGTATTGATCGAGTAATTGCGGGTAATTTTTCTGGGCAACAGCAGCGAAAGGAAGCAGCAACAGAAAAAGAAGCTTTTTCATAAACAGTAGTTTTTAGCGGGTTTTTTTTGCGAGAAAAGAAGGCGACCTATTTCTTTAACTGGCGATATAAAAAAGCACTCAGGAACCCGACGATGACATACACCAGGAACCTGATCAGCCAGGGCTTCCAGGCCTTTTTTGATGGGTTTATTTCGGGTTCACTCATAAAACGTAAAAGATAAAGGATTTTGGGGATTCCTGGATAAAACCGGGATCAAATGATCGAAGTTGTAGAAAAATTTTCTCATTGGGAGACGGCGTGCTAAATCGCCCTTAACAACTACTTTGATTGCTTATTGCGGCACGATATTTTGATTGTAGTAATGGAAATCTTTTATTAATAAAAAATGAAATGTTATGACAAGAGGAAAATTAGGCCTGCTACTCGCAGCTGCAGCAGCGTACGGGATCTACCGTTATTCAAAATTATCACCGGACCAGAAAAGAGATCTTCAAAATAAAGGAAAAGACCTGTTGAACAAGAACCTGGGTGGATTAAAGAATGTATTCTCCAGGACTAAAGCAACAGCAAACGGAAGTTATTCATAAGCTGTCGCCGGGTAATTATCTAATTAAAGAAGAGTTGTTCGCAGCTCTTCTTTTGTTATAAATAACTCAGCCACTTTTTTTCTTTATGTGCCATCTTATACCGGTCATACCATTTACAGAGCGGGTACATAAGAAGCACGATCGCGATCCAGATAAGATATACTACACCTAATGAATAGCCTTCACCTGGTTTGGCGAACTTGAAAGGAAGTCCCGGTAACCCTTCCATTCCCTCCGCTACGCTATGACCTCTTGATAAATAAGTAATGATTTGTGCTATATGAAGAATGAGGAAATGAACAATAAAATAAAAAAGCGGTACCCGTCCGTAGACACTGATAAATTTTGCCAAACGGCTCCTCGTATTTTTTACAAGCGCCAGGAAAATAAGCCCGGGACCGATCGTTGCACAAAGGAATAAAAGTGAAGGTGGGTATTTCTGTACATTCATAAAAGAGAAGAAGGTGGACAGCGTGTTTTTCTGTTTGCTCCATTGACCCGGGTCGCCATAAATATTCGCGGCGCGTAAGGCTACAAAAAATACCAGGGCGCCAATCCCGATCCATAATAATATCTTCTTCCTTCGCTCCGGGGTAAAATCGGTGAACAATTTCCCGCAACAATAACCGAGTAATGTTAATCCGGCCCAGGAAAGAAAGGGGTAAAAGATAAAAATACTGCGACCGCCTCCCAATGGTTTTATCGTAGGTCGGTGTAGCAGGTTCCAGAAAAATGAAATATTCTGCCCTCGTGATTTTTCAGCGAAGTCTAATAGGTTATGACCAAAAAATATTAACAGGCCTGTACCTAGAATTACAGGAAAGGGCAGCCAGATCATCAATCCAAGGATCAGCATGCCGGCACCGATGGACCAAAGTGTTTCAAGCACGAGTAAATTATAATGGATATCGGCGGTTAAGGCCAAGGACATGATGGCAAGATCAACAACTATTAACCAAAGCCCGCGGGTGATCAAAAAAACAGATAATTCGTCTTTTGATTTACGGCGACCCTGCAGCCAGGCGGATAGCCCGGATAGGAAAACAAACGTGGGTGCACAGAAATGCGTGATCCAGCGGGTAGAATATAATGCCAGTGTGGTGGTAGCAGGGTCGAGCGGGTCTCCTGTTAATCCATCCCGGTGAAAAAAATCCCGGGTATGGTCCAGGGCCATGATGACCATCACGAGCCCACGAAGCAGGTCGATGGATTCAATCCTTTTTTTATCGGGGTTGATAAGCTCCACGGCAGTCCTGGTTGATGAGTTAAGTTAAAGGTTAATCGGTAATTATTTCTCCTTAATATGATATTCGGTAAGCAAGGCTTCCCTGATATTCTGGGCTACCGTATCTGAGAGGGGGTAGTACCTTTCAACGATGGGTGTCAGTCGCGATTTCCTGTCCAGCATATGATTGATAAATTCATCCATGAGAAGAGCTGAACCCTGTTGCAACGGGAGTTGAAGCCTGAGCAAGGAATCAATAACCGGGTGCGCTTCGCCTTCCAGTTCAAATCTTGGATCAAGGGGTTCAAAAAATTTATAATAACGGCTCTGGACGATCTGGTTCCGGAAATCCATCACCTTATCCCGGTGGGTCATATCCATTTGGTTCTGGGCATTGATGATGTTTTCCATATAATAGTAGAAGTTGATCGCCCCCACAATCTCTTTATTCCTGAAATACCTGAGATTGCCGGATTGTATGAGTTGGTCGATCGTGGACCTGCCCCAGTCGATACGAAAAGTAGAAGTGGCGAATTTGCAGTAATAATAAAATTTGCCCGGAACAGGACCATTTGGATTGATATCACCGGACATCGACACAAGACTATCAATTGCTGCTATGATAAAATGAGTTTGTTTTATTCCCCTCCTCAATTCATCCCTGTCGAGGTCAATATCATTGATAAGACTTTTTGCATAGTCTTTGGCCCGGTGTTGCTCAACGATATGTTCTCGCTTGTTCTCTGCGAGGAACCCACAGAATACGGCAAGGAATAACATCAGGAATTCCCATAAATAACGGGTCCATTTTTTACGAGGAGTGTGGGTGTGGGCGTGTACTTCCATGTTTATTTTTGAATTAAATACAGCTCATCTTTTTCACGCTGTAGGGTTACCCGGCTCTCATTCAAATCGATATTCTTTTTTCAATGTATTCAAAATACTGGTTGCTGAATCCCGGATTGCAGAAAGGAAGACGCGGGACTGGTACCGGTAAATATTAGCCTCGAATTTTACCCAACCCACATATTCACGAAGCAGCTCAGCGTTATTGTTTATCGGGAGATCAAGAAGCGGGAATATGGAATCGCGGGGGCTTCGCCGGGTACCTGGAAACAGTTCTTCCATAAGAAACATATCAAATACCCGGAAATGTACATCCTCCAGTTTCGCAAATTCAGTTTTGGATAACTCATATTCTTTTTCCAGCTCCCTGATCAGGCGATCATATTCGCTGATCTTATAAGATAAATCATGACCCATGATACGCAGGTTGCCGGAACCTTTCAGTTGCTCCAATGTTGTATTCCGGGAAGAAAAATAATTTACATTTGGAACCCTGGATCCATGATAATATAACATCCCCGGTGTAATACTATCCTTGTTTTTGTTTCGTAGCAGTATACACAACGTATCCAATTGCAGGCTGATCGAATCCTGCTTTTTCATAACATCACTCAACCGGGTTGTATCTTGTTGGAGTTCTCCATAGAGATTAATAGCATAAACTTTTTCGCGTTGATGCTCTACCACGTGTTCTCTTTTATTCTCTGCGAGGAAGCCGCAGAATACAGCCAGGAACAGCATTAGGAATTCCCAGAAATAATGGGTCCATTTTTTACGCGGGGTGTGGCTATGTTGATGGACTTCCATATTCTATGTACGTTGTTTGGTGTACGATGTACAATGTGCGTTCTTAGGTCTGCTCGTGGCTCACAGCTCAAAGCTCGCAACTTCTCTCATTCCAGGTGATATTCTTTTTGTAACACCATTATTAGCTGTTTTGCTTTTTCCAGCATGCTGTTATATTCGACAACAACTCTTTGCTGTGTACTTTGAACCACCGTTGCATAGTTAATCCAAAGCGATATCGTTTCAGGGTCTGTTTTCCGGAACACTAACGAATAGGAAAGACCTGTACCATCTTGCAATTGAATCAGCGGTCTTGCATCTATTATCCCAATGACGAAAGGATTTAACATGTTAGAGGCATAATTCAAATGGATATCTTCCCGGACACCTGTTTTTTTTGCTTGTACATCATATTGATTTAACAGGTCTGTAAGTCCTTGTTTAAAATACCTTAATGATCCCGATGCTTTCATTTGCTCATACGTTCCTGAATTGTGCTCAAAAGGCCTGAACCTGCCGGCGATACCCTGGTAATAGTAGATCAATGTATCCTTCCATTTCGTTTTTGGCTGATCAAGGAGTTGGATCAGGCTATCAACGGCTATGTACTTTTTATTTCCAAAAGCAATCGCTGTATTTAATGCAGCCGTGTCGGCTTTGATGTCGCTTAAAAGGGAGCGGGCAAACTGTTTGGCCCGTTGATGTTCAATTTTGTGTTCCCTGATATTCTCGGCCATAAACCCGCAGAACACAGCCAGGAATAACATGATGAATTCCCAGAAATAATGGGTCCATTTTTTCCGTGATGTATGTGCGTGGTGGTGGACTTCCATATTCGATGTACGTTGTTTGATGTACGATGTACGTGACCTTCACTGCTCGAAGCTCGTAGCTCAAAGCTCGCAACTTCACTCAATCCAGGTGATATTCTTTTTTAAGATCGCTTATAAGTTCAGTTGCCAATGCCTCCGCCGGTTTCAACCTGTTGACGATTTGATTCCGGAAGTTTCGCTGTTGCACCACTACCATATTCAGCATCTCCATTATTTTTTCCCGTTTATTTTCGAGGGATGCGGTTTTGTAAGAAAAAAATTTTTCTTTGGTTTCAAACGACATGGTATCGAGCGCTGCTATCAATTGCTTTGATAACTCGTAGTGAAGCCCTGGGTCAATGATCGAATTTATGTACGTTAACAGCATATTGCCTCTTGCTTTATTTTGATCAGCCTCTGAGTTGATATCATTTATTGCTGCATCATACTGTAATAATTTTCTTAGTAACCGGGCATTTTTAAAATAGCGAAGACTCCCGGAGTTTTTGATCTGCTCAAATGTGTTCCGGTTCCATGAAATAGGAACTGTCCAATAACTAAAACGGGTATAAAACGAAAATTGAGCGGCGGTACGGCCTTCCAACTTTGTTTTGCTGAGTTCCAGCATACTATCAGCCACTGCGATATATAAACCGGCAGATCTTTTTTGGCTGCTTATGGCAGCGGTATCATTTTGCAGGTCCTGTACCAGGGATCTTGAAAATTCCTTTGCCCGGTGGTTTTCTACTTTATGCTCACGGATATTCTCGGCCAAAAACCCGCAGAACACAGCCAGGAACAACATGAGGAACTCCCAGAAATAATGGGTCCATTTTTTACGTGATGTATGTGCATGGTGGTGGACTTCCATATTGGTTCTAAGTTTACGGTTTTAGGTTAAGAACAACTCGTAGCTCGCGCCGAAGGCGCTCCTTCGGAGCAGCTAACAGCTCGTGGCTTCTCTCTAGTTCGCGGTGATGGACTTCCATGTTATATTTCTATATTATAGCTTGTAATTCCTTTTTAGATCTGCAATTGCTTTTTCCAGAAAAGGAAATGAATTTCGTAATTCAAGCTGATAACTATTTAACGTATTACGATAATAGCCCACCCTGGCAATAAATTCTTTGATGTATACGGGGTCGGACGTGTTAAGGGCGGGTTGATAACTTAATTTAAGGAAACCATCTTCCTGCTGATTAGTGCTGCCATCGGCATTTGTATTTGCTTTCTGGTATTCCCGAAAATCGAATATCCTTGTCCCGAATTCCGAGGTATTTTCTTTTAGCTGTATCACTACCCTTGTTTTTTCTTCAAATTGCTGGAACCCTACTTCACTATTTAAAATTATCTCCAATGCTTGCTTGTTGCGGATCAGCCGCATATTACCGGAATTCTTTAGCTGGTTTAACGTACGTTGTGAAAGCACCACCGTAAAGTTATTTCTGCAATACGGGTGATAGGTAAAGTACATCATTCGGGTGTCTGCTTTCCCTTCCAGGAATGCATATGCTTCATTGATCAGGGTATCTAACCCGCTGACCGCTTGCCTTATCCGGGGAAGTTGAGCATTGATAATCGCCGTATCGGTTTGCAGATCCTCGATCAATAATTTTATATAATCTTTCTCCCGCTTATGTTCGATCATATGCTCTCGCTGGTTCTCGGCAAGGAACCCGCAGAACACAGCCAGGAATAACATGATGAATTCCCAGAAATAATGCGTCCATTTTTTCCGGGCAGTATGGGTATGGGCATGTACTTCCATATTCGATGTACGATGTTTGATGTATGATGTACGAATTAATTGGAACTGGCTAACAGCTAATGGCTAATAGCTAACAGCTTCTCTCACTCCAGGTGATATTCCTTTATGATTTTGTTCATTAGCTGGTTGGCCATAAACGTCATGACCCTCAATAAATCAACATAAGACCCCACTACTTCCTTAAGGTCGCGGACCCTATTAATGAACTCACGGACCAATACCGGGTTTTGGTTGAATAAGGACTCCGCCAGTTTCATTTGCTCATGCCCGGGATCCTGGTATAATTTATCAAAGAGTTTATAGGAAAGTTCAATCATGTGAGTCATATCATCCATGTAACTATCAAACTGTTTATCACATAGATCGGCCAGGGCATAATAAAACATGATACTATCCGATACTTCCTGTTTTCGGATCAACCGCATACCACCCGCCGCCTGCAGCTGGGAGATGGTGCGATTTGAAAATTTCACATAATGAGGGGTACTTCCCCAGCTATAATATAATGCGTAAATGTTGTTCAATTGTTTTTTATCGGAGAAATTGGCCGTATCGAGTGCAACAACCAGTGAATCCAGTCCCAGCATCAACTCATTATTCAGGGAACTCATGGAACTGATCCAGCCCGTATCTTTTTGGAGATCGACGACCAGTGATCTCATATAAGTTTTTTCACGGCGATGCTCCACAAAATGTTCACGTTGGTTTTCTGCCAGGAACCCGCAAAAAACAGCCAGGAATAACATGAAGAATTCCCAGAAATAATGGGTCCATTTTTTTCTTGCGGTATGTGCGTGGTGGTGGACTTCCATTTTGGTTCTAAGTTTACGGTTTTAGGTTAAGAACAGCACGTAGCTCGCGCCGAAGGCGCTCCTTCGGAGCAGCTAATAGCTCGTGGCTTCTATCCTGTGCATGGTGATGTACTTCCATAAAGACTTATTTCAAATGGTACTCTTCTTTAAGGTTGTCCATAATTTCAACCGCTTTATCTTTTAGCCATACAAAAAAACTCTTTGCCCCAGTTGCTTTCAATTTCGCATTGCCTACCTTGATAAAAAAGAATTTTAACCAGTACGGGTCCCTGGCTATTTTTTCAAACTTCCTTGTCGGGCGGAGATAGACATCATAAAAAGTATTTGCGTTATTATTGTCCAAACTTATCAGGTCGACCGGGTTAAAGAGTTTTGACTCCAACTCTGAAAAATCATTCTTATCAACGAAACCAAAATCACCATCAACTGACTGGTAGCGCAGGTAGAGATTATAATAGTCGGCAATTTTTTTATATAAGGTAATGTTTTTAAAGTACCTGAAATTCCCCGAACTACTCAATTGACGGTAGGTAACATCCTGTGCGGTGAAAACATCATTTACAGTCAGATATCGTTCGACATAATACAGGAATTCATTGTTACTGTCTAAATCATTTGAAGCGAGAATGAGCATGGCGCTGTCGAGTTTAGCTCCTATCCAGCTTTTTTCGTCATGAGTACGTTGTAAGGTGGCCGTGTCGATCTTAAGATCATCATACAGTGATTGCGCATATTGTTTTTCTCGCTGGTGCTCAATCATGTGTTCCAGCTTGTACTCAGCGAGGAACCCACAGAACACGGCAAGGAATAACATGATGAACTCCCAGAAATAGTGGGTCCATTTTTTTCGGGAGCTGTGCGAATGGTGGTGGACTTCCATTTTTGGTATACGATGTTTGATGTACGTTTTATTACCAGGCTCACGGCTTGTAGCTCATAGCTCGCGCCGAAGGCACTCTCCGAAGGAGTCCTTTGGACCTTCGGAGCAACTTCTATAAATGTATAATTTTTGTTGATTTGATGTATAAGAGCTACATTAGGAAACCAAAAAAACAAGCTTATGGTTAAGTCACCACTTTTTAAACACCTGAGAGTATCACTTTCGGCCATTTTATTATCGGCCTCCCTTTTGATCCTTGATAGTTGTAATAACAAGTCCGAGGAAAAAACGGAAAACAAAGACTCCATGACCACGACGGTAGAGAAAGTAGATTCCCAAGCCATGAAAGATCAGGGCGACAGGAAGATGCAGGATTCTACCGGAACGAAGGATACTACCAAAGGCGAACAAACACCTCCTCCTAAATAGCAGGAACCGCTTTATTAATGTACTGATCGAACATTGCCTCCCCTCGTGGGTTTACCCGCGTGGGGATGGTGTTTTGTTAACTTCGAGATCAGCCAATACTCCACACGGTGATGGGTAGGCGAAAGGATAGCCGCCAGTGCAACGAATATGATGATCTCGTATACCGGCGAATGACTCACTTTGTCACGTACCACGGGATGGATCAGGAAAGTGATATATTCAAAAAGAAAGATAAGGGAGAATATCCCCGAGAGCTCAATCACCCGCTTATGCACTCTTTTCCGGCTTATATAAGCACTAAAGAAGAAAAAGACAGGGATCAGCATCCCGATAAATAATAATTCAAGCTTCAGTCGTCTTTCCTTTGCCAGTTGCTTTTTCTCCCGCACCATTTCATCCTGCCGCAATTGTTCGGAAATCGTACGATTCTGCAGGTCTTTTAATTTTTCTGCATTATAGAAGGAATCTTTTAGCGAAAGATAAGTTGCCTGGTAAGCGAATGCGCTATCCAGTCTTCGTTGCTTGTTATAAATCGCTGCGAGGAACTGGCTTGAATTCAGGGAGCGTTGGAGAAACTGGTTAGCGGAAGCCAGCCGGAAGGATTTCAATGCATAATGCAATGCGGAATCTTTAAATCCCTGTTGATCGAAAGTCTGGGCAAGTCCCAGGTAACATTCGGAAAGCGTGTTATCATCCTGCATCGATTCGAGGAAAGGGATACTATTGCGGTAATGAACCAGCGCACGATCATATTCTCCCCGTTTGAAAAAAATATTACCCATATTGGTCATCGCGGTACCGGTAATAAGGTCCTTACCCGGGATCGAATCATTCTTGGGATCGATGGATTCCTGGTAAGAAAGCATGGTATAGAAAAGCGCTGAGTCGAGCTGGTCGTTTTTCGCATAGATATCACCGATATCAAGAGTGGTGTATAACCGGATATCGTGCAGCTCCTTGTTTCTCGCAATGGAATCCGCTTTATAGGCATAGAACAAGGCTTTCGGGATATCTTTTATACCACTATACACAAGTGCAATACTGATATAAGCCGAAGCGATATTTTCCGGGTCTTTCTTTTTTTCAAGGATCTTTAATTGTTCCAGGTAATATTCAAGTGCTTTGGAAAAATTGCCAAGGTTGTTGAAGGCCCGGGCCATTTGTCCTAACGATGCTGCCTGCCCTCTCAAAAAATCGGCCCGCTGCGAGAGTTCATAAGAGGCACGGCCGAGGAATAAAGCCGAATCGGGTTTGTAGGATTGATAATAATAGCTCAATTGGTATAACAAGATCGCCCGCGAAGTATCTGCCTTCGTTGTATCCAACTCCTGTGTCAGTTTCCCGATCATCGAACTTTGCGACCGGGCGCCCAGCCAGGTTACCAGGAAGAACAGGCTAACAATGAGCTTTCTCATGTGGTTAATTTTGGTATATTAGGAGAAGTTGAATATGCACAAAGTATTACAATTTATCCTTTTCTTTTTTTTGAGTGGCGCCGGCCTGCAGCTGTGTGCCCAGGATAAATATGCCGTGATCGTTGCGGTTGATAATTATTACGAGGCACCGGGCGTACAAAGCAGGCATTCGTTATCCGGCTGTGTGAATGATGGCAATTCAATCAAGGGCTTACTGGAAAACCGGTTTGGGTTTAACCCGGCGAATATCGTTACCATCTATAATGAAGCTGCCACTAAAGCGAAACTCGTTTACCAGATGCGGGCCGTATATCAAAAATGCAAACCCGGTGATGCGGTTGTGTTTTTTTATTCCGGTCATGGGGTCTGGATGACCAATAAAAACCTGGATGGTGATCCGGTAAAACGGGGGATGAGCCAGGCGATCGTGATGAGTAATTTGTATGCAGCAGGTTGGGACTGCCTGGTACAGGATGAAACGTTGAAAGATATTTTTAATCAATACGTCGAAAAGAAAATAACCCTCACCACCATCTTTGATTGCTGTTATAGTGCCAACCTCCCCATGATGATAGGGATCCCGAAATACTGGGAAGGACATTTTGATTTTGAGCAAAAGACGGAAAGGGACATTGACATTTATGACATTCCTTATATACCGGTGGTTAACAAGCCCGCGGGTTGCCCGGTAGATGCGAATGGAAACATAGTAAACTTACAGGACAGTGATGAGGATGGAGTTCCTGATTGCAAAGATTGGGAGATCAATACGCTGCCTACTTCCAGGATTGATTCTTTGGGTGTAACGATAGAATTAGATATTGCATCTGATTTTCCCACCTGGAAGTTTGATCCGCATGATAAATTTGATATGAGGGAAGATACAAGCCTGTTGATCGAAGGGCCTCCCACCCGGAGCTTCAATTTGAAAGACGCCTTGTTTGCAACCAATCAATCTTCAGTACGACCCTCCGAAAGAAAAGACTCCCGGTTTCTCTCCCTGGCTGCAGCCGCCGATAATATGAAAGGACTCGAGATCCGGGATATCACCGGGAATAAACATGGAGCTTTTACTGCCGCATTGATCGCAGTTTATAAAACAAACCCGTCATCAATACCGATATCTGTACTGATAAAAAAGATCAAGGAGCAGATGAACCAACAATCTTATACGCAGGGTCCGGGCTTTTGGTTTGACTCCAGTCGCCTGAAAGGAAATTTGATCGGGACCGGGACGGCCGGGTTTATGGATAAGGTCCGGGCAAAATCATTCCTGGTTCAAAAAGGCAGGATCACACTTGATAAAGGCTGGCATGCAGGCATCTTCAAAGGGAACATTCTTACCGATATCACTGCGGCAGGAAAACCAACAATACAGGTAATCGAAGCAAGTACCACCACGGCTATCGCAATTGATAAAAGCAATGGAAAAATAAAAGAAGGAGATCTGTTTGAACTTACGGATAACTACACCGTTTCTGATCCTATCCTCAGAATTTGTATCCTTTCCGTGCCCATGAACAACCAGGAATTTGAAAATCTTTTCAGAACTAAAATCCTTCCCTTAGTGAACAGTCCGAATTATATGGACTATAATTTCAATGACGATGAAACAGCTAATAAATTAATAGTCTGGAACAATGCAAAAAGATTTGAAAGTTTTTCCATTGATTCAGGCTGGCTGAACCCTACAAAAGATCTGTATTGTGTTTTCCCTCCTATACCCGGATATATCGTAACGCCACTGAAAACCCTGGTGCAAAAAAATCAAAATTTCGCCCTGGTGCAGGATCCTACGAAGGCAGATCTTGTTTTATATATGAATTATGTCAAAAAAAGACGGGGTGTGCAAAGCGGGTTCGTGTTTTATTTCCATCCCCCCATCGAGCCCGGGCATGCCAGCATGGGGGAAGAACTATTTTCGAAAAATTCCTTTTTGTTGCCTTCCCTTAATCTAACCCCGGCTGCGATCCAATCAACATCCCGGAAATTATATTCGATAGCTGTTGGCTATCTCAGGAACAAGACAAATGCCTGGCTCAATTATTACGAAAGAAGATAAATCACCAAAATGCCATGGTCGCAAGGCTTATTTTTTACTGCTTATTGTATGCAGTTCCTTTTTTCCTGCATGCCCAGCAAAAATATGCAGTCATTGTTGGGGTGAATGATTATTATGACGCGCCGGGAGTGAAAAGCCCCTATTCATTGTCGGGCTGTGTGAATGATGGGAATGCTATGAAGGAATTATTGCAGAACCGCTTTGGATTTGATCCCGGTAATATTTACACTTTATACAATGCGGAAGCGATCAGGAAAAATCTTATTGGTCGCATGCAGACCGTATTCAATAAATGTCAACCCGGGGATGCGGTGGTTTTTTATTTTTCAGGACATGGTGTGTGGATGACCAACCCCACGCTGGAATCAGACCGGGTGAAGCAGGGCATGAGCCAGGCCATTGTGCTGAGTGATCTCTATTCACCAGGCTGGGGTTGTTTGATGCGGGATGAATCATTAAAAGACATCTTCAACCAGTATATCGATAAGAAAATAATCCTCACCACTATTTTTGATTGTTGTTACAGCGGGAATCTGCCCGAATTGAATCGGACGCCAAAGTTTGTGGATGGCGGTCGCCAATTTGAAGAACTAACAATAAAGGACCTGGATATATACCTTCTCCCTTATATACCTGATACAAGCAGACCGCCGGGTTGCCGTGTTGATGTGAATGGTGTGATCATTGATTCGCTGGACACCGACAAAGATGGTGTCCCTGATTGCAGGGATTGGGAGATACATACACTACCATCTCTTGTTGTCGATTCAGCAGGCGTTACGGATCCAAAGTCCTTTGACCTCGACCTGGCATTCCATCATATTGATCCTGCTGAAACAAGAATGGTTACAATTGATTCAATCGACCTCATCCCGGGAAGCGCTATTCGTAGCTATAATCTCAAAGACGCACTTTTTGTGTCCAACCAATCATCCATTCGACCGGCCAGCAGGAAAAAATCCGGCTTTCTTTCCATCTCCGCAACAACACATATACAGAAGGGCTTGGAAATATCCGATATATCCGGCAACAGGCATGGAGCTTTTACTGCTGCATTGATCGCAGTTTACAAAACAAACCCATCAACTCTTCCTGTTGCTGAGTTGCTGAAAAAGATCAATGCCATCATGGAGCAGCAATTATATCATCAATCGCCTACTCCCCATTATGATGCAAACAGGTTAAAAGGGAATTTAATTGGTATTGCTCTGACGGGTTTTTTGAACCGGACCCGGGCAAAATGTATAGCGGTCAGAAAAGAGATCGTTGTTATTGACCAGGGCTGGCAGACGGGTATCGCAAAAGGAAATGTGCTGACGGGTCTCGCTGGTGCAGGAAAGGCAACCCTGCAGGTTATGGAAGTTTACAAGGACAGCTCTATTGCCATAAATAAAACACAAGGGATCATTAGACAAGGGCAAGAATTCGAACTGACGGATCCTTTTACCATCTCAGGTCCACCACGGATCAGAGTTTATATCCCGACGACCCAGATGAACCCGAAGGAGTTTCAACATTTCTTCACAACGAAACTACTTCCCCTCGTTAACCGGGAAGATTATATGGATTACAGCTTTGAAGGATCGGACAGATGTAATAGGATCATTAATTGGAATGATCCAACGACTTCCCGGGATTTTACCATCGACACATCAAACTGGTGGTCGCCCGAAAAAAAATTATTTACTGTATTTGCCCCGGTCCCGGGTTATATCGCAGCACCTTTGAAAGAATTATTACGAAAAGACCAAAGCATTGCGCTTATGGAGGACACGAGCCAGACAGACCTGGTATTATATATGACGTACAATAAAAAAAGCCGCGGTGTCAACAGCGGGTTCTTGCTTTATTTTCGTCCGCCCATACGACCCAACCGGTTTTATAGCGGGAGCCAGCTATTTTCTGCTTTTACTGTTTGGCTGCCTTCTCTCGATCCACAGAGTATTAACCTGCAAGATGCGACAAAGAAATTATACGATATCATTAGAATGAAGATCCGGCAGAACACGAAAGACTGGCTTAATGAATACGAGAGGAGATTTTAAATTTTAGATTGTGAATTATAAATTAACTCGTAGCTCGCGCCGAAGGCGCTCCTTCGGAGCAGCTAGAAACTCGCCGCCTCCCTCATTCCAGGTGATATTCTTTCTGTAAAAATTCGATTAATTCAACCCCTGCAGCTTTTAATTCCTCATCTACTCCCAACACTCCTTTTTTAGTGCCATGGAGATACACGGCGAAAACACAGAGTTCTTGTAATAATTCATTATCGGTTGTCCGCAGCATAGGGTTTTCAGCTGATCTGTTAATTTCTCCATTATCTCCTTCCATCTTTATAAATACAGCCGGGCTGAAAATCCTTGCAGCTATTTTCTTGTATTCATTGAATTCGGTTTCATTGATCGTTTCCAACAGCCGGATCAGGGGGAATTTTTCATAATAGGCCATGATCTTATTGGAAGTGTTGATATCCCTGATCAACCGGAAATTGCCGGAGTTTTTTAATTGTTCAAAGGTCCGGTTGTTGTTTGATAAAGGGCTTAACCGCGGAGCCAGTCTTGCGAGGTAATATAAATTACCGGTATTATCCTTAATTGTCGAAGGAGTGTTTAAAATAGTGACCAGGGTATCCATCATGGACAAACCGGTTTTTACCTGTGAAATATGTTGCGATAAGATCTGCTGATCGATCTTCAGGTCAGCTACCAGTGATTTAATGTATTGCTTTTCCCGTTGGTGTTCGATGGTATGCTCCAGTTTGTATTCTGCCAGGAACCCGCAGAACACAGCAAGGAATAACATGATGAATTCCCAGAAATAATGTGTCCATTTTTTCCTGGGTGTGTGGGCGTGGTGGTGGACTTCCATATTCGATGTACGTTGTTTGATGTACGATGTACGGTTAAATAATTCCTACTCGGGGCTCACAACTCGCAGCTCGCAGCTTCTTTCATTCCAAATGATATTTCTTATTCAGAAAATGTAGCAAGCGCTCCGCCTGTATAATGTATTCTTTTTCCTGTAACATATAAAATTGTAAACAACCTTTGTCGTACCGGATGAGGGAATACAGTTGTTTTAAAAGCGGAATATTGTATTGCGTGATAAACTCCTTATTGACCTGTAAGGTTCGTAATACCGGCTCATTGATGTCGCTGGGCAGATCAGGCATATCCATCACCTGCGTAGCAAGTTGTACGATTTTGTTATAGTAATCGATATAATAAACCGAGTTGTTCGCCACATAATGTTCGTAAAACGTATAGAGCAGGCTGATCGAATCGATCACATCCCGTTTGTGCACCACGCTGAACCCCCCTGCATTCTTTAATTGTGTATAGGTATTGTTGTGCTGGACGAAAGTTGATACAAAGGAATAGAAATAGAAAAAATGCAGGAAGAAGCTGTCTTGTGAATTGATATTTTTCAAGCGGCTTACCGGAATACTTAGTGCATCATCCATTCGTTGAAGAAGGAACTGCTGGATATTCAGGATCCCCGCCATTTCTGTAGTGTCTTTTTTGATATCCTGGACAAGGTTTTCTATGTAATGCCTCTCTTTTTCCTTTATGATCAGCTTCTCCCGGTAGCTTTCGGCAAGGAACCCGCAAAACACAGCGAGGAACAGCATAAAGAACTCCCAGATATAATGCGTCCATTTTTGACGCGGGGTGTGGGTGTGCTGGTGGACTTCCATATTCGATGTACGATGTTTGATGTACGGCTAATAATATTACTCGCGGCTCGCAGCTCAAAGCCACAAGTGCATCAAATCCTCAATTTATATGATACTCTTTTCTCAATAATTCCAGTACCTGGTGATTGGCCTCCGCATATTGCTTGTATTGAACCTGTCTTGTTGATCTTAATAAGAGCAAGTAATAATTCGCTATGCTTTCTGCTTCATGCCGGCTGAATGTTCCGGGGTTCTCTAATTTACCGGGTGGTGTCTCCTTGTTTTGTTGCAGCGCCTCAAACAGTGAAAGTTTCCCCTGCCCGGTTAATGTTTCATACCAGCTAAAATCAAAATGTTTCAGGATAAAGGGACGGCAATAGAATTCAATATAACTATACTCTTTATCATTACGGGTTCTTACAATAGCGATCTTCACACTTAATTTGCCAATAGCATCCTGCAACTCTGTACTTTTAAAATAACGCAATTCGCCGGAATTTCTCAACTGGTTAACGATACCATCATTCGGTTCAAACACGATATACTGTATCTGTATCATCGCCGTTGAAAAGGCAGTAAAAAATCGCTTTGACAATGTAGTCAGGCTGCTGTCTTTTACATAATCGATAAAATACCTGCATTCACTTTCTTTTCTCACCCGGTTATTCAAACACTGCTCTATGGCGATCGAATCAGTATATATTTCTTTGTAAAGGTTTTTTGCAAGTAGTTTAGCCCGTTGATGTTCTACCTTGTGTTCACGGATATTTTCGGCAATAAAACCACAGAATACAGCGAGAAACAGCATCAGAAATTCCCAGAAATAGTGGGTCCATTTTTTCCGGGCAGTGTGAGCGTGGTGGTGGACTTCCATATTTGATGTACGATGTTTGATGTACGATGTACGATGTATGATGTGGGTTGATAATTCTACTCGCAGCTCGTAGCTGGCAACTCGCAGCTTACCCTATGGGCCTTTCTTTATAAACTCATACGGTGTAAACTCCACGAAATCTGCAACGGTAACTGTAACTGAATTCACTTTCCCATTACTGGTGGTGAATGGCCACACCCTCACTCCATATAATGGATCATTGAATGTTGCGAGAAACCGGTTTTTTCCCAGCGCGCCCAGCTCTGCAAAACGTCCTTTATGATGTTCGAAGGTTGCAATCAGTTTATTGTTTTGAAGCGTGATGTTCATCTTCCCATAAACATCATGAACATATTCACCGGCATAAGATGATAAAGGAAGTTCAGGAGCGTTAGCCATAGCCACCGTATCGCGTTTCGCCTTCAAAAATTTTTCGGTACCGGCTTCGTTTGCCTGCTGACCCGCCAGGTACACCTGGCTGTAATTACGATAAGGTAAATTGAGATAAGCATCCATGATCTCCCATTTCAACGCTTCGTAAAAACCATTCGCATCGGTATTCGTGAGAACGATGATGCCAAGTTTTTCTTCAGGGATCAAGGTGACGCTGGTTACAAAACCATTCACACCTCCTGTATGCTCCACCAGCTTTCTTCCTTCGTATTCGTGGATGAACCAACCCAGTCCGTACAAAGCAAAATGTCCCCTGTTAAACCGTGTGCCGCCATTTCCCAGTATCGAAGCGGGTGTTCTTGTCTGCCCGATCGCGGATGAGGGAACAACTGTATTCCCGTAGTACTTTCCGTTATCAAGCTGCATCATTACCCAATGACTCATATCATTTACCGAAGAAGAAATGCTTCCGGCTGCGGCGAGGTTATCAATATGACCATAAGGGACTTTTTTCAAAATACCATTTGCAACAGTATGCGCGGTTGCTTTATTGGAGGCGCCGTCTATATCTTTTAAAAGCGCAAGTGAATTGTTCATCCCAAGGGGTTTAAAGATCTTTTCCGTGATAAAATCGGCCCAGCTTGTTCCCGTTACTTTGGGAATGATCTCACCCGCTGTCATGAAGGCGCAGTTGGTGTAACCCCAACGGCTGCGAAAACTATACATGGGTTTAAGCTTTCCCATCTTTTCACGCACTTCGGCGGTGCTGAGATCAGAATCGAAGAACATAAAATCACCCTGGAAGGTTTCAAACCCCAGGCGATGACAAAGAAGATCACGGATCATAGCTTCTTTGGCTACCCAGGGATCGTATAATGTGAAATCGGGTAACCATTTCTGTACAGGATCATTCAGGGAAAGTTTTTTATCCGCCTCCAGCATGGCCAATGCCGTAGCAGTAAAAGCCTTGGTATTACTACCGATCATGAAGAGTGTATTCTCATCCACTTTATTCGTTGTTCCCAATTCTTTTACACCGTAACCTTTCATTACTACCACTTTCCCGTCTTTCACGATGCAAACTGCAACGCCCGGTATCTTCCAGTCGATCAATGCACGGTCTACATATTTATCAAGACTGTCCCGCACAAATGCGGGTTCGGTTTGGGAATACCCTGTACTACTTAATAAAGACAGGGCAAAAAAGTACAGCAGTAAATGTTTCATGTTAGTGTTGGTTTATAGCCGTGTTGGTGCGGCTGCTTATCAGCAATGAATAGAAAGTAATTTAATTGTTTTTGGGGAGATATGATGATGTGCAGATTGCGAATGTGCGGATGCAATCCTGTCCTTTCATCTGCATATTTATTCTTCGTCTTCTTCTTTGTATATCGGGAGCGGCTGCAAACCTCTGCGGAAGCGTTCATAGGAACTCTTGATGTATTCCTGGAAATCATAATCACCTGAGATGACGGTGAACATATAAGAAGGCTTGAACACAATCATAAAACTATCGAGTTCATTGCCGCTCAGTTGCGTGAGCCGGCGCACCAGGGCTTTACTGAATCTATGTTCGATGAATTTATCACGTTCCTGTTGTAACAAACGGTTCTGAAATGCGCGCATACTCTTATTATGCTTGAACCGGAACATATTTATAATAGCATCGAGATCGAAACCGGCGGCGGCGCCATATTCGGGGGTCACCGCTTTTAATTTGGGTCGCTCAAAATCGAAGACCTTGGCATAATCGAGCCGGTTCTGTATGGAATCCTGTTTATAGTTCTTCGGCCGGATCTTCACTTCTTTCAATACCGGCACATTTACATGGAGCGAGATATCGAATTCAAGCGGGTTGCCGATCTTGATCACCGGGAACTTGACCGTGGGCTTATTAAGGTAACTGAACCAGATGGAATCTTTTTCTGAGACCTCGATCTCATAATACCCTTCGGAATTGGTGACTGTTCCCCTTCCAGAAGTAGACAGTACACTAACAAATTGCATGGGATTATTCCGGGAACTATCATACACCGTACCCCTGATCTTATAGATCTGCGCATCGGAACTGCCCGGGGCCAGGAGCATGCCCAATATGAGAATGGATGATATAAAAAGGTGTCTGCGCAGCATAGCCCCGGTATTGGACGGCAAGTAACAAAAGAAAATGCAAAAGATGAGTTAAGGCACAAGCGCACAAGGAACAAGGCACAAGAAAGTTTCGGGATTTTAAGTGCCAGGAAACAAGCAAATAGTAATGAAATTGGCCGTTATTATAAAGTGCGGGATCAAAATAGTATTATAATAGTCAAGAAATTTCTGATGACTATTTGATGAAGAAGTAAAGAATAAAAGTGCTCCGTCACCCCTCTCCTCCAGGAGAGGGGCCGGGGGTGAGGTAAATGAATGCCGAAAAAATCTAAGGCATTTGGGTTGCTGCCTATTGCAGGACCAATCTCTCAATCACCTTCGGGTAATGCTCATGCTCGAGCAATTGAACTCTTTTCGCCAATGAAACCGCATCATCGTTCTCTAATACGGGACAGTTGGCCTGGAAAATGATACGGCCATGATCATATAGCTCGTCAACAAAATGAATACTGATCCCCGATTCTTTTTCCTTGTTCACCAGGACAGCTTCATGCACGGCTTTGCCATACATTCCTTTGCCGCCATAGCGTGGTAATAACGCCGGGTGTATATTGATAATATGATTGGGGAATGCTTTTACCAATGCTGCAGGTAATTTCCAGAGAAAACCAGCTAAAATGATCCAGTCAACACCTGCCATTTCCCGCAGGTATCCATCTCCACGAAAAAACCGTTCCTTTTCCAGGAGCAATAAAGGGATATTGTTTTCTTCGGCCAGTTTGATCACGCCTGCCCCGGGATTATTACAAACCACCAGGTTTACCCGCACCTTTTTGGAATAACGGAAATACTCAATGATCTTTCCAGCACATTGGGATCCTAAGCTTAGAATTCCACGTGGACAAGTTGTCGCGGCCGCTTCTATAGTGTCACCTAAATACTAGTGACTCCAGCGTAACTGGACTGGCCACAGTTAGGCCGCAAATGTAATCACACTGGCTCACCT
>JADMIO010803659.1_pt1 | contig 42866 bp, 37 predicted proteins | sample 8958161 | NCBI WGS metagenome assembly JADMIO01 (sample SAMN16585339, study PRJNA669376) | soil metagenome | isolation source: Crop rotation soil | place: USA: Cullars Rotation, Alabama | collected 2011
TAGTCGGAGTCTGCCTAAAAAATCTCTTGACACCGACCGAGCTTTCATAGATGGGTTGGAGCGGCAGCGACAACCCTGGGAACGCAACCAAAGGATCGAACAACCCTGAAAGGGTTCGCCGTGAGAGAAACCCTTTCAGGCGTCAAATGACGTAGCGTTGCGTCGAGCGGTTAGCAACACAGATCGACTTGTGTCAGCTCAACAACTCGAAGCGCGTTCAGAAGCCTGGCGACCATGGCGGGGTTATGCGGCACTTCACTTGTGGTGTGCGAGTCGCGGTTGACACGATAAGGCGAAATAGAACACTCTCCTCTGGTTTTCGACCTCAGTGGTTCCACTGAAACTATGAAAAACTTCATGCATAGAGTTCTATCGCTGACCTTAATCCTTGCGCTGACGGCAATCGCGTATGGACAACAACAATTCGACGTCATCATTCGCGACGGCATGGTTTACGACGGAACTGGTGGTGCGCCGGTAAGAGCAGACGTGGGAATCAAGGGTGATCGAATCGCCGCTGTAGGAAATCTGAGTCGTGCTACCGCGCCAACAGTCGTTGAGGCCAACGGTCTCGCCGTCGCACCAGGCTTCATCAACATGCTCTCTCATTCGGAGACTTCCTGGTTTGAAGATGACCGTTCGTTGAGTGAACTTCGACAAGGTGTCACCACTCAGATATTCGGCGAGAGCTCGATGGGTCCGCTCAGCGATGAAATGAAACAGCGGCGCGCGGCGTCACAGGGCGATCTGAAGTTTAAAATCGAGTGGACCACGCTGGCTGAGTATCTCAACTATCTTGAAAAACGAGGCATGTCGCAGAATGTCGCGTCCTTCATCGGTGCTCCGACGATCCGCGAGTACGTCATCGGGCTCGACGACAAACCTCCAACACCCGTACAACTAGACCAGATGCGCGAGCTTGTACGTCGCGAGATGGAAGCAGGTGCGCTAGGTATCACGACAGCCTTGATCTATCCGCCCGCGTTCTTCGCCAAGACTGATGAGCTGATCGAGTTGTGCAAAGTCGCTGCGAAGTACAAGGGCAAATACACAGCACACATGCGTAGTGAAGGAGCACAGCTGATCGAAGCCGTGCAGGAAACGATTCGCATCAGTCGGGAAGCCGGGCTGCCGGCGGAGATATACCATCTCAAAGCGTCTGGTGAAGCCAACTGGCCCAAGATGGATCAAGTAATCAAAATGATCGCAGACGCGCGCCGGCAGGGAGTGAAGATCACCGCCGATATGTACACGTATCCAGCAGGCGGAACGGGCCTCGATGCGTCGCTACCACCCTGGGTCTTTGACGGCGGACGCGAAGCTGCCTACAAACGTCTTCAGGATCCGGCAACACGACAGAAGATCGCGGAGGCTGTTCGCACGCCGACAAACGAATGGGAGAATCTCTATCTCTTGTCCGGCTCTCCCGATCGCATCCTATTGGCAAGCTTCAGGAACGATAACCTGAAACCGCTTACTGGAAAGACTCTCGCCGAAGTTGCAAAGATGCGCGGTAAGGATCCGGTCGAGACGATCATGGATCTGCTACTTGAAGATCGCTCTCGCATCGGAACGATTTATTTCCTGATGAGTGAAGACAACATCAGGAAGCAGATTCGTCAACCCTGGGTCTCGTTCGGTTCTGACGCAGCTTCGATATCCGCCGAAGGCGTGTTTCTAAAATCAGCCGCACATCCGCGAACCTACGGCAACTTCGCGCGGCTGCTCGGAAAGTACGTACGCGACGAAAAAGTCATCTCCCTCACCGAAGCCATACGCAGACTAACCAGCCTGCCTGCAACCAATCTCGGTCTCAACCACCGCGGTCTTCTCCAACGCGGCATGTTTGCAGACGTCGTCATCTTCGATCCACAAACCATCGCGGATCGAGCAACCTTCGAAAACCCGCACCAGTATTCAGTCGGCGTCCGCGACGTTTTCGTAAACGGCAAACAAGTGCTCAAGAACGGCGAGCACACCGGCGCCAAACCCGGACGCGCGCTGTGGGGTCCGGGAAAACTCGGCGGTAATTAGTCGGCGACGACTTCGTCTCAAGAGTTCATAGTTGGATCGGGTCAGTACCGTAACGCGGTAGGATCGGGTCGGCGTTATGGCATTAATAATCTAAGAACTATTGAAGTACGAGACTGACCCGACGCTACCGCGTTACGGTACTAACCCGATCCAAGCCCGCATCCTGACTCTTGAGGTAATTAGTCAGCCACGTTAAAGGCGTACTCCTCGGTTGTACCTGCTGCGCCGCCACTGTCGATGCCGCTTAAACGGATCTGGTATTGCCCGCGGCGGAGAATGTGTGCTGGAAGTCTCACGCGAATCATTGGCAAGCTATCATTCTCCGCGTGAAGGTTCGGAATTGTGAATGACTCTTCGGCGCGTCGAACTTCGGCCTGATACGCCGGGTAGCGTTCTTTTTGGATCCAGGGAAGATGCAGCTCGACCGTTTGAATGTCGGCAGATTTCTTGAATTCCTTCCCACCTTCAACACTTCTAACTACGATTGGCGGGAGCTCCATCGAAATCATCTGTGGCGGGACCTCGCGTAAGCTAGCTGGCGTATTCAGCTGCGCCAGTTCCTGCTCGATTGCGGCGCGTTTCATTCGGCCGTTCAGCCAAACTGCGGCACAGATGATGGCAATCATTGCTGTAACCGCAATCGGAATGACGAATACGGGTTTCAGCCGCAGCCTTGCGCGAAGACGACTCCAAGTCGAAGGCTCGACGGGAACCGCCTGCTCTCGCGCGCTTTCCCGGAGAGCCCAGTCTTTTATCGCCTTAGTGATTCGGAGTTGCTGCAATTGTGCGGCTGTTTGTCCATACCGCAGCAGAAACTTCTCTCTGTCGTCCGCCGTTAGGCTATTTTCCAGGTAGTCTTCAATCAATTCCTGCTCAATGACGAGGACTTTCTCTCGCGCTTCGGAGTCCGTCAGAAACAGACTCTCGATCCGCGCCGCTTTTTCATCAGCCAGCTTGCCCAATAAAAACTCACGCAACACTGCGTCAGTCAGTAATTCTTCTTTCATGGGCCATTCTCCGCACGTGACCATTTCACATACAATGAAATTTCACGCAATCCGTTTCATTTTTGCTTTCGCTTGAGGCAGCGCCCAATGCAATCCGCGAGCGATTCGCGAATTCTAAAGACTCTAACTCTCAGCGTTTCTACAGTTATACCCAATTCTTGCGCCAGTTCGTTGCGATGGTCGATCTTTGCCTGCTTCTCTTTAGCGTAGTAAGCGAGGATCAGCTCACGCTTATCAGCGCTGAGCGTTTCGAGACACACTTGCAAACACTCCTCGACGTCGGCAGCGGTTTCATCTTCCCTTTCAGTTACCCTTGGTTCGGGCAGATCAACGTCTTCTAATGAAAGTTGAGTTTTGATCTTCTTGTGGTTTTCTTTGATGAGGTTGTTGGCTACCGCGCGAAAGTAAAGTCGCGGATCACCTTCGTAGCCTGGTCTTACTTCGCGGACCTTTTTGCCTACCCGATCGAATGCTTCATCCGTCAGTCCCTCGGGGTCGGCACATCGGCCCCACATAAACATTTTCGCGAGGTCGTGGCGAAGCTGAACGTACATGGTCGCAGCCACATCGCGATTGGGATTCAGCCAGGCGAGAATCTCCTCGAAGCTTTCGGGTGGGATTGCCGAATCTCGAGCCATTTCCGCGTCGTTTTCTGTCTAATTTACGGTAGTCGGGGGAGCCGCTGTCTTCGTAATTGAAATACTACCAGACCAACAACGATCAGTATCAACAAAGACAGCAGTATAAAGCGTGGTCCAATCCAGGTATAGTGCGTAACGACGATCGGATTCGCGTATTCACCCTGCAACTCGAACCCGGCCCAGTAGTAAGGCGCACTCCACTTCTTGTCTCGCATCATCTTTAGTTTCGCAGCTCGAAGTGCGGCGGCCGGCGGCAAGCCTTTCTGCAACACCGATTCATAGAAGTCAGCCATCAAAACGGCTGTGGCGCGATCGTCTACCTTCCAAAGACTAGCAACTACACTCTTCGAACCCGCAGCCATGAAGCCATGTGCAAGTCCGACGAGACCTTCGCCTTTTATTTCTTTGCCGAGGGCAGTTTGACACGCGCTCAAGACTGTCAGCTCCGCCGAAAGCTCCAAACTGTAGATGTCGTGAAGCGGCATTAAGCCATTCGTCTTCACTCCATTTCGATCCGTCGTGGTGAAGACAAGTCCTGACAACTCAGGGTGTTCGCTATTGAGGAATCCATGAGTTGCAAAATGCACGATCTGATACTGGCCCACGTCGGAACTCATTGCAGTTTCGCGGCTGGCATCAAAACCCTTGGCCACGAGGGTCGTGCCCCATGGCGCAATGTTCGAAATCGCATCTGCCTCTTCGGAGGCATGAGCGAGACGCACGAGTGCGCCGTCACGTATCAGTATTGCCGGAGTTACCTGGGTTTCACTCTTCTCGCTGGCCGCATTTGCAACCGCAGGCTCACTCACACCACCCTGAATGCGTTCATCACTCGCACTGAAAACCGGATCAGCTATCACAGCAAGAAGTTTACTCGTCGAATTCGCGTGATGACGCGCTGAGCGAATCGCGATTAGTGTAGAAATAGAAGGCAAAACGACGACTTCATTCGTTTCCAGTAACGGAGCTTTGTCGGCGGGCGATACAAGCGCATCGAAGGGAACGTATTGCAATGCACCTTCAGTTACTACCAGCAACCGTCTGTTTCCCAGTTGTCCAGCCAGTGGTCCGAGAAGCATGTTGCCGAGTTTGCTTCGTATTTCGAAATCGAGATTATCCGCTGCTTCAATGTTGTTCAGGTATTGTTTGTCGATCGCTCCCTGCCGAGCAGTTATTAGTTTGTAGGATTCACGGGCGGTGTCCTCGATGATCTTGCGAGAAGGCAATTCGTAAGTTTGAAAGGAGTTTGAAGTAACTGCCCACAAATAACTACGTTCTTCTCCCAACGAGTATTCCAAAAGCATCGTATCGTTGTCTCGTAACTCCTTCTGGATCTGTTCCAGAGTGAGAGGCGCCGATACTTCAAGAGACATCAGACGCGGATTACGTTGTCGTAGCTGAGCTTCAACCTCCTGGTAACCGGCTTTTAGTTGCGCCAACTCATTCTCAACCTCCGAGATCTCGCTTGACTTCTTTCCGCTCAGTAACAGATCCATTCTGTATTGGGCCTGCAAACGAATCAGTCCGCGCAACGTTCGCTCACGATCGAGAAGCTCCTTCGCAGCCCCTTCGCGAATATTTGCACGTGACTCATTGACAAGATCGAGGAGTAGACGAGACCGGTTTTTTTCACTGAAGAGGAGGGCTTGGGCGGCAAATTCCTGGCCGGACCGCAGCTTGTCGAGCTGCATGAGAATCTCTATGCACAATTCATAATGCCTTTGGCCTCCTGAAAAGTATGAAGCGCGAAACTCCGGACTACGCACACTGGAACGTAGTTCTTCGATCGCATTCAATGATTGCTGAACAAAAGAAAGTGCGGCGTCGGCATTGCCAAGCTGCAGATTGACACGGGCGAGGTTATAAAGCGTAGACGTTCGGATGTCTTCGTCTCCGACTTTTTCACTCAAAGGAAGGGCTCGCTTGTATAACTCAAGTGCCTTTTGCTTTTTGTCGATTTGAAGGAGAAAGTCGCCGTAGGAATTTAGCGCCGTCGCCTGTCCACGAAGATCACCGATACTCTCGAAGAAATGCAGAACTTTCTGATACTGAGCGGCGGCTTGTTTATGCAGACCTTGCTTGACGAAAATCGTGGCGATTTCGTTAAGGGCAAAGCCTGCCGTACGTAGCTTTCCGGCAGCACGACTCACCTTCAAACAATGATGATAGTAAGTAAGCGCCTGCTCAAAGCGATCGGCTAGATCGTGCATCCGGGCGATCTTGAATATCGACATTGTCATTCCATCCACGGCGCTAATATCCTGGAAGATATTCAAAGCTTGCCTGTAACTGTTTAATGCCAATGCCTGATCGTCGAGAAACTCGTAACCTTGCCCCATCCCATTTAGTGCTGCGGCTTCGCCATATCGATCGCCAATTGAGTGGAAAATCTCGAACGCTTCCCTGTGAAAGGTGATCGATTTCTCGGGCTCCTGCGCAGCATGCCTTACTCCGAGACCGATCAAAGCCAGTCCCTGGCCGGCCTTGTTGTCTACTTCTGTGTAAAGCTCACGCGCGCGAGTTATCTCCTTCAATGCTTTTTCCGGGTCACCTATTCCGCCTGCTATGTACCCAAGGAAGAGATGTACTCTCGCTTCACTTTTACGATCACTCGTTAAGAACTTGAGTGCCTCTTCAAATTGCCTTGATGCTCTTAAGAAATCACCCTTTGAATAATTAACCTCGGCGAGATTACTAATTGCTTCGCCATACGCATTGGTAGCAACCAAATCTCGATCAGCCTCACGCTCTTTGAAAAGACGCATTGCCTCTGTCAGTTGTTTTTCTGCGAGGTCGTTACGGCCAATGTAAGATTGGACACGTGCGCCCTGACTAAGTGCCTGAGCCTGCGCCAGCCAGTCCCCTGCTTTCTCAGCAAGGGCGACGGCATTTTGATATCGCTTTAGAGCTTCCGGAAATTCACTGAAACCAAAATAGACGTCCGCGGATTTCCGCGTCGCGTTTGAAGCGCTCGCGAAATCGCGGATAGAAGTCCAGATCTGTGCGGCCAGTTCATACTGTGTGATTGCTTGTTGAAACGAGTTCTCAGTCCAGTCTGCACAGAGCTGATCACCATGAGCGATGGCTTTCCGCGCGTCATCGGCCTTTAGAGCGGGGGTTTTTTGTGACCTTTCTGACGCCGACGATGCGGCTTCCGCAGCAGAAGCGACGACGATTAAGAAGACGACTAACAATACGTTCAGGAATCTTTGTCTTCTGGAGTTGCTACTTTCTTTCGGTAACATTTCGGCGCAGTTTTCCCTAGCGGGAGACTAACAACGTGAGACCTGGTAACGGAGAGCGCCTATCTCGGTAAGTGGGGCTCTTCAGACGAACATCACTCTATTACCACGTATGTTATTGAGATTCAATGCGATTCGGGGAAAGTGTGCTCTCCAAAGAAGGCAGCCGCGCGAACTACCTTCTCGAGAGTGCAGGATTGCTTAGCGGCCATCACGAATCGTTTGACCATGGCGGCCAGCCGTTTTTCCAGAATTGTTATTGGCCCCTCTCCAATCCTGGACGGTGCCGACTCTCGTACCCGGGGCTTTCCGAACGGGTTTGCGGACCGAGTTGTTTGCGTTCTTATTTGTTGGCATTTCGATTCTCCTTCTATTCAAGTGCGAGGTGCCGCAGTCACCTGACACAGTTCTACCGGGTCGGGCGTGATGTCTTCGCCTGAACGAATCGCGCCTGCGTGCCGACGTCGTTGTTAAATTTGGACCAGACCTGTTTGCCCGATTGCGTTTGTTACTGTGATTTGAAACGAGTAGCTCGCTTCAGTTCTAAATACATGGGAATGTCTGTTGGGAAACGTGTCGACCGATGGAAATGGATCTTCTTCACTGATGCCCTCGCGCACGAAGAGTTCGATTCCGCGCGAACGCGGTGTCTTTGTGAGCGCCAGCTCCGCCTGGGCGGACTCAAATGCGTCGCGCACGGATCTTCCAAAACCAAGCGCACGATAGAAGGCGCCTGCAAACGCGACTCCGACCTTGTCACCGATTCCGCGACCGGTACCGATGGAGTAGTTAACGACTTCGGAGATAGAGCGTGCCTGCGCTTTAGTGAAACAGGCATTGAGAAGAACGAGACGCACGTGGTTGCGATAGAGACTGAAGACGTTTGCCAATCCATGCTGGTCGACGGTCTTGCCTCGACCACTCGTACCAGCAAGGATCAGCTTCTGGCCTTTGCTTCCGTGGCCGCTGAAGTGAACGATGTGTGGTTGGTACATCAACAGCAGCCGTTGCAGATCGATTGGCTTTATCGCTGTGTGTTTGTGCAGTTCAAATCTCTCACGGTACGGACCTTCGTGAATGCGTTCGAAGATTTCACGCGCCTCTTCGTCGACGAGAATGCGGCTGGTCGTCCATGGATTTGATGATAGGAATAGGATTCGGATCTTCTCGGTCATGGTTAATCACCTCTGACCTACATGGCGCACAAACCAACCGAATCTCGTCATTGAGTCAAAATATTTTCGAACGTACTGTAGGGGCGGCCCTCCGTGGCCGCCCGGCGTGGAACTCGATCTCGTAAAGACGCCCGTGGCAAAGAACAGAATTCAACGCCGGGCGGCCACGGAGGGCCGCCCCTACAGTACGTTCCGAGGATCAAAAATAATTAGCGGTGGTGGAATTGGGCGAGAGTAACTAACAGGTCGCCGGGGCCACGGACGAGAACTGTCTGGCTGGCTTTGTAGTGCGTAACTCTGACTTTCACCTCATCCTGCTTCATCCTCAAGAACTCCTTCACAGTCACCGAACTGTGATCTTCCAATGGAGTGACTGGCGAAGCCGACCAAACAATCCAAAAATTCTCCGCGCCTGCCGGACCCCTGAAGATCGTCCAATCGGATTGCACCGGCTGATTTGCGCCAAGTGTCGCAGACCCGTTGTTGATTTCCTGACTGGGATAAATCATCACGAAGCTGGTGCTATTCGGCTGCGGCGGACCTTCGTTGACCACGTACAAATAACCCGGATTGGGACTCGCCACATTGAGTCGAAACTTGTCGCCGCTTTCAAACGTCTCCTCTCCATTTGACTTGAACGGATCCTCATACTCCTTTCCGTCTCGCATCTTTTGAACCGTAAGCCAGTAGCTAAATGTGTTGGATTTTTCAGTTGTCGTTCTCCTGAAATATTTGTAAAGACCTACTGAACCCAGTAGCGCACAAAGCAGGATCAGCGCAGAAGCGCCCACCTTCGACCATCGTTTATTCGTGGAACGAACATTACGATCGAGCAGAGTCTGCGCGAGCTGGTTGCCAAACTCCCGGGCACTCGTGTACCGCGCCCGCGGATCGAACGACAGCGCGCGAAGAATTATTGCCTGCGCTTTCGTCGACAAATCTTCCCGCAAATGAACCGGCTTCACGCGCACACCTGCTCGCTGCATTTCCAACAGTTGCGATGCCGAGGTCGGATTGAATGGCCGGCGTCCAGTGATCAGTTCATAAGCAATCAAACCCATCGAGTAGATATCACTCGCGGCAGTGACAACCTCTCCGCGAAGCTGTTCCGGAGACATGTAAAGCAGAGTTCCAACCGATGCGCCGTGAGCTGTACTCGCCGCGATGACTGAGTCTTTAACTTTGGCAATCCCAAAGTCCAGAAGCACGACCGAGTCTGTGTCGCGCTTGATCAAAATGTTCTCAGGCTTCAGATCACGATGAAAAATGCCTTTTTCGTGAACATGTTCGAGTGCTTCACCAATCTGTTTGAGAATCGGCGCAACCCGATTCAGATCCATTCCCTCGGCTGGTATTTGCGAACGCAAAGTCTCACCATCCACGTACTGCATCACGATATACGGCCTCTCATCCGGCAGTTGTCCGACGTCCAACACACGCACAACTCCCGGATGATCGATGCGCAACAGCGCCTCTACTTCCTGGTCAAATTTCTGCCGAGCATACGAATCATGGACCAACGCTTCGGAGAGAATCTTGATCACTACAGCCTGGCGCTTGAGCTTTAGATCGAGTGCGACATAAACCCGACTCATGCCGCCGGGACCGAGTTCTCTTTCGACGAGATAACGTTCGTCGATGGTCGTGCCCACCAAATTTTCCGGCGCGAAATCCAGTTTAATAATGGGAGATTCGAGAAACCCGCTGGATGAATCATCCGCCTTGAGCAGCGAACACACCTCGAGCAACAGATCAGCGTCGTTGCCGCAAGCCTGTGCGACAAACGCGCCCCACTCAGAACGAGGTATGGCCAGGGCCGCATGATAGATTTCCTGAATGCGATCCCAGTTCGGCTGTTTCATTCGATTGTCTCCTGGGCTAGGAAGTTGAGCGGCGAGAAGAGACGTTAGCGCTTCTGGGTCTTGGTTGCGGGCCGCACTCTACAAACCGGTGGCATCTCTGGAATCTGTGGATAATGCATTTTCACCTGTAATGGTTTAGGCCCCATTTCATTACTTTATGAATGGACGAAATCACTGAACTCTTGAAGGCCTGGAGTGACGGCGATACACAAGCACTGAATCGACTCGTGCCGCTCGTCGACCATGAACTAAGAAAGATCGCTCATAACTACATGCGCAACGAACGCCCCGGACACATCCTGCAAACCACTGCTCTCGTCAACGAAGCGTTAATGAAACTGATTGGCGAGAACATCAGTTGGGAAAATCGCAAACAGTTTTATGCGCTTGTCGCAAGACGAATGCGCCAGATTCTGGTTGATTATGCGAGAAAGGATCGGCGTGTTGAGTACACCGACGTTGCCGATGCGGTCATCGCTGACGAAAAGCCCAAAGAGCTGCTCATGCTTGATGAGGCGCTGACGAAGCTGGCTGAGATCGACGAGCGTAAAGCGACGATCGTCGAGTGTCGCTACTTTATCGGTTTGACGCTTGTGCAGATGGCGGAACTTTTGGGTGTGGCACAGTCAACCGTCGAACGCGACTGGCGATTTGCTCGCTCGTGGTTGAAGCGCGAGATGACAGGCGAGCCAAATCTTGTCTAACTAACCTTCTCGTTTGCCGTCACGGTCAACCGCAGGAACGCTTCTTCCAGACTCTCCTGCGCGGGACTCAACTCGTAGACTTTGATGTTATGGGCCACCAGCAACTCATTCAACGCTGGAATCCGATCCGGATCTGCATCAACCTGCAAGTACGCAGCACCGTTGCGGCTGATGGTTACACCTGGCTCTTTCGTGAGTAAATCGAAAGCTCCCGACAGATTATCGACACGTACTTTGAAATGGCTGGTGGACGCAACCAGCGTCTCCGGTCCGCCTTCGTAAAGCAGACGTCCTTCGTGAATGATCCCAACGCGGTTGCACAACTGCTCAACTTCAACCAGCAGGTGACTCGAGAGCAACACAGTCAACTTGAATTCATCACGAAGTCGCCGAATCAATTTGCGTGTCTGCTGGATTCCCTGCGGATCGAGACCGTTCGTCGGCTCGTCGAGGATGATCAGGTCCGGCGTCGGTAACAGGGCTTGCGCGATTCCCAGACGCTGGCGCATCCCGTATGAAAAGACTTTTACAGGATCTCCAGCACGATCCCGCAAATCGACGATCTCGAGCACTTCTTCAACCCGTTTTGAAGCAACGCCGCCAGACAGCGAAGCCAACAGTTGCAAGTTTCTGCGCGCTGAAAAATTGTCGTAGAATGCCGGTGTCTCAATGATCGCTCCGACCCGCGAGCGTGCCTTGAGATACTCCCAACTCGATTCACGCAGCGAAAACTTGATCGCACCTGAGGTCGGTCTCACCAAACCCAACAACATCCTCAACGTCGTCGACTTCCCTGCTCCGTTTGGTCCAAGAAAACCGTAGATATCTCCACGCTCGACACTCATTGTCAGACGATCAACTGCCGTCCGCCCCTTAAAGCGCTTAGTCAACTGTTCGGTTTGTAAAACTATCGAACTCATAGTCTCACTTCCACGAGCAGCGGCCAGTGGTCCATGCGACCAACTGCGGCGTTGCGCAAGACTGCGACTCGTCCAACCCGTTGAAGTTTAGTTGGTCCAAAGACGTAATCGATGCGCCGATCGTTGATTGCCGTATCGCCCGCGTCACGTCCGAGATCACGAAAGCTGCGCAGGATGTGACTGTACGACTCGCTGTCGTGTTTCAAATTGTCTGTATAAAGATTGGTCTCGTTTGCGGCTTTGAGTTCGAAGTTGAAATCACCGGCGATGAAAACTTCAGACGCTTGCGCTTTATCCTGCGCCCAATCGACGAGGGCTTCCGTGTATCGCCGTCGCCGAGCAGCGTTGAATGCATCGGCGTGCGCGCTCAAAAGCACGACGTCCGGCGTGTCAGAGCGCGGTCGAAACGAAGCTGCAACAGCGTAACTGCCGGATGCCGCCACGGGCGTAAACTTTGCGCTGCCGTCTTTCACAAGCACAGCCTCAAACCGATCTCCATTTCCCTGCTGTGCAACAGCGCCCCGATATTTACCACGCAGCAGCCCGAGCAAAGTCTTTAGTTGCGTGTTACCGGTCAGTTCCTGAAGCGCAACGGCATCAGGGTCTTCACGCAAGATCACATCGGCAACGGCGGGCAAATCTTTGTCGTGCGCACGTGTGTCGTCTTCGAGTTCGGCGTAGCCGATATTCCAGGTAAGCAGACGGAACGACGCAGAATTATTTGTGGCCGAGTTTGACTCCGCAGATCGATGCGGCTGCGCAAAGTAGACAGCGCCCGCGATCATCAGACAGAGCAGAACTGCAAGGACCAGTTTCACCCACATCTCAGGTAACAACATCCTTCCGCTCGAAGATGATCACAGTCGATAGTAAGAGGGCGAAGGTATACGCGCCGCAGACACAGGCGTAGTGCCAAAGACTCTGCAAAGGAATCTCCGGCTTGAACACGTCGCGCCAGAATTCCATGTCAGTCGTAAAGAAGTACGGTCGCAAATGTTCGAAGAACTCAACTCGACCGACAATGTAGAGGGTTAAATACGCAGCAATCGTCATCACAGTCGCCTGGACTGGCGAATCAAACACGACTGAACAAAGCAGTGCGAGAGCGGCGACGACGAGCAGCGCCCATGTGCCTGTCAGTGCGGCGTAACCGAAGCGCATGAGCGCATCGTTGCGCATGATCTTTCCCGGTGCATCAACAAGATTGAGTGGGCCGGGATAAAGCTCGAGGTTACCCCAACCGACAAAGATCAAACCCACCAGCAAATTCAAGACAATAAAGAATCCCAGTAACAGGAAGGTATGCAGCGCTGTCACTAAAAACTTTGAAAGGACTAGCGAGGCGCGTGAAATCGGACGCGTGCAGATCATCCGCAGCGTTCCGGCGCGAGTCTCACCCGCGATCTGCGAGCCGGCACTCATCGACACGAAGATAGGCAACAGCAACGTGAAAGAAAACAGCACCGAGTAGAGTGCGAACGTCAATCCGTTGAAGTATTCCTTCGACTCGTACGTATATTTGAACTGCTCAACGGCCTGACCACCCGTCTTGCGCGCCGCGTACGTGTAGAACCCCCAAAGCATGAGGACAACGAATCCGACCAACACACCGAACGACAGATAAAACCCTCTGGAGCGGAATAGTTTCTCGAGTTCGAGTCTGAGTAACGTGATCATCGTGCGCCTTCTGACTGAAAGACTGAACGTGCCTCGAAAGTCTTTTGTTCAGCATATTGACGCAGAAAGTCGGAGGGCAATGAGGCTAGCCTCACCCTCTGTCTGTGAGTCCACAGATTACACCGATCACGATCGCAAATTTGTGCAAAAACATTATTGACTCAGATCCACTTCGGTACTATTCTACGCGCTCCACAAAAGTGGTTCGCACGCCGATTCGGTAACCCCCCTACCCCGTCAGGCCTTGACTAGCCTCAGATCCTCGGGGGGACCGCGTATGTCAGTTCATCCCATCCATTGCTTGTCGAGAACTTTCTCGACCCACCAGAAAAATACCTACTAAACGGAGAACCCGAAACATGGCTGAAGAAAGAATGAAAATACTCGAAGAGCGACTTACCCGAATTGAAGCTGCATTGACTCAACGTGCCGGCACTGGCGGTATCGGAACTGGTACTGGCGGTGGTGGTGGATTTACACCGCCAGGAGGCGTTATCACCGATCCGGCGCCGTGGGCCGGCCAATGGCACTTTGTACCGTCCCGAGCAATGATCGATCCGGATCCGGTGCCCTGGTTTCAGTTGATGCGTTCAAGTTGGCCCAGACCGATAGTCGACCCAGCTTCATTCCCAACGCCAGTAGTTGCTCCAACAACTTGGCCCAATCCCGTCGTCGATCCGGCGGTGCTTGCGCAAGCAAATCTCGCTTCACTGGTCCGAAACATCGGAAAAGTCGCTGATCCAGCGCCACCAGACATCAGCAGACTAAACGTTTCACAACTCGAGGCCACGATTCACAGCATCAGCGCCGAAAGAGCTCGACTCGACGCGATGGAAGAGTTGGTGAAGAAACAAATCGACGCACTGAAACAACAACAAAAACCAGGCTAAGCAATAGCCTGATTGATGACAGAGTTTAATTCCGCCTGGAACGGAGGGTTGAAGTGCGAAAACTGCCATCCCTGCCAATGCAATTACCCGTGTGCGACGAAAACGGTCGCCCACAAAAGATTCTGTTGATCGGTTTTCAGGACCAGGACAATCTCGGCCTGCGCTACCTGATGTCGACGGTGAACGCCTCCGGCCACGAGGCGTTTATCATGACTTATCGCTCCGATCCCGATCAGATTCTTCAACACATCAATCGAGATAAACCCGACGTCGTCGGCTTCTCGTTGATCTTTCAATACATGGCTCCTGACTTCGGCCACGTGATCGAAGCACTGCGCGAGGCTGGAGTCACGGCTCACTTCACGATGGGAGGTCACTACGCCAGTTTCGAACCGGACGAGATTCTTAGACGCATTAAAGGTCTCGACTCAGTAGTGCGATTCGACGGTGAAATGACGCTCGTGAAGCTGTTGAATTGTCTGGCGACGAACACCGAATGGCGTGGACTTCCCGGAATCGCATATCGCAAAGATGACGGCGCAGTCACTGTAGCGCCACTCGCAACAGTAGTCGAAGATTTGGATCTGCTTCCGTGGCCCGATCGGAGATCGATTGACTACGAAGGCCATCCGATGCCGACGGCGTCGATTCTCGGCAGTCGCGGCTGTCCGTGGGATTGTTCGTTCTGCAGCATTCGACCGTTCTACGAAGAGCAAGGTGGTCCATTGCGTCGTCTGCGCACACCACGTGCCGTTGTCGACGAGATGATCGATCTGCATCGCAATCGAGGCGTTCCGATTTTTCTGTTTCAGGACGACGATTTCCTTGCGGGCGGTAGGAAAGCCAAAGAATGGGCAATGGAGATTGCGGATCTGATCGCCGAGGAAGGTCTCGCCGGAAAGATGGCATTCAAGATCAGTTGCCGCAGTGACGAGATTCATGAAGACGTGATTGAGCGACTGATTGCAGGAGGGCTCACACACGTTTACATGGGTGTCGAATCGGGCGACGAAGAAGGACTGATCAATATGAGTAAGCGGCTGAAGCCGGCGGCACACCTGCGAGCCGGGCGCATATTGAGAAGTTTCAACTTGTCGTTTGACTTCGGTTTCATGCTGGTCGATCCGTATTCGACGTTTCGCAGTATCCGCCAACAGGTCACTTTTCTCGAGGAATTCATTGGCGATGGTTGGACAGTTGCGCCGTTCTGCCGGATGCTGCCGTACGCGGGCACACCGATCAAGCGCAAGCTTGAGTCAGAAGGGCGACTGCTCGGCACGTCGTTCGATCCGGATTACAAATTCCTCGATCCAAAACTCGATCTGTTTTACGACTGGATGGTGAAGACGTTCTACGAACGAAACTTTACCAACCAGGGCCTGTGTCACATCCTGCGCGGCCTGCTCTTTGAAGCGCATCTCAGACTGCCCAGACCGAATCCAGTTTCCGCGGTGCAGAAGGATTACCTGCACTACCTGACTGCGATTTGCAATCGCGTTGCGTGTTACACCTTGCGTTGCGCAATTGATCACATCGAGGAAACACCACTCTCGACACTCGAACGTGACTCAAGCTATCTCGACGGACTTACCGAGCACGAGAGGAGAGAAGAGACACGATTGGTGAACGAAGTGGTTAAGTACTACGAGTGGGTCCATCAGGATCACAGTCCGATACCGGGCCCCGCCGGAGGTTTTGACAAGACGTGGACCTTCTACGAGGGCGATCGTGAGGCGGCCGGCATTCAAGCCGCGTAACACAAGATGGATGTTGTTCTTGTTTCCATGCCGTTTGCAGAGGTCCAGCGACCGTCGATAGCGCTGGGCCTTCTGCACGCGTCACTTGCCGATACGGACATCGAGAGCGAAGTTGTTTACGGAAACTTCGGTCTTGCTGAGCGGATCGGGTTGATCGCTTACCAGGCTATGCAACTGGCGCCGACCGATCATCTGCTCGGTGAATGGTGTTTTGCCGGTTATCTCTTTCCAATCGACGCGGCTAAAGACGAGGAATATCTCAATATCGTCCTCGAGGTGCGTTGCACCGGCTTCCCTCCCGAACTCGAAGAAAGAAAAGATCAGATGCGTTGGGTGCGGCGACAAAGTCTTGCGTACGTCGATTGGCTCGCGGGCATGATTGTCGCTAAGAAACCAAAGATCGTTGGTTGTAGTTCGGTGTTCCAACAACACTGCGCTTCTCTCGCGCTGCTGAAGCGAATACATGAACTGGATCCAGAGATTATCCTGTTGATGGGTGGCGCAAATTGTGAAGGCGAGATGGGTGTGCAAACACTCGAGTCGTTTCCGTGGGTCGACTGCATCGTCTCCGGCGAAGCTGACGCTCTCTTCCCTGAACTCTGCGGGGTCTTGCTCGATCAGGGACGCAATGCAACACCGACTCTTGATGGCGCGATTACTCAGCGTCAATTGAAGAACCCGTTCCGGGTCCTTTCACAACAACCAGCGCAACCGCCACGTTCACTCGTCCACAACATGGACTCGTTGCCGCTGCCGGATTATCGCCATTACTTTCAGGCGCTGAACGAGTCGACATTAACCAATCTGATCAAGCCAGGACTGTTAGCTGAGAGTTCGCGCGGTTGTTGGTGGGGCGAGAAGTTTCACTGCACTTTCTGCGGTTTGAACGGAGTCGGGATGCAGTATCGCCTGAAATCACCAGAGCGAGTGCTCCATGAGTTGTCGGAACTGAAAAGACTTTATGGCCTCGGAAACATTCAATTCGTCGACAACATTCTCGACATGTCGTACTTCAAAACGGTTTTGCCGAAGCTTGCCGCGTCAGAAGAAAAGTTCTCAATCTTTTACGAGACGAAAGCCAATCTCAAACGGGAACAGCTCGAGTTACTTGCCCAGGCAGGCGTGAAATTTATTCAACCGGGCATCGAGAGTCTCGACGACCGGCTGCTCAAGCTCCTCGAAAAAGGAAACTCGACTTTGATGAACCTGCAGCTTCTAAAATGGTGCTGCGAACTCGACATCGACGTTTCGTGGAATCTGCTCAGTGGAATTCCCGGCGAGTCGGACGATTGGTACGGGAAAATGGCAGATTGGTTGCCGTCGATCTTCCATCTCCAGCCGCCGACGGGAGTGAGTCGCATTAGATACGATCGCTTCAGTCCTTATCACATGCGGCCGCGTGATTTCGATCTCAAGCTCGAGCCGAGTCGCACGTATCCTTATGTTTATCCACTCGCAAAAGAATCGTTGATGCGGCTTGCGTATTCGTTTGAAGACAACAAGCGCCCGCGACACATGCACCGCGCATTTTCAGAGGAGCCGGGGCAGCAACGATTGCAGTATGTTGTGATGGAATGGAACGAGCTCTGGCACACGTCGAAGCCGGTATTGCAGGTTTACGATGATGGTGAACGCGTGCGATTCGTCGACACCCGCCCGTGTGCGATTCAAAGTGATTGGACCATACATGGATTTGAGGCAGACGTGTATCGCATGTGCGACTCCGCGCAGAAACCAACAGCGGCGATGAACGCAGCCGTCGATCGTCTGCTCGCCAGCAGAGTTCTCTTGTCGATGAACGGCAAACTCCTCGCGCTCGGTGTGAACCAGCCTCACGCGCCTCGCAACGTACTGTAGGGGCGGCCCTCCGTGGCCGCCCGGCGTTACTGCCAGTCTCTAGTCACACGATCGATCGGATTGCCAAGATTCCGTTCTACGCCGGGCGGCCACGGAGGGCCGCCCCTACAGTACGTTCCGAGCTTATGATATAAACCTCGTCGCTCGTCCGCTTCTCGTTGCTCGCTGGAGGATTCTCATGCTCACCGTTCTACGTGCAATCATTCTCATCTGTTTGATCGCGCCGGCGTTGTATGCTGCCAAGAAACCTGGATTTCAGTCGTTCATTGCCGGCAATCCGGCCGATGCACCGCCGGCCGCAGGACTCAGCCCTGGTCTGGTCCTGATGGGTGGCGGACTCGACGTCGATGCCGCGTTTCAGTGGATGTGCCAGCGCGCTGGCGGCGGTGATTTTCTCGTGATCAGAACCACCGGCACAGACGCTTACAATCCATACATTCAAGGTCTCTGTCCGCAAATGGATTCGGTCGAGACGATCATCATCACGACCGTCGACGGAGCAAACTCAGCATACGTCAGCAACCAAATACTAAACGCCGAAGCACTCTGGATCGCAGGTGGCGATCAGTCGACCTACGTGAACTTGTGGCGTGGAACGGCGGTGCAAACGGGTGTGAACAATCTACTCAACGTGAAGCAAGCGCCTGTTGGCGGCACGAGCGCCGGTCTCGCCGTGCTGAGTCAATTCATCTACACGGGCGAACTCGGTTCGGTCACATCGAGTCAAGCGCTCGCCAATCCGTTTCATCGTTACGTCACTCTCGACCGCGACCTGTTTCAATCGGCGCTCGGCGCGAACAAACTCTACGACTCACACTTCGTGACGCGCGATCGAATGGGTCGCACGATCGCCTTCCTTGCACGCATTGTTAACAACGGCTGGGCCACTCAACCTCGCGACATCGGACTAGACGAAGAGACTGCGCTACTCGTTTTGCCAACTGGCGCGGCGACAATGGTGGGCACAGGCACCGCATACTTTCTGCAAGCGCCGGGACCCGCGCAGGTAATCGCAGATCGCACACCGCTGACCTATTTAAATATCGGTGTGTACAAAGTTCCGCAGGGCGGCACATTCAATCTCTCGACCTGGACCGGCACCGGCGGCGTGGCTTACACGCTAAACGTAAACAACGGATCGCTGACTTCAACGCAAGCCGGCGGAAATATCTATTGAAACGGATTACGATTATGAGAAATATCTTTACCGCAATCGCAATTGTGCTGCTGCTCTCAATCAGCGTCCTGGGTCAGACGGCAAGCACGACAGCTTCGGTCGTCAAAACCGTTCAAGTCACGGCGTCAGTGAAAGAAGCTGAAGTCGGCCAACAGGTTAGAGTCACGGTCGTCGCAACTGACGCAGCGGGCAACACGATCAAAGAGCAGCCTTCGACGTATTTCGCAGGTCCCTTCGACATCGCCGCTGTCGACGACGATGGGAACGTGAAGCTCTTTGGCACCGGCGAGGTAACGGTTGGCGCGATTGTTGGAGGCATACCCGGCTTTTCCACGTTCAAGGTGAAGGCTCCGAGTGTGAAGACTATTGAGATTAGTCCGCTGAAACACCCGCTCGTGGCAGGAAGCAGCGCACGACTGGATGCCGTGACGCGTATCTTTACTGGCGATCCAAAGTCGGGCGTGCCGGTTGAGTGGACTTCCGACAATCCACAAGTTGCGACAGTCTCGCCGGGTGGTGTCGTCACGAGTGTTGGTCCAGGAAAAGCGACGATTACAGCCACGTCCGGATCAGCAACCGCAAAGACTACGATCTCCGTAATTAAAAGTAACCTGCATAACATGGTGGTTGCGGGAGGTCCAAAGACTGCACGCACCGGCGATGTGATTGATTTCAACGCAAAGGCAAATGCTGATGACAACTACACGGTTCAGTGGGCCGTGAATGGAAACGGCGCCTCCATCGACGATAACGGAAGATTCGTTGCCGAGCTGCCGGGAACTTACATCGTCACAGCGAGCAGCGGCATGATTTCGTCGAGCACTTCGGTGGTCGTCACTCCACGCAACCTCGAGCGCGAAGTCGAAATCGTTGGTCGCGCGCCGTTCAAGGAATTTCAGGGAGCGGAACAGTGGATCATCGGCAACTATGCTTACTACTCGACGATTTCCGATCGGTTCCTCGTCTATGACATCTCCGATCCCGCAAATCCAAAACTAACCGACACGGTTAAAGTCGATGCGCGTCTCGTCAACGACATCTCGACGACTGCCGACGGCAAGATTCTCGTGATCTCTCGTGAAGGCGCGTCGAATCGAAAGAACGGGATCGCTTTCTACGACACGTCTGATCCGGCTCATCCGAAACTGATCTCCGAGTACACAGCGACTGTCACCGGCGGCGTTCACAGTGCCTTCGTCGACAGTCATTACGTCTATCTAACCGACGACGCAACGGGATCGATGCGCGTGATCGACTTCGCGGACGTGAAGAACCCGAAAGAAGTCGCGCGCTGGCAGACTGAGAGTCCGCTTGCCGGAACGATCACGACGAAAGAAGGCGACCACATCGCCGGACGTTACATTCACGATCTACAAGTCAAAGATGGGCTGGCGTATCTCGCTTACTGGCACGATGGTTTGATCGTTCTCGATGTGGGCAAAGGATTGAAAGGCGGCAGTCCGGAGAATCCGAAGTTTGTCAGCCAGTTGCGCTTCAATCATCACGAACTTTACGGCGACGGCTGGCTTGCGGGCACTCACTCCGTTTACCGATATGGCAAGTACGTCTTTATCGGCGACGAGGTGTTTCCTGGGATCTTCGACATCAAGTCGCCGAAGCGTGTCTTCGTACGTGGCATAGTTCACGTGATCGATGTCTCGGATATCAACAACCCGCGCAAAGTGGCGGAATATCCGGTGCCGGAAGGCGGCGCGCATAACATGTGGGTTGAGAATGATGTGATGTACGTGGGCTACTACAGTGGTGGTGGTCGCATCGTCGATGTCTCGGGTGATTTGTCTGGAGATCTCTACAGGCAGGGTCGCGAGATTGGGCGGATATGGACTGGCGATCCCAGTGGCTTCCGTCCGAATCTGCCGATGACGTGGGGCGCTCAGCCACACAAAGGGTTGATCTACTTCAATGACATCAACTCCGGACTGTGGATCGTGAAGCTCGGCGAGAAGATCGAGAAGGGCTCAACAACATCGCCCAACTAATCGATAAGATTGCAATAGGTCCTATAAGTCCTATAGGACCTATTGCTCTTTAAAGAAATCGATGCCCGCTGCGGCGGCACCAACATCGAGCGTCGCCACAGTCTTTAGCGCCGTGAGGTCGATGACTTCCACTGTCCCTGGCTCTGATCCAATTCCCTCCACCGTCACAAAGGCGTAAGCGTCATCGGGCGAGACCACGACACCGTGCAGCACTTTCCGCTTCGTCGGCAGACGCGCTAATTCCCTGCCACTCTTCAACTCATAGATCGACACAGATTGATCGCGCTTATTCGTCGCTATCAAACGCTGACCATCATGCGTGACCTCGAGGTTGTAAACACCCGCTCGTGCCGGAATGCGGCGCACGAGTGTCCACGTATTCGCATTGACCTCAACAATCTCACTCGAACCATTACACGCGACAAAAACCGATGAGCCGTCGGCTGAAGGCTCGGCCCACGTCGGCGAGCACGAATTATCACCAGGCTTCGGCGGCTCTGATCCATGTCCCGCCGGGCCGTGCATCGTGTGCGTCGACTGCGTTGCGCTGACGTTCGGTGGACCACTCAACCCCTTCTCCTGATTCTTAGTCACCACAAAATGACGCGTCGCTTTCAACGTTCGAGTATCAATCTCCACCAGCATGTCGTTCATCATGCACGCCGAGTACTGCTTCGTTCCCTGCGGATTCAAACGTGAACCGTGCGGCATCGTACACGTCGGTATGCGCGCGACTTCGGTCATCGTCTGCGTCGAAACCACTGCGACAGTCGACGGCACCATATCGCCGTGCAGATTGAAATTGACTACGAAAAGAAAGTTGCCGTCACGCGAGATATCGAGTGTGGCGGGAAAAAGCCCGAGAGTCGCCTTTCCGACTACAGCGTTGTTCTTCGTCGAGTACTTCCAGACGGTCCCAAAAGGACGGCCGTGCGCGATCGTCACGTAATAGAACTGCCGATCGGGTGAGATCACGATTCCGTGTGGACCATCGATATCAACCGGCATGTCACCGGTTTCGATCTCACGTTCGACTCGAATCCCCTCTGGTCCAAAACGAACGAGCGAAATCTTGTCCGCAGACTCCGAAAGGACGTAGAGCAAATAATCCTTTTCTGGTTTGGTCTGTGCGCTGGATGAAGCCGCACAGAACGCGCTCAACTGCAACGTGATAACAAATTTCAGGAAGCGCTGATACTTTTTCTTCAACTCTTTCGCCTTAATAGTCACGTGATGCGAAATCAGCCTCACGGCCACGCTTTCGCCCTATATTTTGATCCAAGAAGCAGACACCAAGATGAAGGAGATTACTACTCAATCTAGTGGTGCCGCCAATGGACCCATACCTCAACCGCGATCAAGCGAAGCACTTTTACCCAATGACTACACGCAATCAGAGCGTTACAGAATTTCAATCGCTGCCAGTGACATAATGTTCACAACAAGCTGAGTGGTTTAGAGGAACAGTGATTATCTATGCTGTACAGTTGGTTCAGCAGTTCTCTCGATATCGCACAACTGGGTCCCTTATCCACCAGTTCGTGGGTTCAAATGCCTCACCGTGCAGACCAAGTAGGGGCGCGCGTCGACAGTACGAGTGGAGAATCGACCTAACCCTTTATCATAGAAATCAATGTTAGGAGATACGAAGCATTCCGAGTCGGTATATCGGAGTAATCACCGGGAGACAGAGAACCATTCTCATTAAACCGCTCGACCATTCGTTCTATGTAATTCCAAGGTTGAATCCGAGCCATGCCACTAATCTCCGGTTCGTAAAGAATCCCGTTGCTTTCAACCGCAACGACACGGAATCCCGCGTTCCTATGAAGCGTTTCGAGGCGCTGTCCCTTTACAGACTCAGCCTTCTGTTTTATTTGGTTGACCGATACTTTACTCATTTGCAATCTCCTTTCTTCTTATGCTTTCTGCCTCTCATATCCCGCTTTGGAGTTTATCAATTTCATTTTTTAGGCGCAGTGATCAATTGCTTCGTCAGTTTCTCGAATCGCTCGTATTCCTTCGAAAGTTTAGATGATTGATGCTTTCCTGGCCTTCGTTTTCTCTGTCGCGTAATTACTGTTAAGTACCAGGTCGTGGAGGCCCAGATGCGAATCCTCGAAGTTAGTACTACGTAGTGGAAGAACTCTTTTTTGTCTTCCGTGCGGCACTTATAGAGTTGACGATTTTCGGATAATTCATATGGTCCGATCCGCACTGTTGGTGAGGAGGCTTTCAGTCTGCCAACGCGCTGCTATTATGACGGGATTGCAGCCTCAGGTTCCGAGAAGTCAGGTACATTACTACCAAAGTTCTACTGCAGATCTAACAGCCAAATGTCGCTCTCGGTGGTGTAGGCGGAGAAGTAGATGAATTGTCCGTCGCGCGAGACGGCGATGCCGTGAATCTGCTCATCGCGCAATGAAAGGATCTCACGGATTCCCTTCGTATCGATATCACCGATGTGCGCGTTATGGCCCGTCAAACAAATGTAGTTCGAGCTATCTGGAATCCACATCGGATAGCCACAGACGTCAGAGGTCTTTTCATATCGACTTGTCTCAAACGAATAGCTACCGATTGTCCCGTCGGTGAATGTCCCAATTAATTGCTTCCCATCGAGCGACCAATCCCACGCTACGAACATCTTCTCCGGTTTCGGTAGTTGTTGCAGAGTTTGCGACGCCCAATCCTTACTGAGATCGAGGATCACGTTCACGCGATCTCGCTGAAACAGCAGCCGCGTGCCGTCCGGCGACCAGAGGGGCAACGTAGCATCTCCCGGACTGTCGAAACTGAGTTGTCGCAGATTTGTGCCGTCGGCATCTATCGTCCAGATCTCGTAACGCCCACTCCGATCCGAAGTAAAAGCGATTCGCTTTCCGTCCGGCGACCAACGCGGGTAACGATCGAAGAACTTATCGTTTGTGAGATCTCGCCAATTGGTTCCATCACGTTGCACAAGCACAATGTCTTCCTGCGTTCCACGCAAGAGTCTCATCACGAACCGACTTCCATCGGGCGACAGTTCGGGCCGCACGACTCGATTATCACCGCGCGTGATCGAGAACGGTTCGCCAACGATCTTGCCGCGCTCTCGATCAAATTTGACGGCCTGAATATTTGCGCGGCGGTCCGTCTGCACATAGATTAGCCGTTTGCCGTCGCGCGAAAAGTTCAGGTGACGATTGAATGTTGCCGGCGTCGAAACTGCCTCGGGCTCGCCCAGGATCTTTCCAGTCTCTTCGTTGATCGGCACACGCCAGAAGCTCATGTTGCCGCTGCGATCGCTCGCAAAGTAAAGAAACCTGCCATCGGGTGACCACACCGGATTCCAATTCGTCGACCCGTCGTTGGTAACGACTTCGATTTCTCCACCGGCTTTTGAGATGGTCGCGATGTCGCTTCTGCCTGAACTCGGCGGATTGAACCAGAACGCGATTCGCGATCCGTTCGGCGACCACGACGGCTGCATCGCATCGTTTTCACAGAGCGTTTGCTGGGCCGCGGTCTCAACGTCAACAATCAATAACGAGCTCGGATTGATGTTGCGAGTCGAAGGCAAACTATGACCGACTCGACTGCAAACAATCTCCTTTCCGTTTGGCGACCACGCCGGATGATGACAACGCGGAAGCAGCGGCCGGACATTCTCACCGGTCGCTTCCATGACGTACACGCCCGCGGGTTCGCGATTGGAGTAGAACGCGATGCGTTTGCCGTCGGGAGAGTACGACGCCTCATACTCGTCTGAAGGTGTATTCGGTGTCAGTGATCGCGCATTCTTGCCACCAACACGTTGCAGGAACAGATCAAAGTTACCTTCCGGATTGCTCGAAAAAACAAAATCTTCACCGTCGGGAGCAAGCGTCGGAAAGTATTCAGTGCCGGGTTGATTCGTCAACTGAACATGTAAAGCACGCGACCAGTTTGGCGCGGTCGTTTTCGCTCGCGTGAGATACCAGCCAAGCGGAATGGCCGCACCGATGAGTGTAACAACAACCGCGACCGGCCAGAACCAGGATCGCCGCGCGACTCGCGGAAGCGATCCGGTTACAGCTTTCGGATTCGAAATTGTTGCCGCGGAATCGATCATCCGCAGCAGACGACGAATGTCAGCGCGGAAGTCTGAAGCAGTTTGATAACGAAGCTCACGATCCTTCTCGAGTGCCTTGTTCAGGATCAGATCGACATCGGAAGGAAGTGTCGCATCAATCGTCGACGCGGCTTTGGGATCACTCGAGAGAATCGCGTTGATGGTGGCCTGTCGTGTTTCAGCTTTGAAAGGCTTGTGCCGGGTCACGAGCTCATACAACAAAACGCCGAGACTCCAGATGTCGGTGCGATGATCGACTGGTTCGCCGCTCGCTTGTTCCGGCGACATGTACGCCAGTGTGCCCATCGCCACACCAACCTGAGTGCTCAACGCATCTCCACTCGCGGCCACCTCACTCAACTTCACGAGTCCGAAGTCGAGAACTTTCGCGTAACCATCCGGACGCACCACGACGTTCTCGGGCTTGATGTCACGATGCACGATCCCGGCCTGGTGTGCGGCGGCCAAAGCTTCAGCAACCTGGGCCACGAGGGCGAGGCTCTCTCGCAAACCCAGTTTGTCTCGCAACGAAGAAAGCGTCTGACCTTCGACGTATTCCAACGCTATGAAATTGACGCCATTCGCTTCGCCGACTTCGTACACCGTTACGAGGTTTGGATGGTTCAACGTCGAGAGTGCACGCGCCTCACGTTGGAAACGTGCGGAACGTTCGCCGTCAGCCACGAAATGCCACGGAAGAATTTTGAGTGCGACGAGTCGATCCAGTTTGGTGTCGCGTGCGAGGTAAACCTCACCCATGCCGCCGGCGCCGAGGAGTTTTTCAATCTTGTAGTTCGCAAGCTGCTTGCCGATAAGTGAAAAGGACGTCGTGAGGTTTGAATCCTGGGCCAGCGATTCTGCCGCAACTCTCATCGCCGAACGTTCCATGAAGTTTGCCGCTTGCGACTGAGCCTTGAGCAGGCTCAGCACCTCGTCGCGCAGCTGCGCGTCATTCTTGCTGGCCTCGACGACAAACGCTTCTCGTTCGTCAGGCGGTTGAGCCAGCGCCTGGTCCAACAAAGCGTCAACTTTTTTCCAGAGGTCGGGATCCATCGGATTAATTGGAGGCAAGCTCGCGATAGAGCCAGGCTTTCGCCTTGTTCCACTCGCGCATGACAGTTATCGGCGCAACCTTCATCACTTCGGCTGTCTCTTCGACACTGAGTCCACCGAAAAAGCGCAACTCTACGATCTGACTCTTGCGTTCGTCGATCGTCGCGAGACTTTTCAGAGCTTCGTCGAGTGCTAACAGATCCGCGTCTTTGTCGGTCGTAACAGTCAGTGCTTCATCGAGAGAGATGTTGAGCGCTTCGGCGTCCTGGCCCACTTTCGGACGTTTTCGTGCGAAGTCGACGAGGATGCGACGCATCATCTGTGCGGCAACGCCGAAGAAGTGTGCGCGGTTCTGCCAGCGCACAGCCTTCCAGTCGATCAGTCGCACGTAGGCTTCGTTGATGAGCGCCGAGGTTTGCAGCAGGTGATCCGGACGCTCTTTGCTCATGTAGCGTTTAGCCAGCCGGTAGAGTTCGGCGTGAACGAGCGGCGCGATGCGCGCGAGCGCGTCGTCGTCGCCGTTTCCCCAGGCCAGCAGGAGTTCGGTGAGTTCGTGAGCCCCAGGTTCGTGCATCGGGAACCCTCAGGACCAAGCAGGTGCAAAAAACGGAGTGAATTTACCACTCGATTCGAGACCAAACAAATAGCGAGCAAGTTACAAAACCAAATGCATTCAGGATTCCGTGAGTCATTGCCATCGTTGGGATGGTGAGGATCAGTGTGTGTGTAGCGATGCTGTAAGCGTAGAGACTCGCGAGCACCATAGCCGAACAACTCGAGAGTGCTGCGAAAACCAGGAGTATTTGTTTGCCTCGATGACTAATTGTTGGTCTGACCCAGCCGATTGTGAGCGCGGCCAATAGGACCAAAGCGATTGAGAGAAGCAACGTCCCGATCAATCCGAGCAAGGGATTGAAAGTAATGCCGGCGGCGACGAGCGGCATCGCCGCGACGATTCCGAAGACTGCGAAGGCATAAATCTTTTGAGGAAACTCGGTTGATGAGAGAACTCTTCCGTGCATGGCGGCGATGATTGGAGTGGCAAATCCGGCGAAGTGAAAGTGGACCACGGTGAGCAAGATGATTATTTCGCCATAACCGAATGGTTGCTGGTCGAGGCGATAGATCACCAGCCACACGCCTGCGACTGGCAGGTACAACAGGCCGGCGTCAAGGCTTAGCTCCGGCAACGGCAGTGGGCCACCACGCGCGATCAGTCGTGATAGGCCGTAGAGGGCTACGAGTCCCGTGAAGATCAGCCAACTCGATGACAATGCTGCCGAAGGGATGCCTTTTTTCAGAAAGAATGATGCGATGGTGAGTAGGGAGGCGATTGGTTGGATGAAGATGGCTAGTTTGTATATGAGGTTAGAAGCTGCAACTAGCGACAGTCCCAGTGGTACCACTACGAGTACGGCGAAGAAAACGATTTTGTGAATCAGCTCGATTGGAGCGGAGTCTGCTGTGGTTGTCAGCAGCAATAATAACCACGCTAAAACCCCAAGCGCCGCGCTTCTCTTAGCATTGAAGGCATCCATTCGGGCCGAATTATACCCCGCGGAACGTGCTGTAGGGCCGGCCCTCCGTGGCCGCCCGGCGTTATTGCCAGTCTCTAGTCACACGATCCGTCCGATTTTCCAAGATCAGGTTCCACGCCGGGCGGCCACGGAGGGCCGCCCCTACAAAAGATGCAAGTATCAGTGGAAGGACTAACACAAAGACTGAATGCTCGAGGAACGGGATGCCTTGTTTGTACGAGCCGTTCAGCAACGGCAGACCAAGCGTCGTGGCGTAATAAATCCCGAGTGGGAAAAGGACCAATCTCAACCGTGGCGCCACAAAGCGCTTCTCCGTCAGCACAAACAACAGCAACAAGAACCCAAAGTAAACAACAATCCCCTCAACCCGGTGCAACTGATTCCCCGTCAACCCACTAACCTCCACCGAATGCTTTTGTATCTCCAACGCAACGCAAATCCGCACTGCATTCGCAATCAACGTCGTCACATAAGCCACCACCACAGCGACCGGCAAGAAGTTCCAACTCACCGCCTGAAACCGCTCACGCCACAACCGCCGCACCCCGAGCATCAAGAACGCCGTAAGCAGGAAATTAACGCCAGCACACGACACAGCAATCACAAACCGATGATCGCTGCTCATGTACCCGGCATACGACTCAAACGTGAAAGATCTTCCACTCAACAACTGAACCAACGCCGCCGTAGGAGCGAGTATCCACCGCAACTCATCCGGAGTCGCGGTGGAGTAATAAACTTTGAGTGCCAGAGCGCACAGCACAACTACCGCCAACTGTGCGCTCCAGATTACCTTGCGCTTCATACAAACCACCGTCGTCTGCGCAGGATCATGATCGTCGCGAATAACAGCGAACCTACCATCAACCAGATCAACTCCGGCTCACTTCCGACTTCAGTACCATCACCCACCGCCATCTCACTCACGTGCAGCGGCAACGGCAACGGTTGTTTCACGTCCTGAGCCGAACCATTCGGATTCGTCACCACTTCACGCACGGCAATGAACGACGTGTATCGGGTCAACAGGTTGTACTTCAAACCAAGCGCAGTGATCGCTTTGATATTCTCTTCCGCCAGGTCCGAAGAACCGTAGTCAGACAACTCAGCTATTCGCGATCTGGCCCACAGGTAACGCAGCGCGCCATTTCCCTCATTCGGCTGGCTGCCGGCAACATCAAGTCTGCTGACGAAGTCGCCCTGGCCCGTCTTGCCGGTAAGTTCGATCGTGCCCGCAACTGGACCACGCCATTTACCAAACAGAATGATCGGTCGTTGCGCCAAAAGATCGGGGAAGCGCATCGGATTCACGTCGTAAGTGTCAAAGCCAATTGAGCGCACCTGGATGTCGGTCAAAACCGGTGTCTCGATGTACTCGCGAAACTTCGTCGCGGCGCCTTCAGCTTCGCTTTCTTCAGTGACGATGAACGGCTCACCCATGCCGGCCTTCGCAATGCCTTCGATGAGATAACGATTCACCGAGCCGCCGATACCAAACGCGAAGACGTTACAACGATTCAGATTTGCACGAATGTGTTCGAACACACCCTGCTCACCAGAAACGTAACCATCAGTAACCAGCACGATGCTGCGCGAGATGCCATCCTGTCGCGGCAGACTCATCGCTTCCTGAATCGCGGGCATCAATTCGGTACCACCACTGCCGCGTTGTTGCTCGAGTAAATGAATTGCGCGATTGATGTTCTGCTGATTTGCCTGCAGCGACTGCGGCGACAGCACCGTTGAGTCGCCGGCAAACAACACCACGTTGAAGAGATCCGTCGGGCGAAGTTTCCCAATGAGATCCTTGAGCAGTCGCTTCGACGTGTTCAGCGGGAAGCCCTCCATCGACCCCGAGACGTCGACAACAAAGATGTACTCACGCGCCGGAATCGCATCAGTCGCAACGCGCTTCGGAGGCTGGGCCATGTAGAGAAAGAAATTCTCGTCGGCGCCCTGGAAGAGCAGCAGACCTGAAGCAATCTGATCGCCTGCCAGACGGTAGCGCAGAACGAAGTCGCGATTTCCCTGGAACGGGTTCGCGTCGTCGAGCGTCATTTGCGCAACGTTCTGACTCGGCCACTGCGGCAGGATCTGGTGCGACGGGCAACTCAGATCATAAATCGGAACGCCCGCGGCAATCCTGGTCGTGATGTGCAGAGCACTCGCCGGTTGTTCACCCCCACGCTGATAAGGAGTCTCGACGAAACCATCTTCTTTCTTCGTCTTATCCTCTGGCGACGCGTAGCGTGGTCCAACAACGGTCGGGAACACGACTTCGTAAACGCTGTCGGTCGGAACAAGGAGTTCGGTGTAACGCAATTCAATCTCAACCTGCTCCTGGGGCATAAGGTTCGCAAGACTCATCGAGAACACATTTGGGCGTTGCTGCTCCAACAGCGACGCACTCTTCCCTTCCTCTTTCGCCTGCTCGAAATCTTTCTTCGCCTGTTCGCGCTCTTTGATCTTTGCGACGATGATCTCGTCGCCTATCTGCATGCGCATCGAGTAAACGGCAGCGCGTGTCGATGCAGGAAAGACGTAAGACGCATTGATTGGGCGTGAGCCTTCGTTACGATAAATCTGCCGCACCTTGACGTCGGCAATAACACCCGAAACTGAAATCTCAACTCGTGTGTCCTTGAGTGGTAGATGGTCGACGCTGGGGTCTCCCTGGACCACGAAATAAGGCGCCAGCGTTTTGTCTTCCGGGGTCTGCGCCACACCCGAAGTGAAAGCGATCGCAACCGCGATCAGAGCCAAACACAGATTCCGCAAATTGACTTGCATGATTCCCTCTCCGCCTCTTAGGCGACCAAACTTGGGCCTCCTCGGCCCCTATCTAAAACGCGGAAATCCTAAGAGATTGAGAGCCTTTCGCGACCGTTACGGACCACAGCACACCACCGTACCGGCCACAGTTTGCGGCTGGGGATCAGCCACAAAAAGGCGCAGAGGGCACATTGAAATTACCGTGTGTAGTTGGATGAGGTCAGTACCCTAACGCGGTAGCGTCGGGTGAGTCTCGCAGCCGCAATAAGTCCGTGGTTATTGATGCAGACGGCGACCCAACGCTACCGCGTTACGGTACTGACCTCATCCAATAGTAACCTTTGAGGCAAGGCCGCGTGGGGATTGAGCTAAGGGGAAACACTGTAGTTCGTGAAGATAACTTTGCCATCGGCGTCGAAGGAAACACCCCATCGTTCCATGAATGAGTAATACCAGAAGTCCTCTGCACACTTCCGACTGAGCTCAGTTTCGTCACGGTAGTGAAAGCAAGGAGAAACCTCAGCCGGCTGTCCCAATCGGTTGATGACTTGCTCCTTGGTGTCGCCGACCTGGATCCTTTCGAAGCCAGCTTTGAATCTTTGCAGGCGCACATACCAACCAGCAAAAAAAGCAATGCTTACCAATAAAGCCAACAGAAGTGCTTTGATCGTGAACGATTTCATAACAAGCGATCTCCGATTGTATTCAAGCTTCTAGCGCACGTAGTGCGAGGCCCTTGGCGACGGTTGTGAGTTCTTCGCCGCTCTTGAGTTTATCCGCGCCGAAGGTTCTTGAGAAGTAACGTCGGACCACCGGCACGAAGGATGACCCGCCGGTGAGGAAGACGCTGCCGATGTCTGAAGTCTTAACGCCGCACTGGTCCAACAGCGAGCGAATGCACGCGGCGATCTTTTGAATGTCTTCCTGAATCCACGATTCAAACTGCCAGCGTTCCAGCGAGTCTTCCATGTGTACTGTTGATTGCGAAAACGAAAACGCGCTAAGCTCTTTCTCTGTTAATTCGACTTTCGTTTGTTCCACTGCGCGATAAAGGGCGTAACCAAGATTCTCGGTAATGATCTGAATGAGTGCCGCAACTTTCTTCGGATCCGACGCCTGGTTTTTAACTTCACGCAAAACCGCCATCGTCTTCGGCTCTTTCAAAAGAAACATGTGGTGCCAACTCGACAGTTGGGTGTAAACCCACACCGGCACGGGAAGTTCTTTGCCGAGTGAGACGTAATGCGAACCCAGACCGAGTTTCGGCGCAACCAGCCGCATCATGATGCGGCTGTCGAAGGTATCGCCGGCGATCGCGACTCCTGAAGTGCCAATCACAGGACTGCGCCCGTCTTTCTTTCTGCCTGGACCAAGTTGAGCAAGCGTGAAGTCGCTCGTGCCGCCGCCGAAGTCTCCGATCAGAACTAACTCATCTTGATCGAGTTGAGTTTCATACTGATAAGCAGCAGCAACCGGCTCGAGCTCAAATGAAACCTCTTTGAAGCCGGCCAACTCGGCCGCGGCTTGCAACCGCTTCAAGGCGAGGGTTTCATCGGCTTCTGTGTCGGCTCCTGCAAAACGAACTGGCCTGCCGAGAACGACACGAGACGCGGAGGTTTCGAATTGATCCATCACTCTCATTCGCAGACGACGCAGGATAATCGCGATCAAATCCTCCAACGTATAATTGCGTCCGTTGATGTTGGTGGAAGTAAATAGACTGCTGGCGAGATACGACTTGATAGAAACGATCAAACGTCCTTTGGTGTCTGCATCGAGATACGAGTTGATGGCTTCCGGGCCGGCTTTGGTTTCAGTGTTTTGCTGCTGTACGCCACGTTCTTTGGCGGGAAAGTAGAGGATCGAACGGAAGGCGGCTAAGTCGTCCGCGAAGGTCGCGAGTGTGGCCTGTCGATCACTACCGGCGACGGCGATGGCGCTGTTGGTCGTACCGAAATCAAGTCCGATGACGGGTTCTGTTTTCATAAAGATGGGACAGGATGAACATGATTTGCAGGATTTACAAGATTAACTGCGTGTTAGAATCACTTTCCACCAAATAATGAATCAATCGCCCGTCAGGATCGACGTCCTCCTCGAACCTCTATTAACAGAGGTCAGCGACGTTCAGGCTGACGAAATACTCTCACAACTGATCACGACGCATGCCGACCCGGTAATCAAAGGCGTCATTCGTTTCAAACTCCGCCTCAACTCGTTTCGCGAAACTCAGCGCGAAGAGTCCGACGACATACAGCAGGAAGTGGTACTGCAACTGCTGGCCCAGTTGCAACGCTTTCGCAAACTTCCGGACAGTCATCCAATCACAGACGTGCGCGGGATGGCGGCAGTCATCGCGCACCGGACTTGCGCGCGCTGGATGCGACGCCAGTTTCCCGAACGTCACGCGCTCAAAAATCGTCTTCACTATCTATTAACGCGCCAATGTGGCTTTGCGTTATGGCAAGACGGTGAAAGAAAACTACTGGCCGGATTTGCAGTCTGGCAACAACAGCTTCAATCGACTCGCAACCTCCCGGAAATTGAGAAGCTGCCAACCAACATTCGTGGATTGAAGAGCGACAAGCCCCAACAACTTGCTGAACTGCTCGCGAGTCTCTTCAACTATCTCGGTGGTCCAATCGAGTTTGACGAACTTGTAAGCGGCGTCGCGGCACTTCAGGGAATCAGCGATCAGCCAATCGAATCGCTCGCCGATGACGAAGATACGTCGTTCGAGCCTGCGGCGGCTGAGCCCGATCCCGCATGGCGAACTGAGAAAAAGTTTTTTCTACAGCGGCTCTGGGAAGAGTTGCAACAGCTCCCACTGAATCAACGTGCCGCGTTGCTCCTGAACCTTAAAGACGCGAGTGGCTTTGGTGCTATCACACTCTTCCCTGCCACAGGCACCGCATCCGTGCGGCAACTGGCCGGCGCTCTCGAAATCAATCCCGAGCGGCTGGCGGAGATGTGGAACGACCTGCCCATCGAAGACGCTCGGATCGCAGAGTTAACCGGATTAACACGACAACAGGTGATAAATGCCCGCAAATCCGGCCGCGAACGGCTGGCGCGCCGGCTGAAGGGTTTTATTTAAGACATGGTAATACGCGACAATTTTCGCCAACTTCTGAATATGAAACCCACCTGAACCCAGGTTGAGGATCAGAAAAAAACTAGTGGAACACTTAACTCAAAAACTCATTGAGGACTACTCAAGGAACAACTTACCCGCCACGGAGCTGCTGGCGGTAAGCGATCACCTTGACGAGTGTGACCTCTGCCGGCAGCGCGTCGAAGCTGGTTTGAACGGCGATAGCGCGTTCTTCGCACTGCACGACGAAGCATTCGGCGAGAACGGTCTTTCCACTGTGCATCTCACCGCCGCGCAAACGGCAGACTATGTTGATAAGAATCTGAGCGGCGAGGCGCTCCAGGTAATCACCGATCATCTCGGCAGCTGTGAACAGTGCGCGTTCGCGATTGAAGATCTGCGTGCGTTTCGTAATGAGATCGCGCCGTCGCTCGATCGCGAATATCGCCCTTCATCGATGGTTCCTGTTTCCACAAGCTCCTGGCGTGAGAGATTCGCTTCGCTATTCAGAGTCTCGCCCGTGCCCGCGTTTGGTGGCGCAGCGTTGGCCGTCATGTTGTTGGTGTTCATCGCGTGGATAGTCTGGCGCATGCCGAAAAACGAAAAGCCCGAAGAAGTGGTCGTCGTGCCCAGTCCTTCAATACAGCCAACTCCAGCGCCGGCGCCTTCAGTACAGCCAGAGTCGGTTGCGGTAGTCGCACAGTTGAACGATGGCGCGGGTGTTGTGAGTTTGGATCAGCAGGGCAAACTTTCCGGCGCTGATAATTTGCCGTCCGGATATCAAGACGTTTTAAAGAAAGCACTCACGGGGCAAAGGATTGAAAAGTCGTCGCAACTACAGGGATTGACGCGGCCGCCCAGTGCGTTGATGGGATCAAGCGATCCGGCGCGAGAGTTCTCCGTGATCGAGCCTGGCGGGAATGTGCTGCTGAATGATCATCCAACGTTTCGCTGGTCCAAAATGGAGGCCGCGACGGGTTATGTCGTTGAGGTTTATGACGATCAGTTCAAACTCGTGAGTTCGAGTCCGCAGATCACCGATCTTCGATGGACCGCAACGCAGGCACTCCCGCGTGGGCATGTCTACTCATGGCAGGTTAAGGCGATCAAGGATGGGCAGGAGACAACCTCACCGCGCCCGCCGGCGCCACAGGCGAAGTTCCGCGTACTGGATCAGGCGAAAGTGAATGAGTTGGCGAGAGCGAAGCGTGCGTATGGCTCGTCGCATTTAATGCTTGGACTGCTTTATGCGGAGGCCGGGCTGCTGCGAGAGGCTGAAGCGGAGTTCAGGTTATTGCGGCGCGCCAATCCCGATTCGGAGATTGCGCAAAGGCTGCTGCATCAAATTCAGGCTATCCGTTAAAATTTTTTCTCATCACCTCAGTAATAAGTCCAAGTCTTCAGCAACTTCCTCATGCAGAGCGAAATTTTGAGGGAGACGCCATGCTTAGACGACTGACAACTTTTATTTACGGACTCTTGTGTTACCTGCTCTTCTTCGGCACTTTTCTTTATGCAATCGGTTTCATCGGCAACATTCTGGTTCCCAAGTCGATCGACTCGGGGAGAACAGGGCCACTCTGGGAGGCGCTGTTCATCGACGCCGGCCTGCTAATGCTGTTCGCAGTCCAGCATAGCGTGATGGCACGACCGTGGTTCAAACGTGGGTGGACACGGTTTGTGCCAAAGCCGGCGGAACGCAGTACGTATGTATTGCTCTCATCCCTGGCGCTGCTGCTCTTATTCTGGCAGTGGCAACCGATCGGCGGCGCTGTTTGGACTGTCGAACAACCTGCGTTGCGAGCGGTTCTTTATGGCTTCTTCGCGCTTGGTTGGTTTCTCGTCCTGAGCAGTACATTCCTGATCAATCACTTCGATCTGTTCGGACTACGACAGGTCTTCTTAGTTCTGATCGGCCGGCCGTACACAGAGTTGAAATTCAGAACTCCGATCTTCTATCGATACGTTCGTCATCCACTTTATCTTGGGTGGTTGTTTGCATTCTGGTCGACGCCGACGATGACGTTCGCGCATCTCGTCTTTGCTATCGCCACAACTGCTTACATCTTCGTCGCGATTCAGCTTGAAGAGCGAGATCTGATCAATGCACACGGCGACGAGTACAAGCGTTACAAGAAGAACGTCCCGATGATTGTTCCCGTCCGCATCGGCCGAACCTAGCCACAAAAGGCACATAAGGCACAAAAAGCACAAAAGGATTGGTGGGTGAACAACCCTTCAATCTTTTTTGTGCCTTATGTGGCCCTTTTTGTGGCTAAAAAATTTTCGTGGCTGCCAATAAGTCGATGGCTTAAGCAACTTCATCTTTCGGTATGCAAATTTGTTCGCAGGAGAAAAAAATGTATCGCATCGTTTTTGCACTTATCGCGTTGCTTACTCTCTCAGTCACACCCGCCCTCGCATTCGACAACGAAAATGGTCCGGCATTGCCGGCGCAGTGTTCCAGCATCCAGGTCGAGGAAGGAAACAAACTCGCGTTTCACGCTTACGCCAAGGGCGTGCAGATCTACAGGTGGAACCTCGTCACACAAACGTGGGACTTCGTTGCGCCGCAGGCTGGTCTGTTCGCCGAGGAAGGCTACCACGGTGAGATCGGCACACACTACGCTGGTCCAAAATGGGAAAGCAAGAGCGGCAGCGTCGTCGAAGCGCGTCGCGTTCTCGGCACCGGCTGCACTCCGGATCCAACTGCCATCCCTTGGATCTTGCTCAAACAGATTCACACTGAAGGTCCTGGCATCTTCGCCAAAGTCACTTTCATTCAGCGCGTGAACACTGTCGGCGGTTTGATTCCGTCAACGCCCGGCGAATTCGACGGCCAGATTAAAGAGTCACCGTACACCGCGGAGTACTACTTCTATCGCGCCGAGAATCCGAGCAGCAACTAATACAAAAGTCAGGCACCGTGCTTGGATACGGTCAGAACCACCGCGCGGTAGCGGGTGGGTGCGTAGCCTGACGATCGACAATCACGTTGGCTTCGCACCCACCCGCTACCGCGAGGTGGTTCTGACCGTATCCAAGTATCAGTTATTTGCCAGTGCGTCGACTGTACGCCGCATACGCGAGCTTCTTGCGGCTCAACTTGTCCTTCAGTCGGTCGGTAAGAGATGAGCGCAGTTCGGCCAACGCTGCTGTTTCCTCCATGACTTCCGGCGCGGCGGAACACGGCAATGCTTGCGTCGCTCCCAAAGCGCTGCCGAGTACAACCTGTGCTCCCGCATAGTCGCCGAGATCCATGCGCTTCATCGCCTCGTTTCGCGCACGCGCATTTATCAGGAACTGCACAGTCTTCATCACATCATCATTCACTGGACTGCGCTCAACCTCAGACTGCGTCGCAAACTCAACCGTGTGCGCCTGCTTCAAGACTTCCGCGTTTTTTGCATCCTGCGGCGTGAATCCGAGACGCAGATCGAGTAAGCGCATCTGCGTACCGACATCCTGTGCGCCGGCTCTTAACTGAACCACGATCTCTAGCGGTGAACCCGACTGCAAGTTTGGCAAGCGATAACGTCCTGTTTCCGTGTATTCAAAATCATTGAGAACGTCGACGACGCGAACCCCGTCCGCGGGAATCAATGAAAGCGAAACTGTATGCGCGAACTGTGCAATCAACCCTTCGAGCTCGATCTGGAAAATGTGTTGCATGTCGTCAGGCTCGACGACGTGCCACGCATTGCCGCCGCCTGACTGCGCCATCGGCATCAGAAGATCCTCATTGAAGTCGGCGCCGATGCCGATCGTCGACGTGCTAACGCCTCGCTGAAAAAGTCCCATAGCCTGCGTTACGATCTCGTCGGTGTTTGTGACTCCGACATTCGCGAGTCCATCAGTGATGAGCACTACGCGATTGATACCCTGATCGAGCATGTGCTCGCTGACAGTCAAACCGCCGCGTACCCAGGCTTCGTGCAACGCCGTCGAACTACGAGCCGTAACGCGAGAAATCAAATCCTTCATCGCCTGTTTGTTCGTAACCGGCTCACTCGGAAACAGCACTTCGATACGATCGTCAAACGTCACAACGCTGAGACGATCGGTCGCGAGCATCTGATCGACGCAAAACTTCGCCGCCTCGCGCGCGCGGATCATCTTCTCGCCTTCCATCGATCCCGATCGATCGAGGACCAGACTGAGATTCAGATCGGGACGTCCCTTCCAATTGGGCCGGCTCGTGCTCAACGCCGGCGGCGTAATGCGAATCAGCACATCCACAGTCTGCTCGCGTCCTGCTTCGAGCTTCGCATGCTTCGTGAAAAACTCAACCTTCGGGTATTCCATATCTTTTATCTCCTTATCCGCGTAATCTGCGTAAACGGTGGATGGCCTTTTCCAACAAGCTCTTGGTTTTTCCGCTCGTCGCCGGCGGCGAATAGTCCGAGCGAATGTGCAGTTCCAACCCTGGTTCGATTTCAACCCTTTGCCACGAGGCCGACTGATCAAGCATCTGCGGTGCTGGTGGTGGTGGCGCCGCGGCAGTCTCCATCGGGAATGGCGCTGATTCGGGTGCTAACAACGATTCGAGATAACGCTTCGCGTCAGTCTCTCGACTCTTCTTTGCTGCGACACTTCCAACACCGAGAAGCATCTCGAGTTCCTGTTCACTCTTCCCTGCAACTAACTCGCGTATCTTTCGAATCGGCAAGTGCTCGGCCTGCAGCTTCTTAACTGTCAAAAGCTGTAAGAGATTCAGATAACTAAACAACGAGGCAGTCCCCTGCTTCTCTCCCGGCGTTTGGATCAATCCCTCGGCCATGTAGTAACGAATGGTTCGTTCATCAGGAACGCTTGTGACTGTACCGCGCGCCTGTTCGAGTCCTATCTCCGCGAGTATCTGTTCGCCCGCACGCGCAAACTCCAACAACCCGACGTACTTTCTTCCCTTCTCCCTCAGCACCGGATGCGCCATGGCCTCGCACTATACTCCTGACAGTATTTACTGTCAACAGCATATACTGAGGTATTTCTGATCCGTGTCAATCCGCATCCCATCCGTCCTATCCGCCGCCCCGTTCATCTCGGATTTGATACCGTTCGCGTATTAGCCATTGCCATTGCCACGCTTGTCGGTTTAGGATGCGCCGCCAAAAAGGAGACCTTATGAAACTGAGAATGCTCTTGATCCTCTGTTGCCTGCTGGCGCCGGCTGCGTCGAGCTTCGCCCAGACGACACCCGAGAAGACCCCGGACGTCGCGACCGAGATGCGCAACGGCTTCAATGAAGTTAATGATTGGGTGGTGAAGGCCGCCGAGATGGTTCCCGCGGAGAAGTACACCTACAAGCCTGTCGATACAGTGCGCACCTTCGGCCAGTTAATCGCACATGTAACGGACTCGTACAACTTTTTCTGCGCACGTGGAGTGGGTAACAAAGTCGAGTGGTCTGACGCAGTCGAAAAGGGAGCGACCGACAAAGACACCCTGCTTCCAAAACTGAAAGAAGCCGTCGGCAAATGCAACACCGCCTACAGCTCGAGCAGCGGCCAGCTCCGTCCCTTATTCACCAACGTGGGCCACACCAGTCTTCACTATGGCAACATCATCACCTACATGCGCATGATGGGTCTTAAGCCACCATCGAGTTAAGGTTCAGGGTCGAGAGTTTTAACGGCGCAACGGAAGTCGCGGCGCGAGTCCGCCCTTCTGTTGCGTCGTCGTCCGTTTGCGTGAGACATTCTTAAGCCACAGATTACATGGATAAAAACCACGGATTAATGACTTCACTTTTTTCACGTCTAAAACCAGTCGTCGGTGTGATTCACGTTGGGGCGTTGCCGGGGACGCCGCGGGGGTCAAAGAGTGTTGGGGAGTTGGTGAGGTCGGCGCGGGAGGAGGCGACGGTTTATAGAGAGTGTGGCGTCGATGGGATTTATATCGAGAACATGCATGACGTGCCGTATCTGAAAGGCGAGGTTGGGCCGGAGATCGTGGCCGCAATGACGGCGATTGGCACCGAGGTGAAGAGTGGGTGTCAGCTTCCGGTGGGAATTCAGATACTCGCTGGCGCAAATATCGAGGCGATGGCGGTGGCGCACGCGGCGGGCCTCGACTTCATACGCGCAGAGGGTTTCGCGTATGCACACGTAGCGGATGAGGGAATAATCGAAGCTTCGGCGGCGAAGCTGCTCAGATATCGCAAGATGATCGGCGCTGAACGTGTGCAAGTATGGACCGACGTAAAGAAGAAACACTCAGCCCATGCGATCACAGCGGATGTTAGTTTAGGTGAGACGGCGGAGACTGTGGAGTTCATGGGTGCTGATTGCGTGATCGTGACCGGCAGCGCAACCGGTCAACCACCGAAAGTCGCTGAGGTGCAGGAGGCAAAGAGTCATTGTCGCTTACCCGTCTTTCTTGGCTCCGGCATCAGCGAAACCAACCTCGATCAGTTTTATAAGGAAGCGGACGGTTTTATTGTCGGATCGTCATTCAAAGTGGACGGACTATGGTCCAACACAATCGACCCTGGTCGAGTTACTCAGTTTATGCGCGTGCTGGAGCGGATGAGGATTAATCCTTAAATGCTGGGGATGAGATCAACTCAATCCTACTTGCGATGATTTGAAACTTAGGCCCCCAACAGCCGGGCGAGAACTTAGCATCGAATTCTCCTTCGATGATCGCGTCGGCAGTTTTGGTTTGCATTGGCCTGTTAGAGTCGGGTAAGTAGGTGGGACCCAGAATGGGTCCATCTTCAAACTTGACCGAAGCGGGCGAGGCTGCAGGGTCGCAGTCCTCAGCGATATACATTCCGTTACGTCCGAAATGAACCTTCGCTCTCACCCGCACAACTCTCATGTGATACGCATCTGCGTTTTCCGCTACCTGGCAATAAGGCAAGACGCGAGCGCGAAGCCAAAGCTCAGAAGAACCGAGACCGGCTCCCACGCCGAAGACCAGCGCCACAACTAGCGAGATAACCCTTCGCATAGAAGATCGATCACTGTGAGATTGTGCTCTGAATCCGCCAGGCGCCGTGTTGCTTGACCCACACGTCCGCAAAGGGCCAGAGCGTGACGACACCGTCGCCATCGCGAACCTCGAGAAAGCCGTGCGCCACTGCCAGCCGGTCGAACACCTTTATGTGGTCCACGCGACTCATATAAGTCTTGTCAGTGGGCCGGCTTTCCATCCACTTGATATCTTCCTCTCGCGACATCTTCTGGCCACCCACCGTCAACGTGAAGTCTTCCGTCTCGATGCGCTCAAAAAACTCACGGTCGTGCCGCGTCTGAGCTGGACCATACTCGCGATAGATCTGGCGAATCTGTGCCTCGTCTTCAGTCACCGAATACTCATAGACGGCAACAACGTTATGGAATTGAAACGTTAGTTCAGGGTTGTACCTTGGTTTAATCAGATTAGTGAGGACCAGACCAAAGCCGAAAGCAACGAAGGCAACAAACAGACGAATGAAGAGCTTGTTCATGTCCAAACCTCCGGACGAATTGCGTAGTCAGTAATTTACCACAGAGACATACAGAAAGCAGAGCAATTATGCGGCTTGTACAGCGCCGTTTTTCTCATTCGGCGCTTTCTCACCTTTCTGTTTTGCCTCCGGGTCACCCTGCTTCGCGGCCGCGTTCTCGATCTCGGAGTTCACTTCCCCTCCGATCAAGACGGCCGCTCCAGTGAAATACAACCAAAGCATCAATATGATCACCGCGCCGAGCGAGCCATATGTCGAGTTGTACGAGTTGAAGTAATGAAGGTAGACCCGGAATCCGAGCGACACCAGCAACCAAAGCACAACACCGATCACAGCTCCCGGCGTTAACCATAGCCACGTCTGTTCGCGGAAGTCGGGCGCCAGGTAGTAAATCAATGCGAACGCGAAGGTCATGCACGCAAGCGCCACCGGCCACTGAACGATCTTCCACCCTGTCGGGAAAACCGGACCCAAACCGTAATGCGCAGCAAGCCACTCCGCGATGTGTCCACCGGCAACAACCAGAATCAGCGCGCCGATAATCAAAATCGAAAGCGCGATCGTCAATCCAATCGCAGTCAACCGCTGCTTCCACCACGGGCGCGACTCTTTCAGATCGTACGCAGTGTTAAGCGACTCAGTAATCGCACTGAGTCCATTCGACGCTGCCCACAACGCCGCGAGAATTCCAAACGATATTTTTCCACTGCCACTCGACTCCGACACTTCGTACATCGTGTTGTCGATCAGTTGAAACGCGGCAGGCGGCATGATGCGAGACAGGTAGTCAAACAATGCGTGTCGCGTGCCTGTACCTGAACCGAGCACGATACCGATAATCGACGTCAGAAAGATCAGAAACGGGAACAGAGCGAGCAGGAAGTAGTACGACAACTCCGCGGCGCGGCCAAACACGTTGTCCTCCTGAACTTCCGACCAGACACGTTTTGCCAGCTCACTCCAACCGAGGCCACCGAGCTTCCATAGTGATGTCATTACAGTTTCCTTCTACTCGCAAATCTTGTCATGAATTTACGTGGATGGATACAGATCCGTGCGGTCGACGCCGTCGCATGTCACTGTTTTGTCACAAAGTAGGAGTAGTTTCAAACTCAATCAAAAATTTTCCCGAAGCGGTGTCGAATCCGGCATGTGCCGTTCGACATAATGTTGAATGGCGATTTTCCCCGGTATGCGGGAGTTTGACGTAATGAATTGACCCGGAACTATGAATAGAAAGGAATGTTATGGGAACTAAACCAACGCACGAACAAGCACAACTTCATTTGCAGGTGTACGACTTGCGACGTGAGGCGCGACTGCGCCAGGCACGCGACTGGTTTCAAAAGAGTTGCCACGCTGAAACCATGGAAGAGGCGCTGAAAGTCGCCCCAATGGGAACAGAGCACGGCAATTTTCTGGGAATGGTCATCGGATACTGGGAGCAAGCCTGCACGTTACTCAACTACGGGCTACTCAACGAAGACCTTTTCTTTGAGACTAGTGGGGAGTTCTTTGGCGTGTGGGAACAATTGAAGGCGGTGGTACCGCAGTTTCGTCAGGCATTCAAGGACCCCAATCTGCTTGGAAATCTGGAAAAAGCGGCGAAACGATTTGAAGAGTGGTCGGAGCAACGCAGTCCCGGACACGTTGCCGCGATGAGAGAATACATGCAGCAGGAACGCGCAAAGACGAAGTCCGCCAGCGCGTAGACATCTGAACGCCAAGGCGTCGGAAAACTGAACGCCGAAGTCGTCGGAAACTTAACGCCGAAGGCGTTGAAAACTTAACGCCGAAGGCGTTGAAAACTTAACGCCGAAGGCGTTGGAAAACTTAACGCCGAAGGCGTTGGCTAATTTCAGCCCATCTATGAAAGCTCGGTCGGTGTCAAGAGATTTTTTAGGCAGACTCCGACTA
>JADMIO010996601.1_pt1 | contig 42860 bp, 40 predicted proteins | sample 8958161 | NCBI WGS metagenome assembly JADMIO01 (sample SAMN16585339, study PRJNA669376) | soil metagenome | isolation source: Crop rotation soil | place: USA: Cullars Rotation, Alabama | collected 2011
CGCCTCCCTTGCGCATCATGGGAATGGTGGCCTCCATCCAGTGCGCCGACTCGGTGAAATAGCGGTGTGCGGACAGCCCCTCGCGCGAATAAACAATCCAGGGATTCACATAACTCAGGCAAACCACCGCATCGCGATGCAGCTTTTGAATTTCACTGTTCGTCATGGTCTCGTCCTTCGAGATCCGCTCGCTTCCGGATAAGAAAAGTTTCTCCCGGTGATTTAATCTGATTTCTTCTTTTAGTTGCATACCCGTAAAACTGCCTTAAGCATAAAGTCCTACCATCGGTTTCTCACCGCCACGAGACGACCGAGGTTTTCCGCGCCGATCTCGACGCCCTTGGCATCGCCGCCCACCACCACAATGACAGCGGGATGTGTTTTGGTCGCGGGTAACGACCGGATCGCGTAAGTGCCAGCCGGGGGATAAATGGGCGTGATTTCCGTCGGCAATTCCTTTTTTACAAAGGCCGCAAGCGCCGGATTGGAATCCAATGTTCCGATGAGAACCTGCGTGGGGGCGGACGGCCTTTCATCCATGTCCGTGGCAATGGAAGGCATCGCTCCCGACAGTTTTTCGAACTGCGCGGCAAGCGCCTGCGCTGGCTTTTCACTGCCTACGCTCGCTATTGCGCAAACCGGCTGCCCTTCCTTCACAAGGGGAATTTCGCGGAAGACCAAGTCGGGCTTGATGTCGCCCATCGCTTTTTTCAGGCGCGTCATCATGTCGAACACCTTAAGCTTCGCCACGTTGGAGGAATCCCATGTCATCGCGTACGGCGCGACATTGACAACCGCCTCCCCTCCAATATTGCTTTCACTCAGAGGCATAAGCGGAATGAGCGGCGCCGGTTTTCCGGGCTGCATAAGGCCGATGAGCTGTGTGTCGATTTCTTTTTTGATCTCCTCGGCTTCCTTCGCGCCGCGATTCAATTTCTTAGCGAGATCGACCATGCGATAAAGCTGCGCCAGATAGCGCCCCTCCGTGATCGACTGCCCCCAGTTGGTGATCCCGGCACTATTGAAGGGCCCCTCGGGCCCCGGCAGGGCACCTTCGGACTCATTCTGGTGCCAGCGCATGAAGCCGTGCAGATGCAGTCCCTCCATCTTCAACCACACCGTCATCATGCCCTGGGCGCGCGCGTAGCCGTAGAAACTTCCCCACCAGCTGCAAGACGCCGTGAGCCAGATTTCATGTTTGGGATCGAAGGGGATTTTCTTTTCAAGGAAGATATCGCGCGGATTGCGAAGCGGGGCCGAGACCTGCCACATGTCCGTATAGGGATTCATCTGCGCAACCGCCTCCGGATACTGGAGCAAATTATAGGTGGTCGTATAGGTCTTGAATCCCGCAGCCTGCATGGGCGCGGCACTTTGGATGTAATGGGGAATGCCCTCTGGCCCGAATTCGTCCCCAACCTTGATGTAGGTTTCGCGCAGGCCACGCTCTTTCAGGTATTTGTTGTATTCCCCCCAGTACCATTTGATGAACCGCACATGTTCAGGAGAGTTGACATCGAGCTTGTCGTTTTTCAGCGCGGTGCGCGCCATGTAGAGGGAGATTTCGGCGTTCATGTCCCATGACTGGCTGAAGCTGGAGATGCCCGCCTGAATGGCATTGTCCCACATGACATCAAACGGCCCGGAAAAGCTCAACGACGGCATGGAGTCGCTGGCAAAAAGCTCGGGAGATTCCGCAAGCGCCTGATCAATAGGCCTCCCGTCAGAACGAAGGCGGACATATTTGTTGTAGTAGCCCTGCTTCATGCCACCGGTTGTTTGCCCCACATCGACTTCGAGATCGGCAAGCGCACGTTGGTATTTGGCGAGCAGATCCGGATTATAGAGTTGGGGGTTCATCCAATTCCCCGGAGGCAAGGTAAACAAGTCATGTTCCATTTCGAAATGGAACACCTCAGGATCGGGATTGTGAAAAGGCCAGACCTTCACATGGACCGGCAGCGAAGCGACTTTTTCGCCGCCATTTTTGAACTCAATGGCCCCCGTATAATCCCCCTCGGACGCATCGCCCGTGGCAAATGCAACCCAATAAGTGATTGTGTCGTCTGCGGACAACTTCACGCCCTTCGATCCCACCGGCTCCACAAATTTCGGGTCCACCAGGTAATAGGACGCCTTGGGATAATCGGGCCGGGGTTTGTCCTGGATGTAGATGCGGAAATTTGCGGCGGAGATTTTGTTGCCTTTGCTATCGGTCAGGTCCGTAGGCTCAAGCGAAAGCTCGGAAAAATCCCGAAGCGTCGTCACAAAAAAATCACGCCGCATGCGCTCGCCGATACCCATGTCGAATCGCATTTCCTTCAATTCGTCCTTCGCCATCGGATAGGGAGGATTATGCGTCTTGCCGCCGAGGGGTTTTTCTCCCACTCCGCTGGCATACCATGTCACCAGCGCTTCTTTGCGTCCCGATGTTTTCGCCCAATCCGCAATGGCCTGCTTCCGTGTAGGCAGCTTGAGATAGGAAATGAGGTTACGCCAGAATTGCCAGGCCAGCGGCGTCATGTTCAGGGTGATCTTTTCATCCTGCACCGTTGGCGGAGGCGGCATGAATGGATCCCCGAAAACAATGACCTGGCCCTTGCCGAAGGGATTCACGAACAGGATGGATTCCTTCCCCTCGCCCACGAGATTTTCCCCGGTGGAAAAATTTCCCAATGCGGCCTCCCCTTCCCATGCGCTTTTTTCTCCATAAGGCCCCTCTTTCTCCCCCAACCCGATTAGCCCGCGCGTCAGCGGGTGGTCCTTGCTCTGGACCGCAAAGACACGCAGGCTCTTCGCCCATCCCGCACTCGCGCCTTCGCCCGCCACCCATTCCGGGGGCGTGTTGTTCCAGAGAGTTCGCAATTCATTGTAAAAAAGCATGAGCGTGCCACCGTCGCTCACCCACTTTGCAAGAGCGTTGGTTTCTTCCTCCGTCAGCGGCTTCGCCGCCGTGCGCTTTCCAACCAGAAGGACGGAATAATCATTGAGCCGATTAAAATCCGGCGCACCAAAAAAAGTCTCAATGTAGGCGTCCGTTCCCCAGATGAATTCATCATCAAGGACCAATTTTTCATATCCCTCGAAATAAACCGCCATCGGCTTGTGCGGCGGGACATCCTTCGGCGTGGACGAATCCGCGGGCGCGGAATAGCCATTCGTACAAGCAGCACCAATCATCCCAAGAAGCAGGCAAGAAAGCGGTTTGATTTTCATTCGATTCATTTTTTGTGAATTGCTTTTTAAATATTCCGCCATTACCGCGAACCAGTCCCATGAGACAGCGCCGTCAGTGGGGAATCTGCCAGCTCCACGATATCACCGCACGGCTCTCCCGAAAGGGCGCGTGCGTGATCCGCTTCTCTCGCTGCCAATATCTCGTTATCTCACCATCACTATCGGAACAACGCCCTCCCTTGATCTTTGCCGTTATGGCTACGAAAAAGGGAAGGCGCAAAAACCCCTCTTGTCTTATTATCCTACACCTTTCCACGACGCCCGCGCAGGACCAGCATCAGTCCGCCAATGCCGCCGAATCCAAGCATGGCAATCGTCGAAGGCTCGGGCACCACGGCCAATGCCTGCACTTCTGACTGAGTGAGCGCAGTGTTGAAAACCTGGACATTATCCAGATACCCATTGATGCCGAACGAGACTCCGCCCCCAAATCCGCCAAAGCCGATATAGGAAGTATTATTTGTAGCAATCGCGCCATCAGAGCCTGATGTGTCCGCCACGCCATTGACATACATTTGAAATGTATTTGTGGTGCTGTTTTTCACGATGGCGAGTTGGTTCCATTGGTTGAGATTAATGGATAAAGTGCCAGCGGCGCTTACTGTACCAGGATGATACCAAAGCAATTTTCCATCGTTAATCATAAAGGCGAAGAAATCCGTATTACCATTGGAACCATTGCTGAATAAGCTGGTAAAATGCCCTGCATCCGCCAATGCGCTCGGATTGAGAAATAGCGAAATAGTAAAGTCTCCCGTGTAATTGATCGTGTTACTGACCTGCACTATCTGCCAAAGCGTATTGGGGCCATTAAAATTACCCGCCCCGGTGCCGGCGTAGACCGGCGAATTCGTAAATGTCGGCTGCGTGGCACCTCCAACGACATCGAAAGTGCCGTTATTTCCCGAGCCGGAGACATCGACCACCGTGGTTGGCATAGTTTGGTTTTCGAAATTATAAAATAAAATATTTGCCGCTCGTGCCATAGGCATAAATGCCATGGCGCAAATGAGTATCGCGCCAAGATTCAAAAGCCTGCTGCACTTTTTGTTCAGGGATAGGTGGGGGTTCATTGGTTGGTTCCTTTTGGTGTGTTGTTTTTGGTCTGCGAGATTGCTTTTAGAATTGATGAAAACCCGATTCGACACAGCGACGCTCCGTCACGGTCTCTTCCTCGTTTGGCTCCGTGTCGAGGAGAGGTTTCCATGATCTGTTGTTGCCGAATTGCTTCACCGCAAAAGAGGCGCCCGTCTCCCATGCGGTGTTCAAATCCATCGCAGGGCCATCCACGCTCACATTCAGGCTGCAGGAAAAATTCAAATTCAGGGAATCGATGCGGGCTCTTTTTCCCTCCAGCAAGGCGAGCAATTGCAAAACAGAATGGCTGGCAATTTCCGCCTCGATATTCATGAGCTTCGACCAGCGCACAAAATTTGGGCCAAGCATGTTTTGCGTGAGAATCTTATCAGGATTTGGCAGGATCATAAGCCCTGATGCATCGCCACCGTGGGCCTCAAGTGCCTGGGGAAGTATCGCCGCATTCCAACTATTAACGATAATGCCCGCCTTCCCAAGACCGCCGCGTTTCAATTTCGATGTGGCCCGGGACAGATTATCCAATTCGATCGAGCACAGATACAGTGCACCCGTAGAGAATTCCTCCATAGCCGCAGCATATCCATTCAACCTGTCCAAATCCGCGTACCAGTTTCCTGTGGGCAGGTAGGCCTCCAACCAGACCGGATCACGCCCGGCGCGCAACAGCTCCCTTGTCATGCTGTAGGCCATACCTTCAAGGTCAATGTGCACCTGCGGCACCATTTCCCCCATGGGGCTGTTCCCCAAGATCATGAAAAGAATGTGTTGTTCCTCCAGAAATTGAACGTGCTGCTCCCTGACGCGCCCATCCAGCAGGATGGCATCCACCGAACGCTGCCGGATCATTTTGGGGAACTTTCCCTCCACAAGATCACCCAGGCGTAATGTCTCCACGGTTAATTCATAGCCTGCCTGATTGGCAATGCGCTGCGCTTCAGCCGCCAATATTTTTGAATGTGGATTAAGGGGCTCGTCCAGATCAACCTGAAGCAAGCCGAGGCGATGATGTCTTTTCTGCTGGTCGCGCTCTTCCGCAGACTGCGCGATATAGGTGCCACTTCCTCGACGGCGCTGGATCACTCCCTCCCGTGTAAGAAGATTATTTGCCACCTGAATGGTATTGAGCGACACCGAGAAGCGCTTTGCGAGCTCGCGGTTGGAAGGCATTGCATCGCCCGGAGACATATCCCCTTCGCGCACTAAACGCCGAATCTCTGCGGCAATTTCTCGATATCTCGCCATAAAGTGAATTTATATCCATTCACTTTTAGGCTATAATTAATAAGTTGCAAGTCTTTATTCTAAAGCCTGCGAGGATAATCTGATTCAATATATATATTTATCCATTAATAATCATATACTTATGAGAAATCAGCTACGAAGAAATAGTTTTAAAAATCGCGATAAGTGTATTAAAGAATATTCACTTATCCCTTATCCGAGGTCAGGAAGCCTGGGTACGGAGGAATTTCTTCACGGTCCATTTTCCGAGGTTAATGGAAGGAAGCTCCACCAGACGGTAGAAGATCCCTGAAAGCAAAGTGATGGGAAGGATGGTGGCGATGCAGATTGCGAAACGGGAGACGCTATGATCGAGGAAGGGCACGTATTTGCCGATGAAACGACAGGTGAGCGCCAGGAGCGGAAGGTGGAGAAGGTAAAAGCTGTAACTGACGAGGCCAGTGAAACGAAGGGCTGTCTGGCCGGGAAAGGCGATGGAACGCGGAGCCGCCAATTGGCGGGCAATGAAGGCAGCGGTGGTGAGGGCGGCCAGGGGGAAGCAAAATTGCAGGAGCGGACGGTACAGGTAGCAGAGAACGGTCAGAGCAACGCCGACCGACAAAGGAAAACGACCGAACGGAAGTGGGCGTTTTTTTAACCATGCATCGGCGACGGCGGCGCCGACGGACCAACTGAACCAAAAGTAAAAGGGGGAAGTGGTCATCAATGTCACGGTATCGTCCGCATGGATGGCAGCCCATGATCCGCTGTAAAGGCGCTCGGCAAACTCGAGAATACCGATGATCCAAAGGGTGCGCCCCCACCCCAGACGACGCACGAGCAGAAGCAGAAGCGGATAAATGAGATAGAGCTGGAACTCGACGGCAATGCTCCAAAAGGCGGCATTGATGCCGTAAAAGGTGCGCCAATCGTAATTATGAACGAGAAAGAGATGGCTGAAAAATTCGATAACGCCTTCCGGCGTGTGGAAATTGACAGCGCGCCACGGATAGATGAAAGAAAAAACCAGGAGAGCGACGAGATAGGGCGGATAGATGCGGAAGAAGCGGCGGGTGTAGAATTCCGCGACGCCCTTGTGACTGGAGCGCTCGTAGCTAAGGTGTATGCAGAATCCGCTTAGCGCAAAAAATACGGCCACACCGAGCCAGCCCAGCGTGGCTGGTGACACGAGTAAAAAGGTCCATGGAACGTGGAAGTCGCGAAACCATCCATCCCATGGAAGAAAGGAGCGGCGAAAAGATTCCGTCAACGCGTGGAAGACAAACACCATTACGATGGCCACGCCGCGCAAATCATCCAAAAAAGCAATGTGCGACGGATTGCGAGTCATCCGGTCATTTCTTTTTCCGAATGCGGGCAAGCAATTCTTTCGCCACACGATCGGGGGCCAGCTCTTTTCCGGCGGCGACGGCCTCGACAGCCTCCTTGAGACGCGCGTCGAACCAGGAGCCTTTCAAGGTTTCGCCATTGAGAAACATACGGGCCAGTTCGTCATGGATTTTGTCCTGCTCATAGGAGGGAAGGGTGCAGATGTCCGCGGTGGCGGTGTGCGGCTTGGAAATAAGAAGATCATACATGCCCAGGCTCATAAAGTAAGCGGCCAGTGAAGGGTAACCGAGATCCTTTGCGCGCTTTTCAAAAGAGGGGCGAAGAGCGTTTGGCACGCGGATGGTATGGGAGGTAGATCTCATGACATTGCGAAGTTTATCAACCGTTTTGTGCAATACGCAATGGAAGTCATACCGTATAGGGGGAAAAACGACAAAATATAAGGCAGCGCCCTGATAGCAGAAAAATGACTGGAAGTTTATAACTGTTTTCATGAAAACAAAGAAAAACTCCTTTCCACGAACCGGTTTCACGGCGGCCTGCATCGCAGCCGTAAGTATTCTTATCGCGGCGGCCTTCTCCGGCTGTGACCGCCCCCAGGAACCACAACCCAAGGCGGAGCTGAAAACCGCGGAAACCGAAACCGCCAAGAAAGAAGTGAAGGACTACAAGGCCAATCCCACCACCACACAGAAAGCGGAAGCCGATCGGGCGCTGGCATCGCTGGACAAGGAAATTGCCGAACTGGAAAAACGGGTCGCCGACAAACCCGATCCGGAAGCAGAAAGCAAGCTCCAGAGCCTGCGCAATACGCGGTCGGAGTTGTCCGCCTCGTACACCAAGGGCGACTATGAAAGCGTGACGGACAAAGTGGGCAAAACGCTCAAGGACCTAGGCAAATCCATCAGCAATGCGGCGGAAGCCACTGTGGACAAAGTAAAAGATGTCATGACACCCGACAAAAAAGACTAATCGGAATAGAAATCCATAACGGGATGAGGCGAAGCGTTTGCTTCGCCTCTCCTTTTTAGCCTTCGCCACGCGGAAGCTTAAAAATAGGACGTGACGGTGCGCGTTCCTCATCAGAGGGGTGCATCGGAAACGTTTGCACAGCTCCAAAGAAAATAGCGTCTCAAAGGGACGCTATGGCCGGTCATTACATTTCTCCCGCCTATGCCCAGGCGGGCGGTTCCGCTTCAAAAGAAAGACGCTCGCGGGTCAAGGGATGATTGAAGCTCAATTTCCACGCGTGGAGACAAAGTGGAGGCGCTTGCGGGGAAAGGGTTTGTGAATCCCCCATGCGTCCGTCGGGCAGATAGGTGCCATCTCCACACACGGAACAACCAAGTTCCCAAAGATGGATGCGAATTTGGTTGGTTCGCCCGGTAATGGGTCGGGCTTCCAGCAAAATGGTGCCGTCGCCATTGCGGCGCAGCATGGTAAACTCCGTCCTTGCATCGCGTCCCTGCTCGCCATTCACAACCCGCGATCCCGCAATCCCCGGTTCATTGCCGATCGGCACGTCACAAATAAAAGACTGCTCTAGGTCGCCTGTCCTCGGCGGATGGACGCGGGCAAGATAGACTTTTTCGACTTCCCGGCGCTCGAATTGCGGCTGGACCAGGCTGGCAAAATGCTTCGTGCGGGCGTAAACAACCAGGCCGGTGGTGTTCGCGTCAAGGCGATGCAGGATGCGGGGCTTTTGCGGATGATAAACGGCTTGCAGAAAATACTGGAGCGTATTGCGGTGAAACCTTCCGCTCGGGTGCATGGGAAGCGGCGCGGGCTTGTTTAACACCAGAATGGCTTCGTCCTCATGGATGATGCGGATATCCGGATTCACTTCCGGCTCAATGGTAGAAGGCCACGCGGTGAGATAACGTTCTCCCGCCCTGACGGACTGGGTGACCGCTATGGGATGATGCTTGTTGTTCAGCAACCGCCCCTCTCCGGCCAGCCTGATCCAATCCCCATGCGGCACATGCGGAAAAATGGCGATTAGGACATCGTGAAGTGTCTTGCCCTCATGCTCCACCGAAATGGTTACAGGGCGATAGTTGTCATAAGGCTGGCTTCCGGGAAGCGGCGTTGTGATTTCCCGAATCTTCGCGTGCCGCCGCGCAATATTACGTGCCTGTTCCTCCGTGGTATCCTGAAAACAATAGGGGCAGTGGCGATCCGGCACATAACGCGGATCTTTCTGGTCATCGGCGGTAAGCGGAGTCTGGCAATGGAAGCACTGGGTGGATTCCGTTTCGCGCAGGGCGGGATCGACTCCGACGCGGTGATCGAAGACAAAACATTCTCCCTGGTAATGCGCGCCCCCGCATTCCTCAAAATATTTCAGGATTCCGCCATCAAGCTGGAAAATATTCTCGAACCCCTCGCGTTCCATGAAAGGCCCCGCCTTCTCGCAGCGAATGCCGCCGGTGCAGAACATGACGATGGGTTGTTTTTTCATATCCGGCGGCAGTTTGCGCACGGCATCGGGAAGCTGGCGGAAATGATCGATCCCAAGATCGACAGCACCTTTGAATGTGCCCAACTTCACCTCGTAATCATTGCGGGTATCGAGAAGGGTGACGGGTTTCCCCTCGTCCAGCCACTGCGCAAGCGTGCGTGCAGAAAGTTTCGGCGAGGTGCGGCGGGCGGGCTCGATTCCTTCGACGCCAAAAGAAATAATTTCCTTTTTGATGCGCACGAGCATGCGGGTGAAGGGCTGATGGTCGTTTTCGCTGTATTTGGGCGCAAGATCTTCCAGGCCTGGAATGGCGCGCAATTCCGCCACAAGTAGACCGATGTTTTCCGGCTGCCCCGCGACGAAAAGATTGATACCTTCGGTGCTCAGAAGAATGGTGCCCTTGAGCTGCCATTCCCTGCATTGCGCAAGCAGGCGTTCGCGCAGCGGCTTGAGATCCGAAAGCGGCGCGAATTTATAGGCGGCGATATTGGCAATGACGGGCATGAAAGGAATACTTTGTTACAGCATTTCGCCTCAATCAAGTCGCATTGAAATTGTATTTTCTGATGGCGACGCTGCCCTCTGTCACACAGCCGCCCTGGGCGTACGCTCGCCAAGTCGGGGCGGCGTCCTGCGCGGAAATCCGGCTGACAGCCGGGGATTAGGCGGAGATTCAGAGCAAATAGCGCAAAATTCGTTTTCCCCCTTGCAGTGGAGGCAAAGTCGTCTATACGTCGGGTCAGCGCTGCTGAATATCAGGAAAAAGCAGCCTTTTCCCACGTGAAAAACATCCATAACCGGAGCACCAAGAGCTAACCCTCACGATGAGTGCGCAGCCCGGCGGGGAAACGATGCCGAAGGGCATCGGGAATTATTATCTTTTCCAAGTCTGCAACATGCTCGCGATGGGGACGGCGGGCGGTGCGACGATGCTTCTGTTCTTCAAGGAATTGGGGGCGACGGAAACTATCCTTGGAATTGTGGGAGCGTTGCCGATGCTGCTCTTCACGCTGCAAATCCCGGCGGCGAAGCATGTGGAGCGCGTGGGTTACCGGCGATTTGTGTGCAGTGGATGGGCTGCCAGACCGGTGTGCGTGGCCTTGATGGCGATCGTGGCTTTCCTGCCGCTCAATAATTCCGTGCGGATCGGACTGATGCTGTTTGCCATCCTGTGCCTGAGCACGGCGCGTGGGATCGGCACCGCGGGGATGATGCCGTGGATGTGCGAACTCATTCCGGAATCGTTGCGCGGACATTTTGTGGCACGCGACCTGATGTGTGTCGCGCTCGCGGGAATCGGCTGTTCCCTCATGAATGCCTTTCTCTTCTCGCAAATCTCGTCAAAATGGAGTTTCGGGCTGCTGTTTATCGGCGGGACGGCGATTTCCATGATCAGCCTGAATTTTCTGCGGCGCATTCCGGATGTGCCTGTTCCGCATGCGGTGCGCAATGCGAATCCCACCCCGTGGCGGGCGATCATTGTTTATCCTCCCTTCCTGAAGCTCGTGATCTTCAGCGTGTTTCTCTATCTCGCGCTGGGAGCGTCGGGCGTTTTCTGGGTGCCATTCTACCGGGAATCCCTGCACCTCAGCAAATCCACCATCCTGATCATGGGCGCGGTCGAAAGCGCCTCCATCGCCATTGCTTCCTGGATTTTCGGACGCGTGGTGGACCACATCGGCAGCAAGCCTGTGCTCTGCCTTGCGTGTGTACTGTATGCCTTGGCGTTTGCCGGATTGGCCGCCATGGCGGCGGGAGTCTATCCCGCGCTGATCCCGCTCATTATCATTCAGCAGGTTCTTTCGGGAACAAGCGGCGCGCTTTTCACCGTGGCATGCAACCGGCTCGCCATGAGCGTGGTGCCGACTTTCGGACGCAGCCACTTTTTCGCATTCTTCATGGTTGCCAATTGCATCACCGCGGCAGTCGTGCCGATCGCCTGGGGAGGCATCCTCGACGCGCTGCGAAACTGGCATGCCATGACCGGAGGATGGGAGTGGAACAAATACACCTTTTTGTATACCGTGCTTTTCGGAATCGTGCTTGCGGGGCAGCTCGTGGTGCGGATTGTGGATGAACCAAAGGCCGCCAAAGCGGGGGAAATCATGCGGCGTCTTTTCGGTCCGCGCGCGTGATTTTTGGATGGCAGTTTTTCAACCGATTTTCGCTGGCCTTTTCAAAAAGAATCCCTAGCTTCTGAAATTTCACCTATAAATAACATGAGTAATATTGTCCCATTGATTTCGTCCGGCGTCGCCGGACCCCTCGGAGTGATTCACCTGCCACGCCTTTGGCTCAAAGCCTCGCTGGAAGCACGCGGCAAACTCGCAGCGGGATACCCCGGCTGCGGAAAAGGCTATGACCAAATGGTTTTGGATGGCCTGGGCCTCGACCGCGAAAAAACCCTTTCCTTCATCAAGGAAAAGCGCCCGACTTATCCCCAATTTGAAGCATGGGTGGCATCCCAGCCTGGCGTAAAGCTCGACAAGGCTTCCGTGGACAAGCTGAATTCCTCGATTCTCGGTTACAACCATGACGACGCCACCCGCGCCTCCATCCTTGGCGCCTGCGGCGTAAAGGACACAGGTGCAATCCGCGATGCCGTCAACCTGAACAACCTGGATGACTGGCAGGAGTTTCACAAAGCGGAACTCGCCTAGGAAATAACCTCAGCATCTCGAAATGGCGCGGCCGCAAGGTCGCGCCATTTTATTTGACCTTATAAGTGCCTTCGCGGCTCTTGGCGGCGGCGCCACAGATGGCGGAAGTATAAATGACGGCACAAAGGCCAAACCATACGGCGAAGATGCAAAGACCGCCCATGACCAGCTTGATACGGTCCCGAAGCCGGCAGGGCGCAAAGAATGGGGCGCTCATGCAAATCAGCAGACTTACCGCCACCAGCGGAAAATTAAACCCATCCGTCCAACCCTTGACGAGCAGGCCGGTGGGATTGGCATTTGAAGTGCACAGGCAGGACAAAGCGAGAAACACCAACCCCCCCGCAAATACCCCGGCTGCGGGGATCGCCTTTGGGGAGTGGAGAAACTCAATTAAGCTGACAACTCGGCGTCTTGATTTCAAAGTCTGAAACCAGAATAACCGAAGAAAATCAGGATTCAAGCCGATGGAGGCAAAAATTCCGGAAAAAACAGTAGTTGGACTCCCAGAAATGAGGAAAATGAACCGATGAAGGGTTCAAAAGGCGTATCCGGCGCCCATGACAAATCCGACCTCGTCCGGGCCGACGTTCTGCTTATCCGGCTCTGAAAGCTGGGCATTGGAAAGATGATGCCACATGGCTCCGAGCCAAACGGACCAGTCGTCGGTTATCGCATAGCGAAGACCGCCATTGAGAACGAGAATGAAGGTAAAATCCTGTCCCAGACCACGATCCGTTTTATTTGATTCGTCGGCATTGGCCCATCCGGCACCCGCGCCAATGGTGGCGTAAATGGAGAAGCGGGAACTGGCAATGGGAAAGATGAGGCGGATTTGTGGTCCTCCGCCGAAATAATAGGTCTCCGCACCCCGCAGGATCGCCGATGCGTAAAAAGTGCCCATGAATTGCGTGCGCATCCGGAACCATCCCCATTTCAGAGGCTTGAAGGGCTCCCAGCCGAGGGAGACCATCTGCGTCATCATGTAATAATGGTTTTTGTTTCCATCGACATTGAACATCTGGGAGGTCTCCGCACTGACCTCAAAACGTTTGGCGCGGGGCGGCTCAATACGCACTTCCTTGGAAGCAACCGTTATATCCCCCGCAAAAATTGAACCTGCAATCAGGCAAAAAGCGGCCATAGCAACAAAAATACGCGCACCCATGAATTCGCGACAGCAAAGCAGAAGCGGCCCTTTCGCACAAGCAGGCTTTCCACCCCGCCCGCGGCCTGAAATACTCCGCTCACAACAACTCCAAATATGACAGCCCAATTTTTCGGATCGCTCGTGATTTTCTGGTTTCTGGAACTGGCGGCGATCGCCGTGATCCGGGGAATCTGGAAACACAATGAGCGCATCGCCTACGCCCCCGGAGTGGATGCGGCCATCAGTTTCCTGACATGGATCCCCTGGGCCGCCGCCGGCTGGCTGGCCGGATGGATGGGGCTTTTCGGCTGCGTCATCGGGCAGTTTGCCGCGATGCAGGCGTTTTGTTTCTGGCACTGGCGGCGCAGCGGACACCGCGGGGCCTCCATCGGCACCGCGCTCAATCGTATGGTCGGCCCCGCCTCGAATAATATCGCCCTTGTCGCCACCCTTCCCGCGCTGCCCGCGTTTTTACTGATCCGTTTCTCGCAGTGGACGACCTATCCCATTCTCGTAAAGCTCATCAAGCTGCCGCCCTACAAGCATGGGGAGTGGGTAAATGTCTCGCGCCAGAAATTCCAGGGCCTGGTGGGGCACGATCTCGTCTGGTGCCTGTATTGCGACTGGATGACGGGGCTTTACTCCCTCGGCGGCGAGATGCTGCGCAATCTCGAAAGTTTCTGGTGCCCGATCCGCTTCTATCCCGGGAAGAAATGCGAGAACTGCAAACTGGATTTTCCCGATATTCCCGAATGGGTGGCTCCCGATGCCAGCATGGAAGACGTGGAAAAAAAACTCGTGGAGAAATACCAGGGCCGCCGATGGAACAGCTGGTGGGGCCATCCCGAACGCAAAACCGAAGGCGATAAAAAATCTCCCGATACCCCCCAATAAAAGACACGCAAAAGGGAGCCGGGTGCCGAATTCCCTGTAGAGATTATGAAAAGTTCTTCACTACTCCTCCTATCGGTCGCCGTAGCAGTCGGCCTGACAAGCTGCATTTCCATCGAGAGAACCGCCCCGCGCACCACGGTGACCCGGGAGGTCACCACCACGACACCTGTCCGCACCACTACGACTCCTGTTGTGGAAAGGCGTGTGGTAACCACCCTGCCGCGCGGCTATAAGACGCGCACCTACCTGAATACGACGTATTATTATTATGACAATGTGTATTACCAGTCGGTTCCCGGCGGATATACCGTTGTCGAGCGTCCGTGGTAGTTTGACGCGGCGAAATTTGCGGAGTAGACTGAAAAAGCAAATCTCCGCTTATGGAAAAGGGAAACCGCTATGCCATGAAGGCCCTGCACGGCGCGCATCCGGCGCTGCATTGCCTGCAGGGTATTGCTTCCAACATGCCGGATGTTTACGAAAAGGTGCATTTCCCGTTCTATGGGGGCAGTTCCCGCATGGGCACCCTGTTTCTCACGCGCAAAATGACCGATGCGCAAAAAATTTCCCTTAGCATCCAGCAGACTTCCGACACCGGCCTAGAGGCCTTTGTCATCGGTAAACCGGACGGGAAAATTCCTGCGACGGCGGAATTGCTGGTTCCTCTGCTGGAGAAATACCGGGCGCATTATCCGATGGCATGCGATCTCCTCAGCAACGGTTAGCCGATTGCAGGGTCACTCCGGCTTGAGCTTGTCCAGCGCGGAAACGTTGCGAAGTTGCGGCACAAACCATGCCACTCCGCATACGATGGCCACGATACCGATGCCACCCCAGAATGCCGTGGCAACGGGACCGAATGCCGCGGCCACCATTCCGGCGCGAAAAGTCCCCAATTCATTCGAGGAACCGACAAAAATCTGATTTGCCGACATCACGCGCCCCCGCAACGCATCGGGCGTGAGAAGCTGCACCATGGTCCAACGGATCACGACGCTGATATTGTCGAAAACGCCGGTGAAAACCAGCGCGATGAAAGAAAGCCAGAACCATGCCGAGAGCGAAAAGACAATGATTGCGACGCCAAATCCCAACACGGTCCACAGGAGCAGGATTCCCGGACGCTGGATGGGGCGCCGATGCGCGAGCCAGAGCGCCATCGCACAGGCCCCGATATTTGGTGCAGCGGAGAGCCAGCCCAGCGCAATGGGGCCGATATGCAGAATACGGTCGGCATACACGGGAAGAAGGGCCACCACCCCGCCAAGGAGCACGGCAAAAAGATCGATCCCGCTCGCGGCAAGGATGACTTTTTTCTTCCAGATGAATTCCGCGCCCGCGCACATGCCACGCAGAGAAGCGCGCTCCTTCATCGGTTCCTGCGGCGTGAGATAGCGCACATTCAGCAACATGAACACAAAGAAAATCTCACAGACAACGCCGAGCAAATATGCCGCCGGGTAACCCGCATAGGCGACAATGAATCCGCAAAGCGCGGGGCCGGACATGGAGCAAAGCTCAAAAAGAGTGGCATTCCACGTCACCGCATTGCTCATTTCCGATGCTGGAATCAGCAGGGGCATGATCACGGCATTTGACGGGCTTGCAAGGATACGCAGCGTGGCAATGAGAAATATGATGACGTAAAAGATCGGCAAAGCGGGATGGGAAAAATCCACGCTTTCGCCGCTATGCTCGAAAACATGCGCCAGCGTGCGCAGTCCGTCATTTGCCGCGTCAAGAATGGGAAGATGGGGAATGCGATCCTGAAAAAATGTCAATGCCGCCAGCGACAAGGTGAGAAGCGAGGTGAAGAAAAAGCAGGTGGTGACAACGCGGCGGCGGTCCATGCGGTCGGCCATCATGCCCGCTGGCAGGAGCAGCGCGAGAAGCGGGATCACATTGAGCAGGCCGACCAGGCCGAGGGCGGTCGCGGAATGCGTCCACTTATAAACTTCCCAGGTCACGGCGACGCTGGCAACCTGGTAACCGACCACCGCGCACACTTTCCCAATGAGGTAGCGCCGATATCCGCCATAGCGGAGCGCGGCGTAGGGATCATGCGATGGCGCGGACATCAGCGTGAACTAAGCAGGATTTCCCCGATTCTCAAGACTATCCATCGGCGCCTCGTAAAGTTCAGGGAGTGTCATTCGTCATCTGGTAATATTTGCGGATCGTCTCGAGATTTTTTTCAAGGTCCGTCTGGCTGGTCGATTTATTGTCATTCGATGTGGAGGCGCCTGACGTTTCCTCCTTTGCGGGAGTTGCAGAAGGGGTGGGATTCAAGGAGGGAGAAACGAGCAGGGAGGGAATCTCCTTCAATTTGAAGAGACCGGCTGAAAGGGTTCTTGTAAAGGACGCGATCAAACCGGAGGCCTGCAAATTGCGGTTTGTCGATTTTTCCTGCTGGGTCGCAAGTTCGACCGGCGTGGCGCGCTTCCATGCGCGGCGGACATTTTCCAGAAGCTGCCGATATTGCGGATATCTCGCCTGCGCTTCGGCAATAACGGAAAAGGCGGTTTCCCGATCATAGCCTCCCCGTCCGGGGTAGGGAATCCAGATCACGTCCGTATCGGCGGGCAAGGTCATGCGCTGCCCATCCTCCAAAAATACATGGGTGACATTCCGATGAAAAGACACGCTCCGGTACTCGACCGCCTGTGCGAGACGGTCCTGGTAAAAAGGATACCTTTTATAAATGAACACTCCGTCGAGCGTGGGATTATCCACCTGCTGTGCATCCAGGAACAGCGGGCAAAGGAAGAGGCAACAAATCAGATGGGGAATTGCCTTCATTGCCTGCAGCATAGCCATCCAGCGGACACATTCAAGACGATCACATTCGGATACCATCCCTATGACCCCCCCCCCCGAATAAACTTGCATACCCTCTTACGGCTGCGGAACCTGAAAAGGGCCTATTTCCATGAAAGCGCGTTTTTTACTTCTTCTCCTCCTTCTTCCTGCCTCCGTCTTTGCACAGGACATGCTAAAAATCCCTTATTCCATTATCCTCACTTATACGGACAAGGGAGGAAGCAGTTCTGTAGAAGCCCTCGACCTCGTGCGCCAGGATGTCGTATTGCCTTTGCATGTTCGCGGCAACGCGACATGGCTTGCAAACATCGCTTTTAACTCCTCGGAAGCGCTCAAAGGAAAAGGCCCGGCGGATTCCAATCTTGATCGAATCTATATCACGATCTCCGATCCTTCATTGGTGAACGAAAAAATACAAAATGGAACGTCCGTCGTGAGTTATGTCAATTTATTCCAGGGTGAATTCAAGCTGCAACTTGGGAAAAAGATGAATATTTACAAGACGCCGGACTATTCCCTTGATGTTACCGTGATCCTCCCCCCGGAGGCGGAGAAACGCTAAAAATTTTTATTTAACCTTCCTGCACCCCTACGACAGGAGCGGAACGGGTACGGGGAAGCGCACAGGAAATGATGAAGGCAAGGAGGAGCAGTACGGCTCCAACCCAGAATGGCGTGCGTCCGTAAAAAATTTTGTCGCGTTTCGCATCGAATGCGAGCACCCAACCCGCAATGACCGGTCCGATGAAACGCGCAAGGCTGCCCACGGATTGCATCATGCCGAGAGCGCGCCCCTGCCATGAGGCATCCGCGCTGCGCGATGCGAGCCCGGAAAGCGTGGGCATGAGCAGGCTGTTGCCCACGGCGATGCAACACGAGACGAGAACCATTCCCGAAACGCTCCCCGGCAGCGGCAATGCGAAAAGACTCCCTCCCAGAATGAGCGCGCCCGCGGTGGCAAGGCGCGCTTCACCAAAACGTTTCACGAGACGGCCCATAAGCCCACCCTGGATAAGGACCCCGATAAAACCGATCAGCGCAAAAATATAGCCGGTATGCTTTTCATCCAGCGCAAAGCGATGCCAGACGAAAAGCGCATAAATCGTCGTCATGATGGAAAATCCGGCGATGACGCAAAAATAGGTCGAAACCACCGAAAAATATTCGCGACGATTCACATGCTGAAAGAGGGCGGGAAAAATGCGTTCCTTGCGTTTCCCACGGAGTTCCTTCGGCAGCGATTCCGGTAAGATCCATAGAATGAGCAAGGCATTGAGCAGGGACAAAGCCGCCGCCACATACATGGGTGCTGAAAAATTCCACAGGCTGGATGCCAATCCTCCCAATGCGGGACCTACGATAAAGCCAAGACCAAAGGCCGCGCCGATCAGGCCCATCGCTTTTGAGCGTTCCTCGGGAGTCGTGATATCCGCGATATATGCCTGCGCAGTGCCGATACTCGCGCCGGAAATTCCGTCGATAATCCGACCGACAAAGAGAAATAACAGGGTAGGCGCCACACCCATCACACAAAATCCCAGCGAAGTGCCAAACATGCTGATCATCAGGATGGGCCTGCGCCCGAAACGATCCGACGCCTTGCCCCATAACGGCGCAAAAACGAACTGCATGAGCGAGAAAATTCCCGCCAACAAGCCAATCTGCGGCCCCGTGGCGCCATAATGCTCTGCATACCGGGGAAGAATCGGAATGACAATCCCGAAGCCGACCATATCGATGAAGATGGTAAGAAAAATGATGCCGATCTGCGAGCGCTTCGAAAACATGCGACTGGTAAAAACGATGACTCTAACCGATTTACCGGGCAGCGAAAGCGGGAAGAAGAAAATTTTTCCGCTTTCTACGAAGCCAAACGACCGTTGCGCCCACTCCTGCGGCAGCGAGGGAGAAAGAGACCGATGGTTCGGGGATGGCGCTGACATTGGAGATGACCAGATCGCCACCAACCCATGAAAGGGTGCCCCCAGTGGCAAGTCCGCTCCATATCACATCGGTAAAATCCCCGGATATCGATCCACTGACGGAAAAAATGGTAAAAGTCTCCGAAAGAGAGGGAGCGAATTCAAAATCAAGAACGAGGCTGCCCAAACTCGCAAAATCCTCACTGAGCAGAGGCCCGGTGATGTTTATTCTATCGTAATTGGAGGGGGCGGTAAATTCGAACAATGAGGTGGTAAGAGAGGACATGCGAGTGGGCCCGTCGAGCGTCAATGTCCCCGTGCCGGCAGCCTCGGGAGTATCGCCGGGCCTGATTCGTCCAAAGAGATAGAGCCCAAAGTTGGAGGAAGATACGGTCCCGGTGCCCATCAGTGTGGCGGAAGCATTTGCCGCCGTATTGTCTCCCAGAGTCAGATAGTTCCAAGAAGTATAGGTGCTTCCGGCTCCCACGTGGATCACGGCGTCATTAAAAAGGTATGTATTGGCCGTGGTGTAAAAAGTCGCACCGGACTTGACCTCGAGCAGGGACATCCTGTTTGAGGCGCCGGATATCCCCACCGTCACATTGTTTGCCGAGGTCAAGGACGAGCCGGTGTCCCGTATGCTGAAAGTGGCATCTGCATTTGTGTTGCCATTTACGGCGAGTGCAAAGTTTCCGCTCACCGTGGCCCCCGCATCGACCACCATGATGGCGGGACTGTTCGTTCCACCCCCTATCGAGATGTAAGGCGTACCCGCGGTCGTCAGGGATGAACCCGTGCCGGTGATGTGCAGAAAACCGGGGTTATTCGCGCTGTTCCCGACCAAAATGCCCCCGGAGTCTGATTTCGACAACGTGCTGCCCCCCCCGCACAATCATGGTGGAGGTTCCGCTTCCCGAACCGATGTCGCCGCCGTCACCGACAAACAGATAAGTGACATCCACGTTGAAAGTCGCGTGATCATCGAACACCACTGTTTTTCCCACACTGCCCCAGCAATCCAGATAGATGGGATCAGTCGTGACGGTATAGGTGCCATTCTTGAAAGTGACATCAATATTGTCATAGAAAGAGCCGAAATTCAGGCCTTTCATCGTGTAGACATTTCCCCCGAAATCAACCGTGAGATGGGTGTTCCCGGCGGTGTAAAATTCATTCACGTCACGATCCACCGCCGAGGCAACGGCATAGGTGCCATTCGCAAAACTGGCCCTGTCCGTATTGCCGGGCACGGTGGCGGGGGACCAGTTCCCGGAATTTCCATAGTCATCGTCGACAGAGCCGGTCCAGTGATAATCGGTCGCGTGAGCAGGCGGGATGAAAAGAAAGGCCGATACGGCCAGAAGCAAGATGCGAGTGAGAACAGCGTACTTCAGATCCCATCGGGGGAATGGGTGAATTTTCATACTATTCCTAACATTCTCCTGAATTTACGGAATGTCTATTACGTTCCTGTTATTCTTGAATCGAAAAAACAATTTATCGAATTGATTTTAAATAGTTTATGAAAGGCTTCCGCTCTGCCTACCCTTGAATTTGTCTGCGTAAAGAGATCAAAAACTGATGCCAATTTCCCCGCCAATGACGAGCGCGTTTGAAAAGCCTTCGCTGGGGGAAGGAATCACCCATTGGACATCCGGCTGGAGATAGAAAAACTTGTTTAACTGCATGCGATAGCTCCACTCGAAGACCAGTTCGTAGCCACCGTACTGCGTGACGCCTTTGCTTTCACTGGCGGCATATTGATTGCTCAAAAGTCCGTAATACGTGGCGAAGAGCGTGAGATCGTCATCGCGCCGGGGAACCAGGCCCTGATACTGAAGCCCGCCCGCGACGTAAAAGGGCAGGAGGGCGACATCCTGCTGCGGAGAAAAGGTAAAGGTGACCCACGGCGTGAGCCCCTGCTCGCTGCCAGGCTTTTCCTGCCAGACCATCTGCTGCGCGAGCCAGTAAAAGCCGTAGGTATTTCGGGGGGGAATATCCGAGACGGAGGATTCAAAATTCCCGCCGTAGGTGTAATAGCCGCCGACCTTGTAAGCACCGGGCAGGCCGTCGACCTGCACTTCCTTGGCATCCGCCGCGGCCTTTGCCTGCTTGGATTGCTTGCCATCTCCCCCACCCTTGCCACCAAGGACGGGCGACCAGCCGAGTTCCGTGATGAGGGCCACGCCGTTGTCGGGACGCACGCTATAGTCAAGGCCATGATAATTGGGATTATTCATACGGGGTGTGACCTGATAGGCACCGAGCAGGACCGTCCATTTGTCCCCCGGAGTGACCTGGACGTTCATTCCCCAGGAGGTGGCGGGCGACAAGGAGATAGGTGCATTGTAAAAAAGAGAGATAGGGTTCGTGTTGACACCCGAGCTGACGTAATTCGCAAAGACCGGCAACGTCATGAAATCGTCCCCCGCGCTGATGCGTCCGCCCTTCACGGTGAGATGCTCGCCGATCTGCTGCTCGAGCCAGAGATTGTAGAACATAATAGTGGGGAAGCCGACCCAGACCTCCGAGGGGGAAATGATATTACCGACGCGCTCGGAGATGTCGCGCCCCGTGCCTTCAAACATCGAGACCTGGAAGGTGCCGCCTTTCCATCCGGCAAATTTCTCCAGATCAATCGTAAGGTAAGCATACAATCCGAGATCAAAGGTGGCGCCTCTTGCTTTTCCGCCGACGGGATTTCCAAACACGTCCATCTGGAGAGTGCCGTTGATGACGATTCCCCTGTCCGCGAGTTTGGGAGCAAGGCCGAGATAATCGCCGAGGGCGCTGTCGCCCTGCCACCATTTCGCGAGCGCCGAGGGGTCCTCAAATTCACAGGAAACGCCCGCAAAAAGGGGGACAATAAAGAATGCGAAAAGGATCGCGCATACAACGGCGCTTGCAAAGAATCCGCGCTTGAACATGGGAATTTTGTAAGGGGATTCGCCACAGATTGGCAAATGCGGAATTGCCAATTTATGCCAATTCGCGTTATTTCCGCGCGACGTAAACGAAAGCAGGAGGGAAATTGCGAACTTCGATGCGGGAGGTACGGACTTTGCCGAAGGATTCCTTCAGTTTCCGGCGGAAAGCCCGGCCTGCGGGCAGCCAATGAAACCCGTAATAGGCGAAGGTGGCGAAGACTCCTTCGTTCTCGCACAAAGTTTCCCGCACCTGGTTAAGAATATCCGTCTGCAGTTTGCAGGGAAACGCGGCCCAGGGCAAACCGGAGACAATGCTTTGGACAGGGCCGAGCCCGTGCTCGCGCGCATGATCGGAAAATTCCGTGGCGCAGCCTTCCACGACCGGCATGTCGGGATGGCGATTTTTCAGGGCGCGGGCAAAAACCTCGTTTCTCTCCAGGGCGATGAACTTTGCCTCCCTGGACTTCACGGCCATGATATGGCGGGTGAAAATCCCCTCCCCGGGCCCAAGCTCGGCGATGGAGCTGGCATTGCGCACATTTGCCTCATCGACGATCAGGCGCGCCAGATAGCGGGAAGACGGGCAAATTGCACCGACACTTCCCATCGAACGCACAAACTGGGAAAAGAAAGTCCGGTGCCCGGCCTTTAGTTGAGGTGACATTGGGGGATAGAATCAATGCAAAATCCGGAAAGTCAACTCTCTCCTGTGGCAAAAATGGGCCCTAAACAGGGGCCTATACAGGCTCTCCCTGCAACCAGACACGCCGGATGCGGATGTCATTGTCTATAAGGAGAATATTGGCGAATTTCCCCTCTTCCAACGAACCGATATCATGGTCCCAGCCGAAAAGGCGGGCGGCATTGAGCGAAGCCATCTTAAAGAGCGCGGGAAGGCTGCAGCCGGTGGCCTTGCGGAAATTCCGCGCCGCGCCGTGCATGGTAAGGCGCGAACCGCAGAGGCCTCCATTGCGCTTCTCCAGATGCACATCGGCATCCTCCCCGAGATCCTGCACGCTGTCGGAAGCGTAATAGGCATCACTGATGATGATGACGCCATTCTCGCCCTTGACCCGGTAGAGAAGCTTCATCATGAAGGCGCGGACGTGGCGGCCCTCCATGTCGGGAATGACCTCCGCAAGGATGTCTTCATGATAAAGCGCGAATTCGTCGATGCCGGGCTCGCGCGTGCCGCCATAGCGCGTCGTCGGCGCGCCGCTGGCATTTGTCCAATGCGTGGCGACACGAAGATTTTTATCCATCATGGATTCGAGCTGCTCGACACTTGCCTCGGTATGGCCCGCGGCCAGGACGATGCCTTTCGCGGCGGCGGCCCTCGCGAAATCCCCGGCACCCATGTGCTCAGGGGCAAATGTCCAGAATCGGACGATATCGGACTGATTTTCCAAAATCCTATTGTAAACTTCCGGATCGGGAGCGTGCGCGCCCCTGCCGGCCTGGGCGCCGTATTTTGGATTGGTGTAAGGCCCCTCCAGGTGCATCGCGACGACGACTTTTTTCGCGAGTTCATCCCGCCCCTTCCAATACTCCTCGATCTGGCCGTAGAGATCTTCGTTCCGCATGTCGCTGTAGCCGAGAGTGGCAAGGACGGACGTGGTGCCATTTTTCAGCAAATTGGCGGCGACCTTATTCCCATCCTTGAAAAAATTGTGGGTGCCATCTCCATGGCAATGAATGTCGATGAATCCGGGAGCGGCATAAAGGCCCCCGCCGTCGATCACCGGAAGGCTGTCCGCAATGGCATTTCCATCACGAATTTGCGCGATCCTGCCATCCCGCACGACGATGGCGCCGCCGGAAAGAACGCGATCGGGCTGGATGACATTAATGTTATTGAGGACGAAGGAATTTGCTGTCTGGGCCGCGCACATAAAGATTGTCCGCAATTTACGCTTTGCGGAACGGCGGTCAAAACCTTTCATGGATTTGCGGGACGCGGATTGCTATGCTGCATGGCGCTTCATGGCCACAGAAACCACATATCCCCCCAATATGGCCCAGTTTGGGGCCACGCGGTGGACGCTTGTCCGCGACGCCGCGGGCGGCACACTGCCGGAAAAGGCACAGACCGCGCTGGCGGAACTCTGCCGCATTTACTGGTACCCGCTCTATGCCTATGTGCGGCGTAGCGGCCATGAGCGCCACGACGCGGAGGACCTGACACAGGAATTTTTCGCCCGGCTACTGGCAAAGAACGCGCTCGCCACGGTGGACCGGAGCAAAGGGAAATTCCGCTCCTTTCTGCTGGCCTCGATCAAGCATTTCCTCGCCAACGAATGGGACCGCAAGCAAACCCTGAAACGCGGAGGCGGGTTCACTTTTGTGCCGCTTGATATCGCCACGGCGGAATCGCGGCATCCGCTGGAGCCAGCGCATGAACTGACGCCGGAGAAAATCTTCGACCGACAGTGGGCGCTGGCTCTTCTCGACCAGGTGCTGGCGCGGCTGAGCGAGGAATATGCCGCCGAGGGAAAAGCGGACCTGTTTGCCAGCCTGAAAGAATTTCTCGTGGGGCAAGCCGCACCGCGCGCCACCGCGCAGCTTGCGGAAACGCTTGGAGTGAGCGAGGGCTCAATCAAGGTGGCGATCCATCGCCTGCGCAAGCGGTACCGCCAGCTCCTGCGCGCGGAAATCGCGCAGACGGTTTCCTGCGCAGAGGAAGTGGACGAGGAAATCCGAGGATTATTCGCCATTTTCCGGTAACTTTTGTCCTTCGTTCCTTTTGTAGAGGGTGAAACACTTACTATAAAATGGAAGCCCATCCAAAAAGCTGTCCCCAATGCGGCATCACCCTGTCTGCGAATACCACGGACGGACTCTGTCCGGCCTGCCTTTTGAAACGGGGGCTGGAAACACAGCCCGCGGCGGCGTTCGTTCCCCCTGCCCCGGAGGACTTGAAGCGGCATTTTCCCAACCTGGAAATCCTGGAGCTGCTGGGACGCGGAGGGATGGGCGCCGTTTACAAGGCGCGACAGCGCGACCTGGACCGTTTTGTGGCTCTGAAAATCCTGCCATCGGACACGAATGATCCCGCCTTCGCGGAGCGATTTACGCGGGAAGCAAAGGCGCTGGCGAAATTGAGCCATCCGAACATTGTCGCCGTCTACGATTTCGGACAGGCCAACGGGCTTTTCTATTTTCTCATGGAGTATGTGGACGGGCTGAATCTCCGGCAGCTTATGAACAGCGGAAATATTTCGGCAAAAGAGGCGCTCGCAATCGTGCCGCAGATTTGCGACGCGCTGGAATATGCACACGGCAAAGGGATCGTGCACCGCGACATCAAGCCGGAGAACATCCTGCTCGGCAAAAACGGCAAGGTCAAAATCGCGGACTTCGGGCTGGCGAAGATCGTCTCGCCCGACCCCGTGGACCTGACATTAACACAGGGCGGCGAAATCATGGGCACCGCACACTACATGGCACCCGAGCAGGTGGAACGGCCGGCGGAAGTGGACCACCGGGCGGACATTTACTCACTGGGCGTGGTCTTCTATCAGATGCTGACGGGGGAGCTGCCCATTGGAAGATTCGCCCCGCCATCGCGGAAAGTGCAGATCGACGTGCGGCTTGATGAAGTGGTGCTGCGCGCGCTGGAGAAGGAACCGGAAATGCGGTTTCATCATGCAAGCGAATTGAAGACGCAAGTGGAGACGATCGTGCAGGCACCGCTCTCCAAACACGCGAATGGGGAAAATCATCCGGGCATTGTCCGCAGCATTCTCATCATTTTTTCATTGATAGTTCTGGGTGTGCTCTACGGCGTCGGAGGAGTGACCGGGTGCATAGTTGGCGTTGTCCTGAGCGTCTTGTACCTCTTTCTTATTTTCTCGAAAAAATGGAGCCATTTCTCCTTTTTCCAGAAGAACTCGCTCTGGCCCATGTTCCTGTTGGCGCTGCTCATCGCCGTATTATTGCTGATAGGAATTTTCGCGTTTCTGCGACCGTTGCAAAAAGCGCCCGCGGACATAAAATCCGTTTCCGGCATGACGAAGGAAGAAAAAGAACCTTTTCGCGAAGGAAACATTCTTGCCATCAACAAAGACTGGAACTTTGTGATTTTAAATGCCGGTGCAAGGCTCGGCATCACGGAAGGCATGAAAATGCTTGTCAAACGGGACGAACAACTTGTCGCCAAGGTCCGCGTCACCGCCGTCGAGCCGGAAAGATCTGTGGCGGACATCCTGGCGGACAGCGTGCAATCTGGCACAAGCATCCAACCGGGTGACAAGATTATTGCCGATCCCGACGATCGGCTGGAGGCAAATCCCGCTTCGAAAACTTCAATCGAAGTGCCGTCGGATCTGCTAAAGATCAAACTGGCGGCTTTTAGCAATGATAATTCAGGAAATAAAATCATCACTTTTGCCATCTCCGCAAAAGAAGGAACAAAGATTGCACCCGACAAGGTATCTATTGTCATGAATCTCTATGAGAAGAAATCTGACGGAAAAATCGAAGCCGCTCCAGAAAGAAGAGTGTCTCTGTCCTGGAAAACGCCACCTGTCGATTGGAAGGAGGGTGAGGAACTCATTTCCTTCACCTACGCCGTTTCTTCAGAAAACGCCCAATATTATGGCTATACCGTGGCAGTCTATTATGAGGACAAGCTGCAAGCATCCATCGCGGAACCAAAGGGGCTGCTGGAATTATTTCCGCCGAAAAGCAAATAAGCCCGTTTTATATAAAAGGCCGGGCAGGTTACTGTCCGGCCTTTTAATTTATGGGAGGGTTAGAAACAACTCTCCCCACCGTTTTCGGATTACTTCAATTCAAAGATAGCTTCGATCTCGACGGCGACGCCTGTGGGAAGCGAAACGAAACCGACGGCGGAGCGGGCATGGAAGCCATCGCCTTCCTTGCCGAAGACTTCATGAAAGAGGTCGCTTGCGCCATTGATCACCTTGTGCTGCTCGATGAATTCGGGCGTGGAATTCACGCAACCAAGGAGCTTGACGACGCGCACCTTGTCGAGGCTGTCGACTTCCTGGCGCAACGCCTGGAGAAGTTTTGTGGCAACTTCACGGGCCGCATCGTAGCCCTGTTCGACGGTGACATCCGCGCCAACTTTACCCTTGAGGGTGCTGACCTGGCCGGAGAGGAAAAAGAGATTCCCCGCCTTTGCGGCGACATTGAGGTAGCCCTTGTTTCCGGTAGGTTCAAATTTGATTCCGAGTTCCTTTGCTTTTGCTTCTGCTGACATAGTGGAGGCGTGATAGCGGGAATGGCGGAAAGTTTCAATATAATCGCGCGATTTTGCCCATATTACGCCTTGCATCGCCCTGGGGATGGTGCTTGATTCGCGCCTTATATGATCCAACCCCGCCAGACGGTTCTTTTTCAGGGCGATTCCATCACGGATGCTGGCCGCATCCCCGACTATACCCATGCCAATCACATTCATGGCCTCGGCTCGGGCTATGCGCTCCATGTGGCCTCCACTCTCCTGAGCATGCGCCCCGCCGATGGCCTCAAATTTTACAATCGCGGCATCAGCGGAAACCGCGTCTATGACCTGCTTGCCCGCTGGCGCAAGGACGCCATCCACCTGAAACCTGACTGGATCAGCATCCTCATCGGCGTGAATGACACCTGGCACAAATTCGTATCGGACACGGGCGACAGCCTGGAAATCTATGAGGAAGTTTACCGCCTGATCCTCAAAAATGCCCGGGAGGAATTGCCCGGCATGCGATTTGTGCTTTGCGAGCCCTTCGCGGTTGTCACGGGCGATTTCAAGCAGGAGTGGAAAGACGAAGTCGTGCAGCGCGCCGCCATCGTGCGAAAACTCGCGAAGGAATTCGATGCCGTGTTCGTTCCCTTCCAGCAGCTTTTTGACGAACTCCTCAAGGAAGCCCCCGCGGAACACTGGATTTCCGATGGCGTGCACCCCGAGCCCGGCGGACATTTTCGCATGGCGGAATTCTGGAAAAAACACGTCGGGGCCTGATTCTCCTTTCGAGACCATTTATGAAAATCACGTCCGGTCTTTTCGACCACATGGTATTGCAACGCAATGCACGCGATCTCAGCGACACGCCTGTCTGCGGCGAAACGACCGCGCGCGACGGCGAAATCTTCCTCCGTGCGGACAAAAAATTCCGGGCATGGAAGCGCGCCGCCCGCGTGCGCCGTGGAAAATTCCAGTTCCGGCTGAAGGGCCTCCCTACCGGCGGCCCCTATGCGATCGAGCTTCAGCTTCGCCATGGGCGCACCGTGGCGGAGACGCTCATGATCCGTGACGTCCTCGTGGGCGATGTCTGGATTGTCGCCGGCCAGTCAAACATGCAGGGCTGCGGTTACCTGACCGGCGCGGCCAAGCCACATCCTTCCGTGCGTGCCTTTTACATGGGCGACCGCTGGGGCGTGGCCAAGGATACAATCCATGATTTGTGGAACTGCGTGGACCAGGCGCACATGGATTTCCGGGGAGCGCGTCCCGAGGTCTTGAAATATGTGGGCACGGGGCCCGCGGTGGAATTCGGCAAGGAATTACGCAAGCGCACCGGCGCGCCACAGGGCCTCATCGCCTGCTCCCATGGCGGGACTTCCATGAATGTCTGGAGTCCCGCGCTGAAAAAACTGAAGGGGAAAAGTTTCTATGGCGCGACGCTCCGGCGTTTTCACAAGAACGGCGGCAAGGTGGCGGGCATCATCTGGTACCAAGGCGAGAGCGATGCCATGGCCGACATGCACCTGGAATATACGCGCAAGATGAAGGACCTGGTCCGCGGTTTCCGGCGCGACATGGGCGATGCGAAGCTGCCTTTTGCATTGGTCCAAATCGGCCGCACGATCAATGCGGATACGTTTGATCGCCGGTATTGGAACTCCATTCAGGAACAGCAGCGTCTCCTGCCGCATATTCTTCCAAAGCTGGCGGTGGTGCCCGCCATCGATTCGGAACTCGACGATTCCGTCCATATCGGAGGGGAAAGCAATCATCGGCTGGGACGGCGTCTGGCCGATGCGATGCACTATTTGATTGCCGGAAGAAAAGCCGCCTTGCCCCCGATCGATCTGCGCGGCGTGGACATGAAGTTTGATGCGCGCTACGGCCATACGAACATCCTGGTGCATTTTGACAATGTGCAGGGAAGCCTGCGCTCCGAGGGCCGCGCCTCGGGATTCGCCATTGCGGACCATGCGGAATGGCCCGCCCTTTTTTCGATGCAGCCCATGGGCAACAAGGTGCTGCTGCGTTCCACATTGCCGCCACAAATACTGGACGGCCTGATGCTGCACTACGGATATGGGACCAATCCCTATTGCAACATCCATGATGAAGGGGACCGCTCGCTTCCCGTCTTCGGTCCCATCCCCCTGCTGAATACACGCGTGTCCACGCCCTTTGTGCGCCGGCTTCAGGCCACAAAGCTCCTGCCCGGAGCAGGCGACCTGCGCAGCCTGCCCTATCCCAAAAACCTCGACGCGCTTCCGTGGCGAAACCTGGAATTCAATGGGCAATATTGCCGCCTGGACGAGGAATTCAAAAAAATGAAGGGAAAGGATCGGATGGTTTATTATCGCTTCAAGGTGGATGTGCGCGAAAAAATGAATCTGGACGTCCTTTTCGGCTACGACGGAAAAATCAAGATCTGGATCGACGGCAGGGAAAAATTCCGCGATCCGAAGGGCGGGCCGCCGATGCTCATGGATTCCAAAAAGATCCGCTGGAACGCGACAAGAGGAATTCACGAGATCGTCATCGCCTTCGGATCCGATACCGGTGAAGCCTGGGGCATCTGTATGCGTTTGCAACGAAATGGCATCTCCCTGCAGCGCGCGAAGAAGAATCCCTATGCCATACCGCATTTTCTAAATTGGGAGGAATAGCCCCGATTTTTCCTTTCGTGAAAGACAAGGGATGTGCGGAGGGCATCCAACAAACGCCGCGCCCTTTTAAGGCATTGGCGTCGGATGTCCGCTCATTTGCCACGCCTTGATCGCCTCGACCGGATGGATGAGCATGATGACATTCAAGGTAAGATTGTCACGGACGATAAGAGCGCAGCCAATTTCCAGCACCAGAAACACGAGGATGCTCACCCATACGGGCGCGCGCCATGCGAGCAGGAAACCGAGGGACATCATCACGATATCGCTCATGGAATTGATGATGCTGTCGCCCGCGTAACCGAGGGCGATGGTGGCTTCGCGATAGCGGTTGATGATCAGCGGGGAGTTTTCGAGAATTTCCCAACCCGCCTCGACAAGCACGGCGATAAGATAGCGGGACTGCACCGACAGGCGCCGCGCGACCGCCCAAAGCGCGAGAAAAAACAGCATGCCATGGCATATATGTGAAAAGGAATAAGGATCAGCGATGCGCTGTGAATTTTCACTGCTCCAGATATTTCCCTCCCACAGGCCAATCCTTCCATCGGGACCAAAGGGAAGCCTGCCCGCACGAAATTCGATCAGCGCGGTAAGTATAAAAACCGTGATGACGCCCGCGATGATCCATTTTCCGTGAGCGGCATTATCCGCACGATGACCCGTCATTGGGAAATCCTAACAGGAGAGGCACAGCGATGACAGGCAAAAAGGCCACTTGCCCCTGTGGCATCGCGTATGGAAATGCGCGCCATAAATATCAAGCGCCTCCTGCTCACGATCGTCTTGGAACGGTGCTGCTCAGCATCGTGACATCGTTTGTTTACAAGCCGAACGCGCCGAGGCCGGACATTTCCTGAGCACTAAATCGCGGTGGCGCGGCGTATGGCGTCGGCCAGGGCGCTCTGATTGAGCGGCTTTGTAAGATAGTCATCCATGCCGTAGTCGAAACATTGACGGCGCTCCTTGGGCATGACATCGGCGGTGAATGCAGCGATATAGACCGGATGTTTGCCATGATCCATTTCCTCCTCGAGATGCCGGATCTGGCGCGTGGCGGTAAGGCCGTCCATGTCCGGCATGTGCAGGTCCATGAGGATGAAGTCGGGATGGGTGGCGGAAAAAATCTCGACGGCTTCCTGGCCTGTTTTCGCGTGGAGGGGGGAATAACCCAGTTTTTCCAGCATGCGCAGGATCAATTTGGTATTCACCGGATCATCTTCCGCAACGAGAATCCTTGCGGGATGATATCCGGCAAAGTGTTCATCATAGTGCTCGGCCACCTGTTGCTCGGGCAGGCTCGCGCCAGAGGGTGCGGGCTCGACAGGTACGGTGAACGAGAAAGTGGTGTCCTGTCCCGGCGTGCTCTGCACAGAGAGGTTGCCACCCATAAGCGAGACAAGGCGATCGGCGATGGAAAGACCAAGGCCGGTGCCCCCATAACGGCGGGCGATGGTATTGTCCACTTGCACAAAAGGCATGAAAACGTCCCTTATTTTGTCGGAAGGAATCCCGATGCCGGTATCACGCACATAAAACTCCAACCAAAGCCGGGTATCATCTGTTGGAGCGGGAATGCTCCGAAGGCCAAGCGTTACCGATCCTTTCTCGGTAAATTTCAAGGCATTGCTCACCAGGTTAATCATGACCTGCCGAAGACGGCCGGCATCGCCCACCAGGATTTTCGGCAAAGTCGGCTCGATCTCGGTGGCGAACTCGATGGGGCGAAAACGCGCACCGGAACTGAGTAGGGTGCGGATATTCTCCACCAGCCGCCGCGGACAGAAAGAGGTATGCTCAATCTCAAGGTTGCCAGATTCCAGGCGGCTATAATCCAGAATATCATTAATGATGCGCAAAAGGGAGCGTCCACTCTCCTGAATGGTATGCACATAATCCATTTGCTCGGCGGGAAGCGGATGCTGCGCAAGCAGGTCAGCGAAACCGAGGACGCCATTCATGGGAGTGCGGATTTCATGGCTCATCACAGCCAGAAATTGCGCCTTGGCCTGCTCGGCGGCCTGTGCCTTGCGCGTCATTTCCTGCTCGCGCTTTAAGGCCATGCGGGACTCGGTAATATCCTGCACGGTTCCGTGCAGGGCGATAATTTTTCCCTTCGCATCGCGATCGACACGGCCGCTCGCCTTGATGGAGAATTTTTCGTTACCGCCCCGGCAGCCGTCCACTTCGATGTCGTAAGGCGTGCCGGTGTCAAAAGCGTTTTTTACCGCGGTCTGGATTCGCTCCCAATCTTCCGGAGAAAAATAGGCCTGGTGCTCCTCATAAGTCGGCGGCCCCTTTGAAGGATCGCGACGATAGATATTGTAAAGTTCCGGCGACCAGGTGACGACGCCCTTCGCATCAAGCGTCCAGCTTCCCATGTGGGCGATCTGCTGCGCTTCAAGAAGATCGGTGCGGTTTTTGCGGATTTCCCGTTCGATTCGTCGCCGGTTGCGCAAATGAAGATAGACAATGAAATAGCTCATCACAAGAAGGCTGATGACCAGCGCGATGAGCAGGCTCATGGTCCAAAAGGCGACCTGCTGCTGCGATTCGGAATTTTGCTGCCGCTCATGAAGCAGCCTTTGCTCCTCGCTTTGCATTTCCCCGACAACCCTGCGCACCTCGTCCATCCCCTTTTTTCCCAAACCGGACGCCACTTCCTTTTGTGCGGCGTTCGTTCCTTTTTCCTCCACGACCCGCACCACATGGTCGCGAGATCCCACCTGCTGGTCCTTGAGCTTCTGCAATGCCAGCGAGTGCTGATGCTGGACGTCATTGTCCCGGGTAATTTCCTCCAGATGGTTCAGTTCCTCGGTGATGCGTGCCTTGGCCGCATTGGAGGGTTCGAGATAATTTTTATCGCCGGTAATGGCGTATCCGCGGGTGCCGGTTTCCAAATCGCTGAAAAGCCCCATCGCAGTCTGCAGCTGATTGAGCACTTCGACGGTGTGACGCACGCGCGCGTCGGCATCGATCAATTGCTGGGTATTGTTCCAGGTCACCATACAGGTGAGAATAAGAAGGACCGCCGCGACGGCAAAAGCGATCGCCAGTATTCTTTCGACAGACATTTTCATGAATACCGCGCCTTTCCGGTCTTTCCCGGCAATTCGCCGATAAATCCCAAAAATTTGTCCGATCTGTTCCTGGAAAAATACAATGTAATCAATGTAATAATTGATGCCAACCGGCCGACCACCTTCTTGATTTTGCGTCAAAAGGATGCTCGCTTTCCCCAGCCATTCAAGAAGAATCTGATCGAGAAAATCCCGTCATGTGCCCTCTTCCTTCCTCCCATTTGAAAATATTGACGTGTTTGCTATTTCTCGTTCTTCTTTCCGTCATGACACATCCCTCCGCCGCGCTGCCCGTCGAAGCCATGTTTTACGTCGCCGACAAGGCAGGAATTCATTGCGGAAAGCTGGATGCGCAAACCGGCGCATTGAGCCTGGTCGATATGGCAAGCGACGTGGCCAACCCTTTCTGGCTCACCTTTACCCCGGATGGGAAGTATCTCTATGCCGCGATCATGTCCAAGGAGGGGGAAGTCGGGGCATTCCGTGTCGAAAAAGACGGCAAGCTGACCCTGCTCAACAAACAATCCTCATCCGGCAAGGCGCCCTGCCATCTTTGCCTCGATGCAAAAGGACGCCACATCCTTGTCGCGACCTATACCGGCGGCAATGCGAGCGTGCTGAGCCTTCTCCCCGATGGCTCATTGGGCGAGCGCATGGCGCACGAGGAATTCATGGGTTCCGGCCCCGATCCGAAGCGCCAGAAAAAACCTTATGCGCACGGCATTTACACGGATGCCTCCGGAAAATTTGTGTACGTCTGCGATCTCGGGACCGACAGCGTGTGGATTTACAGGCTGGACGAGCAAACCGGAGCATTGATTGCCAATGATCCGCCCGTGGCGAAAACACCGGCAGGCAGCGGGCCGCGTCATCTAGCCATGGATGCAAATGAACGCTTTGTTTATGTCAATGGAGAGATGGGAATGGATGTCACCGTCTTCGCAAGAGAGCCCGCAAACGGAGCGCTCACGCCCATCCAGACAATCTCCACCCTGCCCGAAGGTGCATCCCGTGAGGGAACCAGCACTTCGGAAATAGCCATGCACCCTTCCCAAAAATTCCTCTACGTCGCCAACCGGGGCCATGACAGCATCACCAGCTACATTATCGGCGCGGACGGAAAGCTGACATGGATTGAAAATGTGTCCGCAGGAGTGAAATTTCCCTATAATTTCGTCATCGATCCGAGCGGAAAGTGGCTCATCGCCGGAGGGCAGGAGGATGGCAAGCTCGCTTCTTTCGCCATCGATTCCGGTACGGGGAAATTAATGCCGACTGGCAATGGACTAAAGCTCGAAGGTCCCTTCCATATCGTTTTTGCCCCTCAAAAATAAAGGGAAGCCGTCACCAGCCGGAGGGGTTTCCGCGCAATGTCTTGTCGCTATGAAAATAGGTTTGCCCGCTTGATGCGCCCGGACCGTATTGTTGGGTTTCCTTGTTTCGGGATTCCACCACGATTTCAAAAGCCAGCCAGGATTTATCAAGCTGGGCGGGAGCGAGTCCCTCGGTGGGGATTTCAAATTTCAGGCCATCCAGAGAAATAGTTTCCTTGGGATTGAGAATGCGATCGAGGGAAACCAATTCGCTTTTGGCAATCATTTGCCAGCTCCCATTGGAGGCTTCGCCAAGAACGGCACGAATACCCACGACATGCCGATCAGCGCCAGCTGCCGTCCAATTCGATTCGCGCAGGAGCACTCCCTTGTTGATATTGACCAATATTTTGTCCTGCCCCTTGCTGATGCCACCCGTAGCCTTTCCTGTCACAGGAAATTTATAATCCGCATTGGAAGTGTTAAACGGCCTTGCAAATACCGGCACGGCAATGGTGCACAGCGCAAAAAAAAGAAGAATGAACCTTTTCATAAATAGAAAGGAATGTGCGACCGATGAGAATTTTTCATGCCGGTTCGCAAAATAACTTTCGCGTCATTGAGGCGGTGGAGGAGGCCCGTGTCCACCGCGGGGTGGAGGAGGCGGAGGGCGCTGGCCGCTCCCCTGCTGACCGGATTGTCCAGGCTGCTGCATTCCGGGAGGCGCGCCTCCTTCCTCATGCAAAAAGCTCGCATCGGGAGTGCCGCGGAAAAAACGCGGCACATAGGGAAAATCCTTTGTCAGCACATAGTAATAGGTGCCATCGGGAAATTCCGGCGTGACTCCGGTGCGGCCATTCGCTTCATCCAGATCTCCCGAATCTTTTACAAACTCAAAATCGCGGGTGTATTTGCCATCATAACGTCCGCCGGGGCCTTCATTGCCGGAAGGCCGGGTGCCGCTTTTGAGACGGTAGGAGGATTTCATTTCGACGAGCTCGCTCTTGGAATCCTTTGCGTCCTTGTAGGCGAGCGGGCCGTAGATGGGAAATCCGTCGGCAGCCCAGCCTACCTGCACCATTTTCCCCTCGCCGTTCAATTTGCGGATAAGGCCTGTGGGAATGCCGTGATAATGATAGGCGCCATCCGGCTGCACGTGCGCGTTGTTCTTATCCATGCCAAGGCGGCCACGGCCATCGACAATCGCCTCCTCGCGCCATCCAAGGCTGGGGTCATTGCGCCAGAACTCCGCTGTACCCGGATCGAATTTCACGCCATTGAGGGCGACCCCGAAATTATACCGCCCCAGCGGCATGAACTCCCCGGTCTCCTTGGGATGGAGAGGCATTTCAAAATGAAAGTGTTGCGGGCTGATACGGTTGGGATTCTGCGGATTGGGGAAGGGCCCGGTGGAATGATTCGGAATGTCATTGGATTCCACAATCCGTTTGTCTCCGCGCTCGGTGATGCTTACCTGGCTTCCGCGCTGGCCCGTAGGAGCCGGCTCCTCTCCCTGCGAGGGTTGCGGACTGCTTTGCGGCGTGCCGTGGTCCGGATGCGCGATCACCGCCGCCGCGGTGAAAAGGACGCCAAGGAACGATGCTTTCAGGGAGGAATTCATCATGAAACCATTTCATCATTTCCAGGCGAAAAGGAAAGAGGCTTTTGCGTCTCGCCATGCGGCAGAGAAAGAGGTAGTGACGATTCCATGAATAGCTGGCTGACATGGGCCTTGCTCTCGGCGCTTTTTGCCGGAGCCACTGCGGTATTGGCAAAAATCGGCATCGAAGGCATGAATTCCCATCTCGCCACCGCCATTCGCACGACGGTCGCGTTTCTCTTTATCTGGATCGTGGCGATGCAGCAGATATCCCGACCGGCCCTTGAAAACGTGACCCGCAAGGGATGGATTTTTCTGGCCCTTTCCGGAATTGCCACCGGATTGTCGTGGCTGTGTTACTTTCGTGCGTTGCAAATGGGGCAGGTGTCCCAAATTGCGGCGCTCGATAAGCTCAGCGTGGTTTTTGCGATTGTATTTGCCGCCTTATTCCTTGGCGAAGCTCTCACATGGCATCACTGGCTTGGCGGCATTCTTATCGTCGCGGGTGCCATGGTCCTTGTTTGGCGATAGATTTCAGGAAAGGCGAAATTCCAACTGATTCGGTCCTGTCAAAGCCCATGCCTCGACGCCACGCAAGCGAAGATCCCGCGCAAACTCGGAGGCAAACCCGTGCAGCGTAAGCACCCGCTTCGGTTGCACCATTTCCACAAAACGGAGCAAGTCGGGATAGTCCGCATGGTCGGAAAGTGGAAACAGCCGGTCGCAGCCCATGCGGTAAATCGCACTGCGGTCCATGGCCCACCCGGTCAGCATCGCCGTGCGGTGGGGAATTTTGCGCAAGAGGCGGCCATTCTTTGCCATGGGAGGAAAGATGAGGACGTGGCCCGCCACGGTTTCGGCATTGAAAATTTCATGCGGCGGAAAAATCACGCCGAGGTCGCGATAAACGGCGGTGATTTTCTCCACCGAATCGTGCAGCATGACGGGCAATTCCGCATCGCAGAGCGCGGCGAGGATTTCCTGCGCCTTTCCCAGCGAATAGCCAAGCAGCACGGGAATTTCCCCCGCATCAAGCGTCTCACGGCAGAAGCGCACCATGTCCGCGAGCACTTCCTCGTCGGGCGGGAACACGTAGCGCGGCAAGCCGAACGTGGTTTCCATGACAAGGGTTTCCGCCCGCACGACCTGCACGGGCTCGGCGCTCCGGCTCGCCCGCAATTTAAAATCCCCCGTGTAGAGCAAGGTGCCCGCATCGCATTCGACAAATGCCTGGGCAGAACCAAGGACATGCCCGGCGGAAAACAAAGCCACCCGGCACTCCGGAAAATCGACAGGTTCCCCGAAGCCCGGTGTGTGCAGGCGCTTTGGCATCCGTGTGTTCCGCGCGCGAAGAAGGCGGGCCGTGCTCTCCGTAAGGATGGCCTCTTCATGCGCGCCGCCCACATGGTCACTGTGCGCATGGGAGACGACGCTGCGCTCGCGGCACCTGCCCGCATCGAGCCACAGGCTGGCTCCCGGCAGAAATACCCCACGCTCATGACGGACTTCGATCATTCCCCTATCCTAGCTGAAAAAACCGCCCATGCACCGGCAAACAGGATCGGTGATGACTTTTCCCATGAATCTTTGACATCGGACGACAGACTGAGCTTCGTACAGCAACCTTTCTTTCAAAACTCGAAAGTACCCTGTCTTCCCTCATGCCCGAAGGTTTTTTCCTCGGCAAAACGAACTCCCGCGCCGAGAAGGCGCACGTTTTTTTCACTGCGGCGAAAAGCGCTTTCCAGCAGCGCGTGAAAGGTATCGCGAGTGGGTTCTGTGGAGACACATTCGCAGGTAGTACGGGTGAAATCGGCAAACTTTACTTTCACGAAAGCCTTGCGAATGCAGCGATCGGCCGCCTTGGCGCGTAATTCCTGCTCCAGTTCGTCGATCAGCTCATCCATGGCACGTGCGCAGGATTCCAATGTGGAGAGGTTCTCCGCATACGTGCGCTCGTTGCTCAGGGACTTGCGCACACGACTGGGCTCCACAGGGCGGTCATCCCGTCCCCGGCAAAGTTCGTAAAGTTCACGCCCCCACTTGCCATGTCGCGCCATAAGATCGCCGAGCTTCAACTGCTGGAGATCGGCGCAGGTATGGATGCCCTGCTCCGCGAAGCGCTCAGCGCTTTTCGGTCCCACGCCCCACAGCTTGCGCACGGGCAGGTCGCGCAGAAAATTTTCGACATCCTGCGGAAGCACGGCAAACTGGCCATTGGGCTTTTTCCAGTCGCTGGCAATCTTTGCAAGCATCTTGTTCGGGGCGATGCCTGCGGAGGCGGTCAGCCGTGTCTGTTCAAAAATCCGGGTGCGGATTTCCTTTGCGATATCCCATGCATAGCGATTCTGCGCAGTCACATCGAGGTACGCTTCATCCAGGGAGAGAGGCTCGACAAGAGGCGTATAGGCCAGCAGGATTTCGCGGATTTTTGCAGATTCCGCACGGTATAGGTCAAACCGCACCGGCAGAAAGATAAGCTGGGGGCAGCTTTCCCTCGCCTTAAAGCCTGGCATGGCGGAATGAATGCCGAATTTCCGCGCTTCGTAATTGCAGGTCGTCACGACCCCACGACTTGATCCTCCTCCCACGGCAATAGGCTTGCCCACCAGTTCCGGACGCTCACGCATCTCCACCGCGGCATAAAAGCAATCCATGTCGAGATGGATGATTTTCCGCGGCGTTCCTTCACTCATGATGCCTGATCCATTCTCCATTTTCGAGCCGTATTCAAGTCATGTAACGAATGTTTCATAAGTTTGGGCAAAATAAAAAACATCCCCAAAAGCTACATCCGGGAAATCGGCATTTTTTGGGAATTGCGAAATCACCTTTATGGCACCCGTAGATATCTGGAGGTTTATGAAAATTCAGAGGAGCACCTGCCATTTCCAAGCGCATTTCATGACCAAATGGCACCGTCCCCCGCGGTCTTGCATCGTTCGATGCAAGACGTGAAAACCTGGCTACCAATGTGCTAAAATTGTTCATCCTTCGAAAATATGCACCAAAACGGCACCTCAGGAATAATGTAACAAAGGTGTATATATCTAAAAATTGTAAAAAAGATTTGACAGAATCTGACGATCAGCGAGGTTTCCCCAGTGGCAAATCAAAGAGCAAAACACAAACGCAACGTCACTGTAACCATGGAGGATGACCTCCGTATCGCCATTGAGCGCTATGCGAGGAAAAATGGACTTGATCGCACCGCGGCCGTGAAATTCATGTGCCGCTCCGTGCTCAAGCTCCCGGAGAAAAAATATCCCCCCCAGCGGAGAAGAGGACGCAGCGTCGTTAAAAAGACAAAAGCAAAAGCGAAATCCAGAGCCCGGAGATAATCCAAGCCTCTCCGGCTCGGTTGGAACTTTAGCTTTTATCCAGAGGGTGTATTACGCCTTTTGAGTCCCCTCATTTCTTCCCCAATGAGGAGGAACCCTTCTGTCTTGCAGGCATTGCGGAGGCAAACCGCCCTCGCAAAGTCAACAGGGATACTACGCCCATAAAAACCCTCTCCGCAGAATTGTCAGAGAGGCTTGATTGTGGCCGCTGCAAAGACATCGCGAAAAATTTAAGGATATTCCGCTAAAATTGAGGTTTGCAAGTCCAAGCCGGGCGAACAGATAACCCTGAATTCCGACGAATGCCAAAAACGGCATGACTAAATAAGGGTGAAACCAGCGATAGTGTCACTCCATGATAAAGCCATGTTCCCAGGCCCATTGGCACAAAGATGGAAAGCACGCATCACGGTCCGACGCGGCGGGAAATTGTGACACGGGGCGGACCATGCAGTGGACGACGGTATAGAGCCGGAATAGGCAAGGAGAAAGGTGCATGACAGCAGTACCATGCCTGGAATTTGCACTGTTTTGTGAATCAATGGGAAGAGCTTGACCGGGCCGCAAGAAAAATTCACGGACATAAAGTTTATGGAATTGGTGCAGTGTAAACGTCCTGCATTTTTTAAAAACCGAAATATCGGTCTTCTTTTGCCGATGCGTAAGTTGGAAAACTTCCTCGAAACCTCTCTTTCAAAGCCGTCTTTTTGCCGTTGGGATCAAATCTTCCTTGACGTATGGAAATCCATGAAGTAGGTGTCGCCTTGTAATGAACACTGCCAAATATCGTGCCAAATCCGCCGCGCAGGCGAAAACGACTGCGACGGGGATGTATTGCATTTGCGCGATGGGCCGCGTATGGCGCTCTGCGATTCTCCGTCATCCGGTCGTCACCCCCGTCTTAAGGGCAAGCAGCTAAGTCATTTAGAAAAAAGAATTTCCAGATAACCCTGCTCGCCCGACGGCAAGCAGGGTTTTTCGTTTTCCGGATCATTTTTCAACCTTTCACCAACCAAACGTACCATGAAACAACAAATACCATTCGAACTGAGCCGCATCGAACGCGAGAACGGCGTACGTGTGCTGTATGCCGCGGAGGCAGGAGTGCGCGCCTGGGGTATCGCGTCTCCCGATGCAGGGCATGACGTGCGGTTTCTCTTTACGGGAACAGGCACGGAATCCCGCGGTGTGATTGAGAAGTTGGCATGCAAGGGATTAACCTTGCACGGTGTGGATTTGCAGAGGGCGCTGAACCTTCTGTTGGATTCCAATACGCCTCTGCTGGAATGGCTGAGATCGCCCATCCGGTATTTGGAAACGAAGCCATTTTCAGAACGTTTCCGGTTCCTGGCGGGAAGGTTTTTTGACGCGGAGCGGAGCTTTGCGCAATACTTCCGGCTGGCGGAACGCATCCATACCGAGCACTTGCGGGAGGGGAACCCCGGCCAGGGGAAATATCTCGCGGCACTGCGGGCGGCTCTTTCTGCGCGCTGGCTGGAGCAGGAGCGGGTCCCTCCTCCGGTGAATTTTTCCACCTTGGTGGAGAAAACCGTAAAGGATGCCGGAGCAAAAACGATGATCCAGAAAGTGGCGCTGCGCGAACAACGCGGCAAGAACGCATCGACAGACGCGATCAGCGATTTCCTGACGGAAGAGCTTTTCCATCTGGAGGTGACCGCGCCAAAAAAGGATGGGATGGAACAGCCTGTGCCACGACGCAGCGTGGAGATGATCACTTATCTGCATGATGCCCATCTCCAGGAAGCATAAGCCGATTTGCAGGGGGGGAAAGGCGGAGGCCGGAGAACATTCGTTCTGCCAGCCTCCGCCACTCCATGCCGGAAATGCTTTTTGCGGTATGGAATAAAGCAAGCGAAAGGGTTCTGCAAAAAATCGGGATGAGCTTTCCGAATATTGCGAAAAAGGGTTCCTTGAAAACGGAAAATCGATCCACCAACCGATGGCATTGCCCGCGCGCTGTGGCTCGCAGCCCAAGAGTGAGCACTACCGCAGCTTTTGATAAATATGGTCGGTCTTTTCCGAAAAAAGGGCCTCAATGTCCGCGTGCTGGATAAAATTGCGGATATTTTCACTCGTATCGGCAAAGTAAACATCGCTATCGCCCTTCCCGACATGGCCCTTCAGTTTTCCTGAACGGATGATTTGGGCGGCCTTGGCGTTCGGAATGGTCCACAGGGTCAGGGTGCCATTTTCCGATATCTCATAGCGCATCAGATAATAAGTTCCCTTCATTTTGTAGTAGCGGCCGTTTTTTTGTTCGTAGGGCTGCACATTCAAAAACCGATATTTGCCAATGACAGTGGGGAAAAAATCATACTTCGCCAGTTGCCCTGACGTGGTCCGGTCGTACTCCTCCGCGTGCATCCAGGGTGATCGTCCAGGCGTAATGGTCAGTGAGATCGCGCTCCATTTTCCCGCAAGGCGAGTATCGGCAGCGGAATCTTTCGGGGAGGAAATGGGGCTTTTGGATGCAATCGGGCATCCGCAAAAAAAGACCGCGCAAGACAGAAAAAATAAACAATATATGCGGGGTTTCATCATCCGATCCTTTCCTTATTCGGGTGCCTCGTCCTTGGTATCCACCGCTTTCCATTTTTCAATTTCAAAAGGCGAAGTCGCATTCGGATGCTGGATGGTGCCATCGGACTCGGCGGTGCAGACCACTTTTCGACCCTTCATGGGAGCATCGACCCCGGTGACAAAAATAAAACTTTTTGAGTAGACGGTCCTCCCGCGGATTTTTTCGTCTTCATCGCGGGGATGCGCGAGCACGCCGTCCGGCTTCACTTCGACAATGACAAAATGGAGTTCCGTGGCATTGGCCATGATATCGGCATGGTTCTTGTGGGCGATGTTGCTGTCTTCAAGGGCGGTGGCTGCCGTAAAAAGCGGATCGGAGCGAAGGATGGTCTTTTCCTGGGTGGCCGTGGAAAGCCGCTGCATCGCATTTAACTGCACCTGAATGGCGGCAGAGTGGTCGGCCTGGATTTGCGACCATTTGCTCTTAATGGCGCGAAGACGCCCGGCGCGGAAAGCTTCGGAAGACTTATTGCGAAGCTGGGCGGGGGTGAACTCCTGCCCGAGCATTTCCTGGTACTCCGCGGCGTTTTTTTCAAATTGTTCCTGAGCGGACACCAGGCCATTGACAAGGACGAGCATGTTGTGCCGGATTTCGGGATTGCTGGCAAAGATGGTGGAGTCGGATACGGCTTTCTGGAAGGCGGCCAGTTTTTCCTTATCCACATTGCGCCAGTCGCTCCACTCGGCAAAGCAGGAGGCTTTCACCTGGGACATCTCATTCACGAGTTCGTAAAGGCTGATTTTGTCGTCGTTTTCCCCGGCGGCAAAAAGCGGCGCGATGAAAAATATTGCGACCAAAATCAATATAATGCGGCTCATGAATGGAATCGGATTCTCATCCAAAGGAGTGCAGCTATTCAACCTCGAATATGGCGAAACTGTGAGTTTGGCGTACGGGAACGTTAGTTGCGGGATTTGTTGACAAGGAGACAGCCGGCCATCATGTCATGAAGGCATTGCTTGCGCTGGGTCCACGCACACATCAGGAAACCGATGTAGATGATGAGGCCGGAGAGAATCATTCCCCAGTAGCGGAGGCTGGCGCGCGTAAAATTAATGCGTTGGCCATCCAGATCCGTCACGCGGATTCCCAATGCCAGCTTGCCGAGGGTGGCTTGCTTCCCGGAACTTTCCATGAAGGCGTAGTAAAGCCAGGAAACAATCCCAATGGCAACGGTTCCTTCAACGCGAACAAATCCCAAATACATCAGAACGGGAAAGATGACAGCGCTGACAATGAGAGCATCAATCAAGTAGGCCAAAACACGTTTCCAACTTTCCAGCACAGTGGGATCCGAAGCTTGGAATTCACGTGACTTGAAGTCGCG
>JADMIO011227192.1_pt1 | contig 42851 bp, 38 predicted proteins | sample 8958161 | NCBI WGS metagenome assembly JADMIO01 (sample SAMN16585339, study PRJNA669376) | soil metagenome | isolation source: Crop rotation soil | place: USA: Cullars Rotation, Alabama | collected 2011
AGGTAGCGCACGCCTTCGCTGCCGACATGCCGGGCGAAGCCTTCGACGTCATGGCCGATCCCGCGAATCAACTGCCCGCCATTGCGCCCGCTGGCGCCCCAGCCGATGCGCCGGGCTTCAAGCAGGATCACCGAGAGTCCGCGCTGCGCCAGTTCAATGGCCGCGTTGACGCCAGTGAAACCGCCACCGATCACGCAGACGTCGGCGATCAGATCACCCGCCAGTTCCGGATAGGGTGTGCTGGCCCGGGCCGATGCGGCGTAATAGGAGTGTGCGTGTTCCTGGGTGTACTGATTCATTTGTTCGACTTCACTTTGCTCCAGGACCGGGTCATCAGACGCATGATCGACTGGGGCGGGGTAGAGGAGATGTAAAGCTTGTCGAGGACTTCCTGGGACGGATAGACCTCGGGATTGTTGACCAGCTCGGGATCCATGTATTGCTTGGCCGCCGGGTTCGGGTTGGCGTAGCCCACCGAGGCGCTGACCTTGGCGATCACTTGCGGATCGAGCAGGTAATTGATGAAGGCGTGGGCTTCCTTGGTGTTGCCCGCGTCGGCGGGAATCGCCAGCAGGTCGAACCACAGGTTCGCGCCTTCCTTGGGAATCGAGTACGCGATGTTCACGCCGTTCTTGGCTTCCTTGGCGCGGTTGGCGGCCTGGAACACGTCGCCGGAATAACCGAAGGCCACGCAGATGTCGCCGTTGGCCAGGTCGGACACGTATTTCGAAGAATGGAAATAGGTGATGTACGGCCGGATGCTCAGCAGTTTCTCTTCGGCCTTCTTGTAGTCTTCGGGTTTCTCGCTGCGCGGGTCCATGCCCATGTAGTTGAGGATCGCCGGAAACACTTCATCGGCCGAGTCCATCATCGACACGCCGCACTGGGTGAGTTTCTTCAGGTTTTCCGGTTCGAACAGCACGGCCCAGGAATCGATGTGATCGATGCCCAGCACTTGCTTGACCTTGTCGACGTTGTAGCCGATGCCGTTGGTGCCCCACAGGTACGGCACCGAGTGCTCGTTGCCCGGATCGTTTTTCTCAAGCAGGGCCAGCAGTTTCGGGTCGAGGTTTTTCCAGTTCGGCAGTTGCGAGCGGTCCAGTTTGAGGAACGCACCGGCCTTTACCTGTCGGGCGAGGAAGTGGTTGGACGGTACCACCACGTCGTACCCGGTGCGGCCGGCAAGCAGTTTGCCTTCGAGGGTTTCATTGGAGTCGAAAACGTCGTAGATCACCTTGATCCCGCTGGAGGACTGGAAGTCGGCGAGGGTGGTTTCGCCAATGTAATCGGTCCAGTTGTAGACGCTGACCTGGGGTTGGGCGAAGGCACCGGCACTGCACGCCAGGGCCAGTGCGGCGGGAATCAGGGATTTCAACAGACGCATATCGACACCTCTTCGAATTATTGGATTTTTCAGGCGAGTACGGTCCTTGTGGGAGCTGGCTTGCCAGCGATAGCGACGGGTCAGTCGATAGAGATGTTGACTGTGCCGACGCCATCGCTGGCAAGCCAGCTCCCACAGGGGGCGTGGGTGTTGGTTACACGCTCAGCAACAGGAACTCCCGCTCCCAGGAGCTGATCACGCGCTTGAAGTTTTCATGCTCGGCGCGTTTCACCGCGACGTAGCCGCGCACGAACTTGCTGCCCAGGTAGCGCGCGACGGTGTCGCACTCTTCCATCTGGGTCAGGGCTTCTTCGATGGTGATTGGCAGGCGCAGGTTGCGGCGCTCGTAAGCCCGGCCTTCGACGGCAGCGCTCGGTTCGATGCCTTCGACCATGCCGATGTAACCGCACAGCAGGCTGGCGGCGATGGCCAGGTACGGGTTGGCGTCGGCGCCCGGCAGACGGTTTTCAACTCGCATCGCCTCAGGCCCGGAGGTCGGCACCCGCAGGCCGACGGTGCGGTTTTCTTCGCCCCATTCGACGTTGACCGGCGCCGAGGTGTCCGGCAGGAAGCGGCGGAACGAGTTCACGTTCGGCGCGAACATCGGCAGCACTTTCGGAATGTATTTCTGCAGGCCGCCGATGTGATGGCGGAACAGGTCGCTCATGCTGCCATCGGCATTGGCGAAAATCGGCTGGCCGCTGGCGATCTCGACCACGCTCTGGTGCAGGTGCATGGCGCTGCCGGGCTCATCGCCGATCGGCTTGGCCATGAAAGTTGCGGTGACGTTGTGCTTGAGCGCCGCCTCACGCAGGGTGCGCTTGAACACGGTGATCTGGTCGGCCAGATCCAGCGCGTCGCCGTGGCGGAAGTTGATTTCCATCTGCGCCGGGCCGTCTTCGTGGATCAGCGTGTCCAGGTCCAGGCCTTGCAGTTCGCACCAGTCGTAGACATCTTCGAACAATGGATCGAATTCGTTGGCCGCATCGATGGAGAACGACTGGCGACCGCTTTCGGCGCGACCGGAACGGCCCAGCGGTGCCTTGAGCGGCAGGTCCGGGTCTTCGCAGCGCTGGGTCAGGTAGAACTCCATTTCCGGCGCCACGATCGGCTTCCAGCCTTTGTCGGTGTACAGCTGCAGGACTTTTTTCAGCACGTTGCGCGGCGACAGTTCGATCGGGTTGCCGAACTTGTCGAAGGTGTCGTGGATGACGATGGCGGTCGGCTCGATGGCCCACGGGATCACGTACACCGCGTCGCTCACCGGCTTGCAGACCATGTCGATGTCGGCCGGGTCGAGCAGGTCGTAGTAGATGTCGTCGTCGACAAAATCCCCGGTTACCGTTTGCAGCAGCACACTTTCCGGCAGGCGCATGCCTCGTTCATGCAGGAACTTGTTGGTCGGTGCAATTTTGCCGCGGGCGATGCCGGTCAGGTCGCTGACCACGCATTCCACTTCGGTAATCTTGTGATCTTTCAGCCATGTGAACAGCTGATCGAAAGGGGCATTCATAAAGACCTCGTCGTTGGTTTTGTTGACGCGGGGGAAGTGCGATTTCATCTTTCGCAGGCTTCCCCTATGGCGCGTTGACGACTATCTTGGGCGGGCCTTGTTGTTCCATCTATCCACTTTCAGCAGCACCAAAGCGCACCAAAAGAGTGCGCAAGGTCTCCCATGACAACGTGTAATCCGCTACAGGTTCAAGCGTTCAACACCGCCGATGTCACCGAGCAAATCCGCGCCACGCCGGGTTGGGTGCAGCATTACCAGCAGATGTCGCCAGGGCATTTCGCCGGGCAGATCCGCTATCTGGATTTGCAGGGTGTTGAGGTTTACGAAGAACAGATGAACACCCGGGTCGAGCAGAATTTCAGCGCGCCGCAAGGGTCGCTGGCGTTCTGTTTCGATCGCAGCGACAACGCGCTCTATCTGCTCAATGAAGAGAGCCGCAACATCTGGATCACCCCGGAGAACTACCAGGAAATCGCTGTGGTGTTCGGCCCGGAGTTCGTCCGCCGCAACGGCCTGGACATGGCCAGGCTGGAAGGTTTGTTCATGGCGCCGCTCAATGGCGCGCAGAACGGATTGTTCAGCCGTTGGTTAAGCTCCACTCTCACGAAGTTGTCACAAACCCTTGATCAGCCAAGCAAAGAAGCGCTGACCCAGCAGTTGCTGGAGGACTGCCTGTTCATCCTCGACAACGCGAGCGTGTGTCTGGACGGTGGTGGCTTGCAGCGTCGCGCCGAAGAGCGAATCACCCTCAAACGCGTGGGCGAGTGGGCAGCGGATTCGCCGGAAGAAACCGTCAATCTGCTTGAGTTATCGCGGGTCGCCGGAGTTTCCGTCCGCCAGTTGCAGCAGACCTTCAAGGCCTACACCGGGATGTCGCCGAGTCATTGGCTGCGCTTGCGCAGGCTCAACAGTGCGCGGCGGGAACTGCTCAAGCGTTCAGCGGCGGACACCACGGTGGCGGAGGTCGCGATGAACTGGTCGTTCTGGCATTTGGGGCGTTTTTCAAGCAGTTACCGAGCGTTGTTCAAGGAGTTGCCGAGCGAGACGTTGAAGCGCTCTTCTTCTTCGTGACAGGCATGCGCTTGAAATCGCCGGAAAAGAACGTGGTTTCACGCCAGCATATTAATTAGAATCACTCTCATTTGTATCCTTCAGGCAGGATCTGTTGAGATGATTGAAGCGGCCAAGCCACCGGAACACAGCCTGCACGACCTGTATCGCGATCATCGAGGCTGGCTGGAAAACTGGCTGCGCCGACGCATGGGCAATGCGTGGGATGCCGCTGACCTGAGTCAGGATACGTTTCTGCGGGTGCTCGGCAGTTCGCAAGCGCTCGTCGATATGCGTGAGCCCCGCGCCTATCTGCTGACGGTCGGCAAGCGACTGCTGAGCAATTTCTACACCCGGCGCAGCCTCGAGCAGGCTTATCTGAATGCTCTGGCACAGCTCCCTGAAGACTGCGTGCCGTCCCCGGAGCAGCGCTGGATTCTGCTGGAAACCCTACAGGCGCTCGATGAATTGCTCGATGGCCTGCCGCGCGCCGTACGCCGGGCATTTCTGTGGAGTCAGCTCGAAGGCCTGGGCTACCGCGAAATTGCCGAACGCCTGCAAGTGTCCGAACGCACCGTCAAGCGCTACATGGCCCAGGCTTACGAACACTGTCTGCTGGTGGACATGTAATGCGCACGGCACCGTCGAGTGAGGCCCGTGAGGTCGCACGGGCCGCTGCACAGTGGTTGGCGTTGTTTGAATCCGGCGAGGCGACGGACGCCGATCACGCCCGATTGCAAACGTGGCGTAACAGTCACAGCAGCCACGAAAACGCCTGGCAAAAAGCCCAACTGTTGCGTGAACGCTTCTGCGAACTGCCCCCGGCGCTGGCGATGGCCACCCTGGACCGACCAGATCCCGCACGGCGTGCAGCGCTCAAACGCATGCTCGGTGTTGCCGCACTGGTGCCAGCGGCCTGGCTGATCAGTCGTCAATTGCCGCTGGATGTCTGGCGCGCCGATTTGCACACCGGTACGGGTGAACGCAAAAAATGGCCGCTGGCCGATCGCAGCGTCTTGCAGCTCAATACCGACAGTGCGCTGAACGTCGATCTTGCGGCCCGTCAGTTAACCTTGGTGCGCGGTGAGATGGCGCTCAGGGTGTCGGGCGCCGCGCCATTGGCGATCCGCTCCCCATACGGTCGGATCACGGTCAGCGGCAGTGAAGTCTGCGTGCGGCTCGACGAGCACACTTGTCAGGTTGCGGTGGTCAGCGGGGCTGTGCAGCTGCAACCCCTGCAAGGGCCGGGATTGACCTTGCATGCGGGGCAACGGATCAGCCTGCAAGCCAGTGGTGCTGGCCCGATTGGCGCGTTCGACGCCATGCTGCCGGACTGGCGCAGCGGTGTTCTGATGGCGCAAAACCAGCCGCTTGGGGATTTTCTGCGTGAGCTGGGCCGGTATCGATCCGGATTGCTGCGCTGGGATCCGGCGCTGGAAACCCTGCGTGTCACTGGCAGTTTCCGTCTCGACAACACCGATCGCGTGCTGACCCTGCTGGCCGCGAGCTTGCCGCTGGAGGTGCAATCTCGTACGCGTTACTGGGTCACTTTGGTGCCACGGAAAAATATCGGTTGAAGCCTGTCCCTTTTTTTCTCCTCGCTGGTCATTTCAGTCAAGTGAACTGAAAACGAGAGCTTCTCCCCATGTCCGCAGTATTTCCCAGCCGTATGCGTCCATTGTTGCAGTTGAGCCTGATGCTGAGTCTGAGTACCAGCCCGTTGGTGATGTCCGAGAGCCGGGCCGACGACGCCCGTCGCAGTTATCAAGTGCCGGCCGGCAGCCTGAGTGCCGCGTTGACCCGCTTCGCGGGTCTGGCCGGTGTCAATCTGTCAGTGGACCCGGCGCTGGTCAGCGGGCGCAGCAGTTCGGGACTGGCCGGTGATTTCGGGGTGGAAGAGGGCTTCGCCCGGCTGCTCTCCGGCTCGGGCCTGCAACTGCAACCGGTGGGCGAGCAAGCCTACATTCTGGTGCCAGCGCCCGAGGGCGGCAGCCTGCAACTGGCGCCGACCTCAATTCTTGGGGCCCAGGACGCAAGTGGCGGGGATGTCTTCGCCGGCGGCCAGGTGGCGCGACGGGGTTCGCAAGGTTTGCTGGGCTCGCGGGATTTCATGGAAACACCGTTCAGCATGACTACCTACACCAGCGAGGCGGTCAAGAATCAGCAGGCGCGTACCCTTGGCGATCTGATCGCCAGCGATCCCTCCGTCCGCGCAACCAACCCGGCCGGCGGCCGCTACGAGCAATTCACCATTCGCGGTTTCAGCCTCTTCAACAGCGATGTCGCCTACAACGGCCTCTACGGCGTGCTGCCCACTTACACGATCGACATGGAAATGGCCGATCGCGTCGACATCCTCAAGGGCCCGAGTCAACTCATCAACGGTATCTCTCCGCGCGGCAGCGTCGGTGGCGGCATCAACGTCGTGCCGAAACGCGCGACCGACACGCCGATTACTTCATTGACCGCCAACTACGCGTCGAACAACCAGATCGGCGGCGCGGTGGATGTCGGTCGGCGGTTTGGCGAAGACAACCAGTTTGGCCTGCGCTTCAATGGCGTGAAACAGTCCGGTGACACCGAGTGGGATCATCAAAGTGTCGATCGTGACATGGCGGTGCTGGGCCTGGACTTTCGCGGTGAGCGTCTGCGCCTCTCGACCGATATCGGCCGCACCGAACGCGACACTGATGCGCCGCAGGAGCGTGTCCAGGTGGGCGCTAATGCACGGGTCCCGAGCGCCAGTGATGTGCGCCATAACTACGCGCAACCCTGGAGCAAGGCGCGCACCAAAGATACGTTCGGTACGGTCAACGCCGAGTTCGATGTCAACGATTCGACGATGCTGTATGGCGGTGTCGGCGCGCGAAAAAGCAATCACGATTTTCTTCGGCACGCGGTTTCGGTGACCAACAATGCGGGAGACTTCAGCGTCCAGCCCCGGGATTTCACCCGTGACGAAAACGTCCGTACGGCAACGGCCGGTGTGCGCAACTGGTTTCACACCGGACCCGTGAGCCACGAGATCAATCTGGCCGCCAGCTATTTCTACATGGACTTCGAAAACGGTGGTGCGCGTTACGCAGCGGCTCCGAGCAATCTCTATCAGCCGGTGGAAACGCCGAAACCGGTGCGTCCAACACGACAGGACCCTGAGGTCTACACCGAGAATCGCTTCAGCGGCGTGGCGTTGGCCGACACCCTGGGTTTCTTCGATGACCGCCTGCTGCTGACGCTTGGTGCCCGCTGGCAACGCGTGAAGGTTGATGACTGGTCCGACAACGTCAAGGGCGACACGGCTTACGATGAAGAGAAGGTTTCGCCGTCGGGTGGACTGCTGTTCAAAGCCACCGACAGGTTGTCGCTGTACGCCAGTTACATGGAAGGCTTGAGCCAGGGCAAGATCGCACCGTCGACCTCTGTGAACGAGGACGAAATCTTCCCGCCGTTCATCAGTCGACAGGTCGAGGTGGGCGCCAAGTACGACGCCGGCTCGTTCGGCCTGACCGCGGCGGTGTTCCGGATCAAGCAGCCGGCTTACGAAACCAACGCCGTCACGCGGGTGTTCGGCCCCAACGGCAAACGGCAGAACGACGGTGTGGAACTGTCTGTGTTCGGCGAACCGCTCAAAGGCTTTCGACTGCTGGGTGGCGTCATGTATATCGACAGTGAACTGACCCATACCACCAACGGCACGTTCGACGGCAATCGTGCACCGGCGACGCCCAAGTACAACGTCAACCTGGGCGCCGAGTGGGACGTGCCGAACGTGCAGGGGCTGACATTGACCGGGCGGGGGATCTATTCCAGCTCGCAGTATCTGGATCAGTCCAACAACAAGGAAATTGACGCCTGGGAGCGCTTTGATGTGGGTGCACGGTACGCGTTCAGGGTCGACGAAAAGACCATCACGCTACGGGCCAACGTGGAGAATGTGGCGGACAAGCGTTACTGGAGCTCCGCCGGGGCTTCGGATGACAGCGAGCCGGGTTTGACGCTGGCGACGCCGCGAACCTATCTGCTGTCGGCGACGGTGGATTTCTGAGCGTTGAATTCAGCGAGCGCGCCGGGATTGGTCACGGGTAGCCGGCGCCAGTTGAAGTGCCCGTCATCCTCGTGACGGGCGCACACTAACCAATCCGGTTATTGCGCATGATCGAAAAATTAAGCGCCGCAGCGACACACAGCCAGGCCAGATAGGGAAACAGGATCAACCCGGTGATCACGTCCAGGCGCAAGGCCAGGATCACCATCGCTGCGACGACCAACCACAACAGCACGAGAATGATCATCGCGGCAACGATCCGCTGCGCGCCGAAGAACACCGGCGTCCACAGCGTGTTCAGCGCAATCTGCGCCGCCCACAATGCCAGCACCTGTTCGCTGCCGGGAATCAGGGTCAAGCGGTAGCCAACCCAGGCCAGCAGCAGGTAGATCGTCGTCCACGCCACCGGAAACACCCAGTTGGGTGGCGTGAACTTCGGTTTGTTGAGCTGCGCGTACCATTGGCCGGGCTGGAAAACCATGCCGGTGGTGGCCGCTGCACCGCAGGCAATCAGGAAAATCAGGAAAGTCACCATTTCTTACTCCTTGGCCGCAGCCAGTCTGCCTCGGTTACTCCGCCGCAGCGGTCGTTCATTCCGATCTTGAGCACATCAATTCACTGACCCGCGCTACCAGTGTGTCGACCGCGAAGGGCTTGGTCAGCACCTGCATGCCAGGGCCAAGTTGACCGGCGCCGATCACTGCGTTCTCCGCATATCCGGTAATGAAGAGCGTGGTCAGGTTCGGGCGGATCTCCCGGCCGGCATCCGCCAGCTGCCGGCCGTTCATGCCACCCGGCAGGCCGACATCGGTGATCAGCAGGTCGATGCGCACGTTCGATTGCAACACCTTCAGTCCGGCAACGCTGTCGCCCGCCTCAAGCAGGTTGTAGCCGAGATCGCCGAGCACTTCGGTCAACAAGGCGCGCACGGTGGGTTCATCGTCGACCACCAGAATGGTCTCGCTGGCCTTGGGCACCAGCGCCGGTGCGATGTGCTTGTCATCGTGGCTCTGCACGGGATCGCCACGGTGACGAGGCAGGTAGATGCACATCGTGGTGCCCCGATCGACCTGCGAGTGCACGCGCACCTGACCGCCGGACTGTTTGGCAAAACCGTAGATCATCGACAACCCCAGCCCAGTGCCCTGGCCTAACGGTTTGGTGGTAAAGAACGGGTCGAAGGCCTTGGCGATGACATCGGCCGACATGCCGGTGCCGGTATCGGTGACGCACAGGCACACATACTCGCCCTCGGGCATGTCCAGCGCGCCGGCGGTCTCGGCGTCCATGATGCGATTGGCGGTCTCGATGGTGATGCGTCCGCCGTCGGGCATTGCATCGCGGGCGTTGATACACAGGTTGAGCAGGGCGTTTTCCAGTTGACTGGCATCGACCAGTGTCGGCCAGAGCACCGACGAGCCGATGGTTTCCAGGAGAATGCTCGGGCCCACCGTGCGCTGGATCAGTTCAGTCATGCCGGTCATCAGCGTGTTGACGTCGGTGGGCCGCGGATCGAGGGTCTGGCGTCTGGAGAAGGCCAGCAGGCGGTGGGTGAGGGCGGCGGCACGCTTGACCGCGCCTTGTGCAGTCACCATGTATTTGTCGACTTCGTTCAAGCGGCCCTGATTGATCCGCGCGCCCATCAACTCCAGCGCGCCGGAAATGCCGGCCAACAAGTTGTTGAAATCGTGAGCGAGGCCTCCCGTCAGTTGGCCGACCGCTTCCATCTTCTGCGATTGACGCAGTTTCTCCTCTGCCTGCATCAACTCGGCGGTGCGCGATGACACCCGTTGTTCGAGGGTGTCGTTGAGCGAACGCAACGCGGCAATAGCCCGGTCGCGCTCCGCCTCGACGGTGCGGCGCTCCTCGACATCAATCAGCACGCCGGGAAAGCGCAGCGGCGTTGCGTCCTCTGCACATTCAACACGCCCGTTCGCCTCGATCCACTGGTATCTGCCGTCCTCGCGCCGTACACGGTACTGATGGGAATAAGCGCCTCCACGACTAATGGCTTCGTCGATTGCCGTGGTCAGGCTATCGCGGTCGTCGGGGTGCACGCTGGTGATCACTTGTTCGAGGCTTAGGCCTTCACGCCCCAGTGCCGGGTCGAGATTGAACACCTGAGCGAAGCCTTCGTCGATGGCAAAACGGTCGGTCAGCAGATCCCAGTGCCAGGTGCCGATAATGGCGCCGGCCGCGAGCGCCAGTTGCACGCGCTCGACGTTCTCCCGGGCGATCGCCTCACTGGCTCGCAAGCGGTCTTCTGCCGCGCGCCGCTCGGTGACGTCGTTGAACAGGATCGCGATCTGCCGGTCGGCCGGGTCACCGACCCGCACCGCGCGCACATCGAACCAGCGCTCGAAGGTATTGGCGTAGTTCTCGAAATTCGCCGGCTCTCCGGTCTTGGCCACGTGGCCGTAGGTTTCGAACCAGAAGCGTTCCAGATTGGGCGCGAATTCGGTCACCCATTTACCGCGCAGGTTGACCCCGCACTGGCGCTCGAACGCCGGGTTGGCCTCGACGAAGTAGTAGTCGACTGGCTCGTCGTTGGCGTCGAATTTGACTTTGACGATGGCAAACGCCGACTCGATGGTTTCCAGAATGGTACTGAAACGCTCTTCACTGCGGCGCAACGCCGTTTCGGCACTGCGCGAGCGCGTGAGGTCAAGCATCGCGCCGATCATGCGTTCGGCCTGGCCGGATTGATTGCGGATCAAATGCCCGCGATCGAGCACCTCGGCATAGGAGCCATCCTGACAGCAGAACCGATACTCGGCACTCCATGTCGTGCCGTCGCCTTCGATGGCGGCGCGGATCGATGCCTGCACCCGCGCCTGATCCTGCGGATGGATCCGCGCGAACCGCCAGTCGCCACTGGGATCAACGTTCTCCAGCGGGAAACCGTACGCCTGTTGCAACGCCTGGTTCCAGATGATCTGGTTGGTTTGCAGATCCCAGTCCCACACCGCATCACTGGTGGCCATGACGGCCAGTCGATAGCGTTCCTTGGTTTCGATTATGGCGCGCCCGAACAGATGCTCCTGAGTACGGTCGCGGAGAATTTTCACGAAGCCCAAATGAGCCTGGTCTTCATCGTAGAGCGGCATCAGCTCGCCAGAGGCCCAGAATCGCTCGCCGTCCTTGCGCAAATGCCATCGCTCATCGTAGGCACGGCCTTCGACAAGGGCGCGCTGCATTTCCTGTTCGACCCGGCCGGCGGCGCGGTCCTCAGGTGTGAAAAAGCAGGCCGCGCTCTGGCCGCGAACCTCTTCGGCGGACCAGCCCAGCACATTGGTTGCGCCGCAGTTCCATTCCGTGATGTATCCGCCGAGGTCAGTGACGACCATCGCGAAATCCACTGCACTCTCGAAAACCGCGCGCTGCCGCGCCTCACTACGAGCGAGCGCGGCCTGACTGGCGTGCAGTCGCGCCGTGATGTCGCGCTCATTGTCGACTTCAGTGCTCTGCAAGGCGGCGCGTAATCGCTTGACCTCGGACTCGAGCGCTTCGCGACTAAGGTGTTTGAGGGTGTCCATCTCGCCTTCTTGGTTGAATTTTTCAGGGGCCGATTTCAGAGGGTCGGACATGCCCGACAGGTGCAGTCAATATCGGGAAGGGTTGTGGCTGCTGATCCGTTGACAGGTTGCTTCGTCGTTAAGTTTCACTGATGGAGCAAGGTCGTTTCGGGCGAGCACTGATTTCAAAACGATTCGCCGTTATCCAGGCGCGCCAACAGTGCCTGGCCGCGTTGCCAGAGGGCCTGTTGTTTGGTTTCCGGCATGCGGTCGAGGTTCCTGTACATCATGCTCATGCGCTGATTGCCGCGCAGCAGCTCACCGTGGCGCATCAGGAAATGCCAATACAGCGCATTGAACGGGCAGGCATTGTCCGCCGTGCTTTCGCTGACCTTGTACGCGCAACCGCGGCAGTAATCCGACATGCGATTGATGTACTGGCCGCTGGCGCAATAGGGTTTGGAACCGAGATAACCGCCATCGGCATGCATGACCATGCCTAGCGTGTTGGGCAGTTCGACCCAGTCAAAGGCGTCCATGTAGATCGCCAGATACCACTCGCAGATCTGGCTCGGCGCGATGCCGGCGAGCAGTGCGAAGTTACCGGTGACCATCAGCCGCTGAATGTGATGCGCGTAGGCGTGCTGCAAGCTTTGCCCGATGGCGTGGCGCATGCAGTTCATCTGGGTGTCACCCGTCCAGTAGAACTCGGGCAGTGGCCGGCTGTTGCCGAACGAGTTGCCCAGTGCGTAATCCGGCATTTTCAGCCAGTACACGCCCCGCACATATTCCCGCCAGCCAATCAGTTGCCGAATGAAGCCTTCGGCGGCATTGAGCGCAACGCTGCCGGCCCAGTACGCCGACTCCACGTCACTGCAAATTTGCCGCAAGTCCAGCAGGCCGATGTTGAGCGCTGCACTGATGCGCGCATGAAACAGGAACGGCTCGTCACTGGCCATTGCGTCCTGGTAATCGCCAAACCCCGCCAGGCCATAATCAAGAAAATACGCCCAGAGTGCCTGCGCATCGGCATGGGTGACGGGATAGTTGAAGTCATCGAGCGCGCCGTAGTGCTGGCTGAAGCGCGCCTTGACCAGTGCCAGTACATCGCGGGTGATGGCGTCGTTTTTGAAGCGTGCCGGGTAGGGCGCTTTGACGCCCTTGGGCAGGGCCTTGCGATTCTCGGCATCGAAGTTCCACGCGCCGCCCACTGGTGAGCCGTCACCATTGAGCAGCAAGCGGCTCTTGCGACGCATCTCACGGTAGAAAAACTCCATGCGCAGCTGTTTTTTGCCCTCGGCCCATGCGGCAAATTCTTCGCGACTGCACAGAAAACGCGTATCGGCGTGCCAGTGGATGGGCAAACCGCATTCCTTGATCGAGTGCTCCAGTCGCCAGTCGCCACACTCGGTGATGTGCACTTGCTCGGCCTGCAACAACGCTTGCCAGCGCTTCAGCTCACCGGGCACCGAACCGCTGTTATCGGGATCATCCAGGGTCACGTATTCAACCCGCGTACCCTGATCCCGCAACGCCTGGGCGAAATGGCGCATGGCGCTGAAGATCAGGGCAATCTTTTGTGGATGGTGGGGCACATGACTGGCTTCTTCCATGACTTCAACCAGCAACACGGTGTCGCGCTCGGCGTCGAGTGCGTGTAATGAAGCCAGATCGAACGACAACTGGTCGCCCAGTACCAGACACAAGCGGCGGGTAACGTTCATTCAATGGAGCTCTGCGTTTTACGGTTCATTGGCTTGATTCGGGGCCTTGGCGGCGGAAGAACAAAGTCACCTGACCGACTTCCACCCCGAACTTGGACATGCTGGTGCGGTTGATCAACGTGTCCTCGTCCATCAAGTACATCCAGTCGTCCATGCTCATTTCATAGGTCGAGTCGTCGACCGGTACGTTCAGCCGATAACGCCAGTGAAGTGTGTTGCCCGCCACCTGGCCTTGGGCAACCCCTACGACATCACCGGCGCGGCCGCTCCAGCGTCCCTGGCCCTCGGGCGTCAATGTCCATACGCGGTGTTGGCGGGTGCCATCGCTGTACAGAAAGCGCTCGTCGAGAATCAGGTTGTTGCCTTCGCGACGGCTGATAATGTTGACTTCGAAACGCTTGGTCACTTCGCCGCCGCGCTTCTGAAACATTCCCCAGGCCTTGACGGGCTGGCTGAAAAAACGCTGCAGATCGAGGGCTGGTTGTTGATCGGCATAACGGCTGACATCCACGCTGGTGCAGCTTGCGATGCTGAGTATCAGTGTCAGTAACAGCACTAATCGAGTCATTGCTTTACTCCCTGATGGCAGAGGGGGCGAGGGACCGCGCTGGAAATGCTTTCTTGTACGCCATGAAGCGCGCGTACAGGGTTGTGGCCGTCTAATTTCGCTTTTCCGCAGCAGGGTTGCGCGGCATGGCGGATCAGTACCCGAAATAATTGTACGAAGATGGTAATTCTGTATAGGTTTTGTTCACGATAGGCGGAAAAAAGCCACATGACAATCAAGCGGCAATTTTTTCGCGCAAATGCGCAGAACCGACTTCACAAGCTGAAGGCTTGCCTGGGTAGCGGGGAGAGGGCGCGCATAGTGTTCACTGTGGTTTGCGGTGCTGTTGCCAGCAGGCGGAAAAAGGCCCGGGTTCCTCCGGGCCAGTCATGCTCATCAGTGCGAATCCGCCTCGCTCGCAGCCTCGGCAGCGGATCTTTCCCTGCGCCTCTGGAGCCAACTGTAGAACGCATGCACGGGATGAAGGACGGCGGTGAGTACGCCGAGCAGCAGGATGGTGAAAAGGATGATCAGCGGGATGCTTTCGTGCGAGAACATGGTGGGTTACTCCTGTAGTCACTATGTCGTAACCCGCAGACTAGACGCATCGAATCCTGTTTTTGATGAATGAATGTTCATCCTTGAACGCTTCGGGTGTGTTACGGCGAATCTTATGGGTGCATTGTCAGAATGATTTTCCCGACAGTCCTTGAAGTCTCCATTCGCCGGTGGCATACGCCAGTTGCACGGCGTGGGATTGAATGCCGCGCATCCCTGGTTGCGCGGCAAGATAGTGTTTCGAGACTCAGCAAGCGATCAAGCGCACAACGGCGTGCTCACAACGCAAACGTAGTCCCGCGAGTATTCACAAAAAGCGAGTAGATCGAGTGACTGCTTGCCATGAACAGCCTGTTCCCTTCGCGCCCCCCGAAGCACAGGTTCGGGCAGCGCTCTGGCAGCGAAATATGCCCGATGGCCTTGCCCTGTGGGTTGAAAACCCGCACGCCGTCGAGTTTTTCCAGGTCGGCCCTGGGATCTCCATTGCCGCCCCAGCCGCACCACAGGTTGCCCGCTTCGTCGCACTTGATACCGTCGATTGCCGCATAGTCCAGCCCCTCGATGTGCTTGCGACGCTCGCCCAGTGTGCCGTCTTCCTTCACGGCAATGGCCCAGATCAAGCGATTGGGTTTGGCGCGACCTTCGACGACATACAGGGTTTTCTCGTCGGGAGAAAAGCACAGACCATTGGGGCCGTTCAGGTCGTCGATGACCCGAGTGACCTTTCTGCTCTCACCGTCGATGCGGTAAACGGCGTGGGGTTGGCTCGGGGTGATTTTGTGGCCTTCGTAGTTGTTGCCGGTCTGGAATGGCGGGTCGGTAAACCAGATCGATCCGTCACTTTTGCAGACGATGTCGTTGGGCGAGTTGAAGGGCTTGCCCTCGAAGCTGTCGGCCAGCACGGTGGTCGTGCCGTTGTATTCGGTGCGCGTGATGCGGCGGCCTTCGCTGGTGGTGGTAGAGCCTTCGCAGACGATAAGCCGCCCTTGGCGATCCCGGCACATCCCGTTGGAAAAGTTCGAGTGTTCACGGTACACGGTGAAGGTTTCGGTGATTTCATCCCAACGCATGATGCGATTATTGGGGATGTCGCTGACCAGCAAATAGCGGCCATCGCCGATCCAGACCGGTCCTTCGGCCCAGCGCATCCCAGTGGCAAGTTTTTCCACACTGGCGTTGAAAATACGTAGGTCGAGGAAGCTGTCGTCGAGGATGTGAATCAGTGGATCCGGGTAGCGTTGACTCAACGGTTCGGCGGCTTCAGCGAGACTGGGCAGCAAGGCAGAGCCGGTGGCGAGCGTGGCGGAAACAGCGAGGGATTTTTTCAGGAAGCTGCGTCGGGTATTGCCCTTTACCTGTTCGAGGCTTTCAGGCTTGGCGGCCAGGGATGAGTCCATGTAGCGATCTCCGTGGTTTTATTTTTGTTGGGAGGCGTACTAATAACCTGTGATAGGACATCGTACAAGTTAATCATTTTCCAACCCTGACAGGGCTTGGCGTTGGAGGCGCGTCGGTTAAGGCTGAGGGCCAGGATTCCATATAGCCCAAGCGCAGCTTTTTATTCCCAAAACGAAGTTCATATTAATTTTATAGTGCGTTTTAATCTAATCAGGTTTTTCCTCATTGGAGCATTCGCACTTGAAGATCCCGACACATTTGACACTTGGCCTGGCGCTCGCCGTCAGTTGCTCTGCAGCATTCGCGGGCCCCACCCTAGATCGCGTGACGCAAAAAGGTGAGCTCACCGGTGTCCTGATGGAGAGTTACCCGCCGTTCTCTTTTCTCAATGACCAGAATCAGCTCGACGGCTTCGATGTGGATGTCGCTAAAGCTGTGGCCGAGCGCCTTGGGGTCAAGCTGAAACTTGAAACCCCATCCTGGGACGTGATTGCCGCGGGGCACTGGAACGGTCGATATGACATCTGCGTGTGCTCGATGACACCGAGCAAGGCGCGGGCCGAAGTGTTCGACTTCCCCGTGGAGTATTACCAGTCGCCGGCGGTGATCGTGGTCAATGCAAAGGACAAGGAGATTGCCACTGGCAAGGACTTGTCCGGCAAAAAAGTCGGTGTGATCAGTGCGTCGACTTATGAGGCCTATCTGAACAAGGATCTGGTCATTGAAGGCGCCGAGGACAAACCGTTGAGCTATCCGTTCGACAATGTCCAGATCGCCCCTTACGACAACGAAACCGTTGCCTTCCAGGATCTCGCACTGGGTACCGGCGTGCGCCTGGATGCCATGGTCACCAACCTGATCACCGCGCGTGAACGCATCGCTCAGGATCCGCGCTTCAAGATTGCCGGAGATCCACTGTATGCCGAACCGAACGTCGTGGCGGTCGAAAAAGGCGATCCGCAATGGAATGCGAAAGTCACCGAAGTCATCGCACAACTCAAGACTGACGGCACGCTGAGCAAAATATCCCGCAAGTGGATCGGTTCTGATATCAGCCAATGACAGCCATCAATCCGCATCCGGCCAAAGCGGCTGTCAGCTCGCCAAAGCAGCCGCCACTGACACGTCAGCTATTCGGTTTTCGCACGCGCCTGTATCTGACGTGGGCGGCGCTGTCGGGTCTGGGCGTGTGGTTTTTCATGCGCTTCGATCTGAAGTTTTCGATCATTCTGGAAAAGTGGCCCAACCTGGTCGGCCTGCATCTGGGCCCGAACGGGTTCTTGCAGGGCGCTGCGCTGACGATATTCCTGTGTTTCTGCTCGATCTGGTTTTCGTTATTGCTGGGCTTTGTCACCGCGCTGGCCAGGCTGTCGAGCAGTGCCGTGGCGTTTGGTATCGCCAGCTTCTACGCCTCGTTCTTTCGCGGCACGCCGCTGTTGATCCAGATCCTGTTGATCTATCTGGGGCTGCCGCAGTTGGGCGTGGTGCCGGGTGCAATCAGCGCCGGGATCATCGCGCTGTCGCTCAACTACGGGGCTTATCTGAGTGAGATTTTTCGTGCCGGCATCCTCGCGGTTGCCCCGGGCCAGCGCGAAGCAGCCGCCGCACTGGGCCTGAGGCCGGCCGCGACGTTCATCCACATCATCCTGCCGCAAGCCATGCGCACGATCATTCCGCCGACCACCAGCCAGTTCATTTCGATGCTCAAGGACTCTTCTCTGATTTCGGTCATGGGTGTCTGGGAAGTGATGTTTCTGGCGCAGTCGTACGGGCGTTCGTCCTACCGTTACATTGAAATGCTGACCACCGCAGCCGCCATCTACTGGCTGTTATCCATCGGTCTCGAACTGATCCAGCATCGCCTCGAACGCCATTACGGCAGAGGCTTCAAGCATCAGCGCTGAGCCATTCCGTTGAATGATTTCTTGCAGGAACCGAGATGTCCGATCCTAAACCTCTGCTGTTTGCACTCTATGAACAAGCCAGTGTCGGGTGCGGCGGCGCGCCGAGCCTCTGGACGCACCCGGCTGACGAACGCCTGGCGATCAACTCGCTGGGCTACTGGTCAAACCTGGCGCGGATTGCCGACCAGGCGCACCTCGATATGTTGTTCTTTGGTGATGTGCTGGGTTTCTACGATGTGTTCGGCGGCAATGCCGATGCGGCGATGAAATGGGCGGTGGAGGCGCCGGCCAACGATCCGTTGATGATCATTCCGGCGTTGGCGGCCGTGACGGAAAACCTGGCGTTTGGTGTCACGGTGACCACCAGTTATGAGCACCCGTTTACCCACGCCCGGCGCTTCAGCACGCTTGATCACCTCACCAATGGGCGAGTGGGCTGGAATATCGTCACCTCTTACCTGTCCAGCGCCGCCCGCAATTTCGGGCTGGAGCAAATGATCAAGCATGACGATCGCTATGAGCGCGCCGAAGAGTTTCTCGATGTGGTGTACAAACTCTGGGAAGGCAGTTGGGCCGACGACGCCGTGGTGGCCGACAAGGCCCGCCAGCTGTATGCCAGAGGCGACCGGGTGCGCCCGATCAATCACGAGGGGGCGCACTATCGCGTGGCCGGGCCGCACCTGACCGCTCCGTCTCCGCAGCGCACACCATTGCTGATTCAGGCGGGCTGGTCGGGGCGCGGTCGAGAGTTCGCCGCCAAGCATGCGGAACTGATCTTCATCGCCAAATCCAACCCGCAGGAAATCCGTCAGGGCCTGGAAGACATCTGGGCCCAGGCTGAGGCGCGGGGGCGTCAACGTGAAGACGTGAAATCGTTGACGGTGTTGCGCATCGTCACGGCCAAAACCGAAATCGAAGCCCAGCGCAAATACGACGAGTTGCAAAGCAACTATCACTTGCAGGCACAACTGGTCAGTTACGCCGGCGACACCGGCATCGACATCAGCCGCTACGCCGACAGCGATGCACTCTCGACGCACACCGAAGGCCTGACCTCATACGTCATGCGCCCCGATGGCAGTGGCAAGCCGCTGACGGCGGGTGATGTGAAAAAGCGCTTCGCCAGCGTTACCCGTGGCAGCGACCTGATTCTCGTCGGTACACCGCAGCAAGTCGCCGATCGCATCGAAGAACACGCGCGAATTTCCGGAACCAGCGGCTACATGCTCAACCCGTTGATCAGCCCGGGCAACCTTGAGGACTTTGCCGAACTGGTGATTCCCGAACTGCAAAAGCGAGGGCTGTACCGGACTCAACCGCAAAGCGGCACCTTCCGTTCGCGGTTGCGGGAAGACCGCTCCAGTCACCTGCCTGCGTCGGCCTATGGGGCTTCGTTCCGCTTCGACAAGGCGCTTTAGGGGAGGGGGGAGTCACGCGTCGTGCTGGGCGCAGTGACTCTCATAGAGCTTGCTTGACGTAGGCTTGCCGGGCGATGGATCACCATTCGTCAGCAAGAGGCCGTGCATCTTCTTGACAGTCAAGTCGTCGGAGGAAATACTCACCAAAAATTCATATAGATGACTAGATAACAAGGTAAATAAAGTCGATGAATTCTCTTTCCAGCGATGTTCGCCTGCCGCTTTACCAACGTCTGCGTGACCACTTGGCTGAGCAGATTGCCAACAATCGCTGGCGCCCGGGGGAGGCCATTCCCACCGAAGCCGCGCTTTCTGCGGAATACCAGCTGTCCACCGGTACCGTGCGTAAAGCGGTCGACGCGCTGGTCAGTGAGGGCATTCTGGAGCGTCAGCAAGGTCGAGGCACCTTCGTTCGCCGGCCTCAATTTCAATCTTCGTTATTCCGTTTCTTCCGTTTTCAGACTGCTGCTGGTGAACGTCAGGTACCCGAGAGTCGCATCCTGTCGATCGAACCGATGATTGCGCCGTCGGCGGTGGCGCAGGCGCTAGGGCTGCCACCTGACGCGCCGGTCATTCGCATTGTCCGAGTACGTCTGCTCGATGTTCAGCCGGTGCTCGCCGAAGAAATCTGGCTGCCGCGCAGCCGCTTCCAGCCGCTGCTGGAGATTGACTTGAGTCGTCAAGGGCCGCTGCTGTATCCGATCTACGAAGAGATATGCGGTCAGGTCGTCGCCTATGCCGAAGAAACACTCACCGCTGAATCAGTGAATGAGGTGCACGCGCGATTGCTGCAAGTACCAATCAACAGCCCCGTGGTGGTGATCGAGCGTCTGGCGCGCGATTACGCGGGTACGCCCCTGGAGTGGCGCCGCTCCCGAGGGCATGCCGAACACTTTCGCTACAGCGTGGATATTCGCTAACCCCGTGCCCGGTTAGCGGATCGTTCAGCGGCGAGTCGGTCGCCGCTGGTTTGATCGTTTTGTTTGAGATGACTGGCCCCGAAGCGGCGCGGTTCGCGCTCGGCTGCCTCACGTTCCGCCTATAAGGATAAGAATCATGTTCAGCTGGTATCGCCAAATCACTCCTCGGGAGCGCAAAACGTTTTGGGCCTGCTTCGGCGGATGGTCCCTCGACGCACTGGAAGTACAAATGTTTGGCCTGGCGATTCCAGCGTTGATCGCCGCGTTCGCCTTGACCAAGGGCGATGCGGGGCTGATCAGCGGAGTGACTCTGGTCACGTCAGCTATCGGCGGTTGGGTAGGGGGGACGTTGTCCGATCGCTACGGCCGGGTGCGTACGCTGCAGTGGATGATTGTGTGGTTCTCCTTTTTTACTTTTCTCTCCGCGTTTGTCACCGGCTTCAACCAGCTCTTGATCGTCAAGGCGCTCCAGGGTTTCGGCATCGGCGGCGAGTGGGCAGCGGGTGCAGTATTGATGGCCGAAACCATCAATCCGCAGTTTCGCGGCAAAGTGATGGGCACCGTACAGAGTGCCTGGGCTGTGGGTTGGGGGCTGGCCGTCGGAGTGTTCACACTGATTTATTCCCTCGTGCCGCAGGACATGGCGTGGCGCGTGATGTTCCTGGTTGGGCTGCTACCGTCGTTTCTGATTATCTGGGTGCGTCGTAATGTGGAGGAGCCCGACAGCTTCCAGCGTCTGCAAAAAGAAAACGCCATCCCGCAAAGTTTCTTCAAATCCCTGGCCGGCATCTTCCGGCCCGATTTGATCCGCGTAACGCTGTTCGGCGGTCTATTGGGGCTGGGTGCACACGGTGGTTATCACGCGGTGATGACCTGGCTGCCAACGTTCCTCAAGACTGAGCGCAATCTGTCCGTACTGAATTCTGGTGGCTACCTGGCGGTGATCATTTTCGCGTTCTGGTGTGGATGTGTCGTCAGCGGCTTTTTGATCGATCGGATTGGCCGGCGCAAAAACATCGTCCTGTTCGCGCTTTGCTGTGTCATCACGGTGCAGAGTTATGTGTTCTTGCCGCTGACCAATACCCAGATGCTGTTCCTGGGGTTCCCGCTCGGCTTTTTTGCGGCCGGTATTCCAGCGAGCCTCGGCGCACTGTTCAACGAGCTGTACCCGGCGGATGTACGCGGTGCCGGCGTCGGCTTCTGCTACAACTTTGGCCGAGTGCTTTCCGCGGTGTTCCCGTTCCTCGTCGGTCACATGAGCGATTCCATGTCCCTTGGATCTGCGATTGGTATCGATGCCGGGATTGCCTATGGCGTGGCGGTGATTGCGGCACTTTGTCTGCCGGAAACCCGTGGACGCAGCCTCGAAGCTTCGAATACATCGGTGGCAGTCACGATCAACGGCAACGAGAGTGCGCGGGCCTGATGCCCATTACCTTCTATTAGATGAACGCTATGACTGATACCTGCTCCATACCGATCACCGGCATCGACTCCCATGCTCATGTGTTCAGCCGTGATCTGAATTTGATCGGTGAACGGCGCTATACCCCTGATTACGACGCCACGCTTGAGCAGTATCTGACGCACTTGCACGCTCATGGCCTGAGTCATGGCGTATTGGTTCAACCGAGCTTTCTAGGCACCGACAATAGCTACTTGTTGGCGGCGTTGAGGCAAGCGCCGCAGCAGTTGCGAGGGGTCGTGGTGCTGGAGCCAGGCGTCAGTCGCGCCATGTTGAATGAGATGGATCAGTTGGGTGTGGTCGGGGTCCGCTTGAACCTGATGGGCAAGGCGTTACCTGATTTTCGTAACAGTGCCTGGAGAGCGTTTTTCAGCCACATTGCTGATCTTGACTGGCATGTCGAGTTGCATCGGGAGGTAAAGGATCTGCCGGGACTGATCCATCAATTGACGCCGTACGGTTTGAAGTTTGTGATCGATCACTTTGGCCGGCCGAATGCCAATTCGGGTGTCGATCAGCCCGGGTTTTGCGAGTTACTGGAGTTGGGGTCGAAAGGTTCGATCTGGATGAAAGTATCGGGAATCTATCGTTTGGGAGGTACGCCGCAACAGAACATCAATTTCGCTCGAATGGCATTACCCCTGCTGAAACAAAGTTTTGGCCTTCGCCAGTTGGTGTGGGGCAGCGACTGGCCGCATACGCAGCATGAGCAAAGCATCGGTTTTCGCACCGTAGTCGATCAGTTAAAGGCCTTGGAGTGCTCGAGGCAGGTTAGCGATTCGCTGCTTGTGCAAGCCCCTCGAAGGTTATTCGGTTTTGCAAAAGGCAAAAGCTGAGACTTGCGCCCGCATTCGCAGATGTCCATTCATCTCACCCATTTAAATGAATACCTACAGAACGTTCAACGTACGACGTTGCAGTAAAACCTATCGTGCCTCATCGAGACGTTCTGTGCAGTAGCAGCATATTCCAATTACAAAAGAGCAGATTCCATGGACACGTCATCCAATGCCGAAGTTGAAAGCACCCAAACGATGTTTGGTTTATCGCGTGCACCGACAGGCGTTACGGTTTCAAACTTCTCTTTCAAATCTGACTGCAGTTTGAGCGTCAGCCCAACCGAGATCCTTTCATGACTCCCTTAGATTTAGACCTCTTACTGACCGCATTGGTGAGCGTCCTGGTGCTGGTGGGGCTCATCGTGTCGCGTCTCAAAATGCACCCGCTCCTGGCCTTGTTAGTGGTGTCCGTGGGTGTTGGCTTTGCAACCAGTATGGAGCCGGAAGCCATCGTCTCCCACGTGATGACCGGCGCCGGAAAGACACTGGGGGCAGTAGGGGTCGTCATCGCACTTGGAGCGATGCTGGGCAAAATTCTTGCTGACGCAGGCGTCACAGAGCAGATCGCCGAGGTCATCCTCAAGCGAACACCGGATCGAATGATTCCTTGGGCCATGATGATGGTTGCATTTGTAATTGGCATTCCCATGTTTTTCGAGGTGGGCCTGGTGATCATGCTGCCGCTGATCTTCAGCGTGGCGCGAAAGCTGGAAAGCCAGGCTCGCTTCAAAGGTTCAGCGTATGTGTATGTGGGGGTTCCGGTGATTGCGGCACTTGCAGCCATGCACGGGATGGTGCCGCCGCACCCTGGTCCCTTGACGGCCATCGCCGCGCTCAAAACCTCGGTTGGGCCCACAATGCTCTATGGTTTCCTTGCGGCAATTCCTGCAATGATCTTGGGCGGCCCGCTTTATGGCGCATTCATTTCGCCGCGTATGAGTACTCGGCCGGATCAGGTTTTGCTGGATCAGTTCACCCTGGCTGAAAAAGCCGACAATCAACCTGGCACCAGCGTATGGCTTGGCGTGCTGGCAGCCTTGCTACCGGCGATCCTGATGCTGGTTCATGCCGTCGCCGAGATGCTATTACCCAAGGGCAATGCGATCCTGAAGATGGCCAGTTTCTTGGGCAATCCCTTGATAGCCATGCTCCTGGGCGTGCTGTTCGCAGGGGCGAGTCTGGTACTCGCGCGGGGTGGCGATGCGGGGCAATTGCGCGAATCCCTGGGCAAGAGCCTCAAGCCCATCGCTTCAATCATCATGATCATCGCCGGCGGTGGTGCCTTTCAGGAATTGCTGACCAGTGCCAAGGTGGGCGATGCCATTGTTCACCTGACTCAACAGTCTGCGTTCCCTCCGCTGATCCTGGGCTGGTTGATTGCGATGCTGCTCTCGGTATCTACCGGTTCAGCCACTGTCGGTATCGTTGGTGCTGCTGGCTTGCTGGCGCCGCTTGCAGGTGCTGATCCAAGCCTAAACCTGCCTCTGCTTGCCTTGTCCATCGGCTGCGGTTCGCTGTTCTTCAACTATGCGAACCATGCGGGCTTCTGGATGGTGAAGGAATCCTTCGGCATGACGATGGGCGAAGCCACCAAGACCATTTCGGTGGTTCAGTCCATCGTGGCTGTGGTCGGTTTGATTGTGGTGTTGATGTTGAATGCGGTTATCACAGTGACTTGAGTCAGGATCTGTTCGCAGGTAGTGAATCTGCCCGGGCGTGTTCTTCAAGCCTGCACACATCACCCAACGAATCACGTTGCATCGACTGCAAGTTCTTTTCAATGGTTTCGCACAGTGCTTCCATTTGAATCTGGTGTTCGCTGTGGCGAAACGGGCTTTGCAGATCGGTGCCGATGCGTTCGATGGCCAGCAGCATGAACCCCACCACGGTCGACGCCAGCGGCGTGAACCAGCCCAGGGATTCGACCAGTCCCACCGGCACGATCAAGCAGAACAGCGAAATAAACAGCCGCGGAAAATAGACGTAAGGGTAGGGCAGCGGGGTATTGGCGATCCGCTCCATGCCGCCCTGACTGTTGGACAGGTCGACCAGCGTCGACTCAAGCCGCGCCAGGCGAATACTGTCCAGATGCCCGGCCTTGTATTCCCTGGCGAGCAAAGTCGCGGAGCCGGTGAGGATATCGTTGGCAAAGTTATTGGTCGTGCCACTGCGGGCGAACTCTTCGGCGGGAATAAACGCCCGCACCTCGTCAGGACAAGGCTGGCCTTGCAGATGCGCGGCGAGGCAGTTCACATACGCGACGTGGCGGCGCAGCAGAGTGGATTTGACTGGATTCACCTCGCCGCCGACGTCGTCCAGCAGCGTCAGCACCTGCCGGGCGAAGCTGCGGGAGTTGTTGATCATCGCCCCCCACAACGTCCGCGCTTCCCACCAGCGGTTGTAGGCGCTGCTGTTGCGAAAACTGATCAATACGATCAACGCCGAACCCAGCAAGGTCAGCGGCATCAGCGGCAGGTTCAGCTTGGCGTTGAGGAACAGCATGAAGTCGACGGTGACGGCGATGTCCCACAGCAGCAACCAGAACAGAGACCAGCCCACGTAGCCCAGGGTCTTGATGATCAGTCGGTATTTTTTGACGATGGCAGCTTTCAAACGGAAACCTCGTGGCGAGCAGTTTGCTTAAACGCTTAAGCTCGGACGACGCCAGGCATCGGCAGTTCCCTGGTGAAGCAGCCAACCGTCAGTCAATCTGCGAAGCCCGGCCATCTGAGTCGGTATTCAATGCCCGCGGCTGCTGCGAATCAACTCATAGGCCCGGCGCACCAGCAGATTGATCGTATTGGAACGGATCCACAGGTAGTAGGTGACGTCCGGCAAGCGGGGCAAGCCATCGCTTTCCCCCAGTATCCGCATATCCGGGCCCAACATTTCCATGCTTCTGGCGGTGACGCCAAGACCTGCGCGCGTCGCCGCTTTGATGCCTATCAGGTTCGATGCGAGATAAGCCTGACGCCAGGGAATGTTGGCGCGCTCCAGGGCCTCCAGGGCATACCGTCGATAGATACTCGGTGCGCAGACCCTGATCAACCTCGGGTTGAAGAACCCGGTGTATGCCTTGGAAAACGGCACACAAGGCTGGTACCTGGAGGACTTCGAACTTGAGCACGGCAGCACCCGGCGTTATGCCGAGTCGGTCACCGCAGCGCCATTGACCACACAGCGCCTGGCGGCTGCCCGACTGGCCGAAAGAGCTGGCGCAGAGACAGTGACCGCTGCACAGGTCGAGCAATGGGCCGGCGATGCTGATCGCAGTCTGTTTTTGTGTGATGTGCGCACCGCCGAAGAGTTTGCCGCCGGCAGTCTGCCAGGCGCGCAACACACGCCAGGCGGTCAGTTGGTTCAATCGACCGATCTGTATGTCGGCGTGCGCCAGGCGCGACTGGTGCTGATCGACAGCGATGGTGTCCGCGCCCGGATTGTCGCGAGCTGGCTGCGTCAGGCGGGGCATGAAGCCTACGTGCTGGCAGGTGGTGTGAGCAGCACGCTGTCGCTACCGGAAAGCGATGGGGTCGCCCACGAGGCATTGCCGCTGATCACGGCGCAGGCGCTTTCCGATGCACTGAAGGATGACGCCGTCGCGCTGATTGATCTGCGGCCGAGCATGACTTATCGCAAGGGCCACATTGCCGGGGCGCGCTGGTCGATTCGCTCCTTGCTCGCACAACACGTGGCGGGCGAGCAGCGGCCGCTGGTGCTGTTGGCCGAGGTTGCCCAACTGGCTGCGCTCGCCTCACAGGAACTGCCACAAGCTCAGCGCGCGCAGGTACGGCTGCTGGACGGCGGCCTTGATGCCTGGCGTGCGGCCGGTTTTGCCGTACAGGAAAGTCCGGACGCGCTCTCTGATGAGCAATGCATTGATTTTCTGTTCTTTACCCATGACCGCCACTCCGGCAACAAGGACGCAGCGCGTCAATACCTGACGTGGGAAATCGGTTTGCTGGCGCAGATGAACGCCGACGAAATCGCCAGTCTCAAACCGTTGCAGGTGCAGACACGTCCGGGGTCGCACGTGCATACGCGACTGGTTCATTCGGCACTGGCCCAGGGGGCCGGTGGCCGCGCAGTCAATGTGCCGGTGACTCGCTTGAGTACGGTGTTGTTCGACAACCTGGCGCAAATGCGTGACGCCCGTGCTCGTCGTGATAGCGAGCGGGTGCTGAGTTATGGCGCGCGCGGCAATCCGACGGCGTTCGCCCTCGAAGACCTGGTCACCGAGCTGGAGGGTGGGTATCGCACGCGCTTGTACGGTACCGGGCTGGCAGCGATCGCACAGACGTTTCTTGCTTATCTGCGACCCGGCGACCATGTGCTGATCACCGAGGCGGTATACGCGCCGGTGCGACGCCTGGCACGGGAGTTTCTTCAGCCCTTCGGCATTGAAGTCAGCTATTTCGCGGCCGACGGCCGTGACCTGGAGGCCCGGGTGCAAGCCAATACCCGAATGGTCTACACCGAAGTGCCTGGCTCGTTGTTGTATGAACTGTGCGACTTGCCGGCCATGGCTGCCCTGTGCAAGCCGCGAAGTATCCTGCTGGCTGTTGACAATACCTGGGGCTCCGGTTACCTGTACCGTCCCTTGGCGCTCGGTGCAGATATCTCGATCATGGCACTGACCAAATACCTGAGCGGCCACAGTGACGTGGTCATGGGCAGCGTCTGCACGACCGAAGACGCATGGCCCGCACTGGCGGCCATGAGCGACAGCTTTGGAGCGACCGTCAGCCCTGACGATGCGTATCTGGTGCTGCGTGGCGCTCGAACGCTCGCGTCACGACTGCAAGTGCATGAGCGTCAGGCTCTGGAAGTCGCCCACTGGTTACAGGCACACCCGCAGGTGAAGCAGGTGTTCCATCCGGCCTTGCACGATCATCCCGGCCATGCCTTGTGGCGCCGGGACTTCACTGGCAGCAATGGCCTGCTGTCCTTTGAATTGCGTGAAACGGACGCCGCGTACGTGGAACGCTTCATCGATGCGCTGCAACTGTTCGGATTGGGGGCTTCCTGGGGCGGTTTTGAAAGTCTGATCACCGTGGCCGATACCGGGGATCGCGGCAGTGCGGCGGATCGCTTATTGAATCCGGTGTTGCGCTTGCACGTCGGTCTGGAGGATGTCGCCGACTTGATTGAAGATCTGCAGCGCGGGTTTGCGGCTTTGGAGAGGGATCAAGGTCGTGCCGTTTGATGTTCGCTCACTCAGTGAGGAGACTCTGAGGTAGCGCCTGCACGGGCGCGTAACACTCCATCAAAACCGGGCTGAGTCTGCTGCTGGACGTCAGCCCGTTGATGAGTCGATCAAGCGTTGACAGGCACGGCTCTGGGCCTGCGATACAGGATCGTTGTCGGTGTGCAGCACGGCCAGCCGTCGGCACGCAACAAAACCAGATCGCTTTGAAAAGCACCTCCGGAAAACCGGGCGGGAAGGCCTAAGCTCATTCCAAAAAGATATTTATTTAATCTTTTTAAGATCGTTTAGCTTTTAACAAAAGAAACGTGCGGCGCCTCGCTTGCGGCGTTTTTTCGCTTCAGGCCAACCCTCTTCGAGGTCATTGCCTAAAGCTCCCAGTCCATTTTTTTTACCCTTGATCGGCCACCCATAAGGTCGTCAGCGGTTCGTTGCCCGGAGCCCTCGTGACACTTATTCAAACCTCTTTGGCAACGGTACAGATCGACTTGCCTGAACGATTGGCCCCACCCATCGACGATAGCGCCGAGGAGGGCGATGTTGTCCTCGAACTGCGAGGCGTCACTAAAGCTTATCTGCGCAAAGGCGGGTCGCCGTTGCCGGCTGTCAACCATGTCAGCTTGAAGGTCCGACGCGGCGAAGTGCTGTGCCTGATGGGCACCTCCGGCAGCGGCAAATCGACCTTGCTTCGCCATATCAATCGTTTGATCGAACCCACCAGCGGTGAGGTCTTGATTGAAGGTCAAGCTATCAGCGGCTTGAGCCACAAAGCGTTGCGGGATTTGCGCTCGCGGCGAATCGGCATGGTCTTCCAGCATTTCGGTCTTTTGCCCCATCGCACGGTGCTGGACAACGTTGCGTTGCCTCTGGAGTTACGCGGTGAATCCGAGGCCGACCGGCACGCAGCGGCCACCCGACAGTTACAGGCGATGGGCCTGGAGGGATGGGGCGAGCATTATCCCCACGAGTTGTCCGGTGGTATGCAGCAACGGGTCGGTCTTGCGCGGGCATTGGTGACTGATCCGGATATTCTGCTGATGGACGAGCCTTTCAGCGCACTGGATCCGACCATCCGGCGAGACCTGCAAAGCCACTTTCTGGCCTTGGTACGCGAGCGCGGGATCACCACGTTGCTGGTCACCCACGATCCTGCCGAAGCGGTCCGTCTCGCTGACCGGATAGCGGTATTGCGCCAGGGACGTCTGGTGCAGTCGGGCACCCCGAAACAGCTGCTCGAGACGCCGGCCGATGCTGAGGTCGCGGATTTTTTCCGCGATTGCCTTCCTGCCGCACCGGTATTGCACGATGCCGGTGGCGCGGTACGTCAGGCTCCCGAAACGGCACCGAAGGAGCAACCGGTTCAGCCGGGCTTGCGCGGCTGGCAAGCCCTGTTGCTCGGGCCGGCAGCGCTGGCGGCGCGGGGCCGAGGCGGGTTGTTCTGGCTTGGGTTCGCCGCAGAACTCGCGGCCCTGGCCACTGCGGTGCAAGGCATTGCGAGCGCATCCTGGATATCGGTCGTGGCGGGATTGGCCGTGCTGGCGGCCAGCCGTTTCACCGCGTATTCGCTGGGCCGTCAACCGATACCACCCAGGCGCTTTTGCAGTTCCCAGCCAGTCGCCAGGCGCTATTACTGACTGCACAGAGCGTGGATGACTTTATCGGTTGGTCACAGGTGACGTTCGAGAGCGCTTTTGTCGGCGTGATCGTTGCGGTTCGCACGGTCATTGAAGGAATCGAATCCCTGCTCGGTTGGCTGCCCTGGCCGGTTTGCGCCTTGGCGCTGGTATTGCTGGCATGGCGCTCGGCGGGCCTGGCCCTGGCGCTCACCAGCAGCGCAGCGTTGTTGTATATCGGCCTGTTCGGGTTCTGGGAGCGGACAATTGCCACGCTCGCGCTGGTTGGCTCGTCGGTGCTGATCGCACTGGTGATCGGCGTACCCACCGGTATTTTGCTGGCGAAGCGGCCGTTTGCCCGCAGGCTGCTCACGCCCTTGCTGGATGTCATGCAGACCCTGCCGACCTTTGTCTACCTGATTCCCGCTGTGGCGTTCTTCTCGGTGGGCAAGACTCCGGCAGTCATTGCGACGGTGATTTTCGCCCTGGCTCCGATGATTCGTCTGACGTCCCTGGGCATTCAGGAGGTCCCGAAGGATGCCGTGGAAGCGGCAATCGCCCATGGAGCAAACCCCTGGCAGACCCTGATCAAGGTGCAATTGCCGCTGGCGCGGCGATCCCTGTTGCTGGGGATCAATCAGACCATCGTCATGAGCCTGTCGATGGTGGTGGTTGCTGCCCTGATCGGCGCTGGAGGGTTGGGTTACGACGTCATGACGGCGTTGCGCAATATCAAGGGCGGCGAGGGCGTGTTGGCCGGCGTGGCGATCGTGCTGTGTGCATTGATCCCCGATCGAATCATTCAATCGAGCTTGCGCAAGCAAGACCATCTGCATAACTGAACAGTGAGACTTATCGTGGCAAAACATCTATTGCGTAACTTGAGTGCGGCTGCAGTTTTGACCTCCCTGATCGTGCCGGCCAGCGTGATGGCCAAGGACAAAATTGTCATTGGCGAGCAGAACTGGACAGGGGCCATCGCCATTCAACACATTCTGGGTGAGGTGATCAAAACCCGTCTGGACGGTGATGTGTCGTATCTGGCCGGGGACGTGCCGGTGCTGTTCAGTGCGGCGGCCAAGGGCGACGGTTCTGTGGATGTGCTGACGGACATCTGGCTGCCCAATCAGTCCGCGGCTTGGGCCAAGTACGTCACCGGCGGCACACGCTCACTGGTACCCAATGCTCATCCTTATACCGGCGAACAAGGCTTCTACATTCCCGGTTATCTGCAGGACAAATACGGCGTCAAATCGATCTACGACCTGAAAAAACCGGAAGTGGCCAAGCTCTTCGAGCCAGTGGGCGGCGGCAAGGCCGAACTGCTGGTGGGGCCGGCGGGCTGGGAGTCGACGTATATCGGCCAGATCAAGGCCAAGGATTATGGCTTCGCCGATAAATTCGAATCCGTGTCGACGGAAGCCTCGGTGACCTACGCCAAACTGGCCTCGGCTTACAAGGCGCAACGCGGCGTGGTGTTCTACGCCTACACCCCTGACTGGATTTTCTCGGCCTATGATCTGCGTCGCCTGGAAGAACCCGCGTTCGATGGATACGCCCAGGACAACAAAAAAGAAGATCCTCTCTACAAGGCAGATGGCTGCTGGAAATTCGTCAGCCCGACCGTCGATCCTGACTGGCTGAACAAGAGCCACATCACCTGCGCCTTCCCGGATGCCAAGGTGTACGTCCTGGCTTCCACCGCACTGCAAAAGCGCGCGCCGAAAATTGCCGAGTTTCTGCAAAATTTCGCTATCGACCCAGCACAGTTGAACGGTTTGATCCAGAAGATCGAAAAGGAGAAACAGCCAGCAGACGTCGCCGCCAAGGCCTGGGTTCAAGCCAATCCTTCTACTGTTGACCAGTGGGTTGCAGGGCAGGCGCAGCAAGTGAGTTCAGCCCAATGACCAGAGCGAACGTACGTGTGCTCGATGGCGGCATGGGGCGCGAGTTGAAGCGAATCGGCGCACCGTTCCGTCAACCGGAGTGGTCGGCCCTCGCGCTGATCGAAGCGCCTGAGTATGTACTGCAGGCGCATCAGGCGTTCGTGACAGCGGGCGCGCGGATCATCACCACCAACAGCTATGCGGTGGTGCCTTTTCATATTGGCGACGAGCGATTTGCCGAGCAGGGAAGAGCGCTGGCTGAGCGCGCCGGACGACTGGCGCGGCAGGCCGCCGGCGAAAGTACCGATCCGGTCACCGTGGCCGGGTCGTTGCCGCCGGCACTGGGGTCGTACCGGCCGGATCTGTTCGATCATCAGCGTTCAGTAGCTATTCACCGCGAACTGATTGCCGGATTGCAGGCGCACGTCGATGTGTGGCTGGCCGAAACGCAAAGCTCCATTGCTGAAGTGCGTGCGGTGGTCGAAGCCCTCGGAACGAATCCCGCGCCACTCTGGGTGTCATTCACGCTGTTGGACGAAGAGGGCCGGGAACCGCGATTACGCTCAAACGAGGCCGTTGCCGATGCGGTTCGCGTGGCGGCTGAGCTGGGGGCCAAGGCGGTGCTCTTCAATTGCAGCCAGCCGGAAGTGATGGCCGCGGCCTTGATTGAGGCACGCGCTGTGATTGAAAACCTGGATCATCCTGTCGAACTGGGGGTTTATGCCAATGCTTTCCCCCCTGTCAGTGCCAAAGCCGAGGCCAATAGCGATTTGTTGGACATTCGGCGCGATCTGGGCCCCGAGTCCTATCTGGACTGGTCGAAATCATGGGTTGCCGCAGGGGCCAGCATTGTCGGCGGATGCTGTGGGATCGGCCCGGAGCATATCGCCCAGTTGCATTTGCACCTGCAGTATCTAAAGGGTGAGGAGGCCGCGCATGAGTGATTTTTCAGGCGACGCTCTGTCAGAGCAGGCGACATTCGGTGCCGGCTGCTTCTGGGGGGCGGAAGCCTCATTCCGGGCATTGCCGGGTGTGCTCGACACCCGTGTCGGGTTCGCTCGGTCAGACCAGGGCGACGCCACCCTGATCGAAGTCGTGCAAGTCGACTTCGACTCCCGACTCATTTCCTACAGCCGTCTCATCGAGCACTTCTGGACACTGCACGATCCCACGTCAGTCGACCGGCAGGGTGCGGACGTCGGGGCGAAATACCGTTCCGCGCTGTTTTTCAACAGTGCCGAGCAGGCCCGACGGGCGCTTGTCGCCAGGCAGCAGCTGGATGCCAGTGGCCAGTTGGGCAAGCCAGTGGCTACGGTGATCCTGCCACTGGGTGAGTTTCAAAAGGCAGATGAAGAACATCAGCGCTACCTTGAAAAGCACGGTGGCAGCGCCTGTTCCATTTGATGCATATGTCAAGTCGGCTCCAGGCAGCCGACGCGCGCTGGGCGTTATGGCGGTTGGCCGACTCGGTTAGCGACGTGCATAACGGCGTGGCATCCTGGCATAACCTCCATGGCTGCGGTCTCGCTGATCGCAGCCTGCATGTCTGGTTTTCGGGGGGCTGGTGACATCAGGAACATTTCTAACATGGCATCTGGTTTAACATAATATACATTACACGTAACAAAATATTACGACGCCAGCCCGGTTGCGCACACCATTTCAATCTCCAGCATCGCTCTCAAACGACCTGATCCTTGATGCCTGCAGATCCTCTATTTGTAATGTGCCGCTCTCAATCCTCGTCACGCGTCAGCATTTCAATCAGCGCTCGATGCTGCGGATACTGCGTTGTGAGTTTCCGTCGATTCCCGATTTCCATATCGGCGAAATCAAACCCTGGTGAAACCGCTTCGCTGATCAAACCAAATCCGTTTTCGCCATTCAGCAGTCTGGAGGCTTTCCAGATTCCGCCCGGTACGTGTAATTGCAAATGTTGTCCGGCCAGAACATCACTGCCCATCACCAACGTCTGCAGTGAGCCGTCTGCAAGGATCAGGCTGTATTCGATGGCGTCACCCAGATGGAAATAATGCAGGATGTCGGACTGATTGAAATGAAACTGGCCCACTGGCGATTCCGCAGTCAGCAAGTAGTAGATCGACGTCATCAGAAATCGTTGGCCACCTTCGGTTTCGAGCATGTCACGATGGTCGGCCTGATAGGTTCTGCGAAAGAAACCACCTTCGACGTGAGGCTCAAGGTCCAATGCAGCAACCAGATTTGACGCAGTAATCAGGCGTGGATTCATGACCTGCTCCGTGGGATTAATACGTTGCGTAATAACTCTACTAAACGATCATTTAGTGTAGTTAGCTTCAATTCGCAGCTTAATCGAAGGTAATCCCCTCATTTTTGTCGCGTTGACATGCCGAAGGCCCTTCTGCGCAAATCGCCTGGGATATATTTCGCGCTCCAGAAAACCAGCTTATCGCCGGTACCTTTTATTCATGTCTGCGACCCGTGGCCGGGACGAAATTTTCCCCGTCCCGCCCTGTCTGTCGCCCTTAGATCTGACCACCATTGCGCGCAGCGACGGCAACGGTGGTCGGTGAATCGGACAGTGGAACGAAGCGTCGAGTGGCTCCATCCAGCGCATCGATGCAACCTGCCTCGATGTCATAGACCCAGCCATGCAAATTCAAGCGTCCTTGCTCAAGTGCAAGCGCCACCGATGGATGAGTCCGCAGGTTCGCCAGTTGTGCGATCACGTTTTCACGAACGAGGCCATCGAGCTTGTCGCGTGGCGTATCGAACTCATGCGCCGCATTGATCGCTTTCGCGGCGTCCGAGTGACGAAGCCAGTTGGCAACGGCCGGAAGATGATCCAGACACGTGCAGCGTGAAATCGCGCCCATCGCTCCGCAATCCGAGTGGCCGCAGATCACGATGTCCCGTACGCCAAGCACTGCAACCGCATATTCGACGGTGGCCGAAACACCACCGGGTTCAGGACCATATGACGGCACAATGTTGCCGGCGTTGCGGATCACGAACAACTCACCCGGCTCGCGCTGTGTGAGCAGTTCAGGCACTACACGACTGTCCGAGCATGTAACGAACAACGCCTTTGGGTTTTGCTCTGTCGCGAGCTGCCTGAAAAGCTCGACGCGTTGTGGATACACCTCACGCTGAAACCGCAGAAAGCCATCAATAATGTCACGCATAAAGTCCTCCAAAGCCTGATTCCGGATGCCGAGACGAGCACTCGATGCCTTCGCGCCTCACTGGGTCGTGATTATCGCAGACGTTGCAGGCGAGTGCGCGACATCACATCACTCAAGCTTCGTTTCAAAACCTGTTACGACCAAAACCCCCTGTGCGGTTCAGCCGCCTCCCCCTCCAGCATCGGCCCCAACACACTGACCTTGCGTTGCCCCTTGGCGAACACTTCGCGACACGGCAGCGAGAATGTCGGATTCTCCGGATGGTCCCCCGTCAGTCCCAGCAATGCATGCTCCGACAAGGCATAGACCACCCGTCCGATCCCCGTCCAATACACCGCGCCGGCGCACATGCAGCATGGCTCGGCGCTGGTGTACAGCGTGCACAGTTCCAACTCCTGCGGCGACAGCAGTTTTGCCGCTGCCGCCGCTGCCACCAACTCGGCATGCTGCGTTGGATCACCTTCCGGGGGCATCGAGTTGTTCCCCGCTTCGACAATCACCTTGCCGTTGCGGTCGGCCACCAATGCCGCGAACGGATGGCGACCGCGTTGCTTCGATGCCTCGGACAAGGCAATGGTCTGGCGCAGTAACGTCAGATCAAGCGCGCTGATGCCAGCCGGGATGAGTTCAGTCAATTGATTCATGGGTAACTCCTGGGCATTGGAAAACAAAAGTCAGTCGGCCAATTCAGCCGATGTAGCGCCGATGGTTTCGGTCGATTTTTTTTCATCGTTGAGCAGAACGTTGAGGACGATGGCGGTGATCGCTCCGAGGAAAATCCCGCTGTCGAGCACCAGTTTCAGGGTCGGGCCGACGTGTTCGAACAGCGCCGGAAAGGACATCGGCAGCACCCCGACACTCACTGACACGGCGACGATAATGCCGTTGCGCGTGCCCTCGAATTGCACCCGTGACAGTTCCTGAATCCCCGCCACCGTGGTCATGCCGAACATCACAATCGCGCAGCCACCGAGCACCGGCGTCGGCACCGCGGCGATCAACGCGCCGAGTTTCGGGAACAGGCCCATCAGCACCATGATTGCCCCGGCAGCGGCCACGACGAAGCGGCTTTTAACGTTGGAAAGCGCAATCAAACCGGTGTTCTGGGTGAAGGCGTTGTAAGGAAAGCTGTTGAACAAGCCGCCGAGCATGGTCGACAAGCCATCGGCGCGAAATGCGTTGCCGAGGGTCTGTTGCGTGGTCGGTTTGCCGGTCAATTTGCCGATCGCCAGACAGTTGCCGGTGGTCTCGGCCATGATGACCAGCATCGCCAGGGTCATGATCAGAATCGGCACCGGCGCGAATTCCGGCGCGCCGAACGCCATCGGCGCACTCAGCTCAAACCACGCCGCTTCGCTGACCCGATTGAAGTGAGTCATGCCGCAAGCCGCTGCGATCAGGCTGCCGACAAACAGGCCAATCAGCACGCTGAGGTTGCCGATGAAGCCCTTGAATCTGGCGTAGATCACCAGCGTCACACTGACCGTGGCCAAACCGAGCAACAGGTTGGCGGGATTGCCAAAATCTGCCGCATCGGGATTGCCACCGCCCAGCCAGATCGCCGCGGCCGGCATCAGCGAGATGCCGATAATGGTGATCAGGCTGCCAATCACCACCGGCGGAAAAAACCGCAGCAATCGGCTGAACACCGGTGCCAGCGCAACGGTGATAAATCCAGCCGCGATCACCGCACCGAAAATCTGACTGAGGCCGAACTCCTTGCCGATCATGATCATCGGCGCCAGGGCGATGAACGAGCAGCCCTGAATCAGCGGCAGGCGCGCGCCGAACTTCCAGAAACCGAGGGTTTGAATCAGCGTCGCCACACCAGAGGTCAACAGGTTCGCGTTTATCAGCAACACCACCTGCGCCGAAGTCAGTCCCATCGCACTGCCAAGAATCAGCGGCACCGCCACCGCTCCCGCGTACATCACCAGAACATGCTGCAAGCCAAACGTGAACAACTGTCGCAGTGGCAAAACCTCGTCCACCGGATGAATGCGTTGTGTGGTCATTTCACACGCTCCTGAAGGTGCGGCATCTGTTGAGATTGCGGGCATGCCCAAGGCGTTTGAAAGGTGCATCCGCCCCGGAGATCGTTTGAAGCGGGGCCATATTTGAACGTTTATTGCGATGAAACAAATTAGCAACCATCGCTTTTTCCGATGGCACGAATCTGGCTTTCGTTAGCCGCTCCAAACCTTCATTTTCGAACCGGGAGTTCTACGCTTGCGCTTCTCACTCGATCAACTGCTGATGTTCGTCCAAGTGGTCAAAAGCGGATCGTTTTCCGCCGCCGGGCGCAAACTGTGCAAGACCCAATCAACCATCAGCGCAGCGATTGCCAACCTCGAAACCGACCTTGGCGTCGACCTGTTCGACCGCAGCAACCGCAGCCCTGCCCTCACCGCCAGCGGCCACAAATTGCTGGTGCAGGCCGAAGCCGTGCTCGAACGCTGCATGACCTTCGAAGCCCACGCCGACTGCCTCTCGGACAACGTAGAACCCAGCCTGACACTGGCCATTGAAACGCCGTACGGCCCGATCATGCCGGTGCTCAAAGCCTTCGAAGCAGCCTTCCCCTTTGTCGACCTGATCATCCGTCATCCGGTCCATGGCGACGTCAGCGAACTGGTCAGCAGCGGCGAAGCGGTGCTCGGTGTGGCGTTCTCGCAGCCTGGCTACCCCAAGGAGCTGGCGTTCCAGCAGCGTGAACTGGCCAAGGGTGAGCTGGTGGAACTGCAGCTCTCGGCGTATCCGCATACGGATTGGCAGATTGGTGTGGATTTGCTCTGGGCGCGGCAGCGGCCGCTGGGTAAGGCGGAGCGGTGGCTGAAGGAGAAATTGCAGGGCAACAAGGTGTATGAACTGGATCGCAACGGGCAGACCACCACGCTTTGAGGTCAATGCAGTCGGCCTGCCGGGATCGGAAGACGATGGCACTGACACGAATGAACGTTGGCCGTGCAGTTTTGTAAGGCGAAAACGCAGGAGCGATTCCTTAAATTGGGACCCGGCGACCTGGTCCAAGCAGGCGCGAAGCCTTGCCCTTCGGTCGTCGTCAAACCTGAGTTCCCTACAGGATGCCTGTCATGTCTCGAATCGAAATCGAAGTGCCCGAACCCCGGCGCTGGTTGATGTTTGCCATCTTGCTCGTCGGAGCGTTTCTGCCGCCCCTGGATTTTTTTATCGTCAACGTTGCCCTGCCCTCGATACAGGAGGATCTGGGGACAGGCTCTTCTGCCGAGCAAATGGTGATTTCCTCCTATGCAACGCTCTATGCCGTGACGCTGATTACCGGCGGGCGACTCGGCGATCTGTACGGTCGCGGGCGGATGTTTTTCCTTGGCCTGCTGGGCTTCGCCGCCGCGTCGCTGATGTGCGGCCTGGCGATTTCGCCGTGGATCCTCATCCTCGGACGCGCCTTGCAGGGTGTGACCGCCGCCGTGATGGCCCCGCAGGCACTTGCATCGGTGCAGGCGATTTTCCCAGTGTCGGAAAGACCATTGGCATTGAGCATTTACGGGGCCGTATTTGGACTGGCGTCTGTGATCGGTCAGGCACTGGGCGGCTTTTTGATTGAGGTCGACGTGTTGGGCATGGGATGGCGCGCGATCTTCCTGGTCAACCTGCCGATCGCGTTGCTGGTGATTGCGTTCGGCATCCGTGTGCTCAAAGAAACCCGTGCGCAGCACGCGAGCAAGCTGGATCTGGTGGGCACTGCGTTGTCGATGCTGACCCTGACCACCCTGGTCGTGCCATTGATTGAAGGCCGCGAGGCCGGATGGCCGTGGTGGGCATGGCTGTCGCTGGCCGCCAGCCCTGCGCTGGCGGTAGCGTTCTGGCGCTACGAGAGCCGCTTGCACCGGGCCGGAGGAACGCCCATCCTCGCCCCGGCCGTACTGAATACACCGGGCCTGGGGCGAGCGCTTCTGGTCGCGCTTTGCTTCTATTCAATCGGTGTGTTTTTTCTGATGTTCTCGATGTACATGCAAAGCGCATTGCATATGAGCGCACTGCACGCCGGCCTGATCTTTCTGCCGTTTGGCGCGGGATTTCTGCTCGGTCCCCTGTCGGTTCCGCTCCTCAGGCGCGTCCTCGGGGGCTACGTGAATCCGGTAGGCATGGGACTGGAAGTCGTCGGACTACTATGGCTGGGCTGGCTCGTGTCAGTGACACCGACTACCCTCGCCCCGCCCTTCACTTCTCTGACGGTCATCCTGTTCCTGATCGGTCTGGGACAGGGGCTCGGCCTGCCGACGTTGATGCGCATGGTCACCGGCCGGGTAGCGCCGGCGTATGCCGGAATGATCGCAGGCATTACCAGCGCCACGCTGCAGATCAGCACATCGCTGAGCGTCGCACTGATTGGCGGTGTGTTTTATACCTTGCTGGGTGAACCGGCGACGGCGGTCAGCATCACTCATGCGTTCACGATCGCTGTTCTGTGCATCGCCGTTTGCCTGGCCGTAGGGGCAGCGATAAGCCTGACGTTAGCGCGCGAGCCAGCGACGGTAGCGCAAGCCTCGGCTGTTCGCCCGACCTGAGGCGCACTACCCCACACCGATCATGTTGGAGGCAAGGTCAGCCAGTGCGCGCAGCCGGTCCATCTGGCGCATGTCCTGGTGATACCCCATCCAGATATCCCGCCCTGGCGGTGGCTCGTCCTCATCCAGCAGTCGCAGTCCCGACACGGAGTCACCGAGGACGCGGGGCAAAACGGCAACGCCCAGCCCCTTTGCGCACATCTGTGCCTGAACCGTACGGCTGCTGCTGGTGAACACGGTGCGGGCCAGCGGATAGCGTTGCTGCAGCCATTGCACGTCCGGGTAATGGGCCTGGGCGATGTTCATCAGGATCAGGCCAAGCCCCTCGCCGTCCGGCTGCGGCGCCGGGGCATGCAAAGCCGCGTATAGGCCGTACGACAGAGTTGTCAGCTTGCGGTGCACTATGTCGGGTTCGGTGAAAGGCACGATCCGGAAAGCGATGTCGGCATCCCGGCGGGCAAGGTCGAACAGCCGATGACCGGCGATGACTTCGGGAACGATCAACGGATAGCGGTGCACCAGTTCGCTGAGAACTGGCGACAAAACATGGCAGGCGAACCATTCGGCTGAGGATATCCGCAACAGGCCTTCAGGCTGATCACCATGCCCCGCCAGACGCCGCTCGATGGCCAACGCGCTGTGTTCCATGTCCTGCGCGAGACCGAGAATCCTCTCGCCACTGTCCGTGAGCACCAGCCCTTGAGCGGTCCGCAGGAAAAAGGCTTGCCCGCTGGTTTGTTCAAGCACCTGCAAGCGCCGTCCGACCGTCGGGTGACTGACCCCCAACTCCCTGGCGGCTCCGCCCAGCGAGCCGCTGCGGGCAATCGCCAGGAAGATCCGCATGTCACTCCAGTCCATGCCCTCGCCCCGTACAAAAATGAACATTGAGTGGTCAGCTTATAGTTCAAGTTGATGGCTGCTCATGAATTTCGATTCAATCAGCCGATCCGATCAGCCTCGCGACAATGACTTCAAACGCTCCACCAGCGCGGCTTCGAAAATGATGTACAGCCTCTCGGTATCGCCGGCACGCAAGGCCCCGCCGGTTTCCAGTCCCAGTACAAACCCATCCGCCCGCGCCCCGGCCTTGACAGCAATGATCATCGAGTCTGCCCGGACAATCTGCGCCAGCAGTCGATCCGCTTCTCGCTGAATCTTGTCGCCCAACACCACGCCTTCCACATCGCCACCCAATACGTTCAATTAGACATCCAGTACATGACCGCGATAACCGCTGAAACCCAGATGATGGTCAATACAATCGAGTAACCAGCCAGTTGCTTGTCCATTTTCACCACGGCATCAATATGAATCTGAATGATGGGTCAGGATCGTCCGGCTCGCAACGGCAGCTCGTCCCCTTCATCCATCGCACTCCGGGTAAATGTCCGGACTCCGATTCGTAACAGAACCCCTTTCAGCAACAAGGGTCTGCTCTCTTACCAGTCCTCGGAAATCTATCCAATGTCCGCGCAACGCAGTCTCGTCATACTCGCTCGGGGCGGATACGCCGCTCGCGGAGTGCTTTATTTGATTATCGGCATATTCGCGTTGTTGGCTGCCCATGATTCGACAAAACCCAAGGACAGTCACAAGAGTCTGGAAGCCTTGCTGAGCCAGCCGTTCGGCTATTTTCTGGTGGGCCTTGTGGTGGCGGGTCTGCTTGCGTTTGCAGCCTGGCGTGTCCTGCAAGCCATACGCGATGTCGATCATCATGGCACGCAGCTCAAAGGTCTGGTGATTCGTGCCGGCCTTTTTGCAGGTGGTCTGGTCAACGGTGCTCTGGCGTTTTTTGCATTGGGACTGCTTGTGAGCGGTAGCCGCCGTTCGAGCCATTCCGCAGAGCAGACCAAAGACTGGCTGGCGCATCTTTTGTCGTGGGAACACTCGAATCTATTGTTGTACCTGATTGCGCTCATTCCGCTGGGGGTTGGCGTTGCTCACATCATCAAGGGATGGAAGGCCTCGTTCGAGAAGTATTTCGAGGCCGACGAAGAGGTCATGCGCTATGTCCGTCCGGTATCTCGATTCGGCCTGATCGCCCGCGGCATCGTGTTTATGGAAATTGCTTTGCTGCTGGCCGTCAGCGGTTCCGCTTATCAAGCCATGGACCCGCCTGGCATGAAGGAAGCACTGGACGCGCTGCAGAATCTACCCGCTGGATGGCTTGTGTTGATGGTGATGGCCCTGGGGCTGATTGCGTTCTCGGTTTACAGTTTCTCGGAAGCGTGTTGGCGCAAGATCAATATGGATGTGCTTCAGTAACTGAAGTCATGCCCCAACTCACGCTGCATTCATTCCAGAAACCGCCTCACCCGTGGAAACCCCGCGTGCGCCTTCGGGAAAACCAGGTGGTGTGCAGTGATCGGGGCACTCAAGCCGGGAATCACTTCGACCAACTCGCCGCGCGCCAGGTAGTCCTGCGCCAGCAGCGTGCTTTCCAGTGCAAATCCAAGCCCGTGGCTGGCGGCTTCGAGGGTCATGTAGGAGCGGTCAAAGCTCAAGGTATACGGGCTTTCAGGGCGCGACAGCCCGTGTTGAGCAAACAGTTGCGGCCACTTGATCAGCGTCGCCTCCGACAGGATCAGATTGCAGTCCAGCAAGTCGGCGACGGCGCGGATCGGGCGTTTTTCCAGAAGTTTGGGCGATGCGAGGACTGCGATTTTTTCGTTGCGCAACGTGCGCACTTCGAAACTTGGCCAGTTCGGCATGCCGTGGCGGATGTCCACGTCGATCTTGTCCCGACTGAAGTGCAGCGATTCATAGGAGCATGAGAGATTGAGCTGAATGTCGGGATGGCTCTCGCGAAACTGTTCCAGGCGCGGCATCAGCCACAGCAGGCCGAAGCTGGGTGACGAATGTAGTCGCAGGCAGTCGAGGCTGACATCACTGGTCGCGCGCTCTGTTGCCACCGCCAGGCTGTGCAGGATGCCGGAAATCTCGGACAGGTATTGCTCTCCTACCGGCGTCAACGTCACCCCTCTGGCCGTTCTGAGGAACAGCTGCCGCCCGATCATTGCCTCGAGTTTGGCCAGTTGGTGACTGACTGCCGAGGGCGTCAGGTCCAACACTTCTGCCGCACGCGCGACGTTGCCAAAGCGCGCAGTTTGCTCAAAGGCCTGAATGGCTTTCAGGGGTGGAAGGATCGGCGGAGCTTCGCCAGATGAACTCATGATGATGGTTATTCCGCTGCAAGTGGCTGAGGCCGGGCGTTCGGCTATTCAAACACCGCAACCGCATGTTGGCGAGTGCTGAATTTTTTTCAGCATCCAGTGAAGTTTGCGTTATTGCTCAGGGTCGCTACGGGAGACAAGCTGAGTCATCGGTTCTGCACGGACCGACTCAATAACAACAATCAGAGGTTTCTCCCATGCTTCTTCAAGGCAAAGTCGCGATCATCACAGGTGCTGCCTCCGCACGTGGTATCGGCCGCGCGACAGCTACGACCTTCGCTCAACATGGCGCCCGGGTGGTGATTCTGGATCTGGACGCATCCGCTGCCCGCGATGCCGCTGCCTCTTTGGGCGAGGGGCATCTCGGCCTGGCTGCCAACGTCGCCGACGAGTCTCAGGTGCAGCAGGCTGTCGCGACCGTCATCGAACACTTTGGCCGGATCGACATACTGGTCAACAATGCCGGCATCACCCAACCCCTCAAGACCCTCGATATCCGCCCCGGTGATTACGACAAGGTGCTGGACGTCAGCCTGCGCGGTACGTTGCTGATGTCTCAGGCGGTGATTCCGCTCATGCGCCAGCAAGCCAGCGGCAGCATCGTGTGCATGTCTTCGGTTTCCGCGCAGCGCGGCGGCGGCATTTTTGGCGGGCCTCATTACAGCGCCGCCAAGGCCGGTGTGCTGGGTCTGGCCAAGGCCATGGCGCGTGAGCTGGGGCCGGACAACGTGCGCGTCAACTCCATCGCCCCCGGCCTGATTCACACCGACATTACGGGCGGCCTGATGCAGGACGAACGCCGCCACGCGATCATCGACGGCATTCCGCTGGGGCGCCTGGGCGAGGCGCAGGATGTGGCCAATGCGGCGCTGTTCCTGGCCAGCGACCTGTCCTCCTATCTGACCGGCATCACCCTGGATGTGAACGGCGGCATGCTGATTCACTGACACACGTGGCGGGCCTCGCGGCCCGTGCGGTTCTG
>JADMIO011107756.1_pt1 | contig 42849 bp, 48 predicted proteins | sample 8958161 | NCBI WGS metagenome assembly JADMIO01 (sample SAMN16585339, study PRJNA669376) | soil metagenome | isolation source: Crop rotation soil | place: USA: Cullars Rotation, Alabama | collected 2011
GCCGCGACTTCAAGTCACGTGAATTCCAAGCTTCGGATCCCACTGTGCTGGAAAGTACATGGATGCCACCGGCGCGACATAACCGGTGCCGAATTCAACGACGCGCATGCCATGCAGCGGCTTTGGCTTCATCACACCGCTCCCGCCGCAAACAGATATTGCAGCTCCTGGCCGCTCAGAATCTTGGCTTCCTTGACGTAAAATTCCCAATTGTGCCGTCCGAGCGAGGGAGCCTTGCGGCCGATGCCAGGGCGTTGGCCATCGACGAGAAACGGTGCTGCGGTCGCTCGAAGCTCGCCAAGCGCATGATCCTTCAATTCCTGAACGAACCCGCGCGCCCCGGCCCACTCGGAATCCAAGAACTCTACGGGTGTATTTACCGGCGTCACAGGCACCCGCAGGCGTTGACCCTCCTTGAACAGGAACTCCCTGGTCTTGTCCGCCGTAAACGCGCCGACCACCTTATCGACCAGCGCGCGGTTGCTGTTTCGCTTCAAGCGATCGTTCCACTCGGGACCGGCAATGGCCGCGGGACGGCCCATCCAATCCATCAGCGCCCGCCAATGTCTGGGCTGGCCGGCCACGATTCGCACATAGCCGTCCTTGCAGCGGTACAGACCACCCGGCGTGACGAACAGATAGGCATCGCCCTCGCGCCGCGGATCAGCGCCGCTCGAGACCTTGCCAAGATTTGAATCGGTCAGCAACGTCGCGCACTGATAGGCAATCGTGGCGACTTGCGAAAGCTTGGCGCCCGCGCCCATAGCCGCCAGGATGCCGATCGTTGCAAACAGCGACGCCGCCTCGTACGCCAGACCGTGCGGCGGTGGGCACGGCTCCGCGTTGGCATTGCCGCTGAGTGAAAGCACCCCGGACATGGCCAGCAGGATCGCCTCGGGATTCTGATAGTGTGCGTAAGGACCGCCTGCGCCAAAGCCCGCGATCGAAGCCACCACCAGACGATCGTTAAGGCACTCGAGTTCGGCGACGGACAGACCGCGATCCTGCAGATAGCCCGGAGGGAATGCCTCCAGGACGATATCGGTGTGCGGGATGATGGCGCGCAACAGCTCGCACCCCGTCTCGGTGTCGAGGTTCAGCGTGATGCTTCGCTTGCAGGCATTATAGTACTGGAACCATAGACTCGAATCGAGGTCGGCCCTTCCTTCGCAGAAGGGCGGTGTCCGCCGCGACGGGCAGCCGCCGACCGGCTCGACCTTCACCACGTCGGCACCGAGGTCGGCAAACAGCTTCGCACAGAGCGCGCCCTGCTCACCGGTCAGGTCGAGCAGACGATAGTTCGAGAGCAAGCCGTCGGTTCGCGCGGTCATCGATCATTCCGACGTCACAACGTTGTCCAGAAAGTCCTTTGCGATCTTCGCACTGGCGGCAAACACCGCCGAGTCTTCGTAGTCGCGCGGTCGCGACAAGTCGTTGACGATGGTTCGGTAGATCTGGCCGGGGTTGGCCGACATGATGACCAGGCGGTCCGCGAGAAACGTCGCCTCGAAGATGTTGTGCGTCACGAACAGGATGGTCTTTCGCTTCTGCTCCCAGAGACTCAGCAAGAGCTTTCGCATGCTGCGGCCGGTGATTTCGTCAAGGCTGCTGAACGGCTCGTCCATCAACAGCAAGTCCGGGTCAGTCGCCAGCGCGCGGGCAATCGAGACACGGGCCTGCATGCCGCCCGACAGCTGGTACGGGTAGGCGTTGGCGAAATTGGTCAGGCCCACCTGCTCCAGCGCCTCGTGGATGCGGTTGCACTTCTCCTCCTGCCGCAGCGGGCGGTGCTGCAGCACAAACGACAGGTTGTCCCATACCGTGCGCCACGGGAGCAATCGCGGCTCCTGAAAAATATACCCGATGGACGATTGTCCCGATCGCTCCCCCGCGAAATAGCGGGCCTCGCCGGAGGTCGGCTCTTCCAGGCCGCTCAGAATGTTCAAGATCGTCGTTTTGCCGCAGCCTGACGGACCCAGGATGCAGACGAATTCGTTGTGCTCGACCTCGAAACTCACGTCCTTCAACGCGACCAGCTCTTTGCCGTCGTTCGAATGAAACGACTTCGTCAAATGCGAGATCGTCACAGCCGCAGGCATGCGATCAGAACTTCGTCGCCGGACGCCAGCGGAACAGATACGTTTCCAACGGCTTGAAGATGCAAAGCTCGATGAAGAGCATGATGATCGTGAAAAACAGCGTCCAGGCGAACACCTGGGGCATGTTGAAGAGCTCGAACCAGAAGTGAAGCTGGAATCCGATACCGGAATCGCGCCCGATCAGCTCCGCGACCACCGTTATCTTCCAGATGATGCCGAGCCCGAACCGCGACGACGCCACCAGATACGGTGCGATCTGTGGAAACACGATTTGCGTGAAACGGCGCGAAGGTCCGACGCCAAACACCCTCGCCATCGCCAGAAGCTTGTTGTCGACGCTCTTCACCCCCTGCCACACGTTGATCGCAATGGCGGGAAACGCCGACATTGCGATCGCCAGCACGGTCGCCGTCTCATTGAGGCCGAACAGAATGTACAGGATAAGCAGAATCGCCAGGCTCGGTATGGTGATGCCAACCATGATCCAGAGGTCAAAGAATTCCTCCGCAGTCTTGTTCAAGCCCATGATTGTGCCGAAAAAGATTCCGGCCAGCATCGCGATGACAAACCCGAGCACGATCCGATTCATCGTCGCCAGGAAGTTCGACAGCAGGACGCCGTCGTTGAAGTTCTTGATCAGCGCCGATACGACCAGGTCGGGCCCAGGCAGAATCGTCGGCGGCAGAACCATCGAGGCCAGCCACCAAACGACGAGCATGCTGGCCGCGCCGCTCGCCTTGACAAGGACCGGCCGAAACCTGGGCGATAACGTGAAGATCAAGGATGCAGGCGCACGGTAAAGTTGTGGCGCTACGAATGCGGAGTTGGTCAGCGCACTGTCGGACGGTGGCGCCACGTGAACGTGCGATGCACGGTCGCTCACAGCTAAGGCTCTCTAGGAAATCCAATTTCGAGCGTTCACTGTGAGGCAGCGATAACCGCAGGTCAAGCGCTGGAGAAATTCGTCACATCAGCCGCAAAAAGCGAAGCGAGCTCTCGCTTGTTCACCTTACCCATCGACGTATAGGGCAATTTGCTGACAAAGACGATCTGTTTCGGTGCCTTGTATGGTGCAAGGCGTTCCTTGCAGAACGATATCAAATCCTCGGACAACATCTGCTGCGACGGTTTGACCACCACCGCAGCCACAACTGCCTCGCCCCATTGCGCGCTGGGTATGCCCAGGACGGAGGCGTCGAATACTCCACCGTGCAGTCGGATCGTCTCTTCTATTTCGATTGGATAGATGGTCGTGCCGCCGCTCTTGATGATCTCTTTGCGGCGCGAGTGGAGATAGAGATATCCCTCGGCGTCAACGACGCCGACATCGCCGGTGAGAAACCAGCCGGACGGCAGGGCCGGAGTGTCCGATAGCCCGAAGTAGCCATCGATGAGGTAGGGACTTCGGCAGGCGAGTTCGCCTTCTTCTCCGCCCGGCAGAACATGTCCCCTGTCATCCAGGGCGGCGACTTCAACGCCCCAGCTCGGCTGCCCCGCCGAGCCGTGCTTTGTGATCATGTCTTCTGGAGACAGCGAGGCGACCGGGCCGGTGTCGGTCGAGCCATAGGAGTTGTGGAGCTCGGGGCAGATCGATTCCATGAACTGCCGCTTGACTTCAATCGGCATCGTCGCGCCCGTGCAGCTCACGCGGCGGATGCTAGCGAACGCCTCGCGTGGCGCAGTGCTCTCCAGAAGCCTTGCGCAGATACGAGGGACCACCATGAGGGTTGAGATCTTTTGAGCCTGTACGATCCTGGCAACCTCGTCCGGTCCGAATTCCGGCAGGAGAACCGTCGTTGCGCCGACGTAAAGGTGCGCCACTGCGGCCCCACGCCCTGCATTGAAACAAATCGGCAGAATGGAAAGATGAATATCCGCGGCACGCGCGCTGTCTTCGACGTTCTTGAGGATGCAGCGCATGGCGTAAGCGCCGTGCGAAATGCTGCAACACTTTGGCGCACCGGTTGTCCCCGACGTGACCATAAAAAGAAACGGGTCGCTTGTATTCAGCGCCGGAGCATCGGGCGTCTGGCCGCTATAGGTTGAGATGTCGTCCTCATACGTCCCATCCGGCCCAATGATGATGTGGGGCAGCGAGGAGAGTTGTGCCGCATCGCCCTGCTCAAGCCCCTCGGCGAAACGTTGCTCCACAATCACGGCGGCAGGATCGACCACCCCGCACATCCGACCGAATTCGCTGCGCGACTGAACGTCGATGGGAGTGGGGATGCCGCCTAGCGTCGCAACCGCGAGCAGCGCCTCCATATGCTCGCAACGGTTACCGACCGCCAGGATCACGCGGCTGCCTTTGCGTATCCCCAACCTCGCCAGCGCGCAGGCGACGGCGCACACCCGCCTTTGCAGGTCGGCATAGGTCAGGGCCGTGGTTTGGTCGACCAGCGCGAGCTTCCGCGGATGTCGTTGTGCGTTGAGCGAGATTGCTTCGATAATGCTGAGTGGGGTCATTCGCGCACCGCTTGCTGCTCAGACAAGCCTGACGTTAGCAAGGTTGTTTAAGGAGCACCAAAAGAAAACAACCGGCATTTTTGTTAATCCGCGCAGTAAGATGTATTATAGTTGCGCCTCCATTGCTGATGGATTCAGCGCGGCCCTCACTTGTTGATTGGCGATACGGAAGAAAGGGAGCTTGCGAGTGGCTAAGAATACGATCAGCCCCGCATCCGCTGTCGCAGTGACGCGTAGCGATACCGCATCGAACGTCGTCTATGCACGCCAGGGCATGGGGCAGCGACTCGGCTTCGGAGAGCGCCCGGCCGTGCTGTTGGTCGATATGCAGAACGATTTCTGCGATCCCGACGCGCCTACCACTCTCCACCCGTCGATCCGCTCGACCTACGAGCCGATCAAACGGCTTTCCGCGGCGGCGCGGGCGAAGAGGGTGCCGGTTATCTACACCAGGGGCCTGGTTGCCGCCGACGGATCGACCGCGGGACTCTGGCGGCTCAAGATGAAGTATCACGGCGCACGCGGCGTGCAGATCGAGGGAGGACGTGGCGCCGAGATCATCGACGAACTCAGGCCGCAGCCGGGCGACCGCGTGATCAACAAGTGGCGGCCAAGCGCGTTCTTCCGCACCGACCTCGAGGTTTTCCTCGGCGTGCAGCGGATCGACACGCTGCTGATCTGCGGCACCAGCATGAGCGGCTGCGTCCGTGCGACGGCAACAGACGCCTTCATGCGCGACATCCGTCCGATGATCGTTCGGGAGGGCGTGGCGGATCGTACCGAGGCCGTCATGGAGGCCAATCTGTTCGATGTCGACCAGAAGTACGGCGATGTGGTTACGCTGGATATGTGCCTCGGCTATCTCGCCGGCCTAAAGGCCGCGGCTGCAGGCTAATCGCGCCGGAGTATCGTCGTGCTGAAGCTACCGTCTCACGGCCGCTACCCTTTTTCGCCAATCGAGAAACGGCCAATCTATGACTGGCCCTCAGGCAAGCGGCTGGCCTTCTACATCGGCCTGAACATCGAGCATTTTGCCTTCATGGCGGGGATCGGCAACGATCCCTTCACCCGGGCGGGCGGTCCGCAGACGCAACGTAACTACGCCTGGCGCGATTACGGCCTGCGGGTCGCGGTATGGCGCATCTTCGAGATGCTGGACGAGGTGCAGATGCCGGCGACAATCCTGCTGAACAGTCTCGTCTGCGAGCACTATCCGGACGTGATCGATCGCATTCAAGCGCGGAGCGACACGATCTGCGCTCACGGCCGCACCAATGCCGAGCTTGGCAATGCGCTGTGGGAGCACGACGAGGCGCGCGTGATTGCCGAGAGCACGGAAACCATCGAGAAGTGCTTCGGCACGCGGCCGCGCGGCTGGATGGGACCGGCCGCGGCCGAATCGCGCACCACACCCGACCTATTGGTCGAAGCCGGTTACACCCACACCTTGGGCTGGCCCGTCGATGACCAGCCGATCTGGATGAAAACGCGGTCCGGTCCGCTGCTGTCGGTGCCCTACCCGATGGAACTTAACGACATGGGCACCAACGTCATGCGCGACCACTCCGGCGAGAATTTCGCGCAGATGATCGTCGACCAGTTTGACGAGATGCTGGAAACCTCGCGTCAGCAACCCCTTGTAATGTCCGTTGCACTGCATCCATTCATCTGTGGCCAGCCGTTCAGGTTGCGGCCGTTGCGGCGCGCGTTGCAGCATTGCGTGGAGCACGCCGACAACCGGGTCTGGTTTACCACGGCTGATGCCATCGCCGCGCATTGCATCGGGCTGCCAGCCGGCGTGCTCGCGAACCTCTGACGAGACCGGACGACAATCTACAAGGAACACCGTCATGCTGAAACTGCCCGGCCACGGCCGCTATCCGTATTCGAATATCGAGAAGCGCCGCAGATTCGACTGGCCCGGCGGCAAGCGGCTCGCCTTCTACATTGCCCTGAACGTCGAGGAGTTCGCATTCATGGCCGGCCGCGGCAACGATCCCTTCCTGCGCGGCAACAGCCCACAGACGCAGCGCAACTATTCCTGGCGCGACTACGGCCTTCGCGTCGGCATCTGGCGCATCTTCCGGATGCTAGACGAGCTCAAGTTGCCGGCCACGATCCTGCTGAACAGTCTCGTCAGCACAAACTTTCCCGACATTGTCGAGCGCATCAAGCAGCGAGGCGACGACGTCTGCAATCACGGCCGCACCAACGCCGAGCGGCTCGGCGATCTTTGGGAGCATGACGAAGCCAGGGTGATCGCGGAATCAACCGAGACACTGACCAATCAGTTCGGCGCGCGCCCCACCGGCTGGATGGGCCCCGGCGCCGCAGAATCCCGCGTAACCTCAGACCTCATCAAGGAGGCCGGCTACACTCACAATCTGGGCTGGCCCGTGGACGACCAGCCGATCTGGATCAAGACTCGTTCGGGTCCGCTCCTGTCGGTGCCCTACCCGATGGAGCTGAACGACATGGGCACCAACGTCATGCGCGACCATACCGGGCAAGAATTCGCGGACATGGTCGCCGCGCAATTCGACGAGATGGTCGAACAATGCGCCGAGCAGCCGCTAGTCATGTCGGTCGCGCTGCACACCTTCATTTGCGGCCAGCCGTTCCGGCTGCGCCCGCTTCGGCGAGCCCTGCAGCACTGCGTGAACCACAAGCTCAGCGATCGGGTCTGGTGGACGCGGGCGGTCGATATTGCCAATCACTGCATTGCCCTGCCGCCCGGCGTGATCGCCGGAAGTTGACTACATCTGCGTACCGCGCTGCGCCCAGCCGGTAAAGCGCGCTTCAAGGATAGCGAAGACCGCGTAGAAGGCCACGCCCATGATCGCGAGGACCAGCAGCCCCGCGAAGGTTAGCGGCACGTTGAAGTTCGAGCTAGCGATCATCATCATATTGCCGATGCCCTTGTTCGAGGCCACCGTTTCCGAAACGACGGCGCCAACGAACGCAAGCGTGATCGCGACCTTCAGCGATGCGAACAGATAGGGCAAGGTCCGAGGCAAACTCACATTCCAAAGAATGTCGATCTGCCGCGCCTTGAGCACGCGCATGATCTCCTTGAGCTCAGGCTCGATTGTTGCAAGCCCGGTGGCCACATTCACCACCACGGGAAAAAGGCTCATCGACATGGCCGTAATGATGGCCGGCCACGCGCCGGCACCAAACCAGAGCACCAGGATAGGAATCAATGCCACCTTCGGTATCGAGGAGAAGCCCACGAGTGTTGGGTACAGCGCGTCGTATATGAGCTTGGAGTAGCCGATCGCGATGCCGAGCAGGACGCCCGCGATGACGCCTGCGACGAAGCCTACAAAGGTGGTCGAGAAGGTTGCCAGCATGTGAGGCCATATAGCCGGTCCCGTCGCATAGAGCGCGCTAACGATGGCGGTCGGCCGCGGCAGCACGAGTTCGCTGACGCCAAAAACGATGCAGGCCAGCTCCCACACCAGAAAGAATATGAAGACGAACGCGACGGATGTGACCTTCTGCACGAACGAGTTCATGGCCCCGCCTCGATCCCGGCGTTGGCCCGGCCTTCGCCGATCTGCATGCGCGCCCTTTGCATTGCGTCGACAAACTCAGGCTCATAGGTCATCTGCAACGTGCGCGGCCGCGGAAACGGCACGAGCGTGTCGTCGATGATGCGGCCAGGGCGCGGCCGCATCACACAAAGCCGCGTCGCTAGGTACACCGCTTCCCGGAAGTCATGCGTGACCAGCAGGATGGTGGGACGGTGCGACATCCACAACTGCTGCAAGATGCCCCAGAGCTCTTCGCGGGTGAATTGATCAAGCGCGCCGAATGGCTCGTCGAGCAGAAGTAGGCTGGGGTCGTGGATAAGCGCGCGGCACAACGAAGCTCGCTGCAACATGCCGCCCGATAGCTCCCACGGATGCCTGTTGCCAAACCCAGACAACCCAACCTGCGCCAACAGCGCTTCGACACGCTCCCGGAATTCGCCTTTGCGCTTTGTGCGATATTGCTCCCGGAACGGCGGGACAATCTTCAGCGGCAGCATGACGTTTTGCACGATCGTCAGCCAAGGCAGCAGCGTGGCGTTCTGAAAAGCCATACCGATGCGGACGTCTTGCCCGGCGTGGCCGATTGAGACCGTGCCTTCGGTCGGCCGGAGCAAGCCTCCGACCAATTTGAGAATTGTCGATTTGCCGCAGCCGCTTGGCCCCACTAACGCGACGAATTCACCGCGCCCGGCCGCCAAATTGGTGGATTGCAGCGCCATGACGGCCTGTTCCGCCAATCCGAACCGAACCGTCACGTCCTTGAGCTCAATGTGAGGTTCGGCAGTCGCCGACGGGGCGACGACCATGTCGGCCCGCGTCACCGCCGCCTTCGTTATGCTGGCGATCATTGCACCTTAGATCGCGGCAACGTTGCTAGAACTGCCTGACCCGATCGGTCGCCGGTGGAAGGAACCGGCGGTCGATCACCTCGCCAAGGCTCGGAGACCGAGGCAGCTTGTTTGCGTCCACGATGATGCGGATGTTGCGTTCGACACGCGCGTCGATCCAATCGCCGAGACCAACGTCCTTCATTTCTGGTGCGCTCATGTCGAAGCTGTACATGAGGTCGAAACGCTCGCGTTCGATCGCCGCGTTCAGCAACGCCTCACGCTTGATCACGCTCGCGATACCCGCGGCGCGGTCTTTGTGCGCGTCCTTGATTCCCCGGTTCAGCGCACGGACAAAGCCTTTGATCGCGTCGGGGTTCTGCGCGATCAGCGCCTTCGAGACCATGATCGTGTTGGAGTAGAGATCCATGCCATGATCTTCGTAGCGGATAAAACGCAACTCGGAATCGGGCTTGGCGCCGAGCAGCTTGGTGTCCATGTAAATGCCAGTGTAGAAGGCAAACGCGCCGTCGATCTGGCTGCGCATCAGCATCTGGGCGCGCAGGTTGGGCGCCATGTTCGTGACCGTAACCTTTGTCGCATCGATCCCGGCGATCTTGGCAAAGGTCGGAAACAGCTTGAGCGCGCCGTCGAAAATCGGACCACCAATCGTACGGCCTTCTAGATCCTTGGGCGTCTTGATCGGGCTTTCGGTCCGGACGGCAATTACGAACGGCGAGCGATTATAGGTCTGGAACACCGCGACGGGCGCTTCCGCGGGCCGCGTGGCCTGCAACGCAATCACAGAGTCCAAGCTTCCAAATCCGAGGTCATACGCACCGCTCGCGACCTTCGGCGCCGCCGCACCGGCGCCCTCGCCCTGATCGAATAAAATATCAAGGCCTTCATCCTTGAAGTAGCCGCGGTCCGCCGCAAGGAAATAGATCGCCATCTGACCCTGATATTTCCAGTCCAGGATCATCTTCAGCTTGGTCTGAGCTTGGGCATCCGTGTGCCACCACATGGTTGCCGCGCTTACAGCAACCAACAGATACAGACGCCCCTTCAAAGCAGTCATCGTCCCCGATCCCACCCGCTAGAAAGGCCCCAGCCTTTGAGGCGATACTCTAACATCGAGCCCCCCATCCCGTCACGCCTCACTGCGTCGTGCGCATGGTGTCGCAGTGGCAATTGCTACGCCCTTCCGGTTCGAATTTCGGCAGACCAGACCCCACAGTCGCTCATGAGCAGCATCCTTTGCCCGGTGTGGTCCACCTGTTAGGGTCCAAGCATCGGTTGCATCTAATCCAAAAGTTCCACAAAATGAATCGCACCACATTGTCGGTTGTATCCGCCGCGGTCGCTGCGCTTTGTGTCGCGGCCTGCGCGCACGCCACAGCGCAGGAGACCAAGCTGCGCGTCAATGTCTTCCCGAGTCCGCAGAACCTGCCGCTTTATGTCGCACAGGAGAAAAACCTGTTTGCCAAGCGCGGCCTCACGATTGAGATCCAGGTGACGCCGAACTCGCAGGCCCAGCGCGACGGGCTGGTCAACGGACGCTTCGAAATCGCCCAGGCCGGCGTCGACAACGCGCTGGCGCTTATCGAGGTGGCGAAGCAGGACGTTGTGATCGTGTCAGGCGGCAGCACCGGGCTGAACGAGATGGTGGTGCGCCCCGAGATTAAGTCGTACGACGACATCCGCGGCAAGACAGTGGTGGTGGATGCGACCAACACTGCATTCGCGCTGCTGCTCTACAAGATGCTCGACCTCAAAGGCATCAAGAAGGGCGAGTACGGTATCCACCCGGCCGGTGCCTGCTCGTTCCGCCGCGACGCCATGAAATCCGACCCGAACAAGGTCGCCGCGATGATGAACCCGCCCTGCAGCACCTTCGCTAAGAAGGATGGCTTTCCGAGCTTCGGCATGGCGACCGATGCGATTGGTCCTTACCTCGCCGACGGACACTGGGTGATGCGAGCCTGGGCGCGGGCGAACAGCGAGACGCTGGTCAAATACCTGCAGGCCATCGTTGAAGGCTATCGCTGGGCGGCCAATCCAGCCAATCGTGCCGAGGTTGTCGCCGTGATGGCGAAGTACTTGAAGATCGACAACGACGTCGCCGCTCAAGCGGTGGAGCTTGAGGTCCGTCCAAACGGCGGGCTCGCCAAAGACGCCAGCTTCGACATGGTGGGATTCAGGAACACGCTGAAGCTTCGCGCCGAGCTGGAGGGCGGCGATCCGAACGCCGACGCCGCCAAATACATCGATCTGTCTTATCACCAGCGCGCGTTGCAAGGCCTGTAGGCCGATGCAACGCAGGCGTCTACGCCGCTCCGCACTCGACAAGAGCTCGCACCTGCGTGGGCGTGTATCCGAGCTCAGACAAAACAGACGCTGTATGCTGGCCGAGCGTTGGTGCCGGAGTCAGTGCCACCCCGAAGGTCTGAGCAGTCGTGCCGTTTGGGAAGGTGATTTCGCCGAGCTGCGGATGATCCAATTTCCGCAAGAAGCCTCGTGCGAGCAACTGCGGATCGGAAGCAAGGTCAAGCATGGTTGCCACCGGAGATGCGGGCACACGCCGTGTCTGCGCCCCAATCACTAACTCCTCTTTTTCGTGATGCTTCGACCACTCGCTGATCCGGCCGAGAATGAAGTCGCGATTCTGCTGACGTTTGCCGCCTTCCGCGAGCGACGGATCGGCCCGCAACAACGGATCGTCAATCCAGTCCATCAACTGGGCCCAGTTCTTGTGGTCGTTGGGAACGGAGACCATCCAGTAGCCGTCCGCGCATGGGAACGCGCCCGAGACCGCCGTGATCATGCCAAGCAGGCCTCGCCGCTCCGGCACCTCGCCGGTGGTGTGATAGGTCAGCATGGCCTGCTCGACCAGCGATTCCAGGCACTGCTCTGCAGACACCATCACGTGCCGGCCCGCGCCTTCGGCCGCCGCAGCAAGCATCCCAGCCGACGCCGCGACCGCGACATAAAGGCCAATGACGGACAGCGACGCGTGACCACCCAGCAGCACCGGCGTCTTGTCCGGATGGCCGGTCAGCGATAGCAGGCCGCTTCGTGCGTAGGCGCACAGCTCATTGGTGACATTAGGGACCTCAACGAGCGTGAGGGCGGGATTGGCCTCAAAAAACCACGTCGCATCCCTGCAGAATGGCTGCGTCACGATCGCGCAATCCGCGGCGCCCAGCAGCGCCTTTAGTGCTCCGGCGCCATCCTCGGTGGTCGGATCGAGTACCACACTTTCCTTTCCAGCGTTGAGGAACTGATGGCTCGTGCTGTGCTCGAGATCGAACAGTTCGCGGACGAAGGGCCCGGTCCGTCGCACATCGTCGCCGCACGCCGTTTCCACGCGCACCACCCGATTGCCGGCTTCCGCCAAAAGTCGCGTGGCGTATGCAGCCGATAACTTGGTGAGATCGACGATCAGAGCCATGTCACCTCGCCTCCGAGCAATAGCACTGTGCCGTCAAGGCTTTGTCACGACAAAACCCCGGCCTCGCGGAATGCACCGATCGCGCCGGCATCGAGTCCAAGCCAGGATTGCAAGGCATCGTCAGTGTGCTCGCCGATCCGCGGCGTCGGACCGAACTGCTGCTTGTTCTGTGACGCAAACGCGAACGGCAAACCAGTCAGGAGCGTCGGCCGTTCCTTGCCGGGCACCAGGTGGAACACGCTGCCGTCGCGCCGCCGCATGACCTCATCGACCCGTGTCATGTGGTTGGCCGGTACACCCGCGGTCTGCAGCACCCGTTCGACCTCCACCGCCTCCCGGGTACGCGTCCACGCCTCGATACGGTTGTCGATCTCGTCATGGTGCTGCATCCGTCCGGCGAGCGTGGCGAGGCGTGAGTCCTGCGCCAGGACGGGATCGCCGAGGGTGCGCACCAGGGCCTGCCATTGATCGTTGTCTTCGACCGAGATGGCGCACCACTGATCCTTGCCGGCGCAAGGATAGCAGCCTTGCGGCGCGGCCTTGGCGGAGCGATTTCCAATGCGCTCGGGACGCTTGCCATTGAGAATTCCGGCTAGCAGTTGCGGCCCGATCGAGCCGACGCCGCATTCGAACTGCGCCATGTCGATGTTGCGCCCTTTGCCGTCCTTCTTGCGGCTGATCAACGCCTGAATCACCGAATAGCAGCCGTGCAGGCCACCGACGTAGTCCATCCACGAGTTGGAGACCGCCACCGGCGGATTGCCTTCCTGTTCGGTGAGCATCATCATGCCGGAATAGGCCTGCAGATTAGAATTCATGCTCGTCCAGCTCTTGCGCGGCCCGTCGTGCCCATAGCCGGACATGCTCAGATAGATGAGCCGTGGATTGAGCGCAGACAATCTCTCATAACCAAGGCCGAGTTTCTCCATCACGTCAGCGCTGAAATTCTCGACCACCACATCGGCAACAGCCGCTAGACGGCGGGCCAGCTCGCTTCCCGCTTCGGACTTGAGATCAAGCGTGATTGACTTCTTGCCGCGATGAACCATCACGTAGGCGTACATCCGCTTGAGATCGGGGTCGGATGCCGAACGCCAGGGCGTATCGGCGCGTCGGGTGCTCTCGACGCGCAGGACCTCGGCACCCAGGTCCACCAGGAGCCTGGTGCACATCGGTCCAGCCAGAACGTGTGAGAAATCGAGGACGCGAACCCCGTCGAGCGGCGGACTTGCCGGCATTTTCATATGACCCCTGCGATGACCACGCCTCTCAGAGACGCGAGGCGAATTTGTGCGCTCCAGTGGATGGGATGAAGCTGTACGGCGAAGGCGCAGCGTACCGGACCGGTGGATTGCCGTCGAGACGCATCACGTGTGCGCCGTATGCTCCTAATTCATGGAGAGTATGTGCCATCCGCTGGCCTTGGATGCTTTGCTTCTTCGATGCTAGACAGGGACATGTTGCGCGTCCAATCGATCTCAACGGAATATGAGACCCGTCACGGAGCCAGCGTCAAAGCGGCACAGGACGTCACATTCACGGTGCCTGAGGGAAAGCTGTTCACCCTGCTTGGGCCGTCAGGATGTGGTAAGACGACCACACTGCGATCGATCGCCGGCCTCGAGCGGCCGACCAGCGGCCACATTGAGGTCGGCGGTCGGGTTGTCTATTCCGCCACGCAGAACATTTTTGTTCCGCCCAACGAGCGCAACTTCGGCATGGTGTTCCAGTCCTATGCGATCTGGCCACACATGACCGTGTTCGAGAACGCCGCATTTCCACTTCGCGCGCAACGGAAATTCGACCGCCGGCAGATTAAGGACAAGGTCATGCGAGTGCTTTGCACGGTCGCGCTCGATGCCTATGCCGACCGGTCGGCCACCAAGCTTTCTGGCGGCCAGCAGCAACGGCTTGCGCTCGCCCGCGCGCTGATCATGGAGCCAAAATTGCTGCTGCTCGACGAGCCGCTGTCGAACCTTGACGCCAAATTGCGCCAGCGCATGCGCTTCGAGCTCAAGCGGTTGCAGCGCGAGCTCAACATCACGACGATTTATGTCACGCATGACCAGAGCGAGGCGCTCGCGCTGTCGCACCAGATCGCGGTGATGAACGAAGGCCGGATTGTGCAGATCGGCAACCCACGCGACATCTATGACAGCCCGCGCAGCCAGTTCGTCGCCGACTTCGTGGGCACCACCAACCTGATCGAAGCGCAGGCGGTCGGCGGCGGCCCTGCTGACGGGGTGGTTGGCCTCAACGCATCGTTCGGGCTTCTGCAGGCCCGAAGCAAGGAACGCCTCCAGCAGGGTCAGCGCGTGACGATTTCGGTCCGGCCAGAGGATGTCGAACTGCACGAGGCGGCGCCGGCCCCTCTGGAAGGCATGAGCGTCTATCCCGGAACGATGATCGCCAGGGCCTTCCTGGGCGAGCATCTCGATTGCCAAGTCCTGATCGGCGACTGCCTGCTGTTCGCGCGGGCGCATCCTTCGGTGCGTATGCCGGTTGGGGCACCGATCTATGTGAGGCTCCAGGCCGCGCGCTGCACCGTCATCCCACAGAACGCAGGTACCGAGGCTCCGGCGCCACACGCGCATGCAACGTTCGAGTAAACGATCATCGCCGCCATCAGCGGGCGGAGGCGTCCCGCGACGGCAGCGCGAGCACGCAGCGCCCGCTGAGAATCGGCTTGTTGTCCTGATTGCGACCTTTGACGGTGCACGCAATCCATGGGTCCGACGCCGTGGACGATTTTTCGGAAATCTCGCCCGAATAGTAAATCATGTCGCCTTCAAGCGTCGGCGCGGTGTGGCGCACGCTGAGCTTGCGCAACCGGCCGCGCGGGCCTGCCCAATCGGTGAGCATGCGCGCCAGCAGCGACTGGCGATAGGCTCCGCTTGCGATGAACGTCGGCAGCTTGCTGTGCTCGCGGGCAAATTCGCGGTCCCAGTGCACCTTCTCCGAGTTCTCCTGGACCCCGGCCCAGCGAACGGTGTCGACGATGGTCAGCGGCCCATAGCCGACCTCCTCGATCCTGTCGCCGATGGAAATGTCCTCGAAATATTTCATCGGGCGCCGACCGGCGCTTTGGGAAACCGCACGACCGTCTGGCGCAGCCGAGCCACCAGGCGGCCGTCGCTAGTGCGATAGTCGGTCTCGCGCGTGATATAGACGCCGAGCCCGCGGCGGCCGGCGCGACCCACGATGTCGGTGAGCCGGTGGGTGAGCACAAGCGTCTCGCCGACATAGACCTCGCCGAACCACTCGATCTCGTTCTCGGCGTTGCGGGTATCGACGTAGTTCGGCGGCAGCGGGACGCGGTGATGCCAGAGCCGGCCGTCCCCGCTGTCCTGCAGGCGCCAGCTCAGGTCGATCACCATCATCGGCGGCAGGATGCGGGCGCGGTAGCCTGCGGCCCTTGCGAACTCATCGTCGAGCCACAGCGGATTGCGGTCGCCGGTCGCATTGATGTAGCGGCGGAGATCGGATGCGGACACCTCCTCCGGCAGCGCGGTCGGCTCACTGGTGCGTCCAATCCAGGATCGGACTTCGGGCGTGATGATTGCGTCGATCTCGGCTTGTGTCAGTTGGTCGGTCAAGCCAGAACCTCCTTGGCGCACAGCAGCTTCAATAGCTCCCGCTCAACAAGCTGCTGGCCGAATTGCCGTTTGCCTTTCTTTCGCATCTAGCGCGCTCCGTAAACGGCGCCGCCGGTAAAATGAAGGATGAGCAGCGTCAACGTGCCCATCAACAACGTCAGCACCACGGTTCCAGCGGACGCGGGTCCTAGCAACCCGTTGGTCCAGAGTTGGAATATGCTGACCGATAGCACAGTGTTTTCGGGGCCCCAAAGGAAGAGCGCCATGGAAACCTCCTGCAAGGTGAGCAGTCCGGTCCATACCGCGAGATAGACCGCCGACGGCTTGATGAGGGGAAGCAGGATGCGCGTGACCGTGAGCCTGGCACTGGCCCCGCTCATGTGGGCGGCCTCCTCGAGGTCGCGGTTCACCTGGATAAGTGCGGCGTTCGCCATGCGAGTGCCGTAGGGCAACCGGACGATGACGTTCGCGATCACGATCACCGCGAGCGTTCCGCTGAGAGGCAGCCAGGGCAGCTTCACCGCCACCAGAATGCTCAACATGGCGAGCGCAAATGCGAACGCAAGCCCAGGGATCGCATGCGGAAGTATGCTCAGCACGTCGATCGTCTTGCGGTGTCGGTAACGCGTGCGCACCACGATCCAAGAGATCAGCAGGCTGAAGAACGTGACAAAGACGGCGACCGACAGAACGAGGATGACGGTGTTGGTCAGCACGCTCACGCCACCCAGAACCGCCAGTAGCCCGTCGTAGTTCTCCAGCGTCACCTTCTTGATCAGCTCCATCGAGGGCATCTGGAGCACCGGCAGCAGCGACGCCCACAGCAGCACCAGAAACGGCAGTATGGTGGACAGGCAGAAGTACAAAATCACGAAGGCGAAACACAGCCAGCGGGCCGCGCCGCTCAACTTCACGGTCTGCGAACGATAGCCCTTCCCGGTTATGACCTGGTACCGGTCGGACTGGTCGAACAGCCGCAGATAGAAGATCATTGCGACCAGGCACGGCACCGCGAGAACGAGCCCGTACACGCCCGCAACCCCATACGCAAAGGTGCTGGTCTGCGGTCCGGCCGGGCGGATCGCGTAGAACAGCTCCGTCGCAAGCACCGGCACCTTGCCGGTCCCGCCGGTCAGCAGTGCCGGCACCTCGAAGATCGAAACCGCCGTGATGAACAGATAGATCAGCGCGCCGAGGATCGACGGCCAGATCAGTGGCAGTTCGACGCGCCACACGATACGCATTTGGCCGGCGCCCGACATCCGCGCTGCTTCCTGGAACGACGGGTCGAGCGAGCGGATCGGCCCGGCCACGAGAAAGAACATGCCCGGCACCAGCGCCAGGCCCATGACCCATGTCACGCCGAGGATGTTGTTCGACACGCTGAACGGCACCGACGGCACGTCCAGCAGCCGCGCGAACGCGATGTTGACGAGGCCGATCTTCTCGTCGAGCAGCATGATCCAACCCATCGTCTTGACGTAGCTCGGAATGACCAGCACCACCGCAACGAGTGTGATGAAGCCGTAGCGGAACGGCATGTTGGTACGGTTGAGCAGCCATGCGATCGGCACGCCGAACAGAGCGGCGATCAGGATCGAGCCGAGCCCAAGAATGATGGAGTTCGGCAACACGTCGAACAGGAAGTGCGCCGAGCGCAGATGATCCCAATTGTCCAACGTCCATCCCCCGTCCGTCGGCAGACCGGGGACGAACGACATGTAGAGGATGAACAACAGCAGCGCGATGATGAAGCCGAGCAGAGCCCACGCGCCGATCAGCGCCGAAGGGGCGACGCCCCCTTCGCGGAATTTGGACGCGGCCGCCACCCGCCCGCGCTACCGGCCTTGGATGGCCTGCGCCAGAGTGGAGAGATACTTGGCTCCATCGGGCGTTTGCTGCCAAGCGAGAAGCGCAAGCGTCTTCTCGTTGTCGGCATAGCCCACGACCGGGATTTTGCCGTTCTGCAGGGCTTCGCGGGTCGCCTGGTCCAGCGCGCTCAAGCCGTACGGCTGGAAACTCAAAGCCGACGGCTGCCAGATCGCCTGCGCCTCCCCCGTCGTCATCCACATGATGAACAAGGTCGAAGCCGCCGGCGCCCGCGCCCGGGTTCGCATGAGGTAGTAGACGGAGTTGCGGGGATTGTAGTCGGCGAAGAACTGATAGGCGATCGGCGCCTGCGGGTCCTTGTCAAGCGTCGTGCGCACGAAGGTGTCCTGCGCCAGCGCAAAGGCATATTGGCCAAGCACCACACGCTGGACCGCGTCTGCCTCCGGCAGGACGACGCCATTCCTGCCGGCCGCGCGGACCACCTCGAGAAACGCCTCGCGCTTGTCGGGCTCGAAGAGGGCTGAGGCGATCGACCAATGCGACGTCCAGGGCGGCTGCACGAACTTGCCCTTATACTTGGCATCCGCCAGCTCCGGGTGCGTCTTCGGCAGTTCGTCAGCCTTGATCAGGCGCGGGTTGTAGACGATCAGCTTGTCGTTGGCCATGTAGAGAAAGCCGTGCTTGTCGTACGGCCCGGTGCTGATCGCCGCCGGCGAAATCTTGCCGGATGCCACATCCGGATTGATGGCGGCCAACAGCTCCTTCCAGTTCTCGATCGGCTGGATGCCACCCGCGCCCTTGAGCTGGATCGTCTCGGCATCGTCGCCCTGCATCACGTCGTAGGTGGGCGGCGCGCCGGCGCGGGTCGAGGCGATCTCAACGGGAAACTGGCGCGCCGCCGCCACGGGCGTTAGCGAGACTTCGATGGTCAGGCCGAAGCGCTTCTTGAAGGCGTCGATGAGCGCCGGCACCATGGCGCGGCTCCAGCTCGCCTGGACGGTGGCGACGAGCTTGCCCTCCTGGTTCGCCTTCGCGACGAGATCCTGGGCCAGCTTGGGATCAGCAGACACGGCGGGAGAACTCAAGCCCATCACCGCACAGGCCCCGATCGCTAGCAATCCGCCCCACCACCGAGCTTTCATTTTCACAACAATGGTCATCGTTTGGCCCCCGTCGGGTCGACTATCAACGCTGGCGCCGCAACCGCCGTGCCGGTCGCCGCGCGAACGCGTGGCATGTAGTTCTCGCGCGACACTCCGCAAATTCCGTTCCGCGCCATGGTCAGCAGCAGGAACGGATGGGCGCCCATGACGAACAAGGTACCGACGTCGCCATTGAGAAACGCCGTGCGCTCGGCCTCGCTCAGGTCGACGCCGGCAATGGCCTCCGCCGGATTCTTGCGCGCTGCTTCCTGAAACGTCGGTTCCATCTCGATCCGGTACAGGACCCGGTTCACCTGATAGACGCTCATAGGGCACCCAACGTCCAGGACGCGAAGGCATGGGCATCCTGCGGCGTCGCCGGCGGATGGACGTTTGCGGCAATGAAGCTTGGCGGAAGGTTGCCGATCGTGCCGATCATCGCGATCCAGTTGAGCAGCTCGCCGCCGATGTTGCCTGCGGCGCGCATCCGCTGCGAGGTGGCGCGACGCAACATCTCGTTTACGTCGCCTTTTCGCAAGCTGTCCACGACGAAGTCGAACCATTCCTGGTCGATGGTGCCCATCTTGGGGCCGCCGACCTCGAGCGAGAAGCTTCCGCTGGCAAACACCGCGATCTTCTCCGCGCCCGGCCATCGCGCCACATGCTCGCGGACCATCTGGCCAAGCGCGTAGCAGCGCTGCGCCGTTGGCAACGGCTCGATCAGCCCCTTGATGAAGATCGGCACCACCGGGATGCGCATGTCGGGCGTGAGGAAATGCAGCGGCACGAGCACCGAGTGATCGAGTTTGACTTCCTCCGCCGAGGAAAGATCGAAGCCCGATGCGATGCCGAATTCGACCAAGGCCTTGGCGAAGTCCGTATGGCCGCTGACCTTGCACCAGGGCATCTCTCGCGACAGCTCATGCGGCCCATCGGCGGAAGCGAACGTCCCCACGCAGAACACCGGCAGATTGTCGAAGAAGAAATGCACGAGGTGATCGGACGTGTACATCAGGATCAGATCGGGCGCGGCGGCCTCCAGCGCCTGGCGCATCTGCCTAAAATGGACCGTGATGGGAGAGGCATCGCCCATCGCCTTCGCCACGTTCGGGAAGAACGGCGTATGCGGTCCGCCGAGACCGAGCACCAGCTTCGCCATCAGGGTCCCGCCTTTCGGTTTCGCTAAGCATGGATTCGTCGCTACGCTGTCGCGACGCTGCTGATGATGCGCAGCGGCGAGGCGCTGCCGACACGTGACGCCATTGCCCGCAAAATCGCGGCACCCCGCAAGTGGTCTCACGATGAACCATCCGATTTTTGTACCCCGGCCCCACAGTGTCAAGCGGCGCTCCGCAACTGAAGCTTGTACACGGCAGGTGCGAGCGTCCCAAGCGTTGCGACGATCGCCCCGAGCTATGGAGCGGCCGAAGGAGTGAATTGGGGAATCGTCATGCCGCCGCGTCGCTCATCGAACGTGACCTGGACCGGCATGTCGCAGCGGACCTCGCTGGGCGCGATGCCGATGAGGTTCGACAGCAGTCTCGGACCTTCTTCCAACTCGATCACCGCGACGACATACGGCACTTTGCCGGCAAAGGCCGGATGATAGACGCGATGCATCACCACAAAGCTGAAGACGGTGCCGCGACCGCTCACCTCGAACCACTCATGATTGGTTGCTCCGCAAGACGGACACGCGAGCGTCGCCGGGAACCAGGTCGCGCCACACGACCGGCATTTCGGAACCACCAAACGCTTTTCTTGCGCCGCGGCCCAGAACTGCTGGCTTTCCGGCGTCGGCACGGGGACCGGCATGTCGCTGCCGCCGCTCATGATTGCGAGCCGAGAATCAATGTCGCGTGGCACACGGTGTTTCCGCCGTGACCGCTGATCAGCGCGGTCGTCGCGTCCTCGACCTGCCTCTCCTTGGGATGGTCCTGGCGAAGCTGACGCACGCCCTCCACGATCTGGAGCATTCCCTCGACATGGGCCTCGGACAACTGCCCGCCGGACGTGTTTGACGGCAGCTCGCCGCCGAGCCGCAGCGCCCCCGATGCCGCAAAGGGACCACCCTCGCCCTTGGGGCAAAAGCCGTAGTCCTCCAATTGCGCGATGACCATCCCCGTGAAGCAGTCATAGAACTGCGCCGTGTCGACATCGCGCGGACCGAGACCTGCCATGCGGTACGCGGTCTCGCCACTCGCGCTGGCCGCGGTATCGACCATGTTGCGGTCGCTGATCCAGCCGCGAAGATTGTTGAAGCTGCCAAAGCCCTTGATCAGGACCGGCTTGGCCTTCAAATCGCGGGCGCGTTCGGTCGTGGTGACGATCACGGCCCCCGCGCCGTCGGACACCAGGCTGCAATCGAACAGACCGTAGGGCTCGACGATCATCTCGGCGGCGAAATAGCTGTCGAGGGTTAGCGGCTTTTTCATCGTCGCCTCGGGATTGCGCAAGGCATGCTCCCGAAAGCTGATCGCGACATGCGCAAAATGCTCCCGTGTGGTGCCGTATTCATGCATGTGCCGCTGCGCCCCCAGGGCGTGCGCGGCGACAGCGCCGAAGTAGCCGTACTCCGGACCGAACTCGAGCGGGCGATGCTCCTTCCGGACCAGTGTGCCGATCGTTCCGGAATCCCTGCTCGCGCGGGTTCGCGACCAGCCGTTGCGGCCGTAGCCGCAGATCACGGTGCTGCACAGGCCTGCGTCGATGACCATCACCGCGAGCGCGATCGCCAGGACCTGGCTCGCGCCGCCGTTGTCGAGAGTCGTCGAAAACCGCGCGTTGATGCCAAGGCGTTCGCCAATCCGCTGATGGTGCGTGTAGATGTCGCCGGGCCCGTGGGTGATGAGCCCGTCGATGTCGGACATGGCGAGACCGGCATCGGCGACCGCACGCCATGCTGCCTGTTCGAGCAGCCCCAGCGAATCCATGTCCGGCACGCGCCCGAGCGCACTGTTGCCGACACCGACAATGGCGCAGCGATCACGCAGCCGGATGCTCGGCTCGATCATCACAAGGGCCTTTCACCGCGGCACTGACGGCCGCCAGGCGAAATACATGGGAGTCGCCAGAACAGCATACATTGGGAAATCAAAAAATCCGCCTGTCAACGTCCTGAATTAGTGCTGAGGAAGCACCATCCCGAGAGGCGACCCGACGAGGACGAGGCCTAGGCAGGTTGTCTGCTAGTAAGTGTCCACGCTTGAATTCGTCCAGCACGCATAAGTTAAGTATCGATGGTGAATGCGACCTGCCGCATCGTCGCCACCAATCTCGTGCCGCGCGGCGGCGCCAAGCCAATTATCACTTGAGCCATCACCGCTTCCCTGTCCGACTTCCTTTTTTTTGGGCGTCCTTGGTGATGCCTTCCAGCAAGTCCTGCAGGTGTTCAGCGGCGTGACGCCGTGCTGCCTTGCCATCTCTGCGCTCGATCGCATCCACGATCCGATCATGGGCGTGCACCCGCCGCTGGCCCGACGCCGGCCGGTGGCGCACCTGCGCCGCCTGCTCCAGGCCCAGGAGTGAACTGAGCAGGATGGTCAGAAGCTCGCTGCCTGCAGCGCAGGCCAGGAGGTAGTGAAAGTTGCGGCCGACATGAGGATAGGGCTCACCGCGTGTGAGCGGCTTTCGCGTCACGTCGATCGAAGCGCGGAGCGCGGCGATGTCCTCGGGTGTGGCCATCCGGGCAGCAAGCTCGGCAATGCCGGGCTCGATCAGAAGCCGGGCGCGATAGATCTCGTCCGCATCGAAACGGTTGGCGCGAAGCATGGACTGCATCATCGCGCTGACCTTGACGAAGTCAGGCTTGGTGACAAAAGCGCCACCGTTGGCGCCACGCCTGACCTCGACCAAACCCATCACTTCGAGTGTATGGATGGCCTGCTGCACACTGGTGCGGCTCGCCTGGAAGCGCAACGCCAGTTCCCGTTCGGGCGGGAGGCGATCGCCTTCAGGCAGAGCACCGCTTACAATCGCCTTGTGCAACTGCTCCGCGATTCGCGTCGAGAGGCGACGCCCTTCGATCGGTTCAAAGAAATCCTCCGCGCGCAGAACGGCTGATTTGTCATTCATGCGGCTGAGCCCGCGGTCAATGTTCTAAATATTGGACCATTTAATTCTTGACCCTTTGGGGAAGTCCCGTCAAGCTGTTGCTGATGTGTTTGGGGATGTGAGGATAGTGGCGTCCGGCGGAGAGTTGGCATCTCTCTGTTCAATCGGGATTCTTCGGCACGTTCCCCGAGCGCGCAATTCAAAAGAACCGCACGTCGAAGAGCACGTCCCGTTCGAGGAGCAAATGAAGCAGGAAACCATGGTTGGTTTCGAGCTGTGGCATGAGATCCAGCAGTTCATGATTCGGGAAGCCCGTCTGCTTGACGAGCGCCGCTTTGAAGAATGGCTCGAGTTGTTCGCCGATGACGCAATCTATTGGATGCCGGGGCGCACCAATGCGTGGCGCGGCCGGCAAGTTGAGGACAGTATCACCAAATTCGGCGAACTCTCCATCTTTGAGGACAACAAGGCCACGCTTACGACGCGGGTCGAACGGCTGAGGACCGGACTTGCTTGGGGCGAAGAGCCGCCATCGCGCACGCGCCACATGATTAGCAATGTCGAGATCGAGCAAGACGACGTGCTGTCTCAGCTCAGAGCGCGATCGAACTTCATCGTGTATCGGGCTCAACTCGATACGGACAAGGATTTTTTTGTCGGGATGCGAGATGACGTCCTGAGACGCGTTGATGGGAAATGGAAAATCGCCAAGCGGACGATCATCATGGAGGACGTCGTGCTAGACACCAAGCCTCTCAGCATTTTCTTCTAGGCAAGGTGCGGCAACTGTGCCTTCGGAGCGTCCGATGAAGTGGCTAGTCGATTCGGTTGCACTTGTGACTGGCGCCGGCTCCGGAATCGGGAAGGCGATCGCGCAGCGCTTCGTAGAGGAAGGCGCGCAAATTGTCGCGTTTGATAACGCGCCGGAACGACTGGCCGCATTGCGGCGGGAAATGGGAGATAGCCTCGTTACTGTGCAGGGCGATGTCCGCAGTCTGCCCGACAATCAACGTGCCGTTGCCCTTGCCGTGTCCCGTTTCGGCAAGCTCGATATTTTCGTGGGCAATGCCGGCATCTGGGACGGTGGGCGCCGCCTGTCCGACCTTCAGGATGAGCAGATTGCTGCGGGATTCGACGAGGTATTCGCAATCAACGTGAAGGGCTATCTGCTTGGCGCGAAGGCGGCTTCGGAAGCGCTTCGGCGGCGCCGGGGATGCATGATCTTCACGCTATCGACATCGTCCTTCTATGTTGGCGGAGGAGGGCCGATCTATATCGCAGCGAAGCACGCCACGCTCGGTCTAGTGCGGGCTTTGGCGCACGAGTTTGCTCCCGACATAAGGGTCAACGGCGTCGCCCCGTCAGGCACGCCGACCGCGATGGCTGATGCCGCGGCTCTGCCAAAGGCGCCATCTCGCGGCAGTCCACCACCTGGAAACCCGGATAGCAATCTGCTGAGAGTGGCGGTCCAAGCCGACGATCATGCTGGCGCCTACGTGCTGCTGGCGTCCCAATATGCCCGGACCATGACCGGGACGATCATCAACAGTGACGGCGGCCGCGGAGTAATGGCCGCCCGAGCCGGCTGAGCCCTCGCAAATCGCAAGGTGGAGCGGAGAGATGTTGACAACGCTGCGGTACGTCTCGGAGGTCAAGCAAGGGCTGCTGGATCGCAGCATGTTTAGCTCCCAGGACCTCTATGAACAGGAGTTGGAGCAAATCTTTGCACGCTGCTGGCTGTGCGTCGGTCACGAAAGCCAAGTCCCGAACAACAACGATTTCGTCACAACCTACATGGGCGAAGACCCGGTGATCCTCTGGCGCGACGCTGGCGGAACAATTCGCGCTTTCCTTAACATGTGTCGCCATCGCGGAAACCGTCTCTGCAACGCGGAGAAGGGAAGCGCATCGTCGTTCATGTGCACCTACCATGGCTGGAATTATCGGTCGGATGGCAGACTCGCCCAAGTGCCGGGCATGAACGAAGTCTATGGCGCCGATTTCGACAAATCTAAATGGGGATTGGTGGAGGTCGCGCAACTCGACACTTATCAGGGCCTGATCTTCGCCACCTTCGATCCCGGCGCTCCTCCCCTGCCGGATTATCTCGGCGACCAGAAGCCACTGCTCGACTTCATGCTTGATCGCCGCTCGGGCGGCTCGGAAATCCTCGGCGGCGTTCACAAATGGATGATCAAGACAAACTGGAAGTATCCGGTCGACAATTTCGGCGGAGATGACGGACATCATGCCATTACGCACGCGTCGATACGCAAGGTGCCGGTCGATGCCGTCGACTATTCCGTCAAGGTTACGGATCAGTACAAGCGCATGCTGCCGAACATGTCGAGCGAAGACATCCAACAGTTGGAGCAGGCGCTCGAGGCAAAGCCGAGAGGCGTGCTGCGCGATTACTATCGCGAACATTTTCCGGAAGCATTGCAGCGGCTCGGCCGAGGCGCCTACCGCCAGTTTGTCGTCGAATCGATCTTTCCCAATCTGTCGATCAACACCCATCGCCACATGATCCGCGTGTGGCACCCGAGAGGGCCTATGGCGACGGAGATGTGGGGTTATTGCGTGGTCGACAAGGACGCTCCGCAAAGTGTGAAGGATGCGTTGCGTCACCACCTCACACAGACGTTCGGACCGGCCGGCAATTTCGAGCAGGACGACATCAACATGTGGCAGCACTGCACCGCGACCGCTCGTGGCTGCGTGGCGCGCCGCTACCCGCAGAATATTCAAGCCGGCCTAACCGACAGCCCCGATGCCGAGTTGGGACGGAAATTGGGATCGCGGCTGCGCGCGCTCTATACGCGCTGGGCGGTGATGATGGAGTCGAAAAGCTGGAACGAGGTCAACATCCACTCGCCGGACTGGACGTGAAGCCGGAGCTCTCACTTACGAGCGCGGGCGACGAGTGTCAGTGCGCGCGGCTGAAACACATTCAATCAAGAGGAACGAATATGAATATCAGACACGCCATAAGCGGAACGCTCTCGATCTTGGCATTGGCATGGGCAATGCCGAGCGCAAACGCGCAGCAAGCGCCGGTCAAGATCGGCTTCGTCGCCGAACTGTCCGGGCCGCAGGCCGTACTGGGCCAGGATCAATACGACGCTTTCATGATGGTGGTCGAAAGAAACGGCGGAAAGCTCGGTGGCGTCCCAGTACAGATTCTCAGGGAAGACAGCCAGTCGAAGCCCGAGGTTGCTTCCCAGATCGTGCAAAAGTTGATCGAGAAGGAGAATGTGCCGATTATCACCGGATTGACCGCATCCAACATTGCTATGGCGGTGCACCGCCCGATCACCGAGAAAAAGGTGTTCCTGATCAGCTCCAATGCCGGTCCTTCGCCATTAGCCGGCCCAGCATGCTCGCCATATCAGTTCGTCCTGTCCTTCCAGACCGACCAAGTGGCCGAGGCCGTCGGCAAATATGCCCAGGATAAGGCGTACAAGCGCGCCTATCTCATGGCACCCAACTATCAGGCCGGCAAGGACTTGGTGACGGGTTTCAAGCGGTACTACAAAGGCCAAGTCATCGACGAAGTCTTCACGCCGCTTAATCAGATCGATTTCTCCGTTGAGTTGGCGCAGCTCGCCGCGGCGAAGCCCGATGTCGTCTACGTGTTCTATCCCGGCGCACTCGGCATCAGCTTCCTGCGTCAGTACCAGCAAGCTGGCCTGCTAAGGAGTGTGCCGCTGCTCTCAGCCGGTATCGTCGACGGCACACTCGCCTCGCTCAAGGAATTGGCCCTTGGCGTCGTTATGAGCGCGCCATGGGCACCCGACATCAACACGCCGGAAAACCGCCGGTTCGTCGCGGAGTACGAGGCCAAGTACAACCGCGCTCCCACGATGTTCTCGGGACACAGTTATGACGCGGCGATGCTGCTCGATTCGGCAATTGCGAAGGTCAATGGTGACGTTTCGAATAAGGAAGCCCTGATGGCGGCGCTAAAGGCCGCGGACTTCAAATCCGTACGCGGCAAGTTCCGGTTCGGCAACAACAATTTCCCGATCCAGGACTATCAGGTGCAGGAGGTAAGCAGGGACGCCAAGTGGACCGTCAACTTCAAGACCGTCGCAACAATTCCCGATCACGTCGACTCTTATCACGCCCAATGTTCGATGAAGTAGCATGACGGGCGCATCAGAAACGATGCCGCCGCTGGCCGCTTGACCATGCAATGAGACCAGGACATGACCTGGGCGCTGTTTACCACGCAACTGCTCAACGGCTTCCAGCTTGGAGTCTTGCTTTTTCTGTTCTCCGCAGGGCTCACGCTGGTCTTCGGGATCATGAATTTCGTGAACTTGGCGCACGGATCGCTCTATATGATGGGAGCGTACTTTGCGGCGGCGGCGTTCAATTGGTCCCAGTCCTTTCTGCTCGCAACAATTGGTTGTGTGGTGGGGACGCTGCTTCTCGGCTTTATTCTAGAGCGCCTGGTGTTCACCGGACTGTATGTTCGGGACCACCTGGATCAAGTCCTGACCACGTTCGGTCTGATCTTGCTCTTCAATGAGATCGTCCGGTTCATCTGGGGTCCCGCGCCGCTCTATATCAACGTGCCGGAAGCACTCGCTGGAACGGTCGATCTATTCGGCGTGTCCTATCCATCCTATCGCCTCCTGATCATCGGCGTCGGACTTGCCGTCAGCCTGGGACTCTATCTGCTGATCCATCGGACGCGCGCCGGCATGTTGATTCGAGCCAGCGCCTCCGGGCCGGGCATGATCGCGGCGCTCGGCGTCAACATCAAATTGCTCAACTCTCTGGTTGTCGCGTTGGGTGCCGCGATTGCGGGACTGGCCGGCGTCATGGCGGCGCCCATTTCATCCGTGCAGCCCGGAATCGGAGAGCCCATTCTTATTATCGCGCTTGTCGTCATCGTGACGGGCGGCGTCGGCTCGATTAAGGGCGCCTTCTACGGGTCTCTCATCATTGGCATGGTCGACACAATCGGCCGTGCCTTCTTGCCGTTGATTCTGCGGGAGATCTTCGAGCGAAGCTTGGCACAGACGATTGGCCGGGCCACAGCATCGATACTGGTCTTTCTATTCATGGCGGTCGTCCTGGCGATGCGACCGCAGGGCTTGTTTCCGGTGAAACATGGCTGACGCGCGCCAAGGCCGCGCCGCTGTGCTGCTACCGGCACTGCTGGTTGCGATCTTTGCAGCCGTACCGGCGATTGCATACGCCATCGGCCAGCCGTTCTATATTACGCTTACCTGCCGAATCATGGTGTTGGCGCTTGCCGCGTTAGGTTTGAATTTGGCGCTCGGCTTTGGCGGGATGGTGAGCTTCGGTCACTCACTCTATGTCGGCATCGGCGCTTACGCAGTCGGGATTCTGTCTTTTCATGGTGTGAGTGGGGTCGTTCCCCAGCTTGCCGCGGGGCTGGCCGCCGGTTTGGTCCTGTCCCTCCTTATCGGACTCGTTTGTCTGCGGACCACGGGCATGTCCTTCATCATGATCACGCTCGCATTCAGCCAGATGTTTTACTATCTCGTTATCAGCCTGAGGCAGTATGGCGGTGACGACGGCATGCCCTTGGTGCAGCGAACCGATTTCAGCCTGTTCGATCTTTCGAACAGGATCATGCTGTACTACATCACGCTCGCGCTTCTACTCGCGGCGCTCTACCTGTCCTGGCGGCTGGTCCACGCGCGCTTCGGATTGGTGCTGCGCGCCTGCAAGGCCAATGAGCGGCGCACGTTGACCCTCGGCTATCGCACGATCCACTATCGTCTGCTGGCCTATGTATTGTCCGCGTTGATTTGCGTCGTTGCAGGAATGTTGCTCGCCAATCTGACGAGTTTCACGTCGCCGACCTACATGAACTGGATCCTTTCAGGAGAACTCATCGTCATGATTGTGCTCGGCGGCATGGGAACGATTGCAGGGCCGTTGATTGGAGCCGCCGTGCTGGTTGTTTTCGAGGAGTTGCTGTCATCCCTGCGGCTCGGGCTTCCGGGAAACGTTGACGCCCTGGTAAATTCCCATTGGATGGCATTTCTTGGCCTATTCATTATTTTCGTGACCTTGAAACTGAGGAACGGACTCTACGGCTCGCTGACGTCCCACAGGATCGCGCGTTGACCGTCCTGCTATCAGTCCGCACCCTGGAGAAGCGCTTCCGTGGTGTAGTAGCAACCGACCGCCTCGATTTCGAATTGCCGCACCGCGAGCTGCACGCGATTATCGGCCCGAACGGCGCCGGCAAGACCACATTCATTCACCAGATCTCCGGAGAATTGCGGCCCGATGCCGGCACCATTATGTTCGACGGAAAGGACATAACACGAGATCGGCCGGATGTACGCGCGCAAGCGGGGATCGCGCGCACCTATCAGATCACGTCGGTGTTTGCCGAATTTACTGCGCTCGAAAATGTAATGATGGCGGCGCTGGCTGGGATAGGAGGGTCATTTTCCTTCTGGTCGCCGGTCCAGTCCGACCGCGAGTTGACCGAGCCGGCAACGTCGATGCTCGATCGGGTCGGTCTCAAACCGTTGGCGCATGTCGCGGCCGGCGTGCTTGCGCATGGCGAACGCAAGCAGCTCGAACTCGCCATGGCGTTGGTCACCCGGCCAAAGCTTCTGCTGCTCGACGAACCGATGGGCGGCATGAGCCAGATCGAATCGAAGGCGATGATCGCCATTCTGCAAAGCCTCAAAGGAACGTGCGGCATTATCCTGGTTGAACACGACATGGATGCCGTGTTTGCGCTTGCCGACCGGATCACGGTCTTGGTCTACGGGCGTGTCATCGCGAGCGGCACTCCGGCGGAGGTGCGAGCATCCGCGGCGGTCAGAGAGGCCTACCTTGGCGAGGAGGAAGACTCTGAATGAACGCGCCGCTGCTAACAGTGAGGGATCTCCACGTCTTCTATGGCTCCAGCCAGGTGGTGGATGGGATGGCGATGGAGGTCAATCCCGGCGCGGCTGTCACCTTGATCGGCCGGAACGGCATGGGCAAGAGCACGACACTCAAGTCCATCATGGGCATCGTCAAGCCGCAACGCGGCAGTGTGATTCTCCGTGGTCGGGAATTAGTTGGCTTGCCGGAGTACAAGATTGCGCAGGCTGGGCTGGGGTGGGTTCCCGAAGGACGGGGTATCTTCCCCAATCTGACCGTTCGCGAAAACCTCGTGGCCGCTGCCAGCGACCGGCACGGCGCGAGCAACCCATGGACGCTGACATCGATCTACGCGATGTTTCCACGTTTGCAGGAACGCGAGCGCAATTTCGGCACTGATCTTTCCGGCGGCGAGCAGCAGATGCTCGCCATCGGCCGGGCTCTGATGACTAACCCTCTGCTGCTCATTCTCGATGAGGCCGCCGAGGGGCTGGCGCCGCTGGTGCGTGCAGAAATCTGGCGGTGCATCGAGCGACTGAAGGTTGCCGGGATGTCGCTCATCATCGTCGACAAGAATGTTGCCCCACTACTTCGCCTGGGCGATCACCACTACATTATTGAAAAAGGACGGATGGTCTGGAGCGGAACCTCACAAGAATTGCGTGATCGACGCGATATAGTGGAGCGATATGTCGGAATCTAATCCAACGAATATGATGGTTTCGTCGGGCTCTTGAACGAGAGGGTCGAAAGCAGAGAAGTCAACTTTCTGCTTCATGGACCTCAATGTTACATCCCTTAACGTGATGACATTTAGGCAATGGCTGAGGTGCTTCTTCATGCTTTGCCGGCTTTTTAAAAAACTCAACCATCTCAGTGTTCAGCACGGACGCGATGCGCTCCAGAACACCAACTGTAGGATTCACTTGGCCTCGCTCCAAACGACCCGAGGTAGGAGCGGTCAACATTTGCGTCGGCGGCCAGCCCTTCTTGCGACAAGCCACGCCTGACTCGCAATCGTCGCAAATACCAGGCCACTAGGTCCGCTGCCTTCATGCGCGGAGGCGACCACCTAGGGGATTACACCACGGGATATAGTCCCACGATTGTGCAGCGAGATCGTCGTGCGACTACCGAGCATCATTGGAATTGTTTGTGCGTTCGCGGCCTCGAATGCCGTAGCCAACGATAGTTTGATCAATCAGGCCAAGCACAACGTTTGGAAAAAGCTAAACGATCCCGACTCCGCGCGCTTCTCCGATATTTTTGCCGTGGAAAAGGCTGGCGTGAAAGTTGTGTGCGGGTGGGTGAACGCGAAGAACCGCTACGGCGGATACGAAGGTCGCAAGCCATTTCTTTATCACTCTGGCATAAATCTGGCGTGCTGATCTATGGCGGTGCGGCCATCACTGATGATCTTCTCAGCCAACTTGCCCAGATGAAGGGCTTCGAAGATCACTGCGGGCGTCAAAACTAGGAGGACTTTGGCGCACGTCAGATGAACCACATCCGTCGCGGAATGGTCTGTGAGAACCGCATGTACTTGGCGAATAAAGGTTGCCCGATCTTGTAGAATTCCGAGATGCGGTCTATCGCCCCTCTACGTTTAGCCAGAATTCGCGACGGCTCTCTTGGTCTTGGGTTCCGGGCAGCTCCGCGTCAGCCGTGCGAACCGTCAGAATTTCCTCGAATAACTGCTTAAGATACCGATTGATGTCGTCACCAAAGAAGAAATAGGCCCGCTCCATATTTGCGATAAACGCGACTTCTCTCTGCTGATCGAAGTCCAATGAGTTGGCAATCATTCGACCAACTGCATTGCGAACCACCTCATAGATCGCATGACGTCTATCGAATAGATCAAGCACTGCCTTATGCTGGGCCGTGCGCCACTGAAAAAACCCGACTAGTGCAACGAACGTTGCGGTGCCTGCGGCAACAATCCATTGAATTGTAGCCATGTATTTCTCTCTTCCTACCTTCCAGAAGTTCGATCCCTTCGAGTGGTTGAGGCAGCGCTATATCAGAAGCGCACTTGATAGGTGCAACGCAGATCGACAGGCTAACCCGGCACCTCCTTAATTATATCAAACGAGATTTGACGGATTACTATTTTGTGTGGTGTCGCTGTTGTCGTTGAGCCTCCGATTTCCCGAAAACGAGATTGCTTGACACGGTGGTAGAGCCACCGTTTCAAAAAACTTGACAGGTTGCGATGTAATGAATGGCCACGTTGAGCCGTAAAATTCGACAACATCGCGTCAAGCGTCGAAAAATGAAACAGGCGGCATTCGCGCCGTCCCTTTTCCCTCTACAAACCCATCCACGGTTTGACGACTGGCCACGCTGCGATCACCGCAGCAACTGCAGCAACAACGGTGAAGAACAACATCCAGCGTTGCTGACCAGTGTTCTGCTTCTGGATGCGTTCGAGCGCTTCTCGCACTTGGTCCGATCCATTCCACTGACCGAGCGGGAGGTTCATTAGGACGACCTCCACCTAATGGCCAAACCCTCTGGCCCAACGAATGCGTACGATGCCGTCGCGCTCGACCTCACCGTGATTTTGCCGGTGGTCTGCACCGGACCCGGATGTCGATCAGGTTGGTCGGGTTGATGGATGCTCGGTGGCGAGCAGATTGCGATATTCCGATCACATTCGTGGTGGGGCACCGAATTCATGATGGTGGCCAGGCCGCTGATGGTGTTGACGCTCGCCATCAATTTACTCTTCAGGCTCATCTCAATTCCTTTCCTTCCGGATCATCGAGCGACTCATTGGTCGCGCACCGGCATCATATCCGATCCCAGGTTCGTTTTCATGATTTGTTCTCCCCCTCCCACGATCCACAAATACGCCTCGCCGCAACAAAATTCCTGACTAGAGCGGTTCACATTTTGACGGAAGCGTATCCGGCATTTGCGAAGTAGTTGTTGCACTCTGCGGGCTCGATGGTGGTGACGAGACTGCCGATGTGTCGCCAGGCATCGTCGATGGTTCGTTTCTGGGCGGTGCGCATCCAGTGTTTGATCTTGGCAAAGGCTTGCTCGATGGGATTGAGGTCAGGTGAGTAGGGCGGCAAGTACCAGAGCCTGGCGCCAGCGGCCTTGATGATGCGGCGCAGAACCACCGACTTATGGCTGCCGAGATTGTCCATGACGACAATGTCACCGGGCTTGAGCACCGGGAGGAGTTGCTGTTCGACATAGGCGCGGAAGCATTCGCCGTTGATCGGGCCGTCGAACACGCAAGGGGCCGTGAGCTGATCGCAGCGCAGCGCCCCCAGGAAGGTCATTGTCCGCCAGCGACCCTGCGGCGCGAAACCCCGAAGGCGGTCACCCTTTGGTCCCCATCCCCGCAGCGGGGCCATGCTGGTCTTGATCCAGGTCTCGTCGATGAACACCAGATGGCGGGGATCGAGGCCAGCCTGCCATGACCGCCAGCGCCGTCGCCGGCGCGCGATGTCAGCGCGGGCCTGCTCAATGGCGAACAGCGTTTTTTTTGAACCGCAGCCCCTCACGTCGCAGGAACAGCCACACCGCATTGTGCGAAACGCGAACCCCGCGCGCGGCGAGCTCGTCCTTGAGCCCGTGCAACGTTAGATGCGGCATCTGGCTGATCCGTTCCAAGACAAAGGCCCGATGCGGATCGAGCAAAGGCTTGCGGTGTCCACCCATCTTGCCGGGCGCAACCGAACCGGTCGTCCGATAGCGCTGCGACCACTTCACTACCGAGGACACCGCAACCCCAAACCGCGATGCCACCAATCGGCAGCTCTCCCCTGCCACAACCGCCGCAACAACTCGCTCACGCAGGTCATTGGATAGAGGTCGGGTCATCGGATGCTGGCCCCCATTCCAGCCAGCATCTTGAATCACAAACCTTAGCCCCAGGGAATCCCTCGCGATTCAGAAAAACCGTGAACCGCTCTAGAGCCTGACTAAGCGGTGGTCCTAACGACGGGATTTGAACCCGTAAGTCCTTGGAGGACGAGGGATTTTAAGTCTCTTGCGTATGCATTCCGCCACGTCAGCCGCGTATTTTAAGGCCGACCGAAGCCGTCACGGATCAGACTGTTACGATGAAGCCCGCGCCGACATCGGCGGCGCCGGGTGGCTGAGCATCTCAATCGAGCGCATCAAACCCGGCCGCCCGCAGCAGAACGGTCGCCACGAGCGCATGCACCTGACGCTGAAGAAGGAAGCCACCCCCTCCCCCGGCATCAACAGCCTGCAACAGCAAGGCCGCTTCGATGATTTCCTGCGCGAGTTCAACACCGAGCGTCCGCATGAGGCGCTCGCCAGGAAGTGCCCCGCCGAGTTCTACAGCACACCGCGCCGCTATGACGGGCTGCCCGAACTGACCTATCCGTTCCACGATCGCGACATCTCGTCACCGCCTGCGGGCGCATCTGCCTGCAACGCAAGAAGATCAACATCTCACCGTGCTGGCCGGGCAAAAACTCGATATCAGGGAAGTCCACGACGCAATCTGGCTCGTCAGCTTCGCCCACTACGATCTCGGATACTTCGACCTAGAGCAGAAGACCCCTGCAACCCCTCGACAACCCGTTCGGCCCGAGGTCGTCACCCATGTCTTAGGTACGTTCTGTCACCTATGTGTCCGGGCTGGACAAAATGATAGTGGTGCCCAGGGGCGGAATCGAACCACCGACACCGTGATTTTCAGTCATCGTTTGCCAATTCAAAAAAGGGCGATTTGTTGACATATCGTTGACACCCCGACGGAAAACAGTCGCGCTGAAATGAAAAGCCTTCTAGATCATTGATCTAGAAGGCTTTTTGGTTGCGGGGGTAGGATTTGAACCTACGACCTTCAGGTTATGAGCCTGACGAGCTACCGGGCTGCTCCACCCCGCGGAAATGATGGCCGCAGGCGATCGTTAGCGCACGGCGAGGCCTATGTAACAACCACCGCCCGGGTTGAAAAGGGCAAAGCGCTTGATCACCCTGCGGGGATTTGGTGGGAGGTTTGGTAGTCTCAAGCGCTGCTTGTTCCCGTTTCGTTACGTTGTCACAAATCTCCGTCATACAGGTGTCGCATGAGCGAGAAGCCGGGCCTGCGGCCCGACGAACCGGTCGGCGGCACGTTGCGGGCGGTCGCGCGCCATATCCTCGCCGAGGCTCGGGCGGCGATCGAGGATCGCGATCGTATCGAGGCGGTCGCAGTCCACGACTTCCGCGCCGCCACCAAGTCGTGGCGCGCCTATTTGCGGCTGATCGAGCCGTTTCTGGAGTCCGATGATCTCAAGCTACGCGCCGAGGCGCGCGACCTCGCCCGTGGGCTCGCCGGCGCGCGCGACGCCCAGGCCGCGCTCGATGCCATCGCCGATGTCGAGGGCCATACCGTCTCGCACCGATTCTCCTCGCAGTCCTGGGACACCATCCGCCACAAGCTCGACACGCTGCGGGCCACGGCGGAGACCGCCTCGCTCACCCCGGCGATGCGAAAGCGCATCGGCACCGCAGTTGACCGCGCCGATGCCCGCCTGGAGCGTTGGCCGCTAGACCCGGTGACGTTCCCGGACGTGGCGGAAAGTCTGTGCGTGGGCTACCGGCGAGCCCGCCATGCGATTCCCGAAGACTGGCGTGTCGCCACCCACCAGGAGCTGCACGAACTGCGCACCCGGGTGGTGGTGCACCGTTATCAGATGGAGATCGTCGAGCCATTGTGGCCGCGGCTTGGGCGGAGCTGGGTCAAGGAAGCGCAGCGGCTGCGTACGCGTCTCGGCCGGCACAATGACTTGACTGTACTCTCGCGCTACGCCGAGCCGCATCAGCCGCTGGCGCGCTGGCGCTCCCGCCTGCAATCGCTGATCAGCCAGCGCCAGGCCGAGCACATGGCCGCGGCGCGCCGCATTGCCGCGCGGCTGTTCGCCGAGCGGCCAAACGCATTCCGCAAACGCCTCGAAGCGATGTGGAGCGGCGCCGCCGAGAGCCGCTAACGTGCGATGGCGCGGAGTGCGGAACATACGCGCCCGATCACGCCGGCCCAGTCGCCCGGGCGCTGCTGGCGAAACAGCGTGAGCTGCGGATACCACGGGCTGTGCTCACGTTCGAGCGCCCAACGCCAATCCGGCTGAAACGGCAGCATGACGAAGGCTGGCCGCGCGAGCGCGCCGGCCACATGGGCGACGGAGGTGTCCACGCAGATCACGAGGTCGAGCAAGGCGAGCACCGCGGCGGTGTCGGCGAAGTCCGCAATCTCGTCCCCGATCGGCGTTACACGCGTGTCAACAGCGAGCCGCTCGGTTTCCGCCGGCCGCAAATCGCGTTGGATGCTCACGAAGCCAAATTCCGGCATCGCGATCAGCTGCTCGATTTGTGGCAGCGCGATCGAGCGATTGCGGTCGTTCGGATGTGCGGCGCTGCCGGACCAAACCAGCCCGATCGTCGGCCGACGCACCCCTTCGAGCCGCGACCGCCAGCGCCTCATCCGCAGTTCGGAAGCTTTCAGATACGGAAATTCCGACGGGATGGTCGCAATCTCCGTTTTCATCGCCAGCGGCAGGCTCGCCACCGGGCAATGCAGTTCGAAGGGCGGAAGCTTGTCGCCGCGCGCGATCACAGCCGCGACCCCGGCGACCCCGGACAACAGTTCCTTCAGTTCCGGCTGAACCTCCAGCATCACCGTCGCACCGGTGCGCGCAAGCAGCGGCGCATAGCGAACAAACTGCACGGTGTCGCCCAGCCCCTGCTCGGCGTGCAGCAGGATGGTCTTGCCCCCGGCCGGCGACTCACCGAGCCAAGGCGGCGCGCGAAAACGCGGCTTAGCGCTCATGCCGGTGCGCCTGGCGCGCCACTCGTATTCGGCAAAGCCGCGGCGGTATTCGCCGATGGTGAGCAATGAGAGCGCGGCGTTGAAGTGCGCGTCGGCGTGATCCGGCTGCACCGACAGCGCCCGGTCGTAGCTTGTCACCGCCTCCGCATGGCGGTTCTGCGCCGCCAGCGCAAGCCCGCGGTTCTGCCAGGCGCCGACGTGCTGCGGCATGGCGGCAAGCGCCTGGTCATAGTCGGCGACCGCTTCGGCGTCCCGGTTCTGCTCGCGCAACGCGTTGCCGCGGTTGAACAGCACGTGCGGATGGCCGGGCGCGAGCCTGAGCGCGGCGTCGTAATCCGCCATTGCCGCATCGAACCGCCCAAGCGCGGCGAGCGCGTTGGCGCGGTTGACGCGCGCCTGCAGATGATCGGGCGCCCGCGCCAGCACCGCCTCGAACGAAACCAGAGCCTCGGCTGCGCGCTTGCGATCGAGCAGCACGATGCCACGGTTGTTGAGCGCATCGAGATGGCCGGGCGCCAGCGCCAGCGCCCGGTCGAGGCTTTGCAGCGCCTCCTCGTCGCGCTTGAGCGCATGCAGCACCTGCGCGAAATTCGACAACGCGTCGGCCGAGCGCGGCTGGACCTTGAGCGCGGCCGCAATCTGCCGGTGCGCCTCGGCCGGCTTGCCGCGTTGGTGTTGCAGCATGCCGAGCATATGGAGCGCGTCGAAATTGGTGCGATCGAGCTTGAGCACCCGGTTGTAAAGCACCTCGGCCTGTTCCAGCCGGCCCTGCCGATGCAGGCCGACCGCCTCGGCGAGCACCTGCGCGAGATGGACGGGCGGACCGGGCTTCGCCATCGCCTAGAGCCGGTTGATCCGGGCGATCCGCCGCGTCACATCCGCAGGCGTCGCGGCGTCGGCCGCTGCCCTGAGCGCGAGCGCAGCTTGCGCGGCCGGCCGCGCCAGGCAACGCGTCAGCCAAGCCTTGAGATTTGGGACCGCGCTCAGGTCCATGTCTACGGCGCGGCTGATGACCGCCGCCACATTGAGGTCGGCAACGGTGAATTCGTCGCCGATCAAATAAGGCTGTTTCGCAATGGCCCCATCCAGCACCTTGAACGGCGCCGCCAGCACCGCCAGCGCTTCGGCGAGCTTTTTCGCGTCGCGCTCCGCGGGCGGCAGCCGGACCGCGTGCAGCGACCAGATATTGACGCCACGGTCGACCTCGGTGACCGCCCACAGGCTCCATTGCCAGGCCTTGGCCTCGCCTTCCAGCGAGCCGGGATAGAGCTTTCCGGCCGAATGCTTCTTGGCCAGGTAAAGCGTGATCGCGAGCGACTCGAACAGCACGAAGCCGCCGTCGTCGATCGCCGGCAACCGGCCGTTCGGGTTGATCGCGAGGAATTCCGCCGTGCGGGCACCGGCGTCGCCGATCTCGACCGGAACGTGTTCGTAGTCGAGCCCGAGCTCGTCCGCCATCCAGAGCGCGCGGAACGCGCGGGTGCGGGCAACGCCAAAGATGCGCAGGCGCGACATGCGGCTTCCTGGTTTTGCACCCAACATGCCACTACTGCGCTTCGATCTTGGCAGCCTTGATCAGCGCGCCGCGCACCTCGGCACCGGCCTTGATCATCGCCGTGATCTCGGCTGGAGACATCGGCGTGACGACGAGGCCAAGGGTGGCGAGCTTGTCCTTCACCGATGGGTCGTTGAAGATTTTGGTGATCGCCTCGTTCTGCCGGGCGATCAACGCCGCGGGCACGCCGGCCGGCGCGAACACGGCGAGCCAGGATGACATTTCAAAGCCCGGAACGGTCTCGCCGATGGTCGGCACGTCGGGCATGGCGGCGTAACGGGTCTTCTCCACCAGCGCCACGATCCTGATCTTGCCGGTCGAAAGCTGGGGCACCGCCGAGGACAGCGACAGGAACGCCATCGGGATGTGACCACCCAGCAGGTCGTTCGCCGCAGGGCCGCCGCCGCGATAGGGCACGTGCACGATCTCGATGCCGGCCTTGAGCGCGAGCAGCTCGCCGGAGAGATGGTGCGGCGAGGCGGCCCCGGGAGAACCGTATTTGAGCTGGCCGGGGTTGGCCTTGGCGTAGGCGATCAGCTCCGGCATGGTCTTGACCGGCACCTCGGAATTCACCGCAAGGCAGATGATGTTCGCGCCCGCCATGGCAACAGGAGCGAGGTCCTTGATCGGATCGAACGGCATGGTTTTGTAAAGGTGCACATTCGAAGTCATGATCGCGTCGGTGCCGATCATCAGCGTGTAGCCGTCGGGCGCGGCGCGCGCGACCAACGCCGCGCCGACGTTGCCGCCGGCGCCGGGCCGGTTCTCAATGACGACCGGCTGACCCCACGCCGCCTGCAGGCGCTCGCCGAGCGTGCGTGCGAGCAGGTCGCTCGACGCGCCCGGCGCCTGCGGCACCAGCAGCGTGATCGAGCGGGTGGGAAAGTCCTGCGCGGGGGCGCTCGCGGCCACGCAGAGCAACACCGGCAACATCAAACCGCGCGCGAACGCGCCGAAAGCCGCCGTCATGGATTACTCCCTCGTCGGAGCGAGCACACTATCATCAAGTCGCAGGGACAAAATGCCCGCGCCCTTCGTCCAGCGGGAACGCCCGTCCGAGGGCAACGTTCTCCTGAGCGGACCTATACCAGCCGGCTCGGCGCGGATGTTCGCGGCAAGCGAGGGTAAATCATGATTCTCGAGTTTGGCGATATCGCGCTCCGCCTCGGCGTGGCCGCGCTCGCGGGCGTGGCGCTCGGTATCAACCGCGATCTGCAGAACAAGCCGATCGGCGCACGCACGCTCGGTCTGGTGGCGCTTGGAGCCGCGACGGTCGCAGTGGCCGGCATCCAGTTTCCCGGCATGAGCGAGAACCCGGACGCGGCGAGCCGCGTGGTCCAGGGCATCATCCAGGGGGTGATGGCGGGTATCAGCTTCATCGGCGCTGGCGTGATCCTGCGCGATCCCGAGGCCAGGACGGTCGAGAACCTGACCACGGCGGCGACCGTGTGGGTGACGGCAGCCCTCGGCGTTGCCTGCGGGCTTGCGGCATGGCGGAGCGTGGTGGTGGCGCTCGCGGTCGCGCTGGTGCTGCTGGTCGCGGCCCACTGGCTGGAAGGGGTCTTCACCAAACACAAGAAGCCCTGACGGCGAGACTCCCGCTGTTCACGCGAGGCGCGCGGCGACCGCCTTGCCGCAAGAAACCGTATCGGCCGGCCCGCCGAGGTCGCGGGTGCGAAGCTTCTGCTCGGCCAGCACTTGCTCGATCGCCTTGACGATCGCCTGCGCCGCCTCCGGCTCGCCGAGATGCTCGAGCATCATCGCGCCCGACCAGATCTGGCCGATCGGGTTGGCGATGCCCTGCCCGGCGATGTCGGGCGCCGAGCCGTGCACCGGCTCGAACACCGAGGGGAATTTGCGCTCCGGGTTGATGTTGCCGGACGGCGCGATGCCGATGGTGCCGGTGCAAGCCGGACCCAAGTCGGACAGGATGTCGCCGAACAGGTTCGATGCCACCACGACGTTGAAGCGGTCAGGCTTGAGCACGAACAGCGCTGAGAGAATATCGATGTGGTACTTGTCCCATTTGATATCGGGGAAGTTCTTGGCCATCGCCTCGACGCGCTCGTCCCAGTACGGCATGGTGATGGCGATGCCGTTTGATTTGGTGGCCGAGGTGAGGTGCTTCTTCGGCGTCTTGCGCGCCAGCTCAAAGGCGAACTTCAGCACGCGGTCGACGCCAATGCGCGATAGCACGGTCTCCTGCACCACCACCTCGCGCTCGGTGCCGGGAAACATTCGCCCGCCGATCGCCGAATACTCGCCTTCGGTGTTCTCGCGCACCACCCAGAAGTCGATGTCGCCGGGCTTCCTTCCGGCAAGCGGCGACGGCACGCCCGGCATCAGCCGCACCGGGCGGAGATTGACGTACTGGTCGAACTCGCGGCGGAACAGGATCAGCGAGCCCCAGAGCGAGATGTGATCGGGCACCTTGGCAGGCCAACCCACTGCGCCGAAGAAGATCGCATCGTGCGAGCCGATCCGTTCCTTCCAATCCTCCGGCATCATGCGCTGGTGCTTCTCGTAGTAATCGCACGAGGCGAAGTCGAAATGGTCCTGCCGCAGCTCGAAGCCGAATTTCTTCCCCGCCGCTTCCAGCGCGCGCATGCCCTCCGGCACCACCTCCTTGCCGATCCCGTCGCCGGGGATCACGGCAATTCGATAGACGCGGTTGGTGGCCATGCAGACTTTCTCCCGCGAGAACCAGAATTTAGGATAACCGGGGGCCGTTAGTAAATCATTCAGCATTCGAGTTTAGCTTGGTGAGAATTGAGAGAATCGGGTGAGCAAAGGGAGGACACGAAATGACTCAGAACTATTCAACCGCGGAACTCTGGCTGATGGGATTTGCACTTAGCATCAGCGGTGTCCTGCTCTTTGTGGGAGAACCCCCACAGATAGCCGCCGTGCCTTCCTTCTTAGCTTGGTTGAGTCTCAATCGGAAAAGCTCAAACTAGGTCGAGGCGCACCATGGAACCCCAAGCACGCACGCCTAGGGTTTTAATCGTCGAAGATAATACGCAATATGCGGTGTCGTTAGTCCGTTCGTTTCGGCAATCTGGATCCTTTGGTCTTTTCGAAGTTGATATTGCTACAGACCTTTCCAGCGCATGGCCTTACGTCGAACGCGACGAAATTGACATTTATGTTGTCGACTTGGCGCTGCCTAAGTCACCTGAACGAGTAGATTCCGTGGAGAACGGCAAAAAGCTTGTCTCACACATCGCCGAAAGGACTAACGCGGGAATCTTGGTTCATACGGATAGATCGCTAGAAAGAGAGGGCGAAGAGATGTTTGCCCTCGGTGCCGATGACTATCTGGAAAAGGGAGGGAAGCCGGAGATCGTTCGAGCGCAAGCTTTTGCCCTGTGGCGCAGGATTATTATGAGTCGCCAAGGATCGAACCGACTTTTTGTCCATACAGGTCGCACCTTTCGGATTCGAGACTGGCGTTTCGTTATCGGAGATCGCGTTATTACCAACGATGTAAACGAAACGGCGCGACTGTCACCGACTGAACATGCGCTTCTTGCGTATTTGTGCACGGTCGAAGACCATCAAATCGACCGACGCGAATTCAACGAGGCAATATTAAATAGACCAGTACACATGCGTGATCAGCGCATCGACAACCTGATCTATCGCGTCAGGCAGAAAGTAGGAGAGTGTCTCCAACTCACCTCGAAGGCTCACGGCGCTTACAAACTTGTCGATGTCAAAGAACTGCGCGCAAACTAACGTTGATATGCCAAGGAGAAATGAAAAAGCCCTCGCGGCTCCGCGAGGGCTTTTTTGTTCGGTCATCGTGTCGAGGAAATTTTCCGTCCTTGGCAGACCTGGCAGCGACCTACTCTTCCAAGCCTCCATGACTTAGTACCATCGGCGCTGGGGAGTTTAACGGCCGAGTTCGAGATGGGATCGGGTACAGGCTCCCCGCTAGTACCACCAGGTCGGCGAAAGACGGAATCGATCCAACATGCGGCGTCATGCCCCGCGAAAGCGGGGCATCCAGTAAACACCGATCGCGCGGTGGTTACTGGGTCCCCGCTTTCGCGGGGACGACAGCAACAATGTTGGCGAAGCAAGCCGTTCTCTCGAACGGGCATTGAAGATAAGAGCGATCAAGCCAATCGAGCTATTAGGACCGGTAAGCTCAACACCTTACGGTGCTTACACACCCGGCCTATCAACGTGGTGGTCTACCACGGCTCTGTTTAGGGAGACCTCGTTTCGAGGTGGGTTTCTCGCTTAGATGCCTTCAGCGATTATCCCGTCCGCACATAGCTACGCAGCACTGCGGCTGGCGCCACAACTGCTCCACCAGAGGTGCGTTCATCCCGGTCCTCTCGTACTAGGGACAAATCCTCTCAAGTCTCCGACACCCACGGCAGATAGGGACCGAACTGTCTCACGACGTTCTGAACCCAGCTCACGTACCACTTTAATCGGCGAACAGCCGAACCCTTGGGAGCTGCTCCACCCCCAGGATGTGATGAGCCGACATCGAGGTGCCAAACGATGCCGTCGATATGGACTCTTGGGCATCATCAGCCTGTTATCCCCGGCGTACCTTTTATCCGTTGAGCGATGGCCCTTCCACGCGGGACCACCGGATCACTATG
>JADMIO011222162.1_pt1 | contig 42847 bp, 30 predicted proteins | sample 8958161 | NCBI WGS metagenome assembly JADMIO01 (sample SAMN16585339, study PRJNA669376) | soil metagenome | isolation source: Crop rotation soil | place: USA: Cullars Rotation, Alabama | collected 2011
GTACAGTTTCTTCAAATGATATTACGCTTACTGTTAGCAACAATGTAATTCCTTCAGTTTCCATTTCTGCTTCACAGACTACCCTTTGCTCAGGCACTTCAGTTTCATTCAGTGCAGTAACTATAAATGGCGGAACAACTCCTGTTCTGAAGTGGAAGAAGAATGGAATTGATGTTGGAATGAACTCAACAGTTTATTCTGACAATGCTCTTGCTGACCAGGATGTCGTTTCTTGCGAGTTGACTTCAAATGCAGGCTGTGTTTCAACTGGTACAGTTTCTTCAAATGATATTACGCTTACTGTTAGCAACAATGTAATTCCTTCCGTTTCAATTTCTGCATCGCAAACGACACTTTGCTCAGGTACTCCTGTTTCATTCAGTGCAGTAACTGTAAATGGCGGAACAACGCCGGTATTGCAATGGAAGAAGAATGGAGTTGATGTTGGAATGAACTCAACAGTTTATTCTGACAATGTTCTCGCTTACCATGATGTCGTTTCTTGCGAGTTGACTTCAAATGCAGGTTGCGCTTCAACTGGTACAGTTTCTTCAAATGATATTACTATTACGGTTAGCAACAACGTAATTCCTTCGGTTTCAATTTCTGCATCTCAGACTACCATTTGCTCTGGTACTTCGGTTTCATTCAGTGCTTTAACCACTAATGGCGGAACAGTTCCGGTAGTACAATGGAAGAAGAACGGAATTGATGTTGGAGTGAATTCCTCTGTTTATTCTGACTACACACTCGCCAACAAGGATGTGATCTCCTGTGAATTGACTTCCAATGCGTCATGTCTTTCAGGTAGTGTTGCCGCCTCAAACAATATTACTGTTACAGTCAGTGTGAACGTGATCCCATCCGTTTCCATCTCCGCTTCTCAAACGAGCATTTGCGCCGGAACAACCGTCAACTTCACAGCTATTCCAACCGACGGCGGAACCACCCCTATTTTCCAATGGAAACAGAACGGTGTAACAGCTGGAACTAATTCTCCTGTATATTCAAATAGCAGCCTCGCCAACAACGACGTCATCAGCTGCGAACTGACCTCTAATGCTGTTTGTGCTTCACCAGGGGCTGTGTCTTCAAATCCGATTACTGTTACTGTCGATTCAAAAGTAACGCCCTCCATTACCATCTCTGCTTCCCAAACAACGCTTTGCTCAGGCACACCGGTTGCGTTCAGTGTAACGACCACGAATGCGGGCTCCAGCCCCAATTACCAGTGGAAGAAAAACGGGGTAAGCATAGGTGCCGACTCACCTGTTTACACAGATAAGACTCTCCAGGATAATGAAATGATCACCTGCGTACTGACATCGAGTGCGGCATGCGTTTCCGGTGGAACTGTAACATCAAACAGCATCAAAGCAACGGTTAAACCAGGCGCTAATGCCGGAACGGTATCCGCCGATAAAGATTCCATCTGCGATAATAACTCCGCGAACCTGTCTGTTACAGGAAGCGCCGGCAGCATACAATGGCAGTCGGGCTCCTCGCAGAATTCTTTCACTGCCATCAGCGGGGCCACTTCCCTGGCGTTCACAACATCTCCTGTCACACAAACGGTATACTATCGTATCGTATCGTCTAACGGCGTTTGTTCCGATACTTCTTCCGCCATAACTGTAAAAGCTATCGCATCACCTGTTGCTGCCTATAAAACAGATGTGAAAGGACTCGAAGTACATTTTAATTCCGGAACCAGCGCCGGGGCAACACTCTATAAATGGGATTTCGGTGATTCAACAATCAGCGATGAAGCAAACCCGGTTCACATTTATAAAAGAGTTGGCGACTTTAAAGTATGCCTGGACGTTGCCAATAATTCCAATTGCTCATCATCTATTTGCAATGATCTCAGGGTAGACCTTGCTACAGCTATTTCGAACATAATAAGCGACCCGTCTTTCGATGTTTATCCTAACCCATTCACAAATGCGGTTGCGGTCAACTGTTACAATAGAGCTGTGGAAAAAATCCGGGTCTGTGATTTGCTTGGCCGTGAAGTAAATTGTGAAATAACCGCCGACAACCAAAACACCTTCCATGCTAAACTGCCCGGGAACAGTGTGACAGGCGTATATATCCTCAGTATTAAGACTACAGAAGGAACCTATATGTATCGCGTCATAAAGCAATAAGATTTGAATCTTAGTGGTTCCATCTTTAATTTGGCACTCCTAATTTCATTCACCGTCCTTGAATCTTCCTGCGGCCTTTGTTGAACGTATGCATGCGCAGCTCGGAAAAGAAGCTGAAGAATTTTTAGCCTCTTTACAGCAGCCTGCCATTATTTCTGTTCGTACAAATCCATTTAAGACATCTGTCATAAGTGGTGAAAAAATTCCCTGGTGTAACACCGGTTTTTATCTCGCTGAGAGGCCATCATTTACATTTGATCCGCTTTTTCATGCAGGTACTTATTATGTGCAGGAGGCCAGCTCCATGTTTATCGAACAGGTTTTCAAACAGCAGATTGTAACAACTGAACCGCTAGTTGTACTGGATTTGTGTGCTGCACCCGGAGGCAAAAGCACACATTTGGCTTCTTTGCTGAATGAAAAAAGCCTGCTGGTGGCGAATGAGGTCATAAAAAGTCGTTCCTACATTCTTGCTGAAAACATTATCAAGTGGGGAAGCGGAAATGTAATTGTAACAAACAATGACCCGAGAGATTTTTCTTCCTATGAAAATCTCTTCGACATTATTCTGATCGATGCACCGTGCAGTGGCGAAGGCCTTTTCCGGAAGGACGCCGGTGCGCTGGATGAATGGTCGCCGGAAAATGCTCACTTATGCAGTGTAAGACAAAAAAGAATTTTGAATGATGTCATTCATGCGTTAAAGCCGGGCGGCCTTCTTATTTACTCCACCTGCACTTATAACCCTGAAGAGAATGAGCAAAATGTCGAATTACTATGCCGGGATCAGTCACTCGAATGCCTGCCATTGAAACTGGATGCGAATTGGGGTGTTGAAGAAAAATATTCCGGAAAATGCATCAGCTATCATTTCTATCCTGGTAAAGTGAAAGGAGAAGGACTATTTCTCTCCGTTCTAAAAAAGAAAGAAGACGGTAGTGAATTCGAAGCAGGAGAAGCAAAACAGAAATTTTTCTCTCCACTCAAAAAAGAATTTTCCTCCGTTGAGAGTTGGATAAATCTTTCGGAAGAAAAAAAGCTGTTTGAGAAAAATGATGTCATTCAATTACTTCCTGCGAGGCATATTAACCTTATAGAATCATTTTATAAAAATCTCCGGGTGATGTATGCCGGCGTGGAGATCGGAACGATAAAAAATAAAGAAGTGATCCCGGCGCATGCGCTGGCGATGTATTCTCAACTGAATAAAAAAATATTTGATTCTGTGACAATGTCCAGGGAAGAAGCATTGAAGTATTTACGAAGAGATGAGTTGTTGCTACCTGCGGAGAAAACCGGGTGGAAGCTGGTTACCTTCAATGAAGTTCCGCTGGGATGGATCAAACATCTCGGACGGCGAATGAATAATTATTATCCCGTCGAATGGCGGATCCGGAAAATGCTCAGTTAAAACGTATCGCTTTGACCGGCATAATTCTCGAAACGAGATAGGAAGGAAGGATCAGCACTGCCATACACAGCACGATAACGCCGATGTTTAAACCGGCTATATAAAAAAGATCGAGGTTGATCGGTGCAACATTAACATAGTAAGATTCTTCCGGCAGCTTGATGAAACCAAAGTATTTCTGTAACAGGCACAAGCCGATGCCGAAAATATTTCCGAACAATAATCCCAACAGAATAATGTAACCGGCATTGTAAAGAAAAATTTTCCGGATCAGCCAATTGCTGCTCCCAAGTGATTTCAGAATACCGATCATGTTTGTTCTCTCCAGGATCAGGATGAGCAAAGCCGTGATCATGTTGATGACCGCCACCAATGACATCAGGATGAGAATAACTTTTTCATTGATCGACTGAAGCCCGAGCCAGTCAAAAATATTCGGGTTGATCTCTTTCATGGTATGCGCCACCAGGTCCTGCCCAACATAATTTTCATTGAGCATTTTCCCCACTTCATCAATATGGTTCACATCATTAATGAAAACTTCAAATCCTCCTATGGAATCGGATGTCCAGTTATTCAGCTCCTGTATTCTCGCAATATCCGTTAACGCAAATTGTTTGTCGTACTCTTCCATTCCTGTTTTATAAATAGCGGCGATCCGGAATTTTCTCACCTTCAGCGGTCGCTGAATAAAATAAACAGGCACGTCTTCGCCTACTTTTAAATGAAGTCTCGTAGCTGTGGTTTGTGAAATAATAAGCTTATAAGGTTTCGATGTGTCGCCTGCAGAAAAACTTTTTCCCGACACGAGATAGTGGTTGAGAAAATTCCAGTCGAAATCTTTTCCAAGACCCTTAATCACCACACTTTCAATTTCAGTTTTTGTTTTGATGATCCCCGGCTTCGTCGCATATACTTGTATGTGCTTTATCCCATCTACTTTTTCAAGAGAAGGATAAAATCCCTGGTGAATAGAAACTGGCTGATCTTTGTAGCCAAAATTATCCGTGTAACTGCGGATATTAATATGTCCCCAGAATCCAAAAACTTTTGCGCTAACTTCCTTTTGAAAACCGGTGACCATAGCGCCGGCAATGATCATTACTGAAACACTCAATGCAATCGCCACCACGGCGATCCGGATAATGAACCTGGAAAAACTCGGCTGACGCCTGAGTGCAATGCGTTTTGTAACAAATAAGGCGACGTTCATTGAATGTTTAGCTGCCGATCAGCTTTCCTAACCAATTCACCACACATTTTTTAAAATCGTGTTTGAAAGTTGGTTAATGAAATTTGGTCATTATTCTACTTTTGGCACTGAATTTACAAGGATAGGGAATAATTATGAAAAGCTTTTTGTCTTGCGTCTTTTGTCTTGCGTCTTGCATCTTTGTCGCTAACGCTCAATTCGCCTCCAATATTCTCACCGGCGCGGAACGGACGGGAGAATATTTTCCTGCTTTAAAAGATAAGCGAATCGGAGTGGTTGTCAATCCCTCCTCCCTGGTTGGACAAAAACACCTTGTCGATACTCTGCTCGCTTCGAAATTAAAAGTTGTAAAAATTTTTGCTCCTGAACATGGTTTTCGCGGAACTGCTGACGCCGGAGCATTACTTGATAATTCTATCGACTCTGTAACACGCCTTCCGATCATTTCTCTTTATGGTTCACACAAAAAGCCAACCGATGAGGACCTGAAGGATATTGATATTCTTGTCTATGATCTGCAGGATGTCGGCGTTCGGTTCTTTACTTATATCTCCACGTTACAGTATGCAATGGAAGCCTGCGCAGTCAATAATAAGGAGCTTCTTGTCCTCGACAGGCCTAATCCGAACGGATGGTATGTGGACGGGCCTGTTTTGGAAAAGCCATTTGAATCTTTCGTTGGCATGCAGCCCATCCCGATCGTTTATGGAATGACTGCAGCAGAATATGCTAAGATGCTGAATGGAGAAAGATGGCTTGCCGATTCAGTTCAGTGTAAGCTCAGTTATGTAATGTGCTCAGGATATGATCACAAATCGTTATACAAGCTTCCTAAAAAACCGTCCCCGAATCTCCCGAATATGACGGCAGTTTATCTTTATCCAAGTGTTTGTCTTTTTGAAGGTACTAAAGTTAGCGTGGGACGCGGAACAGAAAAACCTTTTCAATTGGTTGGATACCCTGAGTTCAAAAAAGGTAACACCGTTTTTACACCTGTAAGTATGAAAGGAGCGGTAAATCCTCCATACCTGAACCAGGTCTGTTACGGTTATGATCTTTCTATTTATAACACAGGATATTTTTTGAATCGAAGTTCGATGATGCTGGATTGGCTGGTGACGATGTACCAGTTTTACCCGGAGCGCCCTAAATTTTTTACAGATTATTTCGACAAGCTGGCAGGTACCGACCAGCTCCGCAAAGATATTGAATCGCTGAAGCCGCTTATGCTGATCAGTAACAGTTGGAAGCCAGGGGTCATCGCTTTCAAAAAGATAAGATCGAAATATCTTTTGTATACGGACTTTGAATGAAGTAAGAATTAATAATTAAGAATTAAAATTCTATTGAACCCTTTTAAATCATTCTTAAAAAAAACAATTAAACCCGTTGCCCGGGCTTCTTATTATTTATCAAAATCATCCCACCAAATTGCAGGGATAAAGGATGGTGTTACAGCCGTCGTAGTTGCACGTAATGAATCTTATAGCTTACTGATGTCGCTTGGGAGTTTAGTTGGATTTGCAGACGAAATTATCTGCATTGACAACGGCTCCACGGATGATACACTGCAAAAAATGCAGTCCTTCCAAAAAAAATATAACAGCCGGTTAAAAGTGGAAGTGATAGAAGCGCCGGGAAAATTACTCGGGGATTGCCGCAACATCGGGCTGGAGCAATCTACTTATTCCTGGCATCTGCGCTGGGATGCTGACATGGTGTTCAGGCAAAATGCCGGGAAGTATAATGCTGTGTGGCTGAAAGAAAAAATTCAGAAAATAAAATTTCCGGCTGCGATTAAGCTTTCACGAATAAATCTTTCCGGGGATCTTCATCATGTGTCGCAGCTGCATGATCCCGTTGACGATGGTGAATTCTTTTTGGTAAAAAGGACAAAAAGCCTGGCTTACAGGGAAGTTCATAAGTTTGATGTGTTACAGTTTCCTGTTTTTTATAAAGAAATAAAAATAGCTGAACCGGTTATTTTTCACCTGAACCTGCTGAAACCTTTGGAGCGCATCATGTACCGGAATATTTATTTCAGCTGGCGAAAATCAGAAATCGGGTCAGATAAAAAGCAGTCTTTTGAGTCATTCAAAAAAAATTGGGAACTCAATATGTTCGGCACGAACGAGCCGGATGCGTTGAAATATCGTTTCCAGAAAAAATTTGTTTTGCTCAATAGCAAACCATTCGATGCGCAGAGATATGGCCCCTACCCTGAACAGGTTGAGCTTGAAATAGAAAAGGGAAATGAGCGCTTTCATTTTGTTTACGAAAACAATAGAGTGGTGGAAAGGAAAGATGAAGAAGATTTTGGATTCAATAATTACATTCCAACCAAAGAAGACCTGGAATGGAGTGTTGAGGAGCATTTGAAAAAATTACTATCAAAAGAAAAATTAAAAAAGATTGGCATTAGCTGATCTTTGATGAAAAAATGGAACATCCGCTAAGAATCGTCTTTATGGGAACGCCGGAATTTGCCGTTGCATCGCTGGATGTGCTGGTAAAGAACGGGTACAATATTGTCGGTGTCATCACTTCGCCTGACAAGCCGGCCGGGCGTGGGATGGAAATGCAGGAATCCGCTGTGAAAAAATATGCGGTGAAGAATGGATTGAAAGTGTTACAGCCGGTTAAGCTGAAAGAAGAAAATTTTATCACTGAGCTCCGGTCGCTGAATGCGGACCTTCAAATTGTCGTGGCTTTCCGGATGCTGCCTGAAATAGTCTGGTCGATGCCGAAGATGGGCACTTTCAATTTACATGCTTCCCTCCTGCCCCGGTATCGTGGTGCCGCTCCCATTAACTGGGCGATTATTAACGGGGAAAAGGAAACCGGTGTTACAACTTTCTTTCTTCAACACGAAATTGACACCGGGAAAATAATTCTTCAGCATAAGGTGGCCATCAGCGAAAATGAAACGGCCGGTGAATTACATGATGTGTTAATGAACGTCGGGGCTGAGTTGGTTTTGAAAACTGTTCAGCAAATTGAATCGGGAAATGTTACAGTAAACGAACAGGCAGCCAACAATGATCTGAAGGCTGCTCCAAAAATTTTTAAAGAAGACTGTAAGATCAATTTCAGCCAACCTGCTCAGTCAGTTTTAAATTTTATTCATGGCTTATCTCCCTACCCGGCGGCATTTACCTTGTTGCAGGGAAAGATCTTTAAGATATACCGGGGAGAAACTGTCATTCAAAAACATACCATTCCTGCCGGAGAATATCAAACTGATGGAAAAACATTCCTTCACTTCGCTGCCCCGGACGGTTTTGTATCAGTCAAAGAAGTACAGATTGAAGGGAAGCGCAAAATGACTGTGGAGGAATTCCTGAAGGGATTTCGTCCATGAGAAAGGGACGAAAGTCGAAAAACGAGTGAATACTACTATATAGTAACGAAATAAAATTGTAACAGCGCGCTGTTCAGGCTCATCGGCTTAATTGCGAATCGATCCGTAATCGGCAATTTGAAATCCGAAATTAAAACCACCTCTTCCGGTTGAAATACCAGATCAATATTCCCGCAAGGAATGCGCATATACCAAGTATAACATAGAAAGCATGCGGCGTGTCTTCCAGCGGAATGTGTACGTTCATTCCATAAAAGCTGGCGATCAATACGGGCATGGTTAAAACGATGGTGATGGAAGTCAGGCGTTTCATCACCACGTTCAGGTTATTGGAAATAATGGAAGCGAACGCATCCATCGTTCCGCTCAGAATGTTGGTGTAGATATTCGCCATCTCCAGCGCCTGGCTGTTATCGACGATGATGTCACTAAAAAATTCCTGCTTCTCTTCGTCTTCCTTTATTTTTAAAAAGTCCGTTCGCTGGATCTTGAGCATCATCAGTTCGTTGGAGCGCAGGGAAGTGACGAAAAACACAAGCCCTTTTTCCGTCATTAGCAATTTCTTCAGCTCTTCATTCCGCATGGAGTGATACAACTCCTTTTCGAATGCATTTCTTTCGTTATTGATCTCTTTCAGATAATACAGGAAATAGAATACGCAGCGGTCAAATATCTGTAACACAAATTTATTCCGGTCTGCCGTGCTGAAATTTTTAACATTATTATTCAGGAAACAATCCACTACCGGGTTTTCATACGAGCTCAGTGTAATGATCACGTTCTGCGAGAGGATGATACCGATCGGCACCGTCATGAACTTGGCATCGTAGTTTTTTTCATCCTCTGTATTCGTAATGGGTGTTTTTAATACGATAAGATCCACGCCATCTTCCCGCTCGAATCGCGACATTTCATCGATATCAAGTGAGTCAATTAAAAAGTCGAGGGGAATACTGTACTGTTCGCTGAGCTTCTTGAGATTTTCGTGGTTAAAGGGTGGATATATGTTTATCCAGCACTCCGGTTCCGGAGCGTCAATTTGCCTGAGCTTTCCCTCGAATGTCTTGTAATATTTGATCATCTCTGTCCATTGAAGCGCTGATCCGTTGATCTGTTAATCTTCCGGGAGGAAGAATCTCTTAAAATGGCCCGGCAAAGGTAATATCTCAATTGGAAAAAGAAATTTTAACCTGAAAATAAAAACCAGCTTAACGTTACCCTGATTCCGGGTAATGGGCAGCGTTAGATCAACGTAACATGTCTTTCAATTGTGTTGATCCTTGCAGGTTTCAATAAAATTAAGTTTCAATTAGAAACCAACCTGAAATGACCGGTAGTTGGAAAAGATTTTTATTTTGCAAGTCCAAAGCGTGACAATAAATAAAGTGATACGCCACCCAACGATCAGCACAGGGGAAACGTATTTCTTTAGGAAAGTATACCATATTCCAATTTTGTTCTTTCGATCCCCTATAACGTTTAAACTTTTTTCATGAAACAAACACCTACACGCAGAAAGAGTTTTTATCTATTTCTTTTCTTATTCCTTGCGCTCAGTTTCCGTGGCACGGTCCAGGCACAGTCCTACTGCAATTTCCAGATCGGGAGCATCTTTGGTATGTATAATTATGACAACATCCAGGGAAATAATTTTGTGATCACAGGAGTATCCCTGGATGGATGTGTGCCCCTCAACTTTACAGGGGGAACGTCGGATGCCGGGAAACCGACCGCAGGCTATAACCAGGGAATTTTCACCTCGATGGGTGCAACGGTTGTAACAGATGTGCAGCATACACTTATTGTAACACTTTCCACCGGTGCTAACGCCCGGCAGGTAAGAGTGTATGTGGACTGGAATGACAATTTCAACTTTACGGACCCGGGAGACCTGTTTATAACGCAGGCCGGAATTGCCGGAAGTGTTGCCTCCACCAACCCTTTTATTTTTAATGTTCCCTCATCAAAGCCTTTAGGATCGCACCGGATGAGGATTGTTTGCGAGTACCAGAATGAAACCCAGCAAGGTTCCTGCGGTTTGGGCGGGACTACCGGTCCTGCAGGTGACGCAAAAGACTTTACATTGACCGTGACTTCTAATGCGACCTGTTCAGGAACTCCTGATGGAAGAACAGCCAGTGCAACAACTTCTTCTGTTTGTGTCGGAGGATCTACTACCATCAGTCTTAATTCTGCACCTGTTTGCGTGGCAGGTCTAAATTACCAATGGCAAAAATCATTTACGGGCACAGCCGGAAGCTTTTCCAATATCCAGAATGAAACAGGGGCAGCGGTTAACACAGGCGTGCTCACGAATCCGACCGGCAGCCCTGTTACAGTTTATTATCAATGCGTGATAACCTGCGGACTGAGCGGTCAAAGTACTGCTTCTAATGTAGTGGGTGTTACTATTCAGCCTGCTGTTCAGATCACCGGGACCGCCTCTGCCTACACCATCACCCAGGGCTCTCCCACCCAGCTGAATGCAACCGGCGCAACCACCTATAAATGGTCGCCGGGAACTGGATTGTCCTCCATTTCTGTCAGCAACCCGGTCGCTGCGCCACAGGTAACAACTATTTATACTGTTACAGGCACAACGGCTGCCGGATGTACAGGAAAGGATACCGTTAAAGTTACCGTGAATCCCATTCCGGCCTATTGTAATTTCCGTATCGCCAACAGCTTTTTATATGGTTACATATATGATAATACTGAGGATAATAATTTCTGGATAACAGGTGTTACAGTTAACGGTTCTCCTGCCCTCAATTTCACGGGTGGTACCACTGACGCGGCTAAGCCTTCTGCGGGATATAACCAGGGAATATTCACTTCACTCGGCGCTTCTGTGATCCAGGGAGTTCCCTATAACTGGACAGTTACTGTCCCGGCCGGAACCTATGCGAGGCAGATCAGGGTCTACGTAGACTGGAATGACAATTTCAGTTTTAGCGATGCTGGAGAAAATATCATAGGTTCAGGAAATCTTGCCGGATCTATTACTACGACCGGACCTAAAAGCTTTACGATTCCGCTGACTGCTGCGCCCGGTGCTCACCGTATGCGCGTGGTTTGCGAATATGCCTCTGAAACTCAGCAGGGCTCCTGCGGTAATGTCGGCAGCGGATTTGACGGTGCACAAGGTGACGCAAAAGACTTTACGCTGACAGTTATTTCAGCTACTCCCTGCTCCGGAACACCGGCGGGAGGTTCTGCTTCAGCAAACCCATCCTCTGTTTGTATAAACGGAAGCTCAACAATTAATCTTTCCGGGCAGACAAGCGGTGTAACAGGCATCACTTATCAATGGGCGCAATCTGCTACCGGGACAGCTGGTTCCTTCACAGATATTCCCGGAGCCACTTTATCTTCTTATAAGACGCCGGCCCTGGCGAATGCTACATCGAATCCGCTCAGCTACTATTACCAATGCAATGTAACCTGCACCGCCAGCGGGCAAAGCACCGCCTCCGCCAGCACAACTGTTACAGTTCAGCCAAAACCTGTCATAACAGCTTCTGCTGCCAGCTACACCATCAATTCAGGTGAGAACACCGCGCTCACGGCGACAGGAGCTTTAACCTATAAATGGTCGCCCGGCACAGGCCTGAGCTCCATTATAGGCCCGGCTGTAACAGCCTTCCCCCAGGCGACGACCGTTTACACCGTGACCGGCACCACCGCCGGCGGATGCACAGGATCAGATACAGTGAAAGTAAATGTCAACCAGGTGTCAAACGCATACTGTAATTACAAGGTCCTGTATTTTATCGGGTTGTATGGCTATGATAACCTGATGGGAAATAATTTCTGGATCACCGGCGTCAATGTCAACGGCTCTCCCGCCCTTAACTTCACCGGTGGAACCAGCGATGCAGGCAAGCCATCCCCCGGCTACAACCAGGGAGTTTTTACGTCGTTCAGCGGCACGGTAATGCAGGCACAGCAGTATGCATTTACTGTAACACGTCCAATTGGGGAATATAACTGCCAGATCAGGATCTATGTGGATTGGAATGATAATAACAGTCTCACAGATGCAGGTGAGCTGATTCTTACTTCTCCAACCCTCGCTCCTTCAACAGGTTCTTATACGGGTAATTTCATTATACCGGCGACTGCCGCTACGGGCGGCAGCACTACCGGCTCTCACCGCATGCGGGTGATCTGTGAATGGGCAGATGAAGTACAGACTGGTCCGTGCGGATCGCCGGGCGGGTTCGACGGACAGGGAGATGCAAAGGATTTCACCCTGATCGTGACACCAGCTTCGCCGTGCACCGGTACGCCCACTGCGGGAACAGCTACCGCTGTTACTTCCTCACTCTGTCTGAATGGAAGCACAACAATTAATCTTGCCGGCCAAACCCTCGGTGTAAGCGGTATCGGTTATCAATGGCAATCTTCCGCAGGCTCTTCAGGACCTTTTAGCGACATCGCAGGAGCCACTGCTCTTTCTTACAAAACACCCGCACTGGCTAATGGCACCTCCGGCCCGCTGAATTATTACTACCGGTGTGTGGTGCGTTGCGCCAACAGCGGACTGAGTGCGCCCTCGACCACATCAACTGTAACAGTTCATCCGGCCGTAGTTGTAACAGCTACTGCAGCCAGCTATTCCATCAATGCCGGAAGCAGCACGGTGCTGAGCGCTACCGGGGCCACCACTTATATTTGGTCTCCGCAGAAAGGCTTAAGCCCAACCTCCGGCGCAACTGTAACAGCCACTCCGTCTGTTACAACTATTTACCGGGTAACAGGGATCACAGGACCAGGCTGTATCGCGAGCGACACTGCCAAAGTGAACGTGATCTATCCGCCCAGCCCCTACTGCAATTTCCAGGTGATGAGTTTCTTTGGATTGTACGGGTATGATAATGCGTCCGGAAATAATTTTGTGATCACGGGTGTTACGGTTAACGGCGCTCCTACTTCACTGAACTTTACCGGCGGCACCAGCGATGCGGCAAAGCCTTCTCCCGGGTATAACCAGGGTACATTCCTGAATTATACGGCGACTGTTCGACAGACGTGGAGCTATAACATACAGGTTAGCATGTCAACAGGAAGCCTTGCCCGCCAGGTTCGTGTTTATGTGGACTGGAACAACAATAATAACTTTACCGATGCAGGAGAAAATGTTGTTACAAGTGGTGCCATCGCCGGAAGCGTAGCGACAACAGGTCCGCTCAGCTTTACAGTTCCGGGCACTGCGTCCAAAGGTCTACATCGAATGAGGGTGGTTTGCGAATACCAGAATGAAACGCAACGGGGCTCCTGCGGACAGGGTGCTGATGTGGGCGCACAGGGAGATGCTAAAGACTTCACGCTCGATGTGAAAGATGTAAACGGGAATCGTGAAGGAGAAAGCATTATCGCTCCGGGCAACAGCTCCCTGGTTAATATCTACCCCAATCCCAACTCCGGAAATATGACGGTTGAATTCGTTTCTGATGTAAATGAAAATGAGATCAGCATCGATGTAATTAATATGCTTGGCCAATGCGTTTACCATTCATTGCCATCAACTGAGGCGGGCAGTGTTACTGCAGAGATCCATTTATCTGCCTTAGTTCCTTCCGGAATTTATATGGTCCGCGTGAGTGCCGGTACCGATAAGATCGGGCAGAAGCTTATACAGGTAACCCGCTGATGGTACGCCTGCTTTAAGAAGTTAATGCAAACAGCAACCGCAATAAACCGGTTGCTGTTTGTTTTTAAGATAGTTTAGATATTAAATTGCGAAACAAATTTACCCGATGAAAAAAATTTTACTCCTTTCGCTGATCGCTTTCTGCGCTGTTAGTGCCAATGCTCAAAGCCCGGTTATTAATGGACTGGGGTCGCTGAGCGAATGTGTTGGATCCACGATGGCCATTAACGGCACCGGCCTTTCCAATGCAACGGCTGTTACAATTGGCGGAACGGCAGTTTCCTCTGTCGTATCAAATACAGACGATGAGATCATCGCGGTTGTCGGAGAAGGAACTACAGGTCACGTTGAAGTAACTACTGCTAACGGCACTGCTACCAGCGCTGATATTTTCGTGGTGAATACCTTATTACCTCCTGTTCTCTCTGTAGTCGATTCTAATGTGATTTGTAAAAGCAGTGTTGTTACACTTAATTCTTTGGGGGCTGCAGGGAAATGTCTCCAGCTGTCCGGTCAGAGCCAATATATCAGCGTAGGTAAGGTATTAAAAGCGGGAAGCTCTTATACCAAAGAGGCGTGGGTAAAAACCAGCAGCAGCGGACCCGGCGGAATCATTGCCTCCAATAGTGATGCGCTTTTTATTATCGGGTCAAAATTATTCGCTTCCAATGGAGGCGGAGCCCCAGTTGCTGATACAGTTTTATTCCCGATGGATGCCTGGACGCATGTTGCTGTAACATATGATTCTGCTACTACCACTTTAACCCTATACCGGAACGGTAACCCGGTTGCTAAAGATACACTTTCCCTACCCGGCTCTGAAGACTCCATTTTCATCGGACAAGTGGGTTCGATCGGAAGATTTTTTACCGGCCTGGTGGATGAGGTACGCGTATGGAAGGTAGCCAGGAGCCGTTTCCAACTCGTAGCGGGCATGCATTTAGCTGTTCCTGAAAATAGCTTTGGACTGGTAGCCTACTATAAGCTGGATGAAGGGCTGGATGCCACTGCCTACGATGCTTCGGGGCACGGCAACAACGGAATGATCTTCAACCAGGCAAAATGGATCAGTCCTTCAGATGCACCATTGGACTACGCCTTTTATTCATGGGCTCCGGGTAATCAAACAACTTCTTCTGTAACACTTGCACCCGACAGCACCACGCTGTACACGTTAGCCGTAAGTGATGTGAACGGCTGTGTGACCACCGACACTATCCGGGTAACAGTGAATACCTGTGTGGGAATGGAAAAGAATAATACAGTTCCAACGATCAGTATTTTCCCGGTACCCGCCGATGGCTCCATAACTGTTTTTGCAAGCATTCCTTTTAATAAAGAAATGCAACTGAGCGTTTATGATGTTACAGGAAAAGATGTTACAGAAAAAATATCTTCCCGGGAAATAACAGGGAACGAAAAAATACTAACTATCGGTATTAACGACCTGGTTCCAGGATTTTATTTTATGAAGGTAAAAACCGGCCCGGGAATAATGTGTGCCCGGTTTGTAAAGCATTAACTCTTTACCGGGTTCATTTTTTTCTTTCCGGACGATACAGCTATCATTTTCATCCGGATATCCAGCATATTCCATAATTGGGTGCTGTCTTTTTCAAGGCCACTTTGCTGCTCGGTTAGGCTTACGGGCGGAAGGGAGGAATTTTCAGCCAGGAAGCTGAACATTTCCCGGCGGTCGTTCCACTGACCCACCGCATTTTGTAACACATCCCATTGAGCCAATTCAGCAGCCGATAAAAAAGATTTACCATTTAACTCCCGGAGAAATTCATTCGCATATAACACGCGCTTGATCTTTTTCCGAACGTTGTGCAACTGGCCCGCATCCTTCCTTTTGATCAGGTGCTGAAGCCTGCGCAGCTGGTACTTTAAAAACATCCTCACCTGCTTATGATCCAGCCTCTCCACTTTTGCATTTAAGTCATTGCGTTCTTTCTTTATTCCTCTCAGGTAAATGCCGGCTTTATAAACAAAAAGCGCCCGCTCTGAATCTTTTATTTCTTCAAACCGCGTGAACGCATCAGCTATGCTCTCCGGCGCTGAAACACGCTCAAGCCGCGTAGTCATCAGCATGGCTTCGCGAATAAGCCCAGCATGATCAAATATTCTTTTCAGCGGATACCTGAATCTTTTATAGTCAAAATTTTCGTCGCTGAAGCGAAGAACTAAAAGAAGTGTATCTGTTTTCTTAAGTGTAACACGAAGTTTTTGTAACGCCGCCGGATCGGCGGTGAGCACATAGCGCTGGATATCTTCTTCTGCGCGGGTGCATAGCTTGTCGAAATATCTGCTCAGTGTTTCTGATTTCGAAGACATATCGGAGATTTCTTCAGCAAATATCCGCCGCCCGGTTACTGTAACGCTAAAAGATTTGTTTCTCATTTCAACAGGTTTTTGTTTACAAGGGAAACACTGTCCCCATTGGTAAGCACCGCAAATCTCCCTTCCTGTTGTTAATGCATCCGGTTAAAAAGGTTAAGAGATTGTTAAATCGTTTTATTTTGTCGCGCGAAACTGTGCTGTGAAAAAGAAAGAAACTATCAAACCTGCTGCTCCTACCGGGGATTCTTTCGCGGATTTTATTCTTCGCTATGCCAATATCTTTTTGGTACTGGCCGCGGTGCTTGTCTACTATAAAACTTTTTCCCTCACAGGCCTCACCCATCTTGACGATACCATTTTCATTTTTGACAAACAGGAATTCGACAAGCACCTATCCAATATCCTCGTCGCATTTAATGTTGGGTGCTTTAATGAAAAGGACATTTATTACCGGCCTGTATTCCTGATCACCTTTATCCTGGAATACCAGCTGGCAGGCGAAGGATTCAAGCTTTATCATTTCACGAACCTGTTACTGCATTGTATTAATATCCTGTTACTGTTCACCTTCCTGCGGAAGCTGAACTTTTCAAAAGCTGTCGCTTTTGTACTCACACTTATTTTTGCCGTTCATCCCGTGCTCACGATGGCGGTGGCGTGGATCCCCGGAAGAAATGACCTGCTCCTTTCGGTTTTTACACTTTCCTTTTTTCTCTTAGCCATCCGGTACACAGAAAAAAAGGATGTAACATCCTACATACTTCAGCTGATCTTTCTCTTCCTGGCCTTATTCACCAAGGAAACCGCTGTCTTCATTCCGTTCGCGGCTGTACTTTTATTTTTTTGCCTTAAGCAAGAAACACTTTTACAAAAAAAATATTACCGGCTTGGAGGGGGCTGGCTGACAGCGCTCTTACTCTGGTATTACAAGAAAACTTCTGTTCTGCCCGACAATTCGGAAGGTGTGATCAATGCCGGGCTGTTACAGACCTTTCCGCATCGCGTGCCCGGGCTGGTACAATACATAGGGAAAATTTTTCTACCCTTCAATCTTTCCGCCTTCCCGCTCATCGAGTCCACCACTTTTATTTATGGCTTCATAGCGATCGTTTTCCTCGCAATAATTATTCTGCTGAATAAAAACCGTGATAACAAAATGATCCTGCTGGGTGCGTCGTGGTTTATTCTTTTCATCCTTCCCTTCTTCTTTGTGCCCAAGAATATTAATGACCAGCTGTTTGAACACCGTCTCTACATTCCCATAATCGGGATATTTATCCTGCTCAACCAATCGATTATTTTTTCGAAAATATTTTCCACGGGTAAAATGCTGATCATCGGATTCATTGTTGCGGCCGGGTTATCATTCCTGACCTTCAACTATATCAGCCGCTTTGATAATGAACTCGTTTATTGGTCACATGCAGTTGAGGATTCCCCGCAATCCGCTTACGCGAATAAGATGTATGGCATCAAGCTCACTGAAAATAAAAAACAGGAAGAGGCGATCCCGTTTATAAGAGCTGCTTATCGCCTGGATTCCACTGAGCGCTATACCAACCTGTTTTTGGCTCGCCTCATTTATATTCCAAATGATTCATTGGTAAAAGCTGAAATAGCCCTGCGAAATGAAGCCCGCATCAATCCAAGTTTTTCCGATACCTATTTTGAGCTGGCTCATGTCTGCTTCATGAGAAGCGATTTTGAATGTGCCAAGCAGAGCCTTATAAAATATCTTGAATTTCGCCCCGCCGACGAAAGCTCGAATAATAACCTCCTCAAATTATATTATGACCTCAAAGAATACCCCGAAGCAAAACAGCAGATGAACCGGATGGAGCAAATGGGTATGCCGATCAACGGTGTTATCAAGGCGACCGTTGATGCTGAACTGAAAAAGTAAGCCGTCTCGGGCACTCTAAGCACTAAGCACCAGGAACTTAGCATTATGCCCCAATTATTTTTACCCGGACCTGTAACTTTTACCCGGGTCAGACTGGTCTAACAATATTCCCACTTAAAATTTTAAACCTATGAAAACACCCTCAACCCGCCCGGGCGCAATGATCTTTTCATTCGCTCTTTTATTGATCAGCACTTTTTCCTTTGCCAACAGGATCTCGCCTGATGTAAACACGTACACTTTTGAAAGTCAAAAACTTTCCATTCAATTGGAAATTCCTGATGAATGGAAAACAAAAATTGTAACAGAAGAGTCAGAAAATTCAGTTGTATTCAAATACCTGAATACCGGCAGTGATCCTGTTTTTCTTTTCTCCGTCAATAAAGTTTCCGCTGAACACTGGATGAAGATCAAAGACCAGCTGAACAACAGCGGCATGCTTCTCCGTAAGGATAACGATATTTATTACTACGAGAAAACAAGCGCCGCTTCCATCCGCGGTGCTAATAAAGAAGAATACAGATCGATCGTTTCCAATCTCGATGAGGTGATCAAAACCGCTAAAAGCTTTTAAAGGAAGCTGAGTCAGTTTTCAACTTCAGGTAACCAAAGCTGTTTCCATAGAATTTTACCTGGGATAGATTCATCTCTTTGTTTTCCTGGTCAGGGGGCTTATTCAGGTTGGTGCGGGAGAATTTCGAAAAGCCATAGCTGGAAGAGAGTTCTCCATGCACACATCGCACTGTAACAAGCTGTTCAGGCCCAAGTGTATCTTTTCCCAGCACAAAGCGATCAACGGTCAGATCTTTCCCTGAAAAATTAGACCAGTAAAGAGAAAGCGTTTTTCCCGTAGTGTCTTTGTAGGCATAAAAGACCGCCTGGGCAAAGGAATCTGTAACAGTCTGAAGCGCCACGTGATTCTGATCAAAGATCTCTTTGATATTTTCAAAAGCATAATAAGGAACCCGCTTGATAAAAACACCGGGCAACTTCTCCTTTTCCTGCCGTAACGTGATCAGCCCGCTGTTACCGGATCTTCCACCGCTCGCAAGCACAGAGAACGTCGCTATTTCGATCGGTGAGTTATGACGGGCGTTATAGTTATTTAAAAAATGAAGGAACGCCTGCGAATAAATTCCCTGGAGAAGTGTATTGAGAAAAAATCCCTGGGTCATCTGAGGAGCAATATTCCATTCGGTCATCCAGATCTTATTTTTCGGGAATGCCTGCGCATAATATTCCATCGAAAGAGAAACCACTCCGCTGGGAGAATAGAGGCGGGCCAGGTCCCTTGCCGCTACCCGGAAAGCTGAATCAGTGGTTAAGCCTTGCTTAACTGTTACAGGAAGATAGCAATGGATGGATATGGCATCGAAAATATTGTTCCGGACAATGGCATCATTCCATGATTTAAAAAAGCTGAACTCCCCGGAATTCATCGGGACATCACCTGTTTTATTGTAAGGAGCCACGCAGGCTCCCACTTTCAATCCCGGGAATGATTTACGGATAGCTGTTACAAACAGGCTCGCTTTGATCATGTAACTTCCGGGGAACCGGTAAACCGTGCGGATATTCTGCTGGAAAAGGTCGCTGCCGACTTCCACTCCTATCACATCAACACCGCTCTCTTTAAAGTAGTTGAGCTGCTCCACACATTCTTCAGGAGTACCTGTTACAACATTTGCTACCACTAATACCTTTGCTCCACATGATCTCACGAGTTGTACGAAATCCTGTATGTACGGATGGTCCACATGTGTCTGCATTTCAAATAAACCCTGCCGTTCCATTTTCAGTGCAACCCGCACATCGGCACCCTGTACCTGTGATTTCATGTAGCCGTATCCATTCTCCAGTGCGTGAACGTAGTTGGAGACATTTCCCCCGGGCCAGCGAAAAACCTGCGGGCTTAATCCCTTCACTGCCTTCACAAAATTCGTATCGTAAGGATTGGAGATCTCCGAATACAAATTGTCAACCGAGAACCCGAAAAGCCGGGGATTCACCGCTGTTACATTTGTGTCACTAATGAAAATGGAAATTTTATTCGCCGAACTGTCATTAGCCGGTGCACGGTTTATCCCTGTATGAAAAAGAAAAAAAGAACTGTTACAGAAAAAGCAAATGGAAATAAAAAATAAAAAGAGGATCCGCTTCATGATTTCAGCTGGGCTTTATTATGCCGGTTAATGTCGATGCTGGCATTCAGCTCAAACCCGATCAGCAGGATCAGGGAATTGTAGTATAGCCAAAGCATAATGACGATGAGTGTTCCGATGGAACCGTAAATTTTATTGTACTGTCCGAAATTATTGATGAAAAAAGAAAACAGCAGGGATGTCAGCATGGATAGCAAAGCAGCCAGTGTTGAGCCGGCAGAAAAAAACTTCCATCGCTTATGCACGGCAGGACCGTAAAAATAGATCATTGAGATGCTGGCATAAAAAAGAAAAATGATCGTGAGCCACTTGATCGTATTCAAAACAAAATAGGTGAACGAGTCTTTAAAATTCAGGGAATCCATTATCCAGTTGATCACGTATTCGCCTGCTACAATAAAAATGATCGAAAGCAGGAAAAGCAAAAAAAGTAACAGCGTGATCTTAATGCTCACCGCTATCTTGGGAAAAAAATTCCGCTTTCGGAATGTGGGATAAACCTTGTCGAATGAATTCATCAGCTCGAAAACGCCGCGTGTACTGTAGTATAAAGCAAGGATAATGCCGAGTGAAAGCAGCCCGCCTCTTTGCTGACTCACGATGTCCTGGATAGTGGCGCTGATGGTGAGATAAGCGCTGTGCGGCATCAGGTTATAAATGTAAAGCATTACGATAACCTGCAATCCTTCAATCGGTAAATAAGGAATGAGCGTGAAGAGAACGATGATTGCAGGAAAAAGAGAAAGCAAAAAACTAAAAGACACGGCAGCCGCTCTTGTATTCACTGCATCACGTTGAATTTCTTTGAAGAGAAACGAGAATACATCATACACAGACTGTCCTTCAAACCCGGGAGGAATTATGCGCTTGCATATCCAGGAAAACTTCCGCTCGTAGGAATGATAAATATTCAGTAGCTGCTTAATCATCGGATGTTCTGCTGGTTAAGGTACTTCTGGTACTTCGCTGCATTCTTCTGATGTTCCTTGTAATTCGAAGCAAAGGCATGATAGCCCGGCCTTTCCACGCTTGCACAAAAATATAAATAATCAGAGGCTACAGGGTTCAGCACAGCATCAATCGATTTGATGGAAGGCGTACAGATCGGGCCCGGCGGAAGACCTTTATGCTTGTAGGTATTGTAAGGCGATTCATTATCGGTATGAATTCGCAACACGCGGCGAAGCAGAAAATTTTTCACAGAGAACTTTACCGTGGGATCTGCCTGTAACGGCATATCTTTTTTCAGCCTGTTCAGGTAAACGCTGGCGATCGTTGGCTTCTCATCATTACGGTTGGTTTCTTCTTCAAGGATAGAAGCGAGAATGGAAACCTGGATGGGGCTCAACTGTAACGCTTCTGCCTTTTGCCTTCGCTGTACCGTCCAGAATTTATCATACTCTCTTTTCATCCTCTCTATAAACTCTCTTTCCTTGATGGTCCAGTAAAACTCGTAGGTATTCGGAACGAAAACAGCCATGACGTTTTCCGGGTTGAAATCCATCTCCCGCAAATACACTTCATCATTCAGCATGGTAAAAAAAAGTGTCGAATCAATTTCCAGCTTGTCAGAAATAAATGCGGTAAAATCTTCCTTCGTTCTGAATTTATTGATCACCAGTTTCACCGGTGTTTGCTGACCGCTGCGGATAAGCTTTATCAACTCATAGTTATTCATTTGCGGCTGCAGCTCGTAACGGCCGGGATGGAGGTTCTCCGGGAGTTCAAGCCGCTCAGCAGCCCAGCGGAATGATTCGCTGTTACGAACGATCTTTTTATCCGTTAACAAATTAATGAGTTGCGGAAATGTCGTTCCTGTTGGGATATAAAGAAAATTTTTTTCGCCTGCGCCTACAATGACATTCGGCGAATACAGCCTCATGTACAGGTCAATTCCGAGAGAAGCAGCACCGATCAATAAGATAAGAACAAAAGAGAGAATGATCTTCTTAGTCCTGCTCCATTTTTTCTTCGCCATCAAGCAAATGTATCGAAAAGAAAAAGGTGTTTCAGTTTTCTATTTCTCAAAATATTTAAACCGTAAAACAATATCGTACTTGTTTTTATCGAGAACACTGTTAGACATTTCTATCTCGATCACCATCTTCGAATAAGAATCGCTGTAGCCGTCTCTGACAATAAATGGCAAATAGTAAGTCATGTAAGAGCTGTGATATTCTCCTTTATAAGTGTTTGTATCAGAAACCAGCGTGCAGCAATATTTTGAACACTTACCAAACTGGCTCACATAACTATGATACTTTTCATTTGTATCATCAAAGCTTCCTTCGTACAGCACGTTGTACCACGTATTGTGCTTGCTTAAAAATCCGCCCGATACTTTTGCCTCTATTGAACCGGAAACTTTTTTAGTAGAAAAATAATAATCGCCGAGGCTGTACTCACTCTCTTCTTTTTTTCCTTTAAAGGATTCAAAATTATTCGGGTACTCCTTCATCGCGAGCTCGATCATAGGACAGAAATCCAGTTCTTCCGCTGTAGTAACATCAGAGCTGCTGCTGCTACTGTAGCTGTCACTCGATGACTTTGCTGCTTTTGATTCAGTGCCGGTATTATAATCGTCGGACTTAGTGTCATTCTCATTTTCTGCTTTTCCCTTGAAGTTTCCGGCTTCGAAATAGCCATCCATTACTGCCCCATCTTCTCCATGATAATATCCTTTACCTTCCCGCTGATCGTTTTTGAAAAATCCATAGTAATAGGAGCCATCGTCCCAATCATACCTGCCAAATCCATGGCGCTCTCCGTTTTTCCATTCACCGGCATAAGAGTTCCCGTTTTTCCAGAGATAAATTCCTACTCCGTTTTCGCAGTTGCCAATGCACTCGTCATTAAAGCCAACGGTATAACTTTCGCTGAGCTTTCCATCAACAAAATATCCTGACTGAATACTTCCGTCTGCATCCTGGTAATAACCTTTACCATTCAATATCCCGTTTTTAAAATGTCCGAAATAAAAGGAAGAGTTATCCCAGATATATTCTCCAAATCCTGTTCTCTCACCATAAACCCATTCGCCTACGTAATTATCGCCATTGTCAAAGAACTGAACACCAACTCCGTTGTAACAGTCGCCTCCGACACATTGTGCATTCGCTGAATAAGCAGTAATCGTGATGAGTATAGCAAGGATGAGTTTTAAGCTTTTGCTTAGCATATAGTTAGATTTTTGGGAGTCCAAGATAGGGATAAATCCGGAAGAAGGCAGAGGGTAAAAGGTATAAGGTGTAAGGTGTAAGGTCGTTAAGCCCAGGTTTCATCCTTGTAAAGTACAACTCATCAAAATTTATAAATGTATAGAAGTTCACTTCGCATCCTTACACCTTACACCCTACACCTTATACCATACACCTTTTACCTTTAACCTTATAATCCCTATTTTCGCCGCCCTACTCCAGAATGAAAATGATCAAAGTATTCAAATTCGGTGGTGCATCGATAAAAGACGCGGACGGCTTCCGGAACGTAAAAAAAATCCTGGAACAGTTCCCGAAAGAACAACTCGTTATCGTCGTTTCCGCTTTGGGAAAAACGACGAATGCGCTGGAAGAAATTGCACACACTTATTTTAATAAAGGCAATGCCACTCCCCTGCTCGAGTCATTAAAGCAGAAACACGTGGAGATCCTCGACCAGCTTTTCGCGGATAAAAAAAATCCGGTCTATGATGAAGTGAACAATACGTTCGTGGAGATCGATTGGATACTCGAAGACACACCGGCTGAATCATACGACTATTTGTATGACCAGATCGTCAGCATTGGTGAAATGGCTAGCACGAAAATGCTGGCTGCTTATCTCTTTGAAAATAAATTACCGGTAAAATGGATGGATGCCCGCGACCTGATCCGTACAGACAATACTTATCGCGAAGGAAAAATAAACTGGGAGCTGACAGAAAAAATGGTGAGGGAAAAAGTAACACCTGTCCTTGCAGAAAATAAATGGGTTTTGACACAGGGATTTTTAGGCGGTACTTCAGAAAATTTCACTACTACACTTGGCCGCGAAGGCTCTGATTATACAGCAGCTGCTTTGGCTTATTGTCTCGGCGCTGAAAGTGTTACAATCTGGAAAGATGTGCCGGGAGTGCTGAATGCAGATCCGCGCTATTTTCCGAAAGCACAAAAGATCGATAAGCTCGGTTACCTCGAAGCGATTGAAATGACCTACTACGGCGCAACCGTTATTCACCCGAAAACGATCAAGCCGTTACAGAATAAAGGAATACCGATGAATGTGCGCTCATTCATTCAGCCGGCTGAGGCAGGAACGAACATCGCGGAATCACACGACTCATTATTGCTTCCGGCGATAATGGTTTTGAAAAAGAACCAGGTGCTGATCTCCATCTCTGCAAAAGATTTCTCCTTTATCGCTGAAGAAAATTTGGGCTACATCTATAATCTTCTCTCCAAGTACCGCATCAAAAGTAATATGATGCAGAATGCAGCGATCAGCTTTTCGATCTGCGCAGACAATGATGAAGCGAAAGTCAAACCATTCGTTGAAGAACTGTCACAGCACTATCACACACTCAGCAACGATAAATTGGAATTGCTGACAGTGAGACATTATACCGATTCTGTTTTATCTTCTCTCACTGCCGGACGAAATATTCTGATGGAGCAAAAGACAAGGAATACGGCGCAGCTGGTGATGAAGGAGAATTAGTCGTGAGTCTGGAGTCTTGAGTCGTGCATATTGGCAATTGAGTGTTGCTTTGAAGCAGCGATGAATCAAAACTATTTGTCTAACTTTCTGGAAATTTACTGGCATGAAAAAAATTTACAGTCTTAGTCTCCTTCTGTTTTTTTGTTCTGAATTTATTTCTGCACAAGCTATCTGGTCAGAAAATTTTAATGCTAATCCATGTAACTCAGGCTGCAGGCTGAATAATTACACAACTACCAACGGCGCTTGGAATGAAACTGTTACAGGTGCCCAGGGATCTGCTCCGAATGTTTGGTATGTGAGCTGTGCAGAAAATGCCATGCCCGCCGGTTCATGCGGAAGTGGCTGTAACGGTGTATCACCGGCAAATACTCTTCATATCGGCAATCAATCTTCTTCACCTACTGCCAGCCTTTTTTGTCCAGCGGGAGATTGCCGAGCCGTATATGATGCGGGTTTAGGTTTTTCCGGCTCAGGTGAAACTGTAACATCTGTAAGGGCTGAATCGCCAACAATAAGTTTAACTGGAAGATCCAACCTGGTATTAAGCTTTAATTATATAGAAGGTGGAGATGGTACATCAGATAATTTTACGGTTTGGTATTATAATGGTGCATCCTGGATTCAACTCGCTGATCCTCCTAAAACACAAAACACTTGCGGTGGCAGCCATGTAGGAACGTGGACTAAATTTTCTATTCCTATTCCTGCATCTCAAAACAATAATGCCAATTTCAAATTAGGATTTCAATGGGTCAACAATGATGATTTTATCGGAACCGATCCTTCAGTTGCAATTGACAGCATAGTCCTTTCTCCTGCAGTTATTGAACACCCCCAGGCAGATTTTACAGCTGATAATATCAATCCATGCAAAGGAGATTGCATCACTTTCACGGATCAGAGCATGCCTGCCCAGGATCCGATCACCACGTGGGCCTGGACTTTTGAAGGAGGGAACATTAATGGAACCTCTCAGAACACCTATATAGGGCAAAATCCACCGCCGGTCTGCTATCCGAATCCGGGTTCATTTAAGGTGTCACTTTATATCTCGGATGGAGTCAATCAAAATATGCTATTGAAGAACAACTTTATCACTGTTGTAAACTGTCCACAGGTTATTTCAGATTTCAAAGCAGATTCAATCAGTATTTGTAAAGGAGATTGTATTCACTTCACTGATCTGAGTACACCTGTTGGAGGTATTACTCAATGGGCCTGGACTTTCCTGGGCGGAAACCCCTCCTCCTTTGTTGGCCAGGCTCCCCCGGAGATCTGTTACAGTATTCCCGGCGATTATGATGTTACGTTATTTGTAACCAATGGAGTTAACCAGAATACCGTACTGAAACAACATTACATTAATGTAAGAAACTGTCTTGCAAAACCCCGCGCTGCCTTTTCAGTTTCTAAAAATTTAATTTGCCCGGATGAGTGTATTCATTTTACTGACCTGAGTATTAACAGTCCAACTTCATGGAAATGGACGTTTGCAGGAGCTAATCCGGGTATATCAACCGACCAGCACCCGGACAACATCTGTTACAATTCTTCGGGGACATATGATGTTGAATTGATCGCTTACAATTCTTCAGGGTCCGATACTTCCCATATAACAGCTTACATAACAGTGGATCCATGTAGCGGAATTAATGATAGAATAGCAAGTTCACAGCTGAGCATTTTTCCAAATCCATTCAGTAACTATTTTACTGTTACAAACAAGAATGCTTTCCGCGAGGTAAAGGTAGTGGTGTGCGATGTGACAGGAAGGAAGCTTAAAGAATTCAATTTAGATGGCGGGAATACTTTCCAGGTAAATGCAGAAGAACTGCCTGCAGGCATTTACTCACTCCAGGTCATTTCGGAGAACGGGAATCCAGTTTCGAAAAGACTAATTAAGCAATAAGCAAAGATGGCTTTAAACATTTAATCCTATTGACATGAAAAAACTGTTCTTTTTATTCTTATTTGTTCTTTCACTCATATCCTGCAGAACTGTAACAGCCCAGTTAGTCTGGTCCGAAAACTTTAATGCCGCTCCCTGCAGCACCGGTTGCCGCGCCGGGGGCTACACTTCTCCCAATGGCACGTGGACTGAAACTGTTACAGGAACCCAGGGGACTCACCCGAATGCCTGGTTCATCAGTTGTGCAGAGAATGCTATGCCCATTGCTTCATGCGGAAGTGGATGCAATAGCGGATCACCTGCTAACAGTTTACATATTGCTAATCAACCCAATTCTCCGGGCGCTCCTTTATGTCCCACCGGCGACTGCGGAGCATCGTATGATTTAGGTTTAGGATCACCAGGACAAGTCGCTACTTCTATCCGGGCTGAATCACCAACCATCAATTTAACTGGTAAAAGCAATTTAAATTTAAGCTTCAATTACTTAGAAGGTGGAGATGAAACAACAGACAATTTCGCTGTTTGGTATTACAATGGAGCCACCTGGGTTTTCCTGGCAGATCCCGCAAAAACCACTAATTCGTGTGGTGGAAGTCATAAAGGAAAATGGACAAATTTTTTTTACAAGATTCCCGCCTCCCAAAACAATAATGCCAACTTCAAAATTGGTTTTCGATGGGTGAATAATGCCGACGGAATAGGAACCAATCCTTCTGTAGCTATAGCTAACATTGAAATTTGTCAACCTCAAACATTTGCAGATCTCACCGTTCCAACGCAGTCAGTTTGCAAGGGTGAATGTTTATCTTTTACAGATAATAGTAGCTCCACTTGTTCAACCATTGCTATTTGGTCCTGGACTTTCCAGGGAGGAACTCCGGCAAGTTTTATTGGACAAAACCCTCCTCCGGTCTGCTATGCTATTCCGGGCGAGTACGATGTGACATTATTTGTTCAGGATAACGCAGGTGCCAGCAATACACTTTTGGTTACAGACTTTGTAACAGTTTCTCCTTGTGATCCATTAGAAGCAAGAATCTTCATCAACCAATTTGAAAATTGCAAAGACAGTTGTATCCAATTTACAGATGCGAGCACTTCACGGCTAGGCACAATCTCTTCATGGACATGGACATTTGAAGGAGGCATGATTTCAGGATCAACTCAAAATACTTACTCGGGCCAAACGCCACCGAAAATCTGCTACACAGATACAGGGGAGTTTCATGCGAGACTTGTTGTTTCTGACGAGTTTGGAAGCGACACAGCCAATAAATATATTAAAGTAATAGAATGCATTCCATTAGTTCCCAATTTCAGTGCAGACAAAACAACAATTTGTAAAAATGAATGTGTAACATTCACTGATAGCAGTGAAGGAAATATTTTTGCCGAGTTTTGGACGTTCCAGGGTGGATTGGTTGACGGCTCAACGGATAGCATTTATTTTGGTCAAAGCCCTCCCCAAGTTTGCTATCCAAACCCGGGAAGTTTTGATGTTACAGTGGAAATAGCTGATGGCCTCACTCCTATTAAAACTTTAACGAAGACAGGCTATATCCTCGTTGACGTCTGCACAGAAATTAAACTTGTTTCGGATCCGGGATCGATTACCATTTTTCCTAATCCCTTCTCAAATAGTTTTTCCGTCATCTCAGAAAATAATTTCAGTAAAGGAAAAATTTTCATGTATGATATATTAGGAAGAGAGGTAAAGCAATTAAATTTACCCGGAGAAGGAACTTTGATAGTAACGGACGCAGAACTTACTCATGGAGTTTATTTTCTCCGTATTGTCTATGAAAATGGCAATAGTATTTCGAAAAGATTAATTAAGCAGTAAGCAGGAGCAGACAGAACATTTCCAATATTTATTTACATTTAAACACCAAATTTCATGACATGAAAAGATCCGTCTTTTTACTCCTATCCATCCTTTCAATTATATCCAATAAAACTGTAACAGCCCAGGTACTCTGGACGGAGAATTTCAATGCTGTTCCCTGCAGCACCGGCTGCCGAGCGGGATCGTATACTTCGTCCAATGGAACGTGGACAGAAACTGTAACAGGAACACAGGGCGCCCACCCGAATGCATGGTTTGTGAGCTGTGCGGAAAATGCCGGGCGCGCCGGCACCTGCGGGACCGGCTGTAACAGCTCCTCTCCTTCCAACAGTTTGCATATCGGGAACCAATCAGACTCACCGAATGCTAATTCCTTTTGTCCCAATGGAGATTGTGGCGCCTTTTACGATAATAAAGTGATTACATCCATACGAGCTGAATCTCCGGCGATCGATCTAACCAATGGCACTTTCCCTGTTCTGTCCTTCAATTATTTTGAAGGAGGTGACGGAACCAAAGACAATTTCACTGTTCATTTTTACAACGGTACAACGTGGGTACAGCTTTCTGACCCGCTTAAAACCGCTACATGCGCTGCCTCTCATCCCGGTAAATGGACTAATTACCTTTACCAGATACCTTCCTCCATGAACGGGAAAACTAATTTCAAAATTGGTTTTCAATGGGTGAATAATGATGATGGTTCCGGCTCCAATCCTTCTGTTGCTATTGACAGCATTCAAATTATCAACTCTTCAATAAAGGCTGATTTCGGAGTTTCGACTCAAACAACCTGTACAGGTGGTTGTCTCACATATACTGACAGCAGCCAAAACGCCGTTGGCCCAATAATAGTATGGTCGTGGACATTCCAGGGAGGAACTCCCTCCAGCTACATTGGTCAGAATCCTCCACCCATTTGTTATCCGAATGCCGGAAAATATAATGTTCAGTTATATATTCAAAACAGTTTGGGAGGAAGTAACACTAATTTTGCCTCAGAATATATCAGGGTAATCTCCTGCCTGCGGCCTATCGCAGGATTCCTCGCTTCGTCAACAGGCATTTGCATTGGAGACTGTGTCAATTTTACGGATAACACCATCGGGGGAACAAAGCCTTATACTTCCTGGGAATGGGAATTCCCCGGCGGAAACCCGGCAACCTTTTCAGGGCAAGCACCGCCGCCGGTCTGTTACAGTAATGAAGGTCTTTATGCGGTGAAATTAAAAGTGAAAGACACAAATGGGATCACTGACTCTTTAGAAGAATCTGATTTTATCACCGTGTCCAACTGTGAACAAAAACCCGAAGCTGCTTTTTCCGGTTCTAAAACGCTGATCTGCGAAAATGAATGTATCAGCTTTACCGATTTAAGCGTCGGCGATCCCGATATGTGGAGATGGACATTTGACGGCGCTGTACCTAATACTTCCACTGACCAGAACCCGCAGAATATCTGTTACAGTACTACCGGCTTCTACGATGTCGAATTGATCGCCTCCAATTCCTCCGGCTCCGACACTACCCGTCTCACCTCCTTCACGACCGTGGCGGTTTGCACCGGTATGGATCATCCCGAAGCGGAACAGGAACTCAGCATCTACCCTAATCCTTCCAGGCAATATTTTACTGTTACAACAAATGATAATTTTCAACCGGGAAAGGCTTTGCTTTATGATGTAACAGGACGGGAAATGCTTGGAATTGATCTGGCCGGGGGAAATTCATTTCAATTGAACACGGAGAAGTTACCGCCAGGAGTTTATTCGCTCAATATTATTTATAAGAGCGGAAAAATTATAACAAAAAGATTGATCAGGCAGAACTGACTTTAGTATTCCGGCCGTTTAAAAATAACCGAGCCGATAAATGCGGCGCGCGCATCAAATGAATACGATTCTATTTGCGGAGATTTGATCTCTTCTTCCTTTATCACTGTCATTACTTGTTCCGGCTTGAGTGATGATACTCCCTCCTTAAAATCCGAAGCAGAGTCAACCGCTTCTATTACCCTTACCGGTTGCGGCTTTTTTAAAACAGGTTCTTTTTTTAGAGGCTTCGGCGCAGGCTTGGGTTTCGGTAGATTCCAATCGCCAAAAACGTTGGGACGCGGTGAAGCAGGTGTCGGATTGAAATGTGGCTGAGGCTTCTGAGGAACACCTTTTTTCCTCTTCTCTTCTTCCTCCTGCTTTTTCTTATTGGCAGCATAAGCGCTGTACAAATAGTAAGCAAGCAGACCGACTAGCCAAATCCATTGTTTATCCATGGGATGAAAGTAGAAATTAAGAATTAAGAATTATCAATTAAGAATTAAAAATCACAGATCGTCATAGCGGTATCTGCTTTCTTATTTATAATTTATACTATTATCTAGTTGACCATCACACTTTTCACATTCACAAATTCCCGTATCCCTTCTTTCGAAAGCTCGCGGCCGTAACCGGATTTTTTTATTCCGCCGAATGGCAGCCGCTGATCCGATTTCATCAGCGTGTTGACATATACAGAACCGGATTCCACTCTCCGGGCGATAGCCAGTCCACGCACCTTATCTTCCGTCCACACAGAACCACCTAACCCAAACCGGGAAGCATTGGCAAGTGTTACAGCTTCATCTTCGTCCTTCGCCACGATCACGCACAACACCGGGCCAAAGATCTCTTCATCGAAAGCTGGCATTCCCGGCTTTACGTTCGTTAACAGCGTCGGCTCAAATAAGGCATTTACATGCCTTCCGCCTGTTACAACCGAAGCTCCTTTTGTAACAGAATCATCTACCTGTTTTTTCAGCTGAATAGCCAGGTCCGCTCTTGCCATCGGGCCGATGTCTGATTCATCTTCCATCGGGTTGCCGGCTTTCAGGGCGAGAATTTTCTCCTTCACAAGCTGCGTAAATTTTTCTGCCACGGCACCTGTTACAATAAACCTTTTCGCCGCAATACAACTCTGACCCGCATTGATCATCCTCGATTTGATGGCAGTGTCAACTGTTTTCGTTAAATCGGCATCATCCAATACAATGAACGGGTCGCTTCCTCCCAGTTCCAGCACCGATTTCTTGATCACTTTTCCTGCGGCCGATGCAACATTACTCCCTGCCGCCTCACTTCCCGTGAGTGTTACAGCTTTCACCTTGTCATTTTCTATCACCGCTTTCACCGCTGCAGCTTCGATCAGTAAGGTTTGAAAGCATCCGTCCGGTAATTTTGCTTCCCGGAAAAGTGTCTCCAGTTCCAGCGCACATTGCGGGACATTAGACGCATGCTTCAGCACACAAACGTTACCCGCCATGAGCGTGGGTATCGCATAGCGGATCACCTGCCAGAATGGGAAATTCCAGGGCATGACACCGAATACAATGCCGATCGGTTCATAAAAAATATAGGATTTCTCTGCTTCCGTTTGAATGAGCTCTTCTTTCAAAAAGTATTCAGCATTCGCCGCATAGAATTCACACGCCTTCGCGCATTTTTCTATCTCTACGATAGATTCCTTCAGCAGCTTGCCCATCTCGAGCGTGATCAGCTCCGCATATTTTCGCTTATTCTTCTGTAACAGCTCGCCGGCTTGCCGGATGATCGCTGCCCGATCAGCAAATGAAGCACGCTTCCACTCCTGCCAGGCCCGGTCCGCGAGTTCTATTTTTTCTTTTACGACAGCATCTGAATGGGAAGAAAAAGTTTTTACCGTTTGATTCGTAAAGGGATTAACTGTAGCGATCATTGTCTGAACTTATTGATCAAATAAAAAATAATCGTGAGCAAAATACTAAGTATGATGCTCGTCATAACAGGAAAGTAGAATGTGAAGTTCTTTTTCTGAATAAAAATATCGCCGGGAAGTTTTCCGACGAAGGGAATTTTGTTAAAGAAGAAAAGCAGTATGCCTACCAAAACGCAGATCACACCAATGATTATCAGCGTCTTTCCCAATACAGAAAAATTCATGTGATTATTCCCAAACGGGGTTCTTCTTAATGCTCAGGTATTTCTTCAGGTTGATCCAGAAAGCGAGCACGAGGTATATAATAACAGGAGAGGTCACGGCAATGAAAGAAGTATAAATAAAATAGAGCCGGATGGTAGAGGATGGAATTCCCCATTTCTCACCGAGGTAAGAGCAAACACCGAAAACTTTTTCTTCTATCAAATATTTGATCCGTGTCATAGTTCAAAAGTAGAAAACAGAAATAAACTATCAAATTGTTTTTTCCGCCCGGCTCAATAACTTATTCCCAATTGCACAATCCAGGCAACGCTTGCTGCTGCAATACGTGTTTTTGAGCTGCAGAAGAGACTGCGAGGTGGCTGCATTTTTCGATTTAATGCCCGCCAACGCCCAATGTTCAATGATGGAATTTTTCTCGGAAGGGATTTCCTCGAGGAACTGCAGGGAACGGGTGATAAATTTTTCTTCATCCCGTTGTTTTCCATAGATAAAAATGAATGGGACAATGGTATTGATAATCAACAGGTGAATAAAATCCTTTCCCAAAACTTTTTTCCGGCTGACTGATCTTTTATCAAGCGTAAAATGACTTTCCCAAAATGGCGAAGTGGAAACGGAAAATAAATTTTCCAGTTCCTTCACTGATGCAGCATCGAGGATCCGGGAAAATAAATGAGTTGACCGGTGAACCAGCGACGCCAGTTGTGCAATCCTTACTGTGGGAAAATTAACAGGGCGCAGGCGAAGAAATTTCCAGACAGACCTGTCCATTGGCAGGATGGAATGTTTTTTCTTTAAGAATAAAAATTCCTTTTGGAGCTGAGCCGGGTATTCTTCTTTGAATTCTCTTTCCAGGAAACCTGCGGTTCCGAATAAAAGCGCTTCCAGCTGAAAAAGATTGCTTTTATATTTTTTCAGAATTTTGATCGACAGGGATTTTGCCAGCCATTCAAAAGGCTCCGCATTTATTTTTGCCCCGAAACTTCCCGACAAGAATTGATAAAAAGTTTCTTCCCAATTATTCTGATTCTGTAACAGCGAGCGCCGGATGGCCTCTGTCTTTGCTTCCAGCCTTTCCACCATTAATCGCTGCAGCCATGACGACACGGAGAATTCATCTATCTGATTCAATTGCTTTTCGCAGGGAATCCAATCCCCGCTTTGCATCAGCAGATCATAACGCGAAAAAACATTCTCATCAAATTTCCCTTTCATCTCCAGGCAAGGTATTTCCTTCCCTGTTGCATCCATCACGGGTTCATCCGCTTCATACACGCAATGCAGAATTACATTGTTGTAAGATCTGTCCAAGGAGTGATTGTGCCTTTTCCAATCCGAGCTTTTGATATGGAGTTCGACATTGCCCGCCCATACCGTTTCGCCTATCCTTATTTTGGCATTACTGAAATCGGGGCCTGCATGCGTATTGTATTCTCCTGCAGAAAGGATCTCAATCTTTTCACCTGATGTGGTGATGAGGCCGGAATTATCCAGCAGCTTTACCTTCCATAGATAATGGAAGAATTTTTCGGTTAGCATAAAAAACTTTTTTCAACCCCTCTATGGGATTTGTTAAATACTTGTATTCAAAAGCTGCTTCATTTCTTCCGCAACTTTTTTTGCCTCATTCGCAGCGGCTTTTGCAAAATCTTTTTCCTTACCTGCATAAATAATATTCCTTGAGCTGTTCACGAGCAGGCCGCACTGCTTATTCATCCCATGCTTCGCAATTTGCTGAAGATCTCCTCCCTGTGCGCCTAAGCCGGGAACGAGAAAGAAACTGTCGGGAGCCAGCGAGCGAATATGACTGAACATCTCGGGGTGTGTGGCACCAACCACGTACATCAGGTTATCGGCGTTTCCCCACTGCTGTGAAGTCTTGATAACCCGCTCATAAAGCTTCTCACCCTTTTCCTCCATCAACTGAAAATCATTGCTGCCTTTATTCGACGTGAGTGCGAGAAGGATCACCCATTTATTATTGAAATTTAAAAAAGGCTTCACCGAATCTTCTCCCATATACGGCGCAACTGTTACAGCATCAAAGTCGAGCCCGGAAGATGACGGATCGAAGAAAGTTCTTGCATACAATTCTGAAGTGTTCCCGATATCCCCACGTTTGGCATCTGCAATGGTGAAAATATCCTTCGGAATATATTCGATGGTCCTTTGCAAACTCTCAAACCCTTTGCTGCCGAGAGATTCATAAAAAGCAATATTCGGCTTATAGGCCACACAATACTCTGCAGTGGCATCAATGATCTGCTTATTAAATTCGAAAACAGGATCAGGAGATGAAAGAAGATGCGACGGAATTTTTTTTATGTCAGTGTCCAGTCCAACACAGAGAAAAGAGTTCTTCTTTTTAATCCGGCTAAATAATTCTTGACGGTTCATTTCCAGGTGCGCAATATCGGCAATCTTAATTTTTAATTCTGAATTCTTAATTCAGCATTTATACAGCTACGACTTTTATGATTTCGGGAACGGCTTTCATAATGGCTTCTTCCACTCCTGCTTTCATGGTCATATCGCTCATTGGGCAATCGCCGCAATTACCCAGCAATTTCAGTTTAACAATATTTTCTTTAGTCACTTCCAATACCTGGATGTCTCCTCCGTCAGCGGTTAAGTACGGACGGATGCTTTCCAGGGAAGCTTCCACTTTTTCCTTTAGATCGTTAGCTATGGCTGTCTTCATTTCGGGCAAATTTACAGAGAAATTTCACGGTAACGAAAGTGTGCAATGTTATTTTTCTGATACTAACCAGTAACTTATTTTTACACCCCTTAAATCCAGACCATGCACAATTTTTTCGTTAAGAATTTTCCTGTTGTTTTCCTCTTTACAGCATTATCCTTCAATGCATTTTCTCAAACCCCGCCGGCAACGTTTACTGCTGCTATCGGCTCACCAGCCAACGGCTCCGCTCATTACCTAAGTCTCACATGGGCTGCAGTTGGCGGAGCTACGAGTTATGAGCTGCAATATTCAACCGACGGAAGCCTCTGGAATGCTCTTTCCTCCGGAACTCCCACCACTTACAATCATAATACAGGTGCATTAGGTAATATGCCTTTTTATTACCGGGTGAGAACTATTGTCGGAGCCGGTCAGAGCGCCTGGAAGAACTGTACACAATATCCCATATACACTGCCTGTGATGTGCCTTCGCTGCCCCAGCTGACCGGTGCCGGCAATGTATCCATGACTGTAACACTTGTACCCGAGTCACCGGATCCAAACCCCAACTATACTAATTACTCCATTTACTGCACCACCACCAGCCAGTATGTGCAGGCTAACGGGACCCTGGGAACGACCGAAGTGTTCCGGACAATGAGTGCCTGGGGAACTACGACTGTAACAGGCCTTTCCGCTTCAACGAATTATTGCTTTTATTCCAAGGCGAAAAACAATGACGGGGATCTCCGTGTGGCTACCGGGGGAACAATCATTGCCGTAGAGCCCTTTACCACGAAAACCAATTTCAGTACACGTTTTGCTGCGCCCATTGACACGTTCTGGTCACCGGCAACCTGTACTACAGGCGGACTAAAATATTTTTCTACAGGCGGATGTACCGGCGGATATGTAGGATTCACGGGCGCCTGGAATAATTATTTCGGATGCTTCCTTCGCACACCACAATGGAATTGTACAGGGAATACTTCCGTAGTGATCAATTTTGACTTGTCGAATTCGTACATCGCAACCCACATCAAATCCTCTCCGAGCAGTAGTGATGCTATTCGCTTTTATATGTGGGTGGACAACGGTTATAAAAATGCTACCTCTGTAAAAATCGGAGGCGTAGAAGTCAGTTCTATAGATGGGAACGGCACCTGGCTAAAATTCGACGCCGCCAGGACATGCGTGAACGTGAGTGTTACATTTGATCTCTCCGCCTCCAGTAATCTTTCCAATATTCTTTTTTTCCTCGAACCTAATTGCAGCTATAATGATTCTTATGTTTTCTCTGCAGGAATTGATAACGTGAGCCTTCAGCAAACCAGCGGCGCAGCGACTGCGTGCCTGAGTACTACTGCCTGTGTACAGGCTTCAATCCAAACAGACCCTGTTACACAAACGGTTTGTGCAGGCGATAATGCCAGCTTTTCAGTCGGGATATCGGGCCTGGTCACCTCTTACCAATGGCAGGTAAGAAATAACAGTAGCAGCAACTGGAGCAATGTGAGCAACGGCGCTTTTTATTCCGGCGCCACAGCAGGCACTCTTAACATAACAGGTGTTACAACAGGACTGAATGGCTTTCAATACCGCTGTATTGTAACAAGCACCTGTAACGGAACTGTTTTAACCAGCAACCTTGCTGCACTCATCGTGAGTTCATCCGTGGCTGCATCGGTAAATATCACAACCGCGACAACAACCGTGTGCTCAGGTTCATCTGTAACATTTACCGCCTCCACTCCCAACGGTTCTCCTTCGTTCCAATGGAAGATCAACGGGATAAATGCAGGAAATAACTCTTCTTCTTTCACCACCAATTCTCTGAATAACACAGACGCGGTGACCTGCGAGATGTCTTCCAACGCGAGCTGTGTAACAGGCTCGCCTGCCCTTTCCAATTCGCTGACGATGACGGTTAATCCTTCCGGGAGCGCTTCTGTAAATATCACCGCATCTGCTACCTCCATTTGTCCGGGTAACCCGGTGAATTTTACCGCTTCCCCTGTAAACGGGGGCAGCAGTCCTACTTACCAATGGAAGATAAATGGCTCATCACAATTAGGAGCGAACACCTCTACCTTCAGCAGCGCCACGTTGAATAATAACGATGTGATCACCTGTGTCATGACTTCCAATGCGGCTTGTGTTACAAATTCTCCCGCCGGCTCAAACGCCATTACTATGAATGTCGGGACCGGGGGCGCAGTTGCAGGAACGATCACCGCATTGCAGGATACTGTTTGTAACGGCAACCCGGTCAGTCTCTCGGTGAACGGAAGCAGCGGCAACATCCAGTGGCAGTCTTCAGCTGCCTATTCAGGAATTTATAATAACCTGGGCGGAGCAGTAAATACTTCCTATATCAATGTTCTCAATCAAACAACTTATTTCAGGGTGGTGGCGACCAGCGGAAACTGTTCAGATACTTCTGATATAAAAACGATCCCTGTAAAGCCCGCACCGGTTGCTGACTTTTCGTTTACAACTTCCGGCAGCCAGGTGAGTTTCAATTCAGGGGGAAGCTCCGGAGATGTTACAGCATTTCACTGGGATTTTGCTGATGGAAATACCAGCCAGGCACCTAACCCGGTTTATACTTACAGCAACGGAGGCCTTTACCATGTTTGCCTGAATGTAACGAATGGCTCGAACTGCTCCTATACGATCTGCCGGGATGTGCAGGCAGGATTTCCAACAGGTGTTCATTCGGTGAACGGCGATAGTGAATGGAAAATTTATCCCAATCCTGTCAGCGATAAATTAGTTGTTTTAGGGAACGCCGTTTCCGGTCGTGCGGAAATTTGTGACCTGCTTGGAAGAGTATGGATGACAAATGAAATGAAAGAAGGTGTTACAGAAAAAACAATAGATCTAAGCGGTATCCCGGCAGGTATTTATTTCCTTAGAATAAATTCCGGAAATAACACAGACGTTTTACGAATTGTTAAACAGTAACACTTTTCTCTAAGAGAACCGCGTAACCAGTATCCCGACAATGATAGCTGCCAGTAAAAGGCCGAGCACGATATTCATCATTCGCTGAAATCCAAACTGGCTGTTTAGGCGGGTATATCCGTGAATATTATCAAGTAATAATTGTAGCCGGTGAAATGCATTTTCATTTTTCACTACATAATCATACGCGCCGAATTTTACTGCATCAATCGCGACAGAAGGACTATCTTCTCCCGTCAGCATGATCACGGGAGTTTGCGGCCTCATCTTTTTTATTTCCTTTAAAACTTCTACTCCATTGTGCGCATTGGTGGCGCTTTTGCTCAGGTTAAAATCGAGGATTATAACATCAGGATCCTGGTAGATATTCTTCAGTGCGCTTTCGCCGTTCTCGAAGGTGAATCCTTCATCCTGGGGAAATTTGTCTTTTAAAAAAGCACTGACCATATCCCGCATAAAAGACTCGTCGTCGATGATGAATATCTTCATAATTTTTTTTCGGAAAAGTAATAAGCTATTTGATGATATCAAACGGAATTATAAATCGAATAAGAACATGTTTCGACTTCGCTCAACATGACACACTTTTGTCATTCTGAGCGGAGTCGAAGAATTTGGATTTTACAACCATACTTATAATTCCATATCAAATATCAAACTTAATTCCCTGTGCCAGCGGCAATGTGCTTCCGTAATTAATAGTATTCGTCTGCCTGCGCATATAAGCTTTCCAGCTATCGCTTCCTGATTCTCTTCCACCGCCTGTTTCTTTTTCTCCACCGAAAGCGCCACCGATCTCTGCGCCGCTGGTCCCGATATTCACGTTGGCAATACCACAGTCAGAGCCTGCCTGTGACAGGAACTGCTCCGCTTCCAGCAGGTTCTCTGTGAAAATAGAAGAAGACAATCCCTGTGGAACATCATTCTGCAGTGCGATCGCTTCATCGAGTGATTTATATTTCATCAGGTAAAGGATCGGGGCAAACGTTTCGTGCTTTACAATGGGTAGATTTCCTTTTACCTCAATAATACAGGGCTGAACATAGCAGCCTGTTTCGAATCCTTTCCCGGTTTTTACTCCGCCGCCTGTTACGACTTTACCACCCTGGTCTTTAGCTGTTACAATAGCCTCTGAAAACATTCTTACCGCATCTTTATCGATGAGCGGACCGACGTGATTTTTTGAATCAAGAGGATCGCCAATGGTCAGCTGGGAATATACCTGTGACAGTTTTTTCTTCACTGAATCATAGATCTTTTCGTGAATGATCAAACGCCGGGTTGACGTACAACGCTGACCGGCAGTTCCCACAGCGCCAAAGACAACGGCACGAATGGCGAGGTCGAGATTTGCTTTATCAGAAATAATGATCGCGTTGTTGCCGCCTAATTCAAGAATACTTCTTCCTAATCTTTCCCCTGTCAGCTTTGCGACCCTCATCCCCACCCGGGTGGAACCCGTAGCTGAAATGAGCGGAATTCTTTTGTCATTCAGGATCACATCCCCGACTTCCTTTCCTGAACCCACCACTAAATTCAACACACCTTCCGAGACTTTATTTTGCTGTAACACTTTTGACAATACCTGGTGAACTGCCACTGCACAGATCGGAACTTTAGAAGATGGCTTCCACAAGACCACATCGCCACAAACCAATGCCAGCATCGCATTCCAACTCCATACCGCAACGGGAAAATTGAAAGCGGATATCACACCCACTATGCCGATCGGGTGCCACTGCTCATACATACGGTGATTCGGGCGCTCACTATGCATCGTTAATCCATAAAGCTGGCGCGATAATCCCACAGCGAAATCGCAGATGTCGATCATCTCCTGCACTTCACCCAAGCCTTCCTGTAAGCTTTTTCCCATTTCATAAGAAACCAGTTGTCCGAGCGCCTCTTTGTTTTTGCGAAGCTCGTCCCCCATCTGGCGAACGATCTCCCCGCGTTTCGGAGCGGGAATAACCCGCCATTCAACAAATGCTTTTTCAGCCTGCTGCATCACCTTCTCATAATCCTTCTGAGTCGCCTGCTTTACAGAACCGATCAGCTTTCCATCAACGGGTGAGTAGGAATCTAAAACTTCACCGGAAGTATTTAACCAGTTCACACCGGTATTCGCACCTGTGCTTTGCGGTTTTATTTTTAATGCTTTGAGGAAAGCATGACTCGGAGCAGATTTATTCGTCTTAGATTTTACAGGAGCAGAAATCATTGTTTAAGTATTTTTTTAGAATGCAAATTTAGGGAAACGAAACCGCAGAACCTTATTGCTTAATCAACAGCCTGGTATATTCTCTTTCACCCGATCTCATCTCCAGGAAATAGATCCCTTCGGTTAATACAGACAGGTCAAGTCGTACTGGATTTTCTGTTACAGCAAATGTTTTCTCCAAAGCTATTTCTCCTATGAGATTATAAACCACAATATTCTTTACCTCGTTCCCCGGGGCTTGAATAATAATACGATCGGTGAATGGATTCGGTGTCACCAGCCAGCCCGCTTCCTTCAGCGAATTCATTCCCGATGGTTTGAAAGCTTTAACATCCCTGCAAATGGTGAAAGAGCAGTTCGAGCCATTTTCCACCTGGAGACAAACATGAAAGGTGTCCTCCTTCGCATAGGTATGAACGGGATTGGGTTCTGTACTGGTGAATCCATCACCAAAATCCCAGTTGTGAGAAGTGACATCAACAGAACTGGACGAAGAGTTAAAAGTCACTGTCAAACTGGTCGAGTCGCAGGTAAAATTCGCTACAGGTGAAGGCTGAACGGTGATTTGATAAACATCCGAAGTGTCTGAGCAACTCCCGGTTCCGCTGCTGAATACCCTGTAAAAAATAGTTTGGGTAGGAATATCGAATAGGGTCGTACTGTTAGGGCTTCCGACATTGATAAAATTTCCCGTGGTAAAAGAAGATTGCCACTGCAGGTTTGCAGAACTGCCAATAGCAGAAAGGCTGGCGGGCGTACCAGAACAGATCGTATCGCGCAGCGCTGTAACAGTTCCCGCTGTACCACCGGCGTTCACCTGCACTGTCACTTCATCGGCGGCAAGACAGGAACCATTCATAACTGTAACAGTATAAGTTGTGGTGACTGAGGGGGACGCCACGGGGCCGGAACAATTCGTGCAGCTTAATCCATCCACCGGTAACCAGGTATAGCTCGTTCCGCCGGAAGCCAGGAGATTCGTTTCAGCACCCGGGCATACCTGGACATCGCTACCTGCGTCAGCTGTTACAGTAGAGAACGGAACAGTGGTCACCGCTTCGTTAGCTAACCCGTCTCCGCCCTTTGTTCCGCCGTTAGGTGGAAACTCCGCCACATAAACCGCGTTGCTGGTTCCATTCTTTCCACCATCGGCATTTGTTGTAACACCTGTATTTGACAGCGCAATGTATCCGCCGCCGCCGCCACCACCCGGCCCTTCGGATTCATTCGGCCTGGCAATCACCTGGTCTCCGCCGTTGCCTCCCCTAGCCTGTAAAGAAATTCCACTGATATTTCCCGCTGAATAAATCATGATCGTTCCCCCGCCGCCGCCGCCGCCCGAACCATCGCCGCTGGTACCGGATGGAGCATTATTGTTTCCGCCTTTATTACCATCAGCCCGGAGAGTTCCCGCACCACTTACTGTTCCATAGGATAAAAGATAAATTATCCCTCCACCGCTGCCTCCATTTCCTCCATTAGAATTATCCTGGTTGCCCGCACCACCGCCCCCGCCAAAAAAAATTCTTCCGCCTGAATAATCCAGCGGCCTCCCTCCTTTACCTCCATCATTGCTCCTGTAGAAACGGGAATCCCATGCCTGTTCATCCGGGCCAAGAATTAATGCATTCTGTTCTACTTCGCCGGGACTGTAACCGCCTCTTCCGCCACCTGATGAATGAGAATAGGCAAACCCATTATATTCTAAATTCCAGGCAGCGATCCATGAAGGATTTGTAGTATCAGGAGTTCCATTACCAGTCCACTCATTCAGTATGCCGGCATTAGCGCCTCCGCCGCCTGAACAGTTCCATGAATTGCCTCCGCCCCCGCCGTTTGCCGGAGCGCCTTTACAATACATTCCGCCATAAATATTGTAGTCGGAGTTATACCCTGCAATACTTTCTCCTTTGGCTGATCCGTTTCCATTGCTATTGGAAACAAACAAGTGAGTTACATCCGGGCCAAATGAATTTGCTGTAACACCGCCCCGGAATCCCTTGCCGGTTGCATCGATGAAGCCACCACTTTCAATCTCAGTGTTTCCCTTCACTTCGGCTGTTACAATTCCGCCTTTTGTCCCGTCCCAGGCGCTGCATGTCAGCGTTCCTCCAGACAAAATTTTTAATGAGCTAAAACGTGGCACTCTCACGACCTGGGTTTTACCGGCAGCTGTGTAACCATTCTTAAGTGAACAACTTAAATTAATGGTGGTTGAGTTGGGAATGCCGGCTATTTCGGCAAACTCATAAAGTCCGCAGTTATTATAGTTTGTAACAGCGCCCCACGTGCTATCGGCGGCTGTACCATTAATGGCTGCTCCCTGCATTTGAATGACCATGATAAGATCGCCCGCTGCAAGAGGGCCGG